>JAAIGF010038823.1_pt1 | contig 69412 bp, 62 predicted proteins | sample 6487441 | NCBI WGS metagenome assembly JAAIGF01 (sample SAMN13974129, study PRJNA590717) | phyllosphere metagenome | biome: pepper field; feature: multiple bacterial spot infested pepper fields; material: pepper leaves; isolation source: leaves from pepper fields | host: Capsicum annuum ...
CGGCGGCGTTGGCATGAACCCGCAGGTGCAGGCCCTGGCCAAGGGCGTCGACGTTCTGGTCGCCTGCCCGGGCCGCCTGATCGACCATCTGGAACGCCGCAGCATCGATCTGTCCGGCATTGAAGTGCTGGTGCTGGACGAAGCCGACCGCATGCTCGACATGGGCTTCCTGCCGTCCATCAAGCGCATCCTGGCCAAGCTGCCGAAGCAGAACCGGCAGACGCTGCTGTTCTCGGCCACCTTCGAGGACAACATCCGCCAGCTGGCGCTGGAGTTCATGCGCAACCCGGAGCAGATCCAGGTCACGCCGAAGAACACCGTCGCCGAGCTGATCACCCACCGCGTGCACCCGGTCGATGGCGGCCGCAAGCGCGACCTGCTGCTGCACCTGCTGGCGCAGGACAGCCGCCAGCAGACGCTGGTGTTCGCCCGCACCAAGCACGGCAGCGACAAGCTGGCCGCGTTCCTGGACAAGTCCGGCATCAAGACCGCGGCCATCCATGGCAACAAGAGCCAAGGCCAGCGCCTGCGTGCGCTGGCCGATTTCAAGGCCGGCCGGGTAACCGTGCTGGTGGCCACCGACATCGCCGCGCGCGGCATCGACATCAACGAACTGCCGAAGGTCATCAACTACGACCTGCCAATGGTGGCCGAGGATTACGTGCACCGCATCGGCCGCACCGGCCGCAATGGTGCCACCGGCGAGGCCATCTCCCTGGTGGCGCAGGATGAGGTGAAGCTGCTGCGCCAGATCGTGCGCCTGCTGGGCCGCGACATGGACATCCGCGATGTGCCGGGCTTCGAGCTGCAGGTGCCGATCCGCTGGGGCAACAGCGCCCCGGGCAAGGCCGAACAGGATGGTGGCGAGCGTGGCGTGCGCAAGCACCAGCGTCGCCCGCACGGCGATGCCCCGCGCCACGCGCATGCCGGTCCGAAGAAATCCGCGGGTGGCCGTCGCGAAGGCGGCAATGGCACCCAGGCGCGCGCCGGTCAGGGCCAGCGGCGTGGCGGCGGTGGCGCCGGTGGCCGTGGGCGCGGCCAGGGCGGCAACGGCGGTGGCGGTCACCGCGCCGGCTGATTTTCCCCGGTGCTGAAAGAAACGGAGGGACGCAGCTGACGCTGCGTCCCTTTTTTCATAGCGCCATCGGCTCGGAACCTTCAGGCGAACGTCATCCGTGTATCGCGGCCCGGCGCGCTGTAACACCCGATGCCCTGCTCGTTGACGCAGCCCTGTGGTGTATTGCTGCCTTCGTTGAGCGCCCGCACGCGTTGCCACAGGCAATACGCGCGGTTGCCGAGGTTGTTGATGCCCGCGGTCAGGCGCACTACGATCCGCCAACGTCACCTCAGCCGCGTGGCTTCGCCGGATTCAGCAGGTTGGAGAAAAACAGGGCATTGATCAGCAACCGATCGGTGCCATGCCAGTACTTGCGATGCGCAGGATCATCCGCGAACAGCACCACGTTGCCCTGCCCCTGCGGCGAGACCAGCAGCCACGCCGAGCCCGCTACCCGACCACGATTGCGCTCGGACAGATAGCCGTTCACGCGCGGCCTGTCATCCACCCGCACCACGGTGGAAAACGGATTCGCACTGGGCCGCAGGACTACCGTGCTTTCCTTGTTCACGGCCAACCGGCTGCCTGGCACGCCGAAGCCCAACGGATGCGTGGTGTCGATCGCGGCGCTCAGGATGTTGCCACTTACCCGTTCGATCGCCGCGATGTCGCGCTGGTCGCCGAAGGCCTGGCGGCCAGTGTCGTCCGCGTCCGGTTCCGAAGCCAACGCCTCGCCATCGGCCAGTTTCTTCTCCACGGCCCATCTGGACGCGGTGCCATAGGTGACCAGCGAGCCGCCCGCCTGGATCCAGCGTTTCAGCGCAGCCACTGCGCCCGCCTCCACGGCGTCGTACTTGCCGCCGGACAGCACGATCGTGGTGTAGCGGTCCAGCGCTACCTTGCCCAGTTGCGAAGGATCGATCTTGCTGGCCGGAACACGCAGTTGCTGGTCCAGCAGGAACCATGCCGAGCCGATTTCAGTGGCCGTCACCCCTTCCCCCATCACCAGTGCCACCTCCGGTCTGCGCAGCGCCTTGACGCCGTCGCTGCCCAGATCGATACCCGCCCGGCTCTGTCCCGTGGACAGCGCATGCACGGTGACCTGCGTTGCCTGCGCGACGGACTGCACGGCATCCCGCAATGCGGCGCCCTGCAGCGCCTGGCCCGCCACCGGCACCACCACGCTGCCGGCCGCGAACTCACGCTCACCACCGGATGTTGCCGTGGTAAAGGGCCGGAACGCGGCCCGCGCCGCTACCCCCTTGGACTGCAGTGCGTACAGGGCGGCACTGGCGTTGTAGTCGCGCCAGTCGATCACATACGCATAGCCAGCCTCACCGCCCTGCAGGCTGCCTGCGATCGCGGGCAACGCAGTAATGCGCTCACCTTCACCCACGCGGCCCTTGCTGCCGGCGAAGGCCACGCCGTACGCCGGTGCGATGGCATAGGAGGTACTGCCATAGAACACGTCGCCCTTGATGGCAGGGGTCTCCGCGAAGATCGAATGCACCAGCCGGAACTGTGGCTGCACCACCGGCACCACGTAGGCACTGCCCGGTTCGAAGCGCAGGCCGTCGATGGTCACCGCCGAGGCCAGCGCATGCACGCGGATTCCATGCAGCAGCAGCAGTTCCAGCAGCCGGTTGGTGAGCGCTGGATCGTGCACGTCGCCGAATACGAAGCTCTTCACCGGCTGCTGCGCCGCCTGCTTCAGCGCCGACTGGAAGAAGCTCTTCTGCAGGTCCAGCAGCCCTTCGCGTTCGGTGACCGCGCCGCGCACCGTGCCCAGCCCGGTAGCCACCTGGTTGCGGATGGTGAAGGGAAACGTCAGCAGTCCATTCACCGATTCCTGCACGCGTCCACGCGAACTGGCCTGTTCGACGGTCACGCCGACCGCACCATGGAAGTCGGGGTAGGTGGAGCCGTACACCGGAGAGAAATTGTCGTAGTTCTCACCCGTGTAATACAGCGATCCCAGCGAATCCAATGCGGCTGCATGGTATTTCGCCAGCGTTCTGTTGAACTCGTAGGACGACGCCGGTAGCAACGGACTGTGCATGCTCTTCGGCGACGGCTCGAAGTAGTAGGTGCTGTCCTTGCCCATCTCATGGAAGTCGATCTGGACATTGGGATACCACTGGTGGAATACCTCCACCTTCGGCCGGCTGTCCTGCTGGGTGAGGGCCAGCCAATCACGGTTGAGATCGGTGAAGTAATGGTTGGTACGCCCCTGCGGGAACGGTTCCACATGTTCCTTGTCGGCAGGGTCGGACGAGGCGGGAAGCGAGGCGTATGCGTTGTGCCAGTTCGCCGCACGATCGCGCCCATCGGGGTTCTGGGCCGGATCGAACAGGACCACCGCCTGCTGCAGCCACTGCTGGGCTTCGGTGCTGCGGCTGGCCACCAGATAGTACGCTATCAGCATCGCCGCCTCACCGCTGGAGGTCTCGTTGCCATGCACGCTGTAGCCCAGCCACACCACCACCGGGCTGTTGCCTGCAGCCGCGCGCGGCTGCGAAGGATCCACAAGCGTTGCATGCTGCTGACGCAGCTGTTCCAGCCGCGCATGATTGTCGGCCGCGGTGACCGTGGCGATGATCAATGGCCGGCCTTCGTAACTGCGGCCGATCTCCCTCACGTGGATCCTGTCCGAGAGCCTGGCCAGCTCGTTGAAGTAGGCCACCAGTTGGTCATGGCGCGTGTAGCGACTGCCGATCTCGTAACCCAGGAACTGCTGCGGTGTGGGAATTGCCGGATCGAAATCGCCGGCCTGTGGAAAGAAATACGCGCTCTGGGCGTGGGCAGGCGGTACGACGGACAAGACCGCCGAGACGGTGACAAGCAACGACAGCAGCACACAGCGATGGAAAGGCACAGGTGTTCCCCGGAAGGGCCGCCGGCGGGTGCCGGCGGCATGGACGAAGGATGCGCGGCCAGTCCTGCCCGGCCGCGATGGTTGCCGGCCAGCGGCGGCTGTTGCCCGCCGCACCTGGGGCCGCGCGCTGCCCGGCTGCCTCAGAAGCGGTAATCGAATCCCACCGTGAAGTAACGTCCGCGCAGGTCGTACTGGCTGAAATCGTACGGCGCGCGGATGCCGGGGAAGGAGGCGTCGTACGGCGGATCCTCATCGCCCAGGTTCTGGATCTTCGCGTACAGGGTCAGCTGCTCGAAGCCGGTGTAGCCCAGGTAAAGATCGAACTGGCTGTAGGAATCCACGCGATCCTGCACGGCCTGTGCGCTGGCGCTGGCCTTCTGGTCATAGCCGCTGGTGTAGTACCAGGTGAGCGCCGTGCGCACATCGCCGATGCTCCAGTCAAGCGTGGTGGTTGCCTTGTTCTTCGGCAACGTCGCGCCAAGATTGCTGCCGGCATAGTCCACCAGTGGGCCGTCGATGACGGTCGGCCGCTTGTAATCGCGCACGTGCGTATAGGCCGAGGACAGGTTGAACTCGCCGAAGCGACCGGTGGGAATCCGCTGCCGCAGCTCCACGTCGATACCGGAGGTCTGCAGCGTGCTCAGGTTCTGGTAACGGTTGTACACCGCCAGCAGCTTGCCGCGCTCATCACGCAGCACGGCGCCGGGCACATCGTCGGTCACCAGGGTCTGGGTGTTGTTGGTACCGACCAGGTTCTCCAGCTCTATACGGTAGTAATCCACGCTCAGGTTGGTGGTGGCCCACGGCGACAGCACCACGCCGAAGTTGTAGCTGCGGGTACGTTCCGGCTTCAGGTCGGTGTTGCCGACGGTGAAGAAGGTCGGGTTCTGGCGCGAGCCCGGCAGGTCGGGGTCACGCGGGTCCACCACGCTGCCGTAGGAGATGCTCGTGCTGTCCGAGTTCTCCGAAAGCGACGGTGCACGGAAGCCCTTCGATGCCGCCGCACGCACCAGCAGCATGTCCAGCGGCTGCCAGCGCAGGCCGATCTTCGGCGAGAACGCATCGCCGAAATCGTCGTAATGGTCCGCTCGCGCCGCTACGGAAAGCTCCAGCGTCGAGGCCAGCGGGATGTTGGCCTCGGCGTAGGCCGCGGTGACATTGCGTTCGCCGTGTACCTCGGCAATGGCCGGGCGCACCTGCAGTCCGGCGTCGATCTGCCACGGGTTGTTCGAATCCAGCTTTTCCCGGCGCCATTCCACTCCGGAGGCAAAGCCGATGTCGCCCGCCCAGGTGTGGCCCAGCGTGCCGGACAGCTTGGCATCGATGCCCTGCAGCACCGATTCGGCAGGACGCAGTGTGGCGATGTTGATTCCATCGAGTACCGCCTGCGGCGTGGCCGCGGGATCGAGCAGGTTGTAGCTGCCGGTGGCCAGCGCATCGGCCAACGCCCAGCGGTTGGCAAAGCCGCCTGATACGGTTTCCCGCTCGCTGCTGCGCGCGCCGAACGCGCCCCCCTCCCAGTCCCATTTTTCGGTGCTGCCGCGCACCCCGAACAGGCCACGGTAGGATTGCGAGCGATTGGTCTTGATCGTGCCACCCAGGTTGAAGAACGTGTATTCGATGGGTATTGCCCGGCCATAGGCGTTGTAGGGGTTGCCGGCCGGCAGGTTGGCGGACACCGGCTCGGCCAGACCGGTATCTGGATTGAGCGCGAAGCGGCCACTTTCCAGGGTGAAGAACGGGCTGCTGCCAAACCAGGAAACGCCCTTTACTTCGCTGTACAGCACTTCGCCGAACGCTTCGACGTTGTCACTGATGCGGAAGGTACCGTTGGCATACGCCTGCCAGCGCTTGGTGGACGGAATCAGCGTGGTGTAAGGCGCCTGGTTGAAACCACAGGTATCACCGGCCAGGCCATCGATCGGCGCGCTGGCCACCCGCGTGGTGCCTTCAGGGCACTGTCCCTGCGCATCCAGCATCGGCACCGACACGCCGTCCACGAGGTAACGCGCGCCCTTGGCCGACCAGCCGTTCCAGCGTCCGCCGGGCTGGTCACTGTAGATACCGGACTTTGTCAGGTCGCGCTCGTCCTGGTCCAGCCGGTCGCGGTTGTAGCCCTCCAGGCTGACCAGGATGTTGTAGCCATCGCGTTCCAGATCGCCCAGGCCGCCAACGAATTTGAACTTGTGCTCGTCCAGGCCGCCCTGGTCGGCAGTGCCGACGCTGGCCCCGATTTCGGCGCCCTGGTAGTCCTGACGGGTGATGATGTTGATCACACCGGCAACCGCGTCCGAACCGTACACCGCAGACGCACCATCCTTGAGGACTTCGATGCGCTCCGCCGCGACCAGCGGCAGGGCGTTGAGATTCACGAAGGTGTCGGAAAGACCGTTGGCCGGAAAACCGTAGTTGGCAAGCCGCCGTCCATTGAGCAGCACCAGGGTGTTCTTCTGCGAAAGTCCGCGCAGGCCGATACCGGCCGAACCCGAGGCCCAGCCACTATTGGAAGTCTCGTTGGCAGCATTGCCGGTATTGGCGGAAATGGACCGCAGCACATCGGCCACGGACGCCTTCCCGGTGGCGTCCAGCTGTTCGCGGCCGATCACCTGTACCGGGTTGGCGGTTTCGGTATCGCTGCGCTTGATGTTGGATCCGGTGACACGTACGGACGCCAGCGTGCTGGCATCGCCCGCGGCGACGGCGGAAGCGGTGGGGGCGTCGGCGGCGGCGGACAAAGGCGCGGCCAGGGCGGCGGCCAGGGCCGCCACGAGCAGGGTGTGCTGGGGCATGTGGTAATCGCGGGGGTGGGTGGTGGCGGCTCCGCAGTAGGACATGCATGGTCGCTTTCGGACCAATAACATCTCTTCATACGGATATAAGAGACGATCTCATCTTTTCATCGCGATGAACATGTTTTCTGGTCACCGATGGCAGCGACGTACCCCCGTCGCCGCTACAATGGCGACATGGAAATCTTCAAAGTATTCATGATCGAGGCCGCGCACCGCCTGCCCAACGTGCCGCCGGGCCACAAGTGCTCGCGCCTGCACGGGCACTCATTCCGGGTGGAACTGAAAGTCGCCGGCGAGCCCGGCGCCGACACGGGCTGGATCATGGATTTCGGCGACGTGAAGGCAGCGTTCCAGCCCATTTACGACCGCCTGGATCACCATTACCTCAACGACATTCCCGGCCTGGAAAACCCCACCAGCGAGAACCTGGCGGTATGGATCTGGCGCGAGCTGAAGCCGCTGCTTCCGGCCTTGAGCGAGATCACCGTGCATGAAACCTGCACCTCCGGCTGTCGCTACCGCGGGCCGCAGGGTGGATGATCAGATGATTGATCCTGAACGCGATTCAGGCAGGATCATGAAATTTTCCAACGCTGTTGCAATGCAGCAGAAAAAGCGTATGCTGCATTGCATCAAGGCTGTTGCGGCGCTTCATCGAGCACGATGACAAGCGTCTGAAGCCAACAGAACATTGCATGGGTCCCTCCCCCCGTGCAATCGCAGGACCCGGCAGATCCCTCCCTCTGTCGGGTCCTTTTTTTTGCGCCGGCATCAGGTGTTGGGAATGTGGCATCGCATGCGCTCATGCCATGCGAGGTACATCAGCAGCGTCCACAACTGGGGATGCCAGTGGCGCTCTCCCTGCTGGAACCGCTCCCACATCCACCGCACGCGCGCATGGTCGCGGATTTCCGCCGCCGTCAACGATGCAGGTGCCAACAAGGCATGCGCCCACTCCCGCAACGGTCCACGGAGCCACGCACTGATGGGCGGACCAAAACCGCGTTTGGGTCGTTGCACCAGCGGCGCTGGAAGATACCGGCAGAGCAGCTGCTTGAGTACCCACTTCTGTTCTCCCCGGCGTCGCTTGAGGTCCACCGGGAGCTGCCAGGCAAACTCGATCACACGCCTGTCCAGCAGCGGTGAGGCCGTCGTCAGGCCACAGGCGGCCGCAGCAGCGCCGATCTTGGTGAGGATTCCATTGCCCAGTTCCATGGTGAAATCCAGGTACTGCACCTGGTCGATGAGCTCTCCACCGACCAGCGGCAGCGATAGATCCCTGTAAGCCGTCTGCGGCTCGATGACGCCGCCCAGCAGCACGGAAGGTTCGCGCCAGCGCGAAACGCGCATCAGGTAATGATGGGCGGTACCCGTTGCGGACAGCTCGGCGGCCAACGCCCGCATGCCGCCAGCACGCCAACGTTCCCTGTCGCTCTGGTCATGGCGGGCGAACCAGTTGCGCAACCACCCAGGCAGCACGGCACTGCAGCGGGCGTTGCGTACGGCGCGCAGATAGGCGCCGTGGCCACAGAACAGCTCGTCCCCACCATCGCCGGTAAGCGCCGTGGTACAGCGCCCGGACAGCAGCTCGCTGGCCAGCAGGGTGGGAAGCTGCGACGCATCGGCAAAGGGCTCGGCCCACACCTCGGGAATGCGCTGTACATGCCCCAGCACGGCACCATCATCAAACACAACCGTTTCATGGTTGACGCCCAGGTGACGCGCGATAGCCTCCATCCACTCCCGTTCATCATGCTCGGGAGCGTGAAACCCTATGCCAACAGTCGCCACCGGCAGCTCGGATTGCATCTGCAGAAGAGCGGTTACCAGTGAGGAATCGGTGCCGCCGGACAGAAATGCCCCAGCGCGCGCCGTTCCACATGTAGCAGCCGACGCCTCCACCGCACGCTGCAACCTGAGGTGAAGACCCTCGATCGCCACCTCTGCCGGAATCGCAGATCGACGCACCAGAGCGTCGCCATAGACTGACGCCGCATCCCAGAAGCGCAGCTGGTCCATGCCCGGGATGTGGTACTGCGGGCCACGCATTGCGTCGTTTCGCGACAGCACGAGCAGGCTGCCCGGCAACAACTTGTAGATGCCCTGATGAATACTGTAAGGCGCCGGCACATAGCCGTGCCGCAGAAACAGGGCGAGTGCACCACGGTCCACGGGATTGTTCCAGCGCGTCGATGCCCGCAGACCCGCCAGGTCGGTGGAAAAAACCAGCTGACTATCGACCCATCCGTAGTACAGCGTGCGCTGCCCGACGGGGTCGCGCGCCAGACCCAGGCGCTGCGCCTCGCGGTCCCAGTGCGCCAGCACGAACGCACCATCCATGTCCGCAAGCGCCGCGCGCAGGCCGCGCTCGGCGATGGTGTCGGCAAGCTCCGCGGCCGAAACAGTCTGCCTTGCGCGGCCCATGCGTACCCACCCCTGCATGGCCACAATGTGGCGCCCACACTGGGAAACGCCTGGGGCATCACCACAGGTGACCGCAAAGCCAGCCAGTGCGTCCGTCCATCCGGGTGCAGCCAACCCACCTCCGCCTGCCCTGTGCGGCCCATTGCCCCAGGCACCGCAGGCGGGTGCCCAGCTCCCTGTCAGTTTCACAGCGATTACCCCCGCCCCACAAAGAAGCCGGCTGCGCGATGCAGCCGGCCGTGCCCGGAAATGGTCGCCGCACTCAGAAGCGGTGGCCGATGCTCAGGGCAACGCCTTCCGCCTGCCACTTCTTTCCCTGCAGCACCTTGCTGCTTCCCGACTTCCTCGGCTTGAGGACACTGGCTTCGGCGCGGATGAAGGTGCTCTCGGTCAGGTGAACGTCCATGCCGGCACCCAGCCGCGCGGCCAGCATGCTGTCGCGCGGGGCCTTTACGCCCTTCACCTTTGCCGCAGGCTTGAGGCTGTTGCGCATGTAGGCGGCGCCGGCCCGACCGAACAGCTCCACGCGATCGCCCACCGGCATGATCACCAGCATCGATGCATCCAGGGACTGGTTGGAGTACTTGCCTACGGCGTCACGCTTCGCGCCACGGGGATTGAAGCGGTATCCGCCCTCGAACGCCAGGTTCGGCGAAACACGCACACCGCCGCCAAGGGTTACCGCATTGGTGTTGGCCTTCCAGACATCGCGCTTGCCTGCTGCATCCTTGGCTCCCTTGTCCTCCATCTTGTAGCGCGAGATGCCCGCCAGGCCGTATACGCCCTCGCGGCCTTCGGCTGCACCAGCCAGTGCAGGAGCCATAGCCAGGATTGCCGCCGCCAGGAAACATGTCTTCTTACGCATTGCAGTGCTCCTTCGTTGATGAGGCTGCAATGCTGCGCTTCAGCTTGCTGACATTCCTCTGCTTCTTTGTCAGCACGGATGACCGTTCGTAATGCTCTGTAACGCTCTGTGACCAGTTTCGAAAAGACGCTCTTTGATAACCATAAGAGCCTGCACATGACGCATATCCGGCTGTCCGGTGTGGATACCTGGCGCTAGCATCGGTGCATGAGCATGACGAGCCTTCCCGAGCGTTCCACCGTACTGATGGTGGATGACGACACGCGTCTTGTGACGTTGGTCAGTCGATACCTGCAGAGCCATGGACTACAGGTGGAACATCATCCGGACGCCACACAGGCAGCCGATCACATCCTTTCCGAGCAGCCTGACCTGGTGCTTCTGGATATCGGTCTGCCCGACGGTGATGGACTGGATATCTGCCGCAGTGTCCGCCAGGACTACCGCGGTGTCCTGTGCATCTTCAGTGCGCGTGCGGACGACATCCATCAGGTTCTGGGACTGGAGCTGGGCGCGGATGACTACATCACAAAGCCGGTGGAACCACGCGTTCTTCTGGCGCGACTGCGCGCGCACCTGCGCAGAGGCCAGGCAGCAAACCAGCCAACGCTGGTTGCGTTCGGCACCCTCAGGATCGACCTGCAGGAAAGGCGCGTTCACCTGGGCGGAAAAGTTATCGACATGACGACTTCCGAATTCGATCTGCTGGCCTTGTTGGCAAGGAATGCCGGTCGCATCATGGACCGTGATTCGCTGCTCAGGCAGCTTCGCGGCGTCGGATTCGACGGCCTGGATCGTTCCATGGATGCACGCATCTCACGACTCCGTCGTCGCCTCGGCGACTGCGCATCCGAACCGGTGCGTATCCGTACCATCCGCGGCCGCGGCTACCTTTTCAGTCGCACGGACTGGGACTGATCTGCATGAAGATCCGAGATTGGCGCCTTTACGCCTATTACGGCGTACTGTTCGTTGCCACCCAGCTGCTGCTGGCTGCCGGCGGTATCCTGGCATGGAGCCACTGGACCGAAGATCACTTCGATCAGCAGATGCGAAGCCAGTTGCGGGGAACCCATGCACTGGTCATGAAGCGCCTCGACGAGGATGGTCCCGCCGGGTGGCCGGCGGCCATGGAGGACATCCAGGCTGACTTTTCCTACCCCATTGCCCTGCGCGACATCAATGACGTCACGGCAGAGCTGGACCCTCTCCGCCGCAGTGAACTGAATGCCGGTGCCATCGTGGTGAGTGTGGACAACGCCTACAGCTACCAGCGCGTGCATGGAAGCGACCAGGTGCTCGTACTCGGCAATTTCGACACATTGGTCGATGAGCCCCTGGCCACCGAGGAACCGTCGTCCATCAGCGACTGGTCGCTGCTGCTGCTGATTGTCTCGGCCATTGTCATTCCCCTGTACCTGTTGATCTACCGACTCTGCCGGGACATCAACGCGCTGGACGCGGCAGCACGCGGCATGCTCGACAATCACTTCGAGGTTTCCGCGCCACGCATGCACACCCATCTGCTTCGCCCACTCGGCATTGCGCTCAACCATGTTGCCGAACAGATGCGCATCCTGCTCGACGGCCAACGCCTGATGTCCCATGCGATCGCCCATGAGATACGCACGCCGCTGGCACGCCTGACGTTTACCTGTGAACTGCTGCGCGAGGCCACCGACTCCCCCGCCACCGCCGGTCTGCTGGACGAACTGGACGCCGATATCGCGCGGCTGCAGCAGTTGACAAGCGCAGGGCTCGAATATGCACGCTTTGGTCGGATGCCGCTGCTGGAGCGTTCCCGGATCGCCATCACACCATTGGTGGAAAAGTTATGGAATGGAATTTCCAGCGAAAACGTTCCGTCGCTCATCCTGGATATCAGGCACGGTGCTTCGCTGCGTGGCAACGCACCCGCCGTAGAGCTGGCCCTGCGCAATGTGCTGGCCAACGCGCACCGCCATGCACGCAGCACCGTCCGGGTGGGTGTCCACCAGGCCTCAGGGATGACCATCGTGGACATCGACGATGACGGCCCCGGCATTCCTGCGCCAATGCGTGAGCGCGCGTTTCACCCTTACATCCAGCTGGACGGCAATCGAGATGGCTTTGGACTGGGACTGGCCATGGTCCGCGTCATCGTGACCCGACATCGCGGGTCGGCGACCATTCTGGATGCTCCGCTGGGTGGGGCACGCTTCCAGCTTCGTTTTCCGGAGGACGCGTCATCCACCTCCCGCTTCAGCGAATGGTCCGGTCCGGGGTGATCGTGGCGTCGTTGCGCGGAAGCTCGAACATGAAGACAGCTCCGCTGCCTTCATGATCCAGCAGCCGTATCGACCGTCCATGAAGCTGGATGATCCGCTGCACGATCAACAGTCCAAGTCCGCCATGGTCGCCACGCCGGACTCCTACCGACGCAGGCGCATGGAACAGCGTGGCCTCCACCAGCGGATCCACGCCCGGCCCATCGTCGGCCACCTGTACCTGCACGCTGTCCGCATCCGCAGCCAGCCGTACCTGCACATGGCCACCTTCCGGCGCATGCCGCAACGCGTTGTCGATCAGGTTGGTCAGCACGCGCTCCACCAACCCGACATCCGCACACACCTGCGGCAGGCCGCCGGGCACGAAAGCATCGAGCCGCTGGCCCCTGGCCTGCGCAGCCAGCTCGAACTTCTGCAGCACGTCCTGCAGCAGCTCCGGCAGCGCGAAGGTCTCGCGCTGCAGCTGGACCTGGCCATGTTCCAGTCGTGCCAGTTCGAACAGGGCACGCGCAAGGCCACCCACCTTCGCGCTCTGTGCCAGTGCGATGGAGAGGTAACGCCGCCGTTCTTCCGCTGACAACGTCGCCTCTTTCATGGCCAGGGTTTCCAGGTAACCATGCAGCGAGGAAAGCGGCGTGCGCAGGTCATGGGAGATATTGGCGACCAGTTCGCGACGCTGCAGATCCTGCTGACGCAGCTGCTGCCACTGTTCCCCCAGGCGATGCGCCATCTGCGCGTGCGCATGTGCCAGGATGGCCAGTTCGTCGCGCTCGCCGACCGGCAGCGCGGCAGGCTCGGCCACGGCCGTCGGCGAATCCACATCGAAGGACTGGATGCGCCGGGTCAGCTCGCGCAGCGGCCGGGTCACCCAGTAGAACGCAATCAGTCCCGCCAGGCCGCACAGCACCAGCACCAGGGCTCCGGACCCCAGCAGCGTGCGCCACTGGCTGCCCGCGGCCAGGTCATCGGCCAGCATCTGCCGCTGCTCTCCCACCAGCACCACATAGATGTAGCCCGCCGGGCGGCCCTGCACCATCAGCGGTGCGACGCTGAACACCTTTCGTGCATGAGCGCTGCGTGGATCGTCGCCAGCAATTGGCAGCGGCGCACCGGCCAACAGGGCCTTCAGCGGTTCCACCGCCACGCGGTCGCGACGCAGATGTCCCTGCGGCGCATCATGTCCCAGTATCCGCCCCTGGTCGTCCAGCAGGTAGACCTCCACGCTGGGATTGACGGCCATCAGCTGTCCGAACAGGGCGCGCACGTCCTCTTGGCGCATGCCTGCATCGTCCATCAGTTCGCTGCGTCGCGCGATGTGCGCGGCCAGATCGAGCGAAAGCCGCTGCACCACTTCCTGCTCATGGAGTCCTGCGGTGCGCATCTGCATGCCCAGCAGGGCAAGACCGCACAGCACCAGCAGCGCGCAGAACACCGCCGCCAGCTTCTGCCACAGCCGCAGGCTGATCACAGAGCGCTCCCCGCCGGGGCCACCAGCTTGTAGCCCCGTCCCCACACCGTGAGGATGCGCGTGGGCGATGCCGGGTCATCCTCGATCTTGTTGCGCAGCCGGTTGATGTGCGTGTTGACGGTGTGTTCGTAGCCATCATGGGAATAACCCCATACCTGGTCCAGCAGCTCCAGGCGTGAATACACCGTGTCGCGGTTGCGCGCGAAGAACAGCAGCAGGTCGAATTCGCGGGGCGTGAGCTCCAGCTCGCGGCCATCGATGGCTGCCGTGCGCGCCACCGGATCCAGTGCCAGGCCGCCTACCTCCAGTGCGCCGGCATCGATGCGCGCGGACTGTGCCATCGCATCGGCGCGCCGCAGCAGCGCGCGTACCCGAGCCACCAGTTCGGCATGGAGAAGGGCTTGGGCAGGTAATCGTCCGCGCCAAGCTCCAGCCCTACGATCCTCTGCGTCTCGCTGCCACGTGCGCTGATGATGATGATCGGCACGTAGCGCGCCATGGCGCGGGCGCGCTGGCACAGCTGCAGGCCATCCACGCCCGGCAGCATCACGTCCAGCACCAGCGCATCCCAGGGTCCGTCCTGTTCCAGCAGGCGCAGACCCTCATCGCCGGTGGCGGCGTGGGAGACGCCGTAGCCTTCATCGCCCAGGTGCAGGCGCAGCAGTTCGGCGATGTGGGCGTCGTCTTCGACGATGAGGACGCGTCTGGCGTGCATGCGGGAACCCCGGGGAATCTGCCGCCATTGTGGCCCCCTGCGCGTAGGGATGTATCACGGAAAATTTAACCTGTCGTGAGGACTCGTTGACTTGCCCCGGCGCAGCATGCAGTCATCGTCTTCCGTGGAGATGCCCACCATGTCGCTCACCCGTCGTCACCTGCTTGGCCTTGGCGGCATGGCCGCCGCCGCCGGTGTGCTCGGCCTGGGGTCCTGCAGCCGGGCCGCTCCGGCCGCCGCCGCAGGACCCCGCACACGTACGTTCGACGTCATGCACAGCGATGCGCAGTGGCGGCAGCTGCTCACACCGGCCCAATACTCGGTGCTTCGCCAGCATGCCACCGAACGCGCCGGCAGCAGCCCGCTAGATCGCGAACATCGCAAAGGTACGTTCCACTGCGCGGGTTGCCGCCTGCCGCTGTTCTCTTCGTCCACCAAGTTTGAAAGCGGTACCGGCTGGCCGAGTTTCTGGGCGCCACTGCACGATGCGGTGGGCGAAGACCGCGACACGGCCTTCGGCATGCAGCGGGTGGAGATCCATTGCCGTCGCTGTGGCGGCCACCTTGGCCACGTTTTCAACGATGGCCCGCGACCAACCGGACTGCGCTACTGCATGAATGGCGCCGCGCTTACCTTCGTTCCCACTCCCGGCGGAGCGGCCGAGGGTGGCTGGCGCGTGCCGGTCTGATGCCCTTCCCGACCATGGAGCTCCGATGATCCTGTTGTTGCTGGCCTACCTGGGCGGGGTGCTGACGCTGCTCAGCCCGTGCATCCTGCCGGTGCTGCCGTTCGTGTTCGCGCGCGCTGGCGGCTCGTTCCTGCGCAGCACGCTGCCCCTCCTGCTGGGCATGGCGGTGACCTTCGCCGCCGTTGCCAGCGTTGCGGCGGTAGGCAGCGCGTGGGTGGCCCAGGCCAACCAGATCGGCCGCTGGCTGGCGCTGGCGTTGATGGCGCTGTTCGCACTGGCCTTGCTGTGGCCGGCACTGGCCGATCGCCTGCTGACACCCTTCCAGCGCATGGGCGCGCGCCTGAGCGCACGTGCCGATGCCGCCGATGACGCCGGCCGCGGCGGTGCCGGCACCTCGCTGTTGATCGGCATCGCCACCGGACTGCTGTGGGCGCCCTGTGCCGGGCCGATTCTTGGCCTGGTGCTCACCGGTGCCGCACTCAACGGCGCCAGCATCGGCACCAGCAGCCTGCTGGTGGCGTACGCGCTGGGCGCAGCTACCGCATTGGCGCTGGCGGTATGGGTGGGGGGACGCGTGTTCAATGCGCTGAAGGCACGCCTCGGGCTGGGCAATGCGCTGCGTCGCGGGCTTGGTGTGGCGGCGCTGCTGGCCGTGGTGGCCATCGCGATGGGATGGGATACCGGACTGCTGACGCGGCTGTCCACGGTAAGTACCGCCCGCCTGGAACAGCGCCTGCTTGACGTGGTGCCCGGCGCAGTGCCGCAGGGCGATGCCATGACCACCACGGCCGCCGCCGATGCGCCGCTGCCCGTGGAGGGCCGCCTGCCACTGCTGGATGGCGCCACCGGCTGGCTCAACAGCCCACCGCTGAACGTTGCGGCGCTGCGCGGCAAGGTGGTGCTCGTCGATTTCTGGACCTATTCCTGCATCAACTGCCTGCGGGCGATGCCTTTCGTTCACGAATGGGAGCGCCGCTATCGCGACCACGGATTGGTGGTCATCGGCGTGCATACGCCGGAGTTCGCCTTCGAACGCAATCCGCGCAACGTGATGCGCGCGGTCGAACAGCTTAAGGTGGCGTACCCGGTCGCGCTCGACAACAATTATGCGATCTGGCGTGCGTTCGACAACCGCTACTGGCCGGCGCATTACTTCGTTGATGCGCAGGGACGGATACGCGCACATCAGTTCGGTGAAGGCAATTACGCGCATTCGGAACAGGTGATCCGGCGCCTGCTGCAGGAAGCGGGGAACCGCGATCTGCCTCCCCCGGCCGATGCTGCCGCGGGCACCCTGCAGGGCGTGGCCGAACAGGCCGACATGCACAACCTGCGTTCTCCGGAAACCTATCTGGGCCATGGGCGCACGGAAAACTTCGCTTCCAATGGCGGGCAGCGAGCCGGCGAGCCTTTCGACTACGTCGTGCCGTCTGCGCTGGCACTCAACCAGTGGGGTCTGGGCGGGCGCTGGAAGGTAACCGACGAAGCGGCGGAACTGCACCAGGCCGGCGGCCGTATCGCGTTCCGTTTCCATGCGCGCGATCTGCATCTGGTACTGGCCCCTGCCCAGGATGGCAAGGCGGTGCGTTTCCGGGTGTGGCTGGATGGCAGGCCGCTGCCGACCGCCGATGCCGGCGGCGACGTGGCTGCCGATGGCACCGGAACGGTGGACGAACACCGCCTGTACCAACTGGTACGCCAGCGCGACAGCGTCGGTGAGCATCGCTTCGAGATCGAGTTCCTGGACCCCGGCGTCCAGGCCTATGCCTTTACGTTCGGTTGAGGGACACCTGATGAAGATTTCACTTGAGAAGGGTATCGCCGGCAGCATCGCCGCGCTGGCCGTGGGCGCGCTGCTGGCCTTCGCGGTGGATGCCGGTCCGGGGCCGGGCAAGGCCGCCGCGCCATCGGCGGCGACCGCCGACGAAAGCCGCGCGCTGCCCGCTGCCATCGGCCCGGCGGCGTTCACCGATGACCGCAGGCAGGCCAGCGTGGTGTTCGCCGGTGGCTGTTTCTGGGGCGTGCAGGGCGTGTTCCAGCACGTGAAAGGCGTCAGCAATGCGGTATCCGGCTATATCGGTGGCGATGCGTCCACCGCCCGCTACGAGCACATCACCTCCGGCACCACCGGGCACGCCGAAGCCGTGCGCGTGGATTACGACCCCCGCCAGGTGAGTTACGGCCAGCTGCTGCAGGTGTTCTTCTCCGTGGCGCACGATCCCACCCAGCTGAACCGCCAAGGGCCGGATCGCGGCAGTCAATACCGTTCCGCCATCTTCAGTGACGACCCCCGCCAGCAGGCCGCCAACCGGGCCTACGTTGACCAGATCAGGCCGGCCTTCAGGGCACCGGTAGTGACCGAGCTGGGCAGTGGCAAGCCATTCTTCCCGGCGGAGGGCCATCACCAGAATTACATGACGCGCTACCCGCAGGCCGCCTACATCCGCTACTACGATGCGCCCAAGCTGACGGCACTGCAGCAGCGTTTCCCGCAGCTGTACCGTCGCGAACCGATGCTGGTACCGATGAAGTGACGCAGCCCTGCCTCGATCCCGCTGATGATCCTGCACAGCGCATGGCGCAAGCGACCTGCCCGCGCGCCCTTGCTGGACGTGTCCTTGCTAGACTTGCCGCATGTTCGCCACCTCCACGCTGACCGGCAGCAAGCCGGAACAATACGCCCAGCTGCTCGAACAGGCCCGCGGCCTGGTGCATGGCGAGAACGACCGCATTGCCAACGCGGCCAACATCGCCGCGCTGGTGTATCACGCCCTGCCCGATCTGAACTGGGTGGGATTCTATCTGTACGATGGCAAGGAGCTGGTGGTCGGCCCGTTCCAGGGCTTGCCCGCGTGCGTGCGAATTCCGCTGGGCAAGGGCGTGTGCGGTGCAGCGGCCAGCCAGCGCGTCACCCAGCGCATCGACGACGTCGATGCCTTTCCGGGCCATATCGCCTGCGATTCGGCCTCGCGTTCTGAACTGGTGGTTCCCCTTGTACTCGGGGACGAGCTGATCGGCGTATTCGATCTGGACAGCCCGCGACTGTCCCGTTTCGACGCCGATGACCAGGTGGGTCTGGAAGCCATCGCCCAGGTGTTCATCGACGCGCTGGCATGAGTGCTACGGGGCTGCGCAACATCGGACCGAAGAGTGCAGCGTGGCTGCGCCAGGTCGGTCTGCGCAGCCTTGAAGATCTGCAGGCGCTGGGCGCCGCAGCCGCGTTCGTGAAGGTGAAAAGGGCCGGGTTCAAGCCCAGCCTCAACCTGCTGTACTCGCTGGAAGGCGCGCTGCGCGACTGTCACTGGCAGGAACTGGGACCGGAACGGCGTGATGCGCTGGTGCGCGAGTATGAAGCGCTCATCGACGCACAGCCGTTGAAACCGGCTGGCCCCGCCGCCGGCCCGGTACGGGAACACCGTTTCGACAGCGACGACCGCTAACGTCGCCCCGCTCAGCCGACAGCCGTCGGCTGCTGCAGCTCCAGCAGTTCGCCCCACAAGCCACTGTCGCTGCGTTCAACGCGCAGCCGCAGGCGCGTGCCATGGTCGATGCGCAGCGCCCAGCACAGCGACATCGGCAGTCCGCACACCTGCGACAGCACCATCCGCAGCGGCCCACCGTGACTGACGATCAGCGTCGGCGCCGCGTCGACCGCTTCATCCTCGTCGAACAGCCGATCCAGCGCGCGCGCGATGCGCCGTTCGAAGTGTCCCCAGCTCTCTCCGTTGGGAGGGGGAAAGGCATGCGGATCGCGGTGGAAGCCCAGCAGCGACGGCTCGGGCAGCGCATCGACAGGCAAGCCGTCCCAATCGCCGAAATCCAGCTCTTCCCAGTCGGCTTCAGGCCGCACGTCGAGGCCGCGCGGAACCGCCAGGGCCACGGCGGTATGCAGCGCGCGCAGCCGTGGCGAACATATCACCCGCTTCCACTCCAGTGCTTCATACGCCTGGCAGAGCGCATCATGGCTGCCGGCGAGCAGCGGCGGATCACTGCGCCCATCGAGATGGGTATCGCGGCCGGTGCTGGCGTGGCGTAACAGATCAATGATCATGGCGCGCGCACGCCCAGGCGCTGCAGAACGGCTCCTTCCTCCTGCTGGGGCGGGCGGGCAGCGCCCGGCGCATTGGACAGGAGGGCAACACAACACGGTATGGACATCAGGGGAACAGGTCTGGACCAGAAGCAGCGCTCATTCTAGTCGACGTGCACCAGCGGTCTGCATCGGCATCTTCGATGCCGTAGACTGCGCGCACTTCCAGGTGACCTGCGGCATGCGCCGGCAGGTTGAAACGGGAAGCCGGTGACGCATCGTTTGATGCCACTCCGGCGCTGCCCCCGCAACGGTAAGCACGTCACAAGCGGACATCTGCCACTGTGCCAATGGCATGGGAAGGCGTCCGCCCGGTGGTTTCCCACCGACGGCAAGCCCGGAGACCGGCCAGGAAGCTCCAGGTTGCGATGCGGTGGGCATCGGCGACGGCCACCGCGTCTGCGTGGTGTGCATCGCCCTGTCCTTCGCGCTGCAGCTCCCCTTGCATCCGCGCGGGCGTGCGCGGAAGACCGGAGTTTTCCCCATGACACCCCCATTCCGAATCCTTTCCCTGGCCGTCCTGGCGACCTTGCCAGGTATCGCCATCGCGCAGGATGCCGCCACCGCGCTGGACCCGCTGCTGGTCACCGCCACCCGTACGCCGATCGCGCTGTCGGACAGCCTCAGCCCGGCGCAGGTGATCGACCGCGCCACCATCGATGCAAGCCAGGCCACGTCCCTGCAGGATCTGCTGCGTGGCCGCGCCGGCATCGACCTTGCGAACACCGGTGGTCTGGGCAAGCAGACGTCGCTGTTCCTGCGCGGCACCAACTCGTCACACACCGTGGTGCTGGTTGATGGCGTGCGCATCAACACGGCTGATTTCGGCCAGGCGATGCTGCAGGACCTGCCGCTGGCTCAGATCGAGCGCATCGAGATCGTGCGCGGCCCGCAGTCGAGCCTGTACGGTGCCGATGCCATCGGCGGCGTGGTACAGATCTTCACTCGACGCAACAGCGGTGGGTTCGCACCTCGGCTGGAACTGGGCGGCGGCAGCCATGGCCTGCGCCAGGCCAGCGGCGGCATTGGCGGCGGCACCGAACGTGGCTGGTTCGGGCTGGACATCGCCTACCAGCACAGCGATGGTATCGATGCCTGCCGGGGCTCCAGCCTGACCTTCGCTGGCTGCGGTGCCGAAGAGCCGGACCGCGATGGGTATCGCAACCTTTCCGGGAGCGCGCGTGGCGGCTACACCTTCAACCCGCAGTGGAGCGTGGAAGGCAGCGCGCTGCGCGTCGAAGGAGAGAACCACTACGACGGTTACTACAACTACTCCGAGACCGTGCAGCAGGTACTTGACGGCAAGGTCCGCTACACGCCTTCCGAGCGCCTCGCGTTGACCGCCAGCATCGGCCGCAGCGACAACGAATCGGACAACTACGGTCCGCTGGGTGCCTTTGGCAGCGCACAGACCCACCGCGACAATGCATCGCTGCAGGCAGACATCGCCGTGGCCACCGGCCATCTGCTCACCGCCGGCGTGGACTGGAGCGATGACAGCCTGGACGGCAGCAGTGCCGGTTATCTGGTCGACAGCCGCGACAACACCGGCGTGTACGTGCAGTACCAGGGGCGTTTCGGGCAGCACCAGCTGCAGGCCAGCGTGCGCAACGACGACAACGAACAGTTCGGCAACCACACCACCGGCTCGGTGGCGTGGGGCATGGAGATCGGCCAGGGCTGGAAACTGACCGCGAGCCATGGCACGGCGTTCAAGGCGCCAACCTTCAGCGATCTTTATGATCCCTGGAGTGGCGTACCCACGCTGGATCCGGAGAAATCCCGCAGCACCAACCTCGGCATCGCCCAACAGGGTGGCAGCTGGCGCTGGGGCCTGGACGTGTACGAAACACGCATTGATGATCTGATCACGTTCGACATGGCCACTTACACGATGGTGCAGGTGGAAAAGGCACGCATCCGTGGTACCGAGCTGACCGGCACGACCTCGGTTGCCGGCGTGGACATCAACGCGCAGCTGAGCTGGACCGATCCGCGCAACCACACCGCAGGCAGCCAGTACGACAACTGGCTGGCACGACGTGCACGGCAGACGGCCCGGATCGACCTGGACCGGAGCTTCGGCGATCTACGCGTAGGCCTGACCGGTTTCGGCGCCGGCAAGCGCTTCGATGATGCCGCCAATACGGTGCGGCTGGCAGGTTACGGCACGCTGGATGCGCGCCTGGAATATGCACTCAACCGCGACTGGTCGCTGCTGGCGCGCGCGGCCAATGTGTTCGACCGCCGCTACGAAACCGTTGCCTGGTACAACCAGCCCGGCCGCGAATACCAGCTGAGCGTGCGCTACCAGCCCACCCCGTAGAGCCGGGCTCTGCCCGGCTGATGCATCTCCGCGCATGGTTTCGTAGAGCCGGGCTCTGCCCGGCTGCCCGGAAATCCCGTAGTGCCGGGCGGTACCCGGCATTACGGAACCGGCGCGACCAGGCCGGGCAACTCGCGCAGATCATCCATCACGGCAACGGCTTGCGCACGCTCCAGATCCAGGCCCCGCGGATAGCCGTAACGCACCAGCGCCACCGGCATGCCCGCATCCAGCGCCGCGTGATAGTCGGTCAGCGAATCGCCCACCATCAGGCACTGCGCAGGCCGCAGGCCGAAGTGAGCGGCGATATGCCGCAGCGGCTCACCGTCCGGCTTGCGCTGGGGCAGCGAATCGCCACCCAACACCAGCGCGAACACATCGCCGATACCCAGGTGCCGCAGCAACGGCGGCACCAGCGCCGACGGCTTGTTGGTGCAGATTGCCAGCGGCACGTTGCGCGCGCGCAGCTGCGCCAGCGCTTTGGCAACACCATCGAAAAGCCGCGGGCTGCGCAACAGGCACGCGCGGTAATGCACCATGAAGCCCGGCATCACCTCGTCCAGATCGGCAGTACTGCCGGCCGCATCGAACGCCTGCTGCACCAGCCGCCGCACACCGTCGCCTATCCACGTCAACACCGTCGCCTCCGGAACACGCGGCAGGTGCCAGTCCTGCAGCGTGCGATTGAGCGCCTCGGCAATATCGCTGGCACTGTCCACCAACGTGCCATCCAGGTCAAACACCACCAGCGAATATGGGTACAAGGACGAATCGCTCACGAAAACCCAGATTTTCTTGTAGAAGACGCCTGATTGTACGGGCGCGCAAGCGCAAAGAAAGGGGGACGCAGGGCATTGAATTTCCCGCCAGTCAATCAAACTTCTCTGTCCCCATTCTCGAAGAGGTCGCGCTGGCGCGTGGGTTCACGGCTGCGGAAGCCGCCCAGGCCCACGCCCACCAGCCGATAACGGGTGTCAGCGGGCAGCTCGACCCGTGCGCGCAGGGCCAGCGCGATCTCACGAAGCTCTTCCATCGACTTCGGCGGATGCTCCGGCGTGAAGCTGCGGGTAAGGATGCGGAACTGCGCGGTCTTCAGCTTCAGCACCACCGTATGGCCGATACGGTCGGTCTTGCGCGTGGCATTCCATGTCCTGCCGGCAAGCTCCGCGATGGCCGGGCCAAGCGCTTCCAGCGGCAGGTCCTCGCTGAAGGTATCCTCAGATGAAATGGACTGCACGGGCTGGTCCGGTTCCACTGGCCGTTCATCTATACCGCGTGCGCGGTTGTACAGGCTGCGCCCGAAGCTGCCAAAGGTTTCTTCCAGCGCCGGCAGCGCCCAGCTGCGCAGGTCGCCGCAGGTCACGATGCCAAGCGCCGCGAGCTTGCCTTCCATCACCTTGCCCACGCCCGGCACCTTCTTCACCGGCAGCGGTGCCAGGAAGGCATCGATGCGCTGCGGCGTGATCACGAACTGGCCATCCGGCTTGCGCCAATCCGACGCGATCTTGGCCAGGAACTTGTTCGGCGCGATGCCGGCTGAAGCAGTCAGCGACGTCTCTTCACGTATCTGCGCGCGGATGTCCCGCGCTATCTCCGTCGCCAGCACCATGCCGGATTTCGGCGCGGTCACATCCAGGTAGGCCTCGTCCAGCGAAAGTGGCTCCATCAGATCGGTATGACGCAGGAAAATCCCGCGTACCTGCCGCGATACCGCCTTGTAGCGGGCAAAATCCGGCGGCACGAACACCGCATCCGGACACAGTCGCTCAGCGCGCATGGCGGGCATCGCCGAGTGGATGCCGAACACGCGTGCTTCGTAGGAGGCCGCGCACACCACCGAACGCGCGCCACGCCACGCCACCACCACCGGCCGCCCGCGCAGCGAAGGATCGTCACGCTGTTCCACCGAAGCGTAGAACGCGTCCATGTCAACGTGGATGATCTTGCGCAAGCCGGTCATGGTGAAGGTTCTGGAGGCATTCGACATTCGTGGGCCACACGCCGAAGTATGGTCTTTGCACATCAACAGGATGCGCGTTTTTGCCCGCCGACACTACGCGTGCGTACGGTCGCAAAGTTTGATTGCAGGCATTCGCCTCGTGCATCCTCGACTGCTCGCTTCCCTGTTTTCCGCTTCCAGGATCGTGCTTTCCATGACTCGTCTCCACGCGTTCGACCGCGACCAGCTGCTGGCCAGCGCCCGCGGTGAACTGTTCGGCGCCAACGCCGGGCGCCTGCCCAACGACCCGATGCTGATGTTCGACCGCATCACCGACATCCGTGACGACGGCGGCCCACACGGCAAGGGCATGGTACGCGCAGAACTGGATATCCGCCCGGACCTGTGGTTCTTCGGGTGTCATTTCATCGGCGATCCGGTGATGCCCGGGTGCCTGGGCCTGGACGCGATGTGGCAGCTCACCGGCTTCTACCTCACCTGGCTGGGCGCCCCCGGCCGTGGCCGCGCGCTGGGCTGTGGCGAGGTGAAGTTCACCGGCCAGGTACTGCCGGAAGCAAAGCTGGTCAGCTATGAGATCGACATCACCCGCGTCATCAACCGCAAGCTGGTAATGGCCCAGGCCGACGCCCGCATGCTGGTGGATGGCCGGGAAATCTACGCCGCCAAAGACCTGCGCGTCGGCCTGTTCACCTCCACGGAAAACTTCTGATGCGGCGTGTCGTCATCACCGGAATGGGAATTACCTCGTGCCTGGGCAACGACCTGGACACCGTATCGGCAAACCTGCGCGAAGGGCGTGCCGGCATCACCTTCCTGCCTGACCATGCCGAAGCCGGCCTGCGCAGCCAGGTTGGTGGCCGCGTCGACCTGGACCTTGACGCGCTCATCGACCGCAAGCTCAAGCGCTTCATGAGCGATGCGTCCGCCTATGCCTACCTCGCCGCGCGCGACGCCATCGCCGACGCCGGATTGTCGCCGGAGCAGGTCAGCAACCCGCGCACCGGCCTGATCGCCGGTTCCGGTGGCGGTTCCAGCGAATGGCAAGTGGAAACGGCCGATATCCTGCGCAGTCGTGGCGTGCGCAAGGTCGGTCCGTACATGGTGCCGCGCACGATGTGTTCCACGGTTTCGGCCTGCCTGGCCACCGCCTTCCAGATCAAGGGCCTGAGCTATTCGCTGTCAGCCGCCTGCGCGACCTCCGCGCACTGCATCGGCGCGGCAGCGGACCTCATCCGCCACGGTGCGCAGGACGTGATGCTGGCCGGTGGCGGCGAAGACCTGCACTGGTCCATGAGCGTGATGTTCGATGCGATGGGTGCGCTTTCCACCAGCTTCAACGACACGCCGTCCAGCGCGTCGCGCCCCTATGACCGCAATCGCGATGGCTTCGTCATCGCCGGCGGCGGCGGCATGCTGGTGCTGGAAGATTACGATCACGCCGTGGCACGTGGCGCCACCATCCATGCCGAGCTGGTGGGTTACGGCGTGACGTCCGACGGTGCCGACATGGTGGCTCCGTCCGGCGAGGGCGCCGTGCGCTGCATGAAGATGGCCATGGAACATGTTGACCGTCCGCTGGACTACCTCAACACGCATGGCACCTCGACGCCACTGGGTGATGTCACCGAACTCAACGCCATCCGCGAAGTGTTCGGCGATGCGGTTCCGCCGCTGTCCTCCACCAAGGCGTTGTCCGGGCATTCGCTCGGCGCAGCCAGCGTGCACGAAGCCATTTACTGCCTGCTGATGATGCGCGATGGCTTCGTTGCCGGCTCGGCCAACATCAGTGAGCTCGATCCCAGGGTGGAAGACTTCCCCATCCTGCGCGAGAGCCGCGAACAGAAGCTGGACACGGTGATGTCCAACAGCTTCGGCTTCGGTGGCACCAACGCTGCGCTGGTGTTCGGCAGGGTCTGAGCGACGGAGCCGGCCGATGGCCGGCCTGGGCCTGCTGTCATGCCAACCAGGGTTGCAGAAGGGCACGCGCATCGTGCAGAGAATCGACGATGCGATGCCCCAACGCCCGCTGCGCGTCGTCGGGCACGATCAGATCGGGCACCTGGATGACGGTCATTCCCGCCGCCAGCGCTGCGCGGGTGCCCACCGGTGAATCCTCCAGCGCAAGGCAGCGGGACGCCTGCCTGCCAAGCCGCTGCGCCGCCAGCAGGTAGATGTCCGGGGCCGGCTTGGGATGTTCCACATCGCTGCTGGTCACCACCGCATCGAAGTACGCCAGCAGACCGCAGGCCGCCAGCTTGCGGCTTGCACGCGGCTGCCGGGTAGAGGTGGCGACCGCGCGAGGGATGGCGTGCGCCTGCAGCACCTGCAGCAGTTCGGTGATGCCGGGGCGAAGCGGCAGGCCGGTCTGCGTGTTCGCTTCGTAGAGCGCATGGCAGCGCGCGAACAATGCATCCAGCCGTTGCGCATCAGCCACATGCTGCTGCAGCAGATTGCGGCAATCACGCTCGCCCAGTCCCACCATGCGCAGGAAGAAGCCTTCCGGCAATGGCATGCCCAGTTCCAGCGCGGCCTGGTTCCAGCAGGCGATCGACACACGCTCGCTGTCGATCATCAGGCCGTCCATGTCGAAGATCACCGCCTCGGGCCGGAAGGGCAGTGCGGCCACTGCGCTCACGGGGCGAACAACGTATCGATATCCGCCGCGTCCAGCGGCCGCCACCGGCCTTCTTCCAGCCCCTCCAGGCCCAGCCCGCCGACACGACTGCGGTGCAGTGCCTGCACATGGTTGCCGGTGGCGGCGAACATGCGCCGCACCTGGTGATACCGCCCTTCGTGCAGCACCAGACGTGCCGTCCGCGGCCCCAGCACCTCCAGCCCGGCCGGCAGCAGCGCGGTCTTCTCCGATTCCAGCATCAGCGTGCCGCTGGCGAACAGCGCCACCTCATCGCCACGCAGGTCCTCGGCCAGTTCCACTTCATACACCTTGGGCAGCTTGGCCTTCGGGGAAATGATCCGGTGCAGCAGGCCGCCATCGTCGGTGAGCAGCAGCAGCCCGCTGGTATCGCGGTCCAGGCGGCCTACGGTGGACAACACCGGATCGCGGTCGCGGTAACGCGGTGGCAGCAGGTCGTACACCAGCTGCCCCTTGTCCTTGGTCGAGCAGGTGACGCCACGCGGCTTGTGCAGCAGGATCGTCAGGCCCGTGGGAGGATCCAGCGGCTCGCCGTCCACGCGAATGGCCTCGTGCGGCACCTGGTCGTCCGCATACAGCACCTCGCCCGCTGCATCGGTGATGCGGCCTTCGCGGAACATCCACTGCACCTGCTTGCGGCTGCCATAACCGAGGTTGGCAATCAGCTTCACCAGCTTCATCGCGCGCCTCCGCGCACTGCCTCGAGCAGCTTGAAACCGTCGCGTTCGGCGATCACGCGGACCGTACCGAAGCTGTCGTTGAGCACATGTTCGTATGGCAGATGGCGATTGGCCACCACGAACAGGCGGCCACCGCGGCGCAACCCCTGCGCGGCCACGGCGATGAAACGCTGGCCGATGTCAGGACGATCCTCGCGCGCGGGCGTGTGGAACGGCGGGTTGCTGACGATGACATCGTAGACCGGCTCGATGCCATCGGTGACGTCGCGCCACAGGTACTGCAGCGGCACCTCGCGCGGCGGTGTGGCCAGGTTGGCCCGCGCCAGGTCCAGCGCACGCTGTTCGGCCTCGTAAAGATCCAGCGCGGAGATCTTCGGACAGCGTTCCAGCAGCTCACGCGACAGGTAGCCGTAACCTGCACCGAGATCGGCGGCGCGGCCGGCAAGATCCGCTGGCAGATGCTCGGCCAGCAATGCCGACGCCGGGTCGATGCGATCCCAGGCAAACACACCCGGACGGCTGAGGAAACGCCCGTCCAGGATCTTCCGCGGTGCATCCAGCGCCGCCCAACGGGTGGCCAGGGCTGCATCGTGCTGGCCCTGCTGGGGCGATGTCCAGTACACCCGGCAGTGATTCTTGGTGAGCACGCCGCCCAGTCCGGCCAGCTGCTTCAGGTCGCTCTCGCCCGACCGCGCACCTTCATTGTTGGACTGGCAGGCCACCACGATGCCGCCGGGGGCGACCAGCCGCAACGCGCGCGCGAACAGCGCGCGGGCTTCTTCGCGCTGGCGGGGCGGCAACAGCAGCACCACGGCGAAACGCCCGGCCTGGTCTTCTCCAAGCGAAGAAACCACCTCCCGGCCGCTGGCCTGCAGCGATTGCGCAAAGGGGGCAAAACTCTGCTCGCAGACCAGCTCGCGGCCCTGTGCGTGTTCGCGCAGTGGCCACCCGTCGCGGGCGCGCAGAAAGGCCACCGGGCCCTGCGGCCAGCGCAGCAGGCCCTGCGCGAGGGGTAGGAACAGGGTCTGCAGGGGGGCATCGTCGCGGGCAGCCATCGGAGCAGGTAGGCCTTGCTGTTTCGGGGGTCCCCATTGTAGCGGCTCGCCGGAGTCCGGCCCGTACGGTGCCGCCGACGGGCTTTGCGAAAAGCCAACGCGACCTTGATCCGGCCCGAACACCCCGCCAGTCAGGGTAGTCATACCCCTCGGATTACTGGAGAAACCGCATGCGTGCCTTGTTCGTCGGTGGCGTCGTGGACAACAGCGAGATGGATCTGGAGGGCAGCCAGCCCCCCGTGCATTACCCGACCGATACCGGCGGCGGACATTCGCGGTATCGCCTGCATCAAGTGGGCACAGCGGCAGACGGGACCGTCGCCTATGCGGTGTACGGCGCGCCGGACATGGGAGACGATGAAGTGAGCCGCGTGGCGGACGAGCGCGCGTACGCGCGAAGGTTCGATGCCGAGCCGACGCTGTTCGAGCACTGAGCGCAATGCAGCGGGGCAGAGCCCCGCTCTACTTTCGCGTGCAGCGGGGTAGAGCCGGGCTCTGCCCGGCTGGATCGTCCCATTTCAATGCAGAGCGTGCGTAGCCGGACCGTGCACGTGGCGTACGGCGGCGACCAGTTGCGCCACCGAATACGGCTTGGCCACGTGTTCCTGGAAGCCTGAAGCCAGCGCACGACGGCGATCATCCGCGCGCGCCAGCGCGGTCACCGCTACTGCAGGCAGCATCTGCGCATCCACCGCCATGTCTTCGCGCAGGGTACGGATGAGGCCGTAGCCATCCATCCCCGGCATGCCGATATCGGTCAGCAGCACATCGAAACGTCCGCGGCTGCTGTCGTTGAGCAGGGCCAGCGCTTCTCCCGCCGATGCTGCTCCGGTCACGTCGGCACCCTGCTCTTCCAGCATCCGACGCAGGTATTCCAGCACCTCCGCCTGATCCTCCACGGCCAGCACGCGCAAGCCACGCAAAGGGTACGGCTCGATGATCTTTTCGGTGATCGGGCCGCCACTGATGACTTCGCGCAACGGGCGCACCCCTTGGTCCGGCTGGTAACGCGGCAGCAGCACGGTGAATACCGCGCCCTGCCCATACCCTTCGCTGGCCGCGGAGACCTTGCCGCCGTGCAGTTCCACCAGCTGCTGCACGATGGCCAGGCCCAGTCCCAGGCCGCCATGCCGCCGCGTGGTGGTCCCATCGGCCTGGCGGAAGCGGCCGAACAGGTGATTCAGGAATTCCGGATCGATGCCATCGCCACTGTCCTGCACCGTTACCTGCCAGGCATCGCCCCGCTCCTCCAGCTTCAGCTTCACCGAGCCCTCGGCCGGCGTGAATTTGATTGCGTTGGAGAGCAGGTTCCACAGTACCTGCTGCATGCGCGTGGCATCGCCCAGCACAAGGCACGGCGCCTCCGGAAGCTCCACGCTCACGTCCAGCGCCTTGCCCTCTGCCACCAGTTCCTGCGCGCCCAGCGCGGCACGCAGTTGATCGCGCAGGTCCAGCACTTCCACTTCAAGCTGCACCTTGCCCAGCAGCATGCTGCTCAGGTCCAGCATGTCCGATATCAGCCGCTTCTGCGCCGTGGCGCTGCTGGCAATGACGCCCAGTCCCTTGTGCAACGGGCTGTCCGACGTGACACGCTGCAGCAGCAGCTCGCTCCAGCCAAGGATCGTCGTCAGTGGCGTACGCAGCTCGTGGGACAGCGTGGCCAGGAACTCGTCCTTCAGGCGCGCGGTATTCTCCGCCGCACCGCGTGCTGCCCGTTCGGACTGCAGCAGTTCCTCACGGGCCAGTTCGATCTCGCGCCGTTCGGTCACATCGGGGCTGCTGCCCGCCAGCCCGACGAACTCGCCAGTGCGCGCGAACCGCGGCCGGGCATTCATTTCCAGCCAGCGCCACTCTCCGTCGGCACGCCGGGCCCGCACCAGTGCATGCAACGAGCGCTGTGCGCCGAGCGCTTCGCGCAACTCATAGTCAAACACGGAGGCATCGTCCGGATGCACCAGCCCTCGCCACACGTCCTCCGGCACGCGGTTCTCATCACCGCCGAAGAACTCGCTGAAGGCGCTGTTGACGAACCGCGCATGCCCCTGCGCGTCCAACACCCATACCGGCATCGGCAAGCCGTCGGCCAGAGCGCTGAAGCGTGCTTCGCTCTCGCCCAGCTCACCTTCGATGCGCTTGCGCGCACTCACATCGAAGAACAGGATGGCAACCTTGTCCTCGCCGGGCTCGCCTACGCGAACCGCGTTGACCGCATAGGAGCGACCCAGCGCCCGTGCATCCAGTTCGAACTGCACAGGCTTGCCTGAACGAGCGATCTTTCCGTAGATGCGGAACCATTCCTGTTCGTGGTCGGGCTCGATTTCGGACATGCGCCGGCCTACGGCGCCCGTCAGGCCCGTCTGCCGTTCGAAGGCTTCGTTGACTTCCAGGAAGATGTAATCCACTGGAACATCCTGCTCGAACAGCACCTGCACGACACAGAAACCTGCGGCCATGCGGTCCAGTGCCTGCCGATGCAGGCCGCTCTCCGCCCGTTCGGAGAACGGTAGCGGCATATCAGGAGGCAGATTCAGGGAGGACAAGAGGGTGTGTAGACCAATGGGCAATGAACACAGCATGTTCCAGAAAGCGTATTCGCAGCGTCAAGCGGCGACGCTCATGCAACGGATGACCGACGCGGCGATGAATTGACCGTAAGCGTGCCCCCGGACGCCGTAGTCCGGGCCTTGCCCGTCGGCAGGGGCAGCCCCACACTCTTCTTACCTACCATGCATGCGCCCCATGGCGCCGGAGCCAAGGTCATGAACCGTCGCTCGATATGCAGCCTGCTGCTGGCAGGCTCCCTCGCCATCGTGCCACTGCTGGGCACTGCCGCGCCGCGTACGGTGACCGATCCCCAGGCGCCGCGCGCGCTGGAAGCCGCCGGGCCAGTGAATGTGCAGTGGAACGACCCCAAGACCTTCACCGAGCTGCGCAGCAGCCGTAACCGTTTCGAGGCCGAGCGCGGCGACTGGGTACGCCAGCTTGCGGAATACGTCCGTACCTCCGCTACCAAGCAACTTCAGCCTGGCCAGACACTGGATGTGACCGTGCTGGACATCAAGCGCGCTGGCGATTTCGAGCCTTGGCATGGCGCGCGCGCGGATGATATCCGCATCATGCGCGACATCTACCCACCGAAGATCGCCCTGCAGTACAGCCTGAAAGGCGCGGACGGCCGCATCCTGGGCGAAGGCGAAGCAACCCTGCGTGATACCGGCTTCATGCACGGCAGCGTGGGATTGCAGAGCAGCAGCGATCCGCTGCGTTACGAGAAGAAGCTGATCGACGATTGGGTGCGCCGCGACCTGACAAAGGAAATCGCCGCGCGCTGACCGCATCGACGAAGCGGGCCGCGTAGAGCGGGAGCTCTGCCCCGCTGCGCGGTGAGGCATCAGCCGGGCAGAGCCCGGCTCCAAGACGCGCGGCCCAAGGTACCCGGGGCGTCGTCAGCCAATGTATTCGCGGCGCACGCGCTTCACCGCACAAGGCAGCTGGTAGGCGCTGACCCCGCACTGCGGGGCCAGCTCCGAGAGGCTGAGCGCATCCCCGCCCCACAGCTGCACTTCGCTGCCGATACCCGCCTGCGGGTGCGGCGTCAGGTCCACCGTCAGCATGTCCATCGAGACACGTCCGACAAGTTCACCCGGACGCCCGTCGATTACCACCCGCGTGCCGTTCGGCGCGAACTGCGGATAACCATCCGCGTAGCCCATGGCCACCACGCCCACCCGGGTCCGCTCGCGCGCCACGAACCGTGCACCATAGCCCACGGGTTCACCGGCATCGATCCAGCGCTCTGCGATCACCCGCGAACGCATGTTCATCACCGGCCGCAACCGTGCAGTCGCAGCCGAATCCTCGGGCAACGGGTTGGCGCCATACAGCATCAGGCCGGGACGCACCCAGTCGCTGCGCACGTCGGGCCAGCCCAGCAATGCAGGCGAATTGCACACGCTGGTCTCGCCCTGCAGCCCGGCAATGGCAGTGGCGAATACCGCCGCCTGTTCGCGTGTGCGCCCGCTGTCCAGTTCATCGGCGCGCGCGAAATGGGTCATCATTACGATGCGCTGCACCTGCGGCAGCCCGGACAGCCGGACGTGCGCCGCCCGGAACGCATCCACGTCCAGGCCCAGCCGGTGCATGCCACTGTCCAGCTTCAGCCAGACGACAAGCGGACGCGAGGCAGCGAAGGCCGCGACCGCTTCCACCTGCCACCCCGACCCCACCGCGGTCCACAGATCGTGCTCGTCGATCAGCGGCAGTTCGCTGGCGTCGAAGAAACCTTCCAGCAGAAGGATCGGAGCGCGGATGCCGGCGGCGCGCAGCTCCAGCGCTTCCTCGATGGTAGCCACCGCAAAGCCGTCAGCCTCGCCTTCCAGTGCCTGCGCGCAGCGCACCGCGCCGTGGCCATAAGCATCGGCCTTGACCACCGCCAGCGCCTTGCCGCCACCCAGTTCGCGGGCCAGGCGGTAGTTGCTGCGCAGGGCATCCAAGTCGATCAACGCACGTGCAGGGCGCATTCGCGGCTCTCCATGTGTGCGCCGGAAACCGTGCTGCCATACCGGAAGATGTCCAGGCCCTCGGTGCTTATCTGCGGCTGGCGTGCGCTCATCACATCGGCCAGGTAGCGACCGGACCCGCAGGCCATCGTCCAGCCCAGCGTGCCATGGCCGGTATTGAGGAACAGGTTGCGCAGCGGCGTGGCGCCAATCACCGGCGTGCCATCGGGCGTCGCCGGGCGCAGCCCGGTCCAGAACTCGGCACGCAACAGGTCGCCGCCCTTCGGGTACAGGTCGCGCACCACCATTTCCAGCGTTGCGCGACGACGCGGCGACAACGACAGATCGAAACCGGCCACCTCCGCCATGCCGCCGACGCGGATGCGGTTGTCGAAGCGGGTGATGGCGATCTTGTAGCTTTCATCCAGGATCGTGGAGGTCGGCGCCATTGCCGGATCGGTGATCGGCAGCGTCAGCGAGTAACCCTTCAGCGGATAGACCGGCAGCTTCAAGCCCAGCGGCGCCAGCAGCGCCGGCGAATAGCTGCCCAGCGCCACCACGTAACGGTCTGCTGTCTCCAGCCGGCCGCCCACGCGCACGCCGGTGATGCGGTCGCCATCATGCTCCACCCCAGCGATATCCACGTCGTAGCGGAACTCCACGCCGGCTTCGGCGGCCATGGCCGCCAGGCGACGGGTGAACAGCTGGCAGTTGCCCGTCTGGTCACGCGGCAACCGCAGCGCGCCGACCAGCCCGTCCACATCCGCCAGGGCCGGTTCGGCGCGGATGATCCCGGCGCGGTCCAGCACTTCATACGGCACCCCGTACTGCGAGAGCACCTCGATATCCTGCGCCGAAGCGTCCAGCTGCTGCTGGGTGCGGAACAACTGGGTGGTGCCGAGATCGCGCCCCTCGTAATCGATGCCCGTTTCCGCACGCAGCTGGTTCAGGCAGTCGCGGCTGTATTCGGACATGCGCACCATGCGCGCCTTGTTGATGGCGTAGCGTTCATGCGTGCAGTTGCGCAGCATCTGCCACAGCCAGCGGTACTGCGCCAGGTCCATGCCCGGACGAATGGCCAGCGGCGCATGTTTCTCGAACAGCCAGCCGATGGCCTTGCGCGGCACGCCCGGTGCCGCCCACGGCGAGGTATAGCCGAACGACAGCTGGCCGGCGTTGGCGAAACTCGTCTCCAGGGCGGGGCCCGGCTGGCGGTCCACCACCGTCACATCGAAGCCTGCCTGGCGCAGGTACCACGCACTGGTGGTACCGATGACACCGCTACCAAGGATGAGAACGCGCATGTGATTCTCCAACACGATCATTCCCTGCGCAGTGACGCGCCGGGACCATAATCCGGGAAGTATAGACACCGCTCCCCAGTGCAATTGCACGATTTTTGAAAGCGCGGCAGGATATTCCCCTGTTATTCACACGCCCGAGGCGATGCCATGGCACCGCGCGTCCGCGAACTGGACAAGATCGACAGGAAAATCCTCCGCGTGCTGCAGGCAGAGGGGCGGATATCGTTCACCGAACTCGGCGAGCGCGTCGGGCTGTCCACTACGCCCTGCACCGAACGCGTGCGTCGGCTGGAGCGCGAGGGAATCATCACCGGCTACCACGCGCACCTGGATCCGGCGGCCCTCAAGGCCAGCCTGCTGGTGTTCGTGGAAATCAGCCTGGCTTACAAATCCGGCGACATCTTCGAGGAATTCCGCCGCGCGGCGCTGAAGCTGCCCAACGTGCTGGAGTGCCACCTGGTGTCGGGGGACTTCGATTACCTCATCAAGGCGCGCATCAGCGAAATGGCGTCTTACCGCAAGCTGCTGGGCAGCACCCTGCTGACGCTGCCCCACGTGCGCGAATCCAAGAGCTACATCGTCATGGAAGAGGTGAAGGAAACCTCGGTGTTGCCCGTTCCGGACTGAGCCACACTGCGGTTGTCCGCCAACGCGTCTCATGCCCGGTGCACGCGCAACGTCAAGGCTTGACCCGCGAATCCGCACCCTGCGGAACACTGTCGTAGTACCGTCCGGTACGCGAATCGAATACGCGGTTCTGACCCGCCGGCCTGACACCCGGAATGATCCGTCCATCACGGTCATAAACCTTGGCTGGCGCCGTGTTCTGCGGTGGGGCCACCTGCGCCGGGCCGGTGCTGCGGATCGGTCCGGCCTCGGCAGGCGGCGCGGTGAGCGGCCGCGGCGCCGGCGCCGTGGTAACCGGGCGTGGCGCGGCCGGCGGCGCGGGCTGCACCACAGGCGTCGGACGGGACACCTGCGGCGCTGCGGGCGGTGGCGCGACCGTCGTCGCACCCCGCGTGGACGGGGGGCTGGACGGCGAGGCGACCTGGGCCCATGCCAGTGAAGGCAACAGCAACAGGCCCCAGGAAAGCAATGAACGGTTCATGGCACACCCCCGTGGCGAAGGGCACCAGCATGCGACCGGATGGGTGTGCCGGCCATGAACATGCTGGCGACGAGTACCGTGCAGCGGCTTGCATGGCGCATGCCGCGCCCCCACTTTCCCTGTTCCGCCGGTATTCCCAAGGAGACACCGCATGAGCGCTTTCGACCTCACGCCCCCCAGCGAAAGCCAGCGCCAGGCACTGGTGGCCGGCCTCAGCCCGGACGAAGCGCGCGTGCTGCTCCAGCACGGCACCGAGGCACCGTTCTGCGGCGTGTTTCTGGACAACAAGCGCGACGGCGTCTACTGCTGCCGGCTGTGCGCCCTGCCGCTGTTCCGCTCCAGCACCAAGTTCGACTCCGGAACCGGCTGGCCGAGTTTTTTCGCGCCCTTCGCGGCAGACCATGTCCGCGAAATCCGCGATACCAGCCACGGCATGCTGCGTACCGAAATCACCTGCGCCCGCTGCGGCAGCCATCTCGGCCATGTGTTCCCGGACGGCCCGCCGCCCACCTTCGAACGCCACTGCCTGAACTCGGTCTCACTTTCCTTTACCGGTAAGGGCGAGTCCTACCCCGACCCGTTGCGCCGTGGCGGTGCCGAAGCCGCGCTGGCGGACTGATCGGGGCGGAACGTCCGCGCCGACGGACGTCACATATCTGCGCTCAAGAAAACCGGTGATGGTGCCGAAAAGGAAGAGTTCCCCTCCCCTGCACCGCGTCCATGCTGATCCTCATCGGTTTTCTCGTCGTCATTGCCAGCGTGCTCGGCGGCTACCTGGGTGCGCACGGCCGCCTGGGCGCGCTGTGGCAACCCTATGAGCTGGTGATCATCGGCGGCGCGGCAGTGGGTGCGTTCCTGGTCGGCACGCCCGCCAGGACGGTGAAGCAGACGCTGCAAGCGCTCGTCGGCGTGTTCAAGGGCCCGCGCTATGGGCAACAGGACTACATCGACGTACTGAGCCTGCTGTACGAGCTGCTCAACAAGGCGCGCCGCGAAGGCTTCATGTCGCTCGAAGAACATGTGGAGCGCCCAGCCGAGAGCGCGGTCTTCGCCAACTACCCAAAGGTGCAGGCCGACGAGCACCTGGTCGACTTCATCACCGATTGCCTGCGGCTGATGATCGGCAGCAACATCGAGCCGCACGAGCTCGAACCACTGCTGGAACTGGAGCTGGAAAAGCACCATGCCGATGCCCTCGCGCCGTCGCAGGTCATGCACAAGGTGGCCGACGGACTGCCCGGTTTCGGCATCGTCGCGGCGGTGCTGGGCATCGTCATCACCATGGGGTCCATCGGCGGGGACATCGTCGAAGTCGGCGCGCACGTGGCCGGTGCGCTGGTGGGCACCTTCCTCGGCATCCTGCTGGGCTACGGTTTCGTCGGGCCCATGGCGGCGGCGATGGAAGCGCGCGCCGAGCAGGACAGCCGAATCTACGAATCAGTGAAGACCGCGCTGCTGGCCTGCCTGCGCGGCTACAACCCGAAGATCGCCCTGGAATTCGCCCGCAAGACGCTGCCTTCCGACATCCGTCCGGCGTTCTCCGAATTCGAGCAGCACCTCAAGACGGTCAAGTAGGCCATGACCGAATCCCGTCCCACTGTCATTGTCCGCAAGCCCCGGAAGCGCGGTCATGCCGCCCACCATGGAGGTTCGTGGAAGGTGGCCTATGCCGACTTCGTGACCGCGATGATGGCCTTCTTCCTGGTGCTGTGGCTGGTGGCCACCACCAGCAAGCCCGAGCGCGCGGCGATTTCCGACTATTTCCGCAATCCCAGCCCGCTGGCCGGCACCAGCAGCACGCCGGCACCGGGACTGGCGGGACCGGGCGGGGCCAGCACCTCGATGATCAAGCTGGGCGGCGCCACCGATATCAGCCGCGGCGACAGCAACGACCCCTTCAAGAACCAGCGCGAGTCGATTCCCAAGGCCGTGGACCCGCGTGAGCGCGAGGCGCGCCAGCTGGAATCGCTGATGAAGGAACTGCAGGAAGCCATCAGCAGAAGCCAGGCGCTTGAACCCTTCAAGGACCAGCTGTTGCTGGACCTGACGCCGGAAGGACTGCGCATCCAGATCGTGGACCAGCAGAACCGGCCGATGTTCGACCTGGGCGGGGCTACGCTGAAGCCGTATACGCGGACCATCCTGCATGAACTGTCGAGCTACCTGAACCATGTGCCGAACCGGATCAGCCTGACCGGCCACACCGACACCACCGCCTACAGCACCACCCATGGCTACGGGAACTGGGAGCTCAGCGCCGACCGTGCCAACGCCGCGCGGCGCGCCTTGGTGGATGGCGGCCTGGAGGCGACCAAGGTCACCCGCGTGGTCGGCCTGGCGTCGTCGGTATTGTTCGATCGCGACCATCCCCAGAACCCCATCAACCGCCGCATCAGCATCGTGGTGATGACCCAGGCGGCCGACGCCGCCGCGCTGGCCGGAGCGGGTTCGCGGGTTGCGTTGTCCGCGCCCACGCCGGATGCGGACGTGCAGGCTGCCGTGGGCCCCAGCAGCATCGGCGATGCGGCACCCTGACAGTTCGCGGCGGGACGGTGGGGTTTCTGCCGGGCAGAGCCCGGCACTACACGGCAGAGCCCGGCATACGCGTCAGAGCCCGGCACTGCGGGGCAGTCGGGTCCATGCGGGCTACAATGGCGCCAATCACTGAAACAGGTAACCAGCTCCATGTCCAAGCAATCCAAGGCCAAGCGCGACAAGCGCAAAAAGCAGCAGGCCAAGCGTCCCTTCGTGCGCCTGAATGACCAGCAGCAGGTGCAGAACCATGCCGTGCTGACCAACGAAGAAGGCCAGGTCGTCGCGGCGATGGGCCTGCAGGGGCGCCAATGGCTGCTCTCCATCGGCGGCCAGACCATGGGCAATGCTGACGATCCGATGCCGATGCTGGCCATGCTCAAGCATCTGGCCAACACCCAGGGCAAGGAAGGGCGCAAGGTGGAGCTGCAGTATTCCGAGGGTCTGGGCGCGATGATCGCTGGCCTTGCCGCGGAGAAGGGCCTGGACGCCGACGCCTACCTGGACCAGCTGGCCACGGAGTTCGAGAACGTGGATGCCGAAGACCTCGCCGAAGCGGGCCAGGCCGACGCGGCCGTGGACACTGCTGCGGATGCGGTAGAGCAGGACGATGCAGCGGGCGAAGGTGCGGCCGACGCCAGCGAAGACAAGTCACAGGCCTGAACCGGCATGGCTCGGCCATGACGGTCTACATCGACGATGCGGTGCATCCCTGGCGCGGCGAGCGTTGGGCGCACCTCATGGCCGACACCCTGGCCGAGCTGCATGCCCTGGCGGCACAGCTCGGCCTGCCCCGCCGCGCATTCCAGAACAAGGCCAGCGGTGCGCACTACGACGTACCGCTGTCCCTGCGCACGCAGGCCATCGCCCTCGGCGCACGGCCGATATCGCGACATACCGACCGCCTGCTGCTCAAGGCCGTCATCGCCAACGCGCGCACGCAGTACCGGCCATAGCGCCGGCCGCTGGCCGGCATTGTCCGGTTCAGAACGGATCGCTGCCCAGCCGCACTTCCACGTCCAGCAGCGAACACAGTGCCAGCATCGCATCGTCGTCGCGGGTCAGCGCCATCCAGCCGGTGAAGCCATCGCTGCCCGCGTCCACGCTCCACAACGTGTAGTTGTGTTCGCGCAGGCGATCAAAAGCGGTGGACATCAGCTGCACACCATCCAGGCCTTCGGTGAAATCCTCGTCATCCAGGTCCCCGCCCCAGTCCACCTGCTGGTTGAAACGCGCCGACAGTTCATCAACCGCCGATACCAGCGCATCCAGATCGTCGCGGTCCACGTCGAAGCCGCTCTGCCAGCCGATCACGGTGAACAGTGCCGGCAACCAGTCGCTGTCGGCTTCCAGAGGCTCGCCCTGCTCGGCCAGCGCCTCCCGCCAGCGGTTGAACTGCTGCAACGCCAGTTCGTCGTCACCGGGGTTGATCAGCACCAGCAGATTCCAGACGCGCGCTTCGAAATCGTCCTCGTCGAAATCGTGCGCCTCTTCCTCGAAATCGAAATAATCGCTGTTGTCGGGCATGGGACGGTTCCAGGAATCAATGGCGGTATTCTGAGGCTTCGTTGGCCGTGCCGGAAGCGGCACGGCTGCGGGCACGGCCTGATGGCGGGTATCCTTTACCCATGAAGCCGGCCTTGGTGGCCGTCACCGTGAACACAGCAATGAGCGAAACTCCTCCTGACCACCTGGCCATCAACCCGGCCAGCCCCTTCCATGATGCCCAGGCGCTCGAACGCGGTGTCGGCGTGCGCTTCAACGATGTCGAGCGCAATGACGTCGAGGAATACTCGGTCAGCGAAGGCTGGATCCGCGTACAGGCCGGCAAGGCCCGCGACCGTCGTGGCAACCCGATGACGCTGAAGATCAAGGGCACGGTGGAAGTCCGCTACCTGGACCTCAAGCCGCAGGACGCCTGACCCGGCAGCCGGCCACGCCCGGCTGCCCCCGGGCAGCCGCCCCGTGTCACTCCTTCTGTCGCGATTCCAGCAGGTCCAGGTTGCGGATCAGCTTGCGCGATATCTCATCGGAAATGACACCGCGGCGGGTCAACCGGAACAGTTCCTCGCGCTCGGCGGTGAGCCCGGCACTGCGCAGCTGCCGGTAGCCACGCTCCATCCGCCGCACCTTCTCCGGATCCACATCCGGTCCGTTGTCCTTTTCGAGGTGGCGCTGGTACAGCAGGCTCACCCGGCCTGCCGCATCGTTGTAGAGCTGTACATTCTCGGTGGTCTGGTTCTGCACCAGTTGCTGGCGCATCCGCTCCACGCCGGAAAGCGCCGCCTTCGATGCCAGCTTGCGCGCGACATCCTCTTCCTTGCGCTCCCCCGCATCGGCCGGCAGCTGCAGGCCTTTCAACAACCGTGGCAGGGCCACGCTGGCACCCACCAGCGAGAACAGGATCACCGCCGCGGCCAGGAAGATCACCAGATCGCGTGCCGGGAACGGATCGCCCCCCGGCAGGAACAACGGCAGGGTCAACACGCCCGCCAGCGTGATCGCGCCACGCACGCCTGCCACCGAGGTGGCCACCACGATGCGCCAGTTGGGGCGTCGCTCCTGCGCCGGCTCACCGCGGCGTCGCGCACGCAGCAGGTTCCAGCGCAGCGAAAGCCATACCCACAGCAGGCGCAGCAGGATCAACGCCAGGTTGATGACCACCACGTACACGGCCAGCCACCACGGATTGTGGTGGCCGGTTTCGCTCATCGTGGTGATGGCGCGCTCGACGATGCCCGGCAACTGCTCGCCCAGCAGCACGAACATGATGCCGTTGAAGGTGAACTGCAGCATGTTCCACACCGCCGAACGCTGCACGCGCATGCTGCCCGACACCCGTCCGGTCAGCTCTACGTAACTCATGCTGATGCCGGCGGCCACCGCCGCCAGAATGCCCGATGCATTGATCTCTTCGGCCAGCAGGTAGGCCGCGAACGGGATCAACAGGTTGACCAGCATCGCCGCGCCAGGCTCCTCACCGAAGCGGCGCCACAGCCAGCGCTGGAACGTGGAGACGCCCAGCGTCACCGCCACGCCCACTGCAAGGCCGGCAAAGGCTACCCACAGGAAGGTCAGCGAGGCATTGGCCAGCGAGAACGTGCCGGTCATCACCGCGGCCACCGCGAAACGGAAACAGACCAGACCGGAGGCATCGTTGAGCAGCGATTCGCCTTCCAGGATATGCATCAGCCGCTTCGGGATCGGCGCCTTGGACGCGATCGCACCGACTGCCACCGGATCGGTGGGCGAGATGATCGCCGCCAGCGCGAAGGCGACCGCCAGCGGCATCGTCGGAATCATCCAGTGGATCAGCAGGCCCGCGCCGATGACGGTGAACACCACCAGCCCGAACGCCAGCTCAAGGATCGCCCCCTTGTCGCGGAACAGGCCCTGCTTGGGGATGCGCCAGCCGTCCAGGAACAGCAACGGCGGCAGGAACAGCAGGAAGAACATGTCCGGATCTAGATCGTGCCCGCGGTTGAACACGCCGGCGATGATCGCGCCGAGCGCGATCTGCACCAGCGGCAGCGGCAGCGAGAACGGCAGGACCCTGACCAGGTAGCCGCTGGCGACCACCGCGACCAGCATCGCCAGGACGACTTCAATGGTGTGCATGCATCTTCCCGGTAACGGCGCCGGAAACAGGGGGCTGCGAAGCCAGGCGCCAAGAACCTGAAAAAACTAGCACACCCGGCCGCGCAAGCGCATGTCGGCGCCCGCGCCGGCTCAGCGGACCGACAGGCCTGGCGTGGACTGCACGTCTTCGCCGTCGAACCGGTAGATGTCCATGGCCAGCATGCCGGCATCGATACCGGCATCGATGCGCTGTGCGCCGAGCGGGCCGGTACCTGCGGCACCGACTGCGAAATGCAGCGGCTGCAGATGCTCGTCGGTGGGATGGGCACGCTCGGCATAGGGCGCCAGGCGACGGTAATCCAGCAGCGTCTGGACATCATCCGCAGCCAGCCGCTGCTCCACCCAGTCGATGAAGGGACGGACATAGGGCGCCTCCTGGCCATGCTGGTAATGGCGCCAGTCGTGCAGGTTGTGGGTGATGCTTCCCGAGCCGACCAGCAGCACGCCCTGTGCACGCAAAGGCGCCAGCGCGCGACCCAGCACCAGCTGGTGGACAGGCCCCAGGTGGGGCTGCAGCGACACCGGAACCACCGGAATGGACGCTTCTGGAAACAGGAACCGCAGGGGTACCCAGGCACCGTGGTCCAGCCCACGCGATGCATCCACGCGCGCCGGCAGCCCGGCATCGAGCAGCAGCTGCTGCACCTGCGCGGCCAGCTGCGGCGCACCGGGCGCCGGGTAGCGCAGCTGGTACAACGGCTCGGGGAAGCCGCTGAAATCATGGAGGGTCGGCGGCTGCGGATGCGCTCCCACCCGCGGAGCATCGCTGAGCCAGTGCGCGCTGCCGATGACGATCGCACGCGGGCGGGGCAGGCGCGCGCCCAGCTCGGACAGGCGCTCGCCGCTCAGCCCCGGCTGCAGGGCGGTCATCGGCGAACCATGGGAGATGTAGAGGGACGGTTGCAGGGTCACGGCGGGCACCTTGAATGTACCCGCTCAGCTTATGCCTGACCCACGGCGGAAAGAACACGAATGCCCAACCTGTTCATTCCAGCCATGCAGCCAATTCGGTCGATCTGCGACGTCACCCGGCGCCGATGGCGCCTCAGGCGTCCACTGCATCCAGTTCGGCGATGATCCGTTCCAGTGGCGCAGGGCGACCCAGCAGGTAACCCTGCACCTGATCGCAGCCATGCGCCGCCAGCCACTGCAGCTGGCCGGGCGTCTCCACACCCTCGGCAATGATGATCAACCCCATGCTGTGGCCCAGCGAGAGCAGCGCACGGCAGATCGACGCGTTGCGCGGATTGGTTTCCACGTCGGCGACGAAGCTGCGGTCGATCTTCAGCATGTCCAGCGGCAGATGCTGCAGATAGGACATGCTGGAGTAACCGGTACCGAAGTCATCCAGCGACACGCACACTCCCTGCTCATGCAGGCGGCGCATGGTCTGCATCGCCTGCGCGGGACGCCGCATCAGGCTGCTTTCGGTCAACTCCACCTTAAGCGCGCCGCGTGGCAGGTCGAACTCCTGCATCAGGCTCGCGAACTCATCGACCAGATCACCGTTGAAGAACTGCGCGGCCGACACGTTGATGGCGATCGGCAGATCGTCGTGCCCGGCATCCAGCAGCCGCCGCTGGGCCTGCGCCGCGGCACGCATCACCCAGCGTCCGAGTGGCAGGATCAGCCCGGTGTCTTCGCACAGCTGGATGAAATCCGAGGGCGCGATGAAGCTGCCATCGGCCTGCGGCCAGCGCAACAAGGCCTCCAGCGCAGCCGGTGTACCGTCCATGGCATGGCAGATGGGCTGGAAATACAGTTCGAATTCACTGCCAATGGCGCTGTGGATGCGTCCGGCCAGGCGCAGCCGCTCGGCCAGCCGCGCAGTCACGCCAGGATCGAACCGCGCCATGACATCGCCTTCGGCACGGGCGCTGTGCGCAGCCTGTGCGGCCATGCCGATGATCTGCTCGGCACGCAGGCCATCGTCGGCCGCATGCACGGCCACGCCCACGCTCGGCTCGAACTGATGCAGCGAATCCTGTCCGCGCACCGGTTCGGAGATCACCTGCACCAACGCGTCCAGTACGTCCTGCGCGTCATGGGACGCATCGAAGGCGAACACGAAATCTTCCGCAGGCTGGAACGCCAGCCAGCCATGGCGTGCGGCCAGCACGCCCAGGCGGTCGGCCACTGCCTGCAACACCACTTCGCCCACTTCCCGCCCCAGCGCATCGTTGACCAGCTGCAATCCGCGCAGCTGGATGAAGGCCACCGTATAGTCCTTGCCGCATTCGTCCAGCGCCTGCGCCAGCGCCCGGGCATTGAGCAGGCCCGTGCCCAGGTGATGGCTGGCGTGGTAGGCCAGCTCGCGCTCATGAGCCAGCCGGTCACTGATGTCCTCGGCCAGTACAAGGCAGGCCGGCCGACCATCGAAATCCAGACGCGACAGGTGCGCACGCACCTCGAACACCGAACCGTCCTTGCGCTGGTGCAGGCGTACCTTCGCGTCCGGCAGATCGCCCATGGCGGCATCGGCGATCGCCCGGTGGATCTCATCCCAGCCCTCGCGCGGGCGGATGTCGAGGATGCTCATCGACAGGAACTCCTCACGGCTGTATCCGTACTGCCGCTCGGCCGCACGGTTGACTTCGATGAAACGCAGGGTCTCCGGATCGAACACCCAGAACGGTGCCGGATTGCGGTCAAACAGCAGGCGGAAATGACGCTCGGCCTGGTCCATCCGTTCGCGTGCCAGGTAACGTTCGCTGACATCGGTGAGTGCGCCCACCATGCGCCGCCGACGGTCGTTCATCGCCACCCGCTGCCCGCGCGCGCTTACCCAGCGCACGTCACCGGCTGGCAACACCACGCGGAACACTTCGTCCAACGGCGCCTGGCCAGCGAATGCACGGTCGAATGCCGCCTGCACCCGGCCAGCCTCATCCCGGTGCACGCGCGTGAAGAAGTCCGCCAGCGGCATCGCATCCAGGTCCACGCCAAAGATGTCGCGGGCCAGCGGTGACCAGTGCAGCTGGCAGGCGTCATCGTCCACATACCAGGTGCAGACGCGGCCCACCTGATGCGCAAGCAGCAGTTCGGCGTGCCCGGTACGCAGCTCCTCGGCCAGCACCTGCTGCCGTTGCGTGGCACGGCCCACGCCCCGGCAGAGCGCTGCCAACAGCAGCCAGTACAACAGGTACATGGCCATCAGCGCCTGTACGTACGGCCACCAGGCCGCCATCACTGCCTGCTTCGCCGGGCCAGCGTAGACCGTCAACGGATAGTCGCGCAGGGTGTTCCTGGCCGCGATACGGGTTACTCCGTCCAGTGGACTGAGCGTTTCGCCCAGCATGTCCACGCCGTCGTCCCCTGCCGTGGCGTGCTGCTGCAGGCCCGGGAAACGCCTGCCGACCAGCCTGGGGTCGTGTGGCACACGCGCCAACACGTGGCCTTCGCTGTCCGAAACGGTCACCGTGCCCTTCGCGCTGAAGTCCAGGCCGCTGATGATGCGCTGCAGTTCCTCGGCCTGCAGGCGCACCAGCAGCCAGCGTTCCTCGTCCAGCGGCAACGCCAGCGGTATCACCCAGCGCAGGCCGTCCCGGCGCTGCGGCGGGCCGATGTACAGCTCGCTGCCCTGGCCACGGCGTTGCCCATCGACCCACAACGGCAGCTGTAGGTCGCCCACGCCACGGGTGAGCGCACGCCCGTGCTGGTCCACCACCAGGATGCTGTCCAGTTCCGCATGCCGCGACAGCACACCGGCGATGCTTTCATCCAGCAGGCTGGGAGCCTGCTCGGGAACGGATTGCAGCAGCTGCGCAGCGTCGGCCGCAATGCCGCGCATCGCCCGCTCCAGGTTGCGCAGCTCCAGCCACAGCAGGCGTTCGCTGGCCACCACCAGGGTGTGGCTGCGTCGTTGCGCGGACTGCTCGCGGCGATGCAGATCATCAGCCAGCACCGCCGCCAGCCCGGCACCGAGCAGCACGCCAAGGGCCACGCCGCCCCAGCGGAGCAGACGCAATGGCCTGGCCGGCGCCGGATCCGGCGGGCTCATGCCTGGTACCGCCGCAGCTGATGACTCCCTGCTCTCATGCGCGAAACGATTCCCCTGGTACAGCCCAGAACGGCCGCAGATCGCATTTCTTGAAACTTCCGTTGCCCCCGCCCGCCGTACGGCACGCGCCCAACGGCCCCCATCCAGCATGCACCAGACAGGTGGCGCCCGGAAGAGTGGTCGTACCGCATTGGCCACATGCGGCAAACTTCCCGCGCCACGGCATCAGGGTGGCCGCCCCGATCGCTGGCCGCACAGGGATTAGACTTGCGTTTTCCGTTGCTCGAGACTCCCATGCCCATGCTGCGCCGCTCTCCCTTGCTGCTCGCCATCGCCACCAGCCTGTCGCTGTCGCTGGCTGCGTGCGGAAGTTCTACTCCGGACGATGCAACGCAGGCGCCGCAGGCGACTGCCGCACCCGCCAGCAAGGCGCAGCTGGGCAGCTTCGGCTTCGATGCCAGCGGCATGGACCGCAGTGTCGCCGCGGGCGACAACTTCTTCGATCATGCCAACGGAAACTGGGTGAAGAACACCGGGATTCCGGCCGACCGCTCGCGTTTCGGCAGCTTCAACGTCATCGCCGAAAAGACCCAGGCCGATACCCGCGCCATCCTCGAAGGTGCCGCCGGCAATGCCGAGGCCGCCGGTGAAGACAGGCTGATCGGCGACTACTACGCCGCTTACATGGATGAAGCGGGCATCGAAGAGCGCGGACTGGCACCGCTGCAGCCGCAGCTGGATGCCATCGCGGCGCTCTCGGACAAGGCTGCGCTGGCCCGCGCCCTCGGCGGTGACATGCGTGCCGACGTGGACCTGCTCAACGCCACCAACTTCTACACCGACCACCTGTTCGGGCTGTGGGTGTCGGTGGATCTGCTGCAGCCTGCTCGCACCGCACCCTACGTGGTGCAGGGCGGCCTTGGCATGCCCGACCGTGACTTCTACCTGGGCGACGGCCGCATGGCCGAACTGCGTGGCCAGTACCAGCGCTATATCGCCCAGATGCTGCAGCTTGCCGGTGTCGCCGACCCCGCCGCCAAGGCACAGCGCATCCTCGCCCTGGAAACGAAGATCGCCCAGGCGCATGTCAGCCAGGAAGAAACCAACGACGTGGCCAAGGGCGCCAATCCCTGGACCCAGTCCGATTTCAGCGCCAAGGCGCCAGGCATGGACTGGGCAGCATTCCTGGATGCGGCCGGCCTGGCGCAGCAACAGGACTTCATTGTCTGGCAGCCGAGGGCGGTTGCCGGACTGTCGCGGCTGGTGGCCACCGAGCCTTTGGATACATGGAAGGACTACCTGGCCTTCCACGCGCTGGACCGCTCCGCGGCCTATCTGCCCAAGGCGTTCGCCGATGCGCGTTTCGCCTTCCACGGCACCGCGCTGAGTGGCACGCCGCAGCAGAGCGAGCGCTGGAAGCGCGCCGTCGATGATGCCAACCAGGCAGTTGGTGAAGCGATCGGCAAGCGTTACGTCGAAAAGCACTTCGACGCGCAGACCAAGCAGCGTGCCGACCAGATGGCGAAGAACATCATCGCTGCGTTTGGTCGCCGTATCGACAAGCTGGAATGGATGTCGCCGCAGACCCGGCAACATGCCAAGGCCAAGGTGGCCGGCCTGAAGGTGGGCATGGGGTTTCCGGACACCTGGCGCGATTATTCCGGCCTGGAGATCAAACGCGATGATCCGCTCGGCAATGCGCAGCGCGCTGCCCTGTTCGATTACCGGCGCAACATCGCCAAGCTCGGCAAGGCACCGGACCACGGCGAGTGGGCGATGCTGCCGCAGACCATCAATGCCATGAACGTGCCGCTGGAAAACCGCCTGGTGTTCCCGGCGGCGATCCTGCAACCGCCGTTCTTCGATGGCGCGGCCGACGACGCGGTGAACTATGGTGCCATCGGTGCGGTCATCGGCCACGAAATCAGCCACGGCTTCGACAATGCCGGCGCGCTGTTCGATGAAACCGGCCGCCTCCACAACTGGTGGACGCAGCAGGATCTGGAGAAATTCAATGCGGCCGGCGATGCGCTGGCGGCGCAGTTCAGCAGCTACGAGCCGTTCCCCGGCGCACATGTCAATGGCCGCCTGACGCTGGGCGAGAACATCGCCGACGTAGCCGGCCTGGGAACCGCGTATGACGCCTACCAGCTTTCCCTGCAGGGCAAGCCTGCCCAGGAACTGGAGGGCTTCAGTCCGGACCAGCGGTTCTTCCTTGGCTTCGCCCAGGCCTGGCGCAGCAAGAGCCGTGAACAGGCGCTGCGCAACTCGCTGCTGACCGACGTGCACGCGCCGGGCCAGTTCCGTGCGCTGACCGTTCGCAACATCGATGCCTGGTATCCGGCGTTCGAGGTCAAGGCGGGCCAGAAGCTGTACCTGGCACCCGAGGAGCGGGTCAAGGTCTGGTAACCGCCGGTTGCCTTCCGGCATTCCCGTCCGCCGTCCGCACCTGCTCTTCCGTGCTGACGGCGGGCGGGCGCTGCGCGGTTTCTGCGCAATCCGCCATTTCCGTGGCGTGCGACCGGGTACCGGGCGCGCGCATGTGCGCCCGCAACATGAATTCGCCTGCGACCACCTGTCGCAGGCGCAGTGCATGATGTCGCATCGCAGCAATCCGCTTTCCCTTCCGCCTGTTCATGATCGTCGCGATCCAAGCCTTCGCATCTCCCCCATTGCGCCCGCTGCTGGAAGTGCTAGAACTGGACCTGCCTCACCGGTCCAAACGCATCGCCGCACGTTCCAGAAGGGAGCCAGCCATGATTGCTTTGTTCAAGGGTTTGGGATTGCTGCTAAGGGACAACGAGCTGTACAGCAGCCCGTTCGAAAAACAGGTGGCCCATTGGCGCAGCCTGAGTGAACAACAGCTGCGCGAGGAAGTGGCGGTGCTTGCCCAGGCCAAGTGCCAGTGGCTGATCGCCTCGATCGTCGGCTGGCAGGCAGCATCGCTGCTGATCCTCGGCCTGATCACCAACTACCTCTGGCGCGACGATTACCACATCACCCTGACCCGCGTGGTCGTGGTGATCGGATCATGGGTCTCGATCCTGTTCGTTATCTGGTTCATGGCCAACATGTTCGACCAGCAGGCAGGTTTCGAGCGCTGGATGAAGGCATTCAACAGCCGCGCACGCATCACCTCCAAGGCCGACAGCGTGGAGCACGTAGCCGACGCGCTGGGCATGGCCGAACACTATCCGGAGGTGCTGGACTACAAGCAGGCGGTGACCGACAAGCGCGAACTGCGCCATGAAGACATCCGCATCATGACCGAGATCGGCCGCATGAAGCAGCATTCAGAGCTGGTGGGTCGCCTCAACCATGTGGGCGAAACCAGCCACCACCGCGACCTGACCCTGCAGCCCGCCTTCTGACCCCCACCACGAACGGGGACGGAGGCAGTTGAATTTCCGCCGGAAAATTCAACTGCCTCCGTCCCCGTTTCTACATGCCGCGGAACAGGGCCATGAAGGGTTGGCTCACGGTGAGGGTTTCCGGGCGTTCGCGCAGGCGCAGCAACCCGCGGCCTGTGTCGTCCCGGCTCACCGATGCGACCGCCTTCATGTTGACGATGGTGGACCGGTGTACCTGGCGGAACTGCTGCGGATCCAGGGCGGCAAGCAGTTCGCGCAGCGGCGTGCGCAGCAGGCTCTCACCAGTAGAGGTCACCACCGTAGTGTACTTGTTGTCGGCACGGAAGTACGCCACATCCTCCAGCATGATCAGTACCGTGTCGCGGCCGTTGCTGGCGGTGATCCATGCCAGCGGCGGTGTCTGCGTACGGTCCTCTCCACGGTGCAGGCGCTGCATCAGCTTCTCCAGCACAGCATCGCCATTGCGCGTGGCCGGCATGCGCGCCAGGATCCTTTCGCGCGTCGCCATCAGCCGCTCATCGCTCACCGGCTTGAGCAGGTAATCCATCGCGCCCTGTTCGAAGGCATCGATGGCGTACTGGTCGTACGCAGTGACGAACACCATCTGCGTGCGCGGGCTCAACTCTGCCAGCGCACGTGCCACCTGGATGCCGCTGATGCCGGGCATGCGGATATCCAGGAAGGCAATGTCCGGCTGTCTTTCGGCCAGTTGTTCCAGCGCACTGGCGCCGTCCTCGCATTCGGCCACGATACGCAGTTCCGGCCACAGCCGGCCCAGCTGCTGCACCAGTGAGGCACGCAACAGCTCTTCGTCCTCGGCAATCAAGGCATCAAGCGGCATGACCGTTCGCCTCCTTCGTCGACTGTGGCAGGGTCAGCGTAGCGGCCACGCCGCTCGGGAAATTGGCTACGATCGCCACGCCCGCATGCTCGCCACAGGTCAGCCGCAGGCGCTCGCGCAGATTCTTCAGGCCGATGCCGGTGCCGCTGGTGCCCTGCCCGAACCCCAGGCCATCGTCGGCAACGGTCACTGTGACATGGTCATCAAACCCACGCGCAATGATCCATATCGTGCCGCCACCGGGCTTCGGCTCCAGGCCGTGCTTGATGGCATTCTCCACCAGCGTCTGCAGCGCCATCGCCGGCAGACATACTGCCTGCAGTGCCTCAGGCACCTGTACTTCCACACTCAGGCGCGCGCCCATGCGGATACGCAGAATCTCAAGATAGGCACGCGTGCGCTCCAGCTCCACGCCCAGCGTGGAAACCGATTCGTCCACGCTGGGCAGCGAACTGCGCAGATACTGGATCAGGTGCCCCAGCATCTGCTCCGCACGAACCGGATCGGTACGCGTCAGCACCTGCGCATTGGCCAGCGTGTTGTACAGGAAATGCGGTTCCACCTGTGCGTGCAGCAGGTTCAGGCGCGCCACCGACAGTTCCTTCTCCACCTGGGTCTGTTCCGCAGCCGCCTGCTCATCGCGGCGCTGTTCGGCCACCCGGCGCGTCATCGAGCGGCTCACGGCCTCGGCATTCTCGAAATTGCTGCCCTCATCCAGTGCCAGCAGATCGGCCCACCAGCCGGCGTCGGGCTCGAACAGCAGCGTCACCGTGCTGGTGCCCTGGCCGGGCGTCACCGTGGCCTGCACGCTGTTGCGCTTGATCGCCAGCCGCGCCGGCAGGTTCCAGCGCGAAGGCTGGCGGCCATTCCAAGGGTCAACACGGCGTACGTAGGCACGCACCTGAAGGCTGCCGGGAGCGCTTTCAATATCTTCCACACGCGGCATCTCGGCCACTGCCATTTCAACCAGCGCAAAGGCAGGGGCGGCGTTCATCGGCAGCTCGATCTGCCGGCGCTGACGGCTGGACAAGGTGCTGGCGTCCAGCCGCCCCGCCACCAGCCACACCCGCCGCAGGTGCGTGATCACACTGCCCAGTGCGGACAGCATCAGGAACATCGCCAGCAGGGCGAAAACCCAGCCCGGGCCCTCGCGCATGCCGCTGAAGATGCCGCTCCATACCATACCGGCCACGATCAACGCCGCGGTCCATGCAAGCAGGTGACGGAAAATCAGGGAGATACTGGCGAACATGCTGACGTCTTCATCAAGGGACAGATCGAGCATAGGGCGGCCCATCCAGCAGACAAGCGCTCTACGACGAAAGGGCGGAAAGCGCCGATGGGACCCCGCCAGCGGGGTCGACCCCGCCGGCCCGCGAACGTGCGCGGCATTGCCGGCCACAGGGCCGGCGTCCCGGGTGATGCGCCGGACGGATCCGGCGCATCCTTGCTACCTGCGCTCTGCGGCGCTGGTGTCGCGTACCGCGCGGAAGGCTTCTTCGGCGCTCCAGTTCGGCCAGGCGCGCGAGTTGGCCAGCTGGCTGCCCAGGGTATAGAGCACTTCCAGGTCACGCGCCGCGCCAGCGAACTTCCAGTCCGGCTGCCACTCATCGCCCTGCTGGTGGTAGCGCTTGGCGGTGTATTCCTCCGATGCCTTCCTGCCCGCCGCGATGCCGCCGTCCACCCAGTCCTGGCCTGCCGACCACGACAATGCCGGCACGCCGCGCTTGACGAACGGGAAGTGGTCGGAGCGGAAGAACAGACCCGCTTCCGGCTTCGGATCCGGTGTGTAGCGGATGTTCCAGCGGCTGGCGACATCTTTCAACTGATCCAGCAGCTCGAAATGTGCCGCGCCATAAATGCCGAAATCGCGCGACGGACCGAACGGTGCCATACCGTCCATGTTGATTACCGCAACGGTCTTTTCCAGCGGATACAGCGGGTGCGTGGCGTAGTACTCCGAACCCAGCAGGCCCTTCTCTTCAGCGGTCACCGCCAGGAACAGCAGCGAACGCTGCGGACGCGGTGCCTTGGCAAAGCCGCGCGCCAGTTCCAGCAGCGACGCGGTGCCGCTGGCGTTGTCCAGCGCGCCGTTGAAGATGCGGTCGCCACTGGCATCCGGCTCGCCCACACCGATATGGTCCCAGTGCGCGCTGTACACCACCGTTTCGTCCGGATGGGTGCTGCCTTCAAGTCGCGCAGCCACATTGTGCGAGGTGATCACTTCGGTCTTCACCGCATAGGCCGCATCCAGGCTCGCTCCGGTCAGCGGCACCGGCTTGAAATCCCGCTGCTGGGCCTGCTTTTTCAGGGCATCGAAGTCCAGCCCGGCGGAACGGAACAGGTCTACTGCTACGTCGCGCTGGATCCAGCCTTCCAGCAGCGGATGGCTGTCGACCGGCCTGTCACGCACCACATCGAACATGGTGTTGGTATTGGAGCCGGCCACCGTTGCCCAGCCATAGGAGGCGGGCGCGGTTTCGTGCACGATGAGCACGCCCAGCGCGCCCTGGCGTGCGCCCTCTTCGTACTTGTAGGTCCAGCGACCGTAATAGGTCATGCCCTTGCCGTCGAAATCACCCTGGCCGGTCTCGAAATCCGGATCGTTGATCAGCACCACGGCGATCTTGCCTGCCAGGTCCACGCCCTTGAAGTCATCCCAGTTCTTTTCCGGAGCTTTCACCCCGTAGCCGAGGAACACCAGCGGCGCCTTGTCGATATCCACGCGCTCGGCGCCATTCATCGCTGCACGCACCGCAATCTGCCGGCCCTGTTCCAGCGGCAGCGCCTTCGCTCCCTGGTGCAACGTCAACTGCGGCGTACCGATGATGTCGGCCTTGCGCAGCGGTACTGCCTGGGTCCACAGGCGCTTGCCGTCCTGCAGATCGCCGCCCGGCTGCAGACCGGCGGCCTCGAACTGCCGGCTGAGGAACGCCAGCGTCTTCTGCTCGCCGGCAGTGGCGGGCGACCGGCCTTCGTAGGCGTCCGATGCCAGTTCCTTCACGTCTGCGGAAATCCGTGCACCATCGAACTTCGGCGTCGCCGCCATCAGCGGGGAGGACACCGACAGAGCCAGCACGCTCAACACCACTCGCTTCATTGCGCTCTCCAGCAGGACATTCCCAAGGGGAAGGCGAGTGTAAGCCACGCACGCACCAAAGCGTTCCGATCACGCCTGCTGGGCGTCGCAAAGGCTCACTGGTGGTTGCCGGCACATGCCAGCAGCACCTCGCGTTCGCGTGCGTTGGTGGTCAGCGTGGCCGCGTGGGCGAATGCCATGCGCGCGTCGTCGGCCCGTCCCAGTTGCTCAAGCAGTTCGCCACGCACGGCCCACAGCGGCGCGTAGGCCTGCAGCCTTGCATCCTGCAGCAGCGGCTGCAGACGGCCCCATGCAACGAAGGCACCGTCGGCACGCGACACCGCCACCACCGCATTCAATGCAATCACCGGCGATGGCTGCACCTGCACCAGCCGCGCGTACAACGCCGCGATCCGCGCCCAGTCGGTCTGCTCGGCCGTGCGCGCCTGGGCATGGCAGTCGGCGATGCCCGCCTGCAGCACGTAAGCATCGTCGTCGCCCCCCAGTTGCCGCGCCTGCTGCAGCGCGGTCCGACCGCGGGCGATCTGCAGCCAGTGCCAGCGTGAACGATCCTGCTGTTCCAACAGCACCGCGCTTCCATCGGCAGCACTGCGCGCAGCACTGCGCGACGCCTGCAGCTCCATCAAGGCCAGCAACCCGAGGACGGACACCTGACCCGGCAGCCGGCCGGCCAGTATCCGCCCCAGCCGCAGCGCTTCCTCGCACAACGCCGGCCGCATCCAGTGATCGCCGGCACTGGCCGCATACCCTTCGTTGAACACCAGGTACACCACGTCCAGCACCGATTGCAGCCGTTCCGGCAGCGCCGCCTCTCGCGGCACTTCAAACGGCACCTGCCGCTGCGCCAGCGTGCGCTTGGCGCGTACGATGCGCTGGGCGATGGTGGCTTCCGGTTGCAGGAAGGCACGTGCGATTCCCGCCGTCGACAGCCCCCCCAGCAGGCGCAGGGTCAACGCAACGCGCGCATCGGCGGGAAGCACCGGATGGCACGCAACGAACATCAGCCGCAGCAGGTCATCGCCGATGTCATCGCCAAGCGCATCGCTGTCGTCGGGCGCCACCCCGGCCGGTGGCAGCAGATCCTCTCCCCAGCGCGCGTGCTGGTCCGCCACCCGCTGGTGCTGTCGCAGCACATCGATGGCGCGGTTGCGGGCAGCGGTCATCAGCCACGCTCCTGGGTTTTCCGGCATTCCTTCGGCCGGCCACCGCTGCAGTGCGGTCAGCCAGCAGTCCTGCACCAGTTCCTCGGCGCGACCGAGATCGCCGCCCAACATCCGCGACACCCGCGCAATCAGCGCCGGCGACTCCATCCGCCACAGGGTATCCAGCCGGTCACGCATCAGCCCGGCTCGCCTTCCATTCAGGCCACTTCCCACAGATGGCCGTCCAGGTCCTGGAAGCCACGCTGGTACATGAAGCCGTGATCGCGCGCGGGCTGCGGTTCGTGCGCTCCGGCCGCCAGCGCCTTCTCCAGCATCGTGTCCACCGCGTCACGGCTGTGTGCGGAAAGACAGGTGATCACTTCGGTGCCGACATGCGCGTCGGCAACCGGCTTGACCGTGAACTGCTGGAAGAACGACGAGGTCAGCAGCATCACGGAGATCGTTTCGCTGACCACCATGCAGGCCGCGTTCTCATCGGTGAACGCAGGATTGAACCGGTAACCCAGTGCATCGAAGAAGCGCCGCGACGCTGCCAGGTCCCGCACCGGCAGATTGACGAAGATCCTCTGTGCCTGCTGTGCGTTCATCGGCGGCGTGCCCGCGCGCGCTCCGCTGGTGGCGGGTGTGATCTGATCGGGTGTGCTCATGGAGGTTTCTCCGGGCTCAGGGCGCTTTCATGAAGTTGACCATCCAGGGCTTGCCGTAGCGGTCCACCAGCGTGCCCCAGCGATGCGCTCAGAAGGTCTCAGCGATGGGCATGCGGATCTCACCACCATCGGCCAGGGCGGCGAATACGCGCTCGGCCTCCTCGACCGAATCGACCTCCACGTTGATCGTCGTGCCGCCGTGCTTGCCATCATCCGGTCCGTCGGCAGCCATCAACATCGCCGTACCCACTTCCAGTTGGGCATGGGCGACGTGGTCCAGCGTATCGGCAGGCATTCCATTGCACCCGTCCACGCCGTCCGACGGCGGCACGTCGCGGTATTTCATTTCCGATGTCACCGCACCGCCCAGGGCCTTGGCGTAGAACGCCATCGCTTCGTGGGCCTGGCCGGTGAAGTCCAGGAAGGGAACGAACTTCATGTCGATATCTCCCGTAGTGGCAGGAAGGGGCGTGTCAGCCGGCATCGATGCCGACGCGCACACGCTGCTCCTGTGCGCGCAATTCCGCGGTGAAGGCCTCACCGAAGTCCTCCTCGGCCATCACCCTGCGTATTTCCAGCTCGTCCCCCGGAGCGAACGGTGCGCGCTGCGCCCACTCCAATGCCTCATCCAGTGAACGCACCTGCCACAGCCAGAATCCTGCCACCAGCGAGCGCGGATCGGCGAAAGGGCCGTGCACGATCTGCTGCCCCTGCTCACCGAAGCGCACCCGATGGCCACGCTGGCTGGCATCCAGCCCCTCCCCGGCGAGCATCACCCCGGCGCGTACCAGTTCTTCGTTGAAGCGCCCCATTGCCTCCAGGTCCGCCTGGCTGGGCATTGCTCCCGCTTCGATGCGGGCATTGGACTTCACGATCACCATTACTTTCATGAGCGTTCTTCCAGCGTGCCCGGAACGGCCGGGCCTTCATCATGACGACGAACCACAGACGCGGAAATCGACATGCCCCCATGAACTCATCCACACCACCGCCGGCATCCATCCATGCCGCATTGCAGCACCCGGCAGGCCGTGGCGTGGGCCATCATGCAGGCCCTGCCCCTGAAGGATCCCGGACCATGCAGCAGTACGCTCTGCTGATCTACATCGACCCCGCCTTGCTTCAGGCACTGCCCAGTGACGAATTCGATGCCCTGATGCAGGACTGCCTGCGGCATGCCGACGCGTTGCAGGCCCAGGGCGTGCTGCTGGGATCACAGAAGCTGCAGCCGGTGGAGCAGGCGTCCACCCTGCGCGTGCGCGACGGCCAGGAGCGCCTGCTGGACGGTCCGTTCGCCGAGACCCGCGAACTGCTGGCCGGCTTCAATCTGATACAGGCCATCGACCGTGACGACGCCCTGCGCATCGCCCGCGGATTCCCGTGGGCCCACTTTGGCAGCATCGAAGTCCGCCCGCTGGAAAACCTGGACCTCTGGCGCCAGAAAAGGGGGACGGGGGCAGTTAATTCCAATTAACCACCTCCGTCCCCACCTTTTCCGGGGTCAGCGCGCGGGGGTTTCCGGGCCGGTTCCGAAGGCCTGGCGATAGCGCGCGTACAGCGCCATCACCTTGTCTACGTAGGCCAGTGTTTCGGCATACGGTGGCACACCCCTGTAACGGGTTACCGCGCCGATGCCGGCGTTGTAGGCCGCAGCCGCCAGCATGCGGTCGCCTTTGTAGCGGTGCAGCAACGAACGCATGTGCCGCGCGCCGCCGTTGATCGACTGCGCCGCCGACAGGGGATCCGCCACACCGTACTCCCGCGCCGTTTCAGGCATCAGCTGCATCACCCCCTGCGCGCCCTTGGCCGACACCGCCGTCGCATCGAAACCGCTCTCGGCATGGGCGATCGCGCGCAGCCAGGCATCGTCCACCCCGGTTGCCTTCGCCGCAGCCTTGAACTGCCGCGCGTGCGGGCGCAGCTGCGCCGGCCCCAGGCTGCCCATGCCTTCATGCGCGGGCTCGCCCGGTGGCGTTTCCACGGTGAATTTCAGGTACACCCGGGAACCCGGCAGGTTGCGTGTGGAATACACCAGCCGGCCGTCCTGCTCGCGCTCATACAGGGTGCCACTGAAGACGCCCATGTTTCCCCACAGGTTCGGCGTCTGTATCGCCGCATCGTCGATTTCCTTCGGCGTGCAGCGCGACCCGGGCTCCGGTGCCGTGGCCATGCTGACGGTCGTGCCCTGCACGCAGCGGTAGACCGTGCGCGCCTGGACCGCACCCGCCCACAGGCACGGCAGCAGGACCATCAGCAGGGCAACACGCAGGGGCATGGCGGTTCATGAGAGGCAGGAAAGGCTGGCGGATGTTCGACCCGTCACCGCGAAACCCGGGTGAAGGCAAGGGCTGTCGCATTCAGTCCACCTCCATGGCCCGATGGTGACTCCGTCGTTGCAGGCAGCGCTGCGTGCAGTGCCGGCGGCACGCACGTGCTCCCTTCCCACCTGCCGCTTCAGTTAGGCTGGTGTTGCCACGCACAGCCCACCGGCTGTTGCGGGCACCACGCCTCCTGCCACGGGCCTACGATGAACCACATCCGCATCCTGCTCATCATGATCGGCGTGACCCTGGTAACCGCCATGCTGGCCATGGCACTGATGACCTGGATGAGCTGGCGGCAGGCCACCCAGACCGCACGACGGGAAGTACAGCAGACCGCCGAACGTGCGCTCGGGCGTGCAGAACGTTCCTACAGCCAGGCACTCGCGGTACTGCGGTCGCTGCAGCAAGGCCACGCCGAGCCATGCAGTCCCGAACACATCCGCCTGATGCAGTCCAAGGTGATCACCACCCCGTCGGTGGACCAGATCGGTTATTTCCACGAAGGCCAGCTGCTGTGCAGCTCCTGGGGCCGGCCGGAGGTGCCGGTGCGCTGGTCCGCGCCGCACCACATTACCGCCGATGGCGCCGCCGTGCAGCTGGATGTGCAACCGCGTGCCGCCTATGGCCGCCGCATGCTCTCCTTGCGACTGGGCAACTACGACGCACTGATGGATCCGCGTCACTTCGTGGATCTCATCGCCGCACAGGACATGCGCCTTGCCATCGCCACGCCCGATGGCCGCCTCATAGCGCGCCAGCCCATGCCCGATTCCACGCTGCTGGACGAGCTGCTGCGCCAGCCCCGCAGCGGCATGGTGGACAACGCCCTGTTCGCCACCGCGCGCAGTGAAGACTGGCTGGCCATCGTGGTCGCGCCACGCACGCCCCTGCGCACGATCGTCCAGGGTCAGCTGGCGTCCATCCTGCCGATCAGCGCGCTGCTGGCGCTGGGCGCGGCAGGCATTGCGTTCTGGCTGTCGCGCCGACACCTTTCGCTGCGTGGCGAACTGGCCCAGGCCATCCGCCGCAAGGAACTGCATGTGGTCTACCAGCCGATCATCGAGCTGGAAACCGGCATCTGCGTAGGCGCCGAAGCGCTGGTCAGATGGCAGCGCCGCGATGGCACCGATGTCCGCCCGGATCTGTTCATCCCGGTGGCCGAAGAATCCGGCCTGGTGGAAACCATCACCGACCTGGTCATCGAGCGCGTGGTCACGGACATGCGCGAGCTGCTGGTGAACGACCGCAGCGCGCACATCGCCATCAATGTCGCGCCGGAAGACATGATCACCGGGCGCGCGCTGAAGGTCATCGCGGACACACTGGCCGGCACCGGCATCAACAACCAGCAGATATGGCTGGAGGCCACTGAACGCGGCTTCATGGACATCGAACGGGCGCGCGCGGTCATTTCGGCCGCGCGCCACGCCGGGCACTCGGTGGCCATCGACGATTTCGGCGTGGGCTACTCCAACCTGCAGTACCTGCAACAGCTTCCACTGGACGCACTGAAGATCGACAAGCTGTTCATCGAGGCGATCGGCACCGACAGCGCCACCAGCCCGGTGACCGGGCATATCATCGACATGGCCAAGACACTGGGCCTGCTGGTGGTCGCCGAAGGCGTGGAAACCGAGGCACAGCTGGCCTACCTGCATGGCCGGCAGGTCGAGTTCGGGCAGGGCTGGCTGTTTTCCAGGGCGCTGCGCCGCGATGCCTTCATCGCCTACCACCAGCGTCGCCGCGAGCTGTACGGCGCCGCCCGCGCGGACATGCAGAACGACCGCCGCCACTGACCGCCATCGCCCCCGGGGGGCAGGCGCACGCCAGCGTTCATCCCACATCCTTATACTGGCCGGGTTCTTCTGGAGGTCCACGCCGATGCGCCACTGATGCCGCCGTCCTCATGACGGCCTGATTCTTCCCGCCCCTGCGCGCAGGGGGAGTCGATGGCATCTGCTGGAGGTCACATGACCGCGCATCCGCTCACGCTCGACCGCGTGACACACCGCCTGCCCGATGGGCGCACCCTGTTTTCCGATCTTTCGTTTTCCTTCGAACCTGTCCGTACCGGGCTGGTCGGCGCCAACGGCGTGGGCAAGAGTGTGCTCGCCCGCCTGCTTTGCGGTGCCGAGACGCCTGCGGCCGGCCGCTGCCATGGCGGCGGCCGCGTGTTCCTGCTTCCCGCACTCAGCGGCCGGCCACAGGGCACGGTGGCCAATCTGTGCGCGGCGGCGCCGGTCCTGGAGGCGCTGGAGCGCATCGCCCAGGGCAGCGTGGACCCGCAGGATTTCAGCACCGTCGGCGACCGCTGGGACCTGCGTGAACGCCTGCGCCAGCGCTGGGCACAGGACGGTCTGCCAGCGGATCTGCGCCCCGGGGATGCGGCCAGCCGCCTGAGCGGAGGCCAGGCCATGCAGGTCGCTCTTTCCGGCGCCTGGGCCAGCGAAGCGGACTGGCTGATCCTGGATGAACCCAGCAATCACCTCGATGCCCGCCACCGCGCGCTGCTGCGACAGCACCTTTCGCAATGGCGGGCAGGTCTGCTGGTGATCAGTCACGACCGGGCACTGCTGCAGGACATGCAGTGCATCGTCGAACTGGATGCACAGGGCCTGCAGCGTTTCAGCGGCCCGTATTCCCACTATGCCCGCGCGCGCGCGGCGCAGCGGGCCAGTGCCCAGGCGCAGCTGGAACATGCGCGTCATCAGCATCGTCAGCAACTGCTGCATGCGCGTGAACTGGAGCAGCGCGCCCAGCAGCGGCAGGCACGTGGCGAGCGCAACGCACGCACCGCGAACCAGGCGCCTATCCTGCTTGGCCTTGCCAAGCGGCGCGCGCAGGCCACGGCCGCACGGCACGCCCACCTGCAGGAACAGCGGCTGGATGAAAGCGCGGCACGCCTGCAGCAGGCTGCATCGCGCGTGGATGCCAGCGCGGAACTGGCCGCCTTCGCGCCGGACAACCCGCACGCCGCACAGCGCGTGGCGCACCTGCAGCAGGTGGTGTTGCCGCACGGCTGCAGGGTGCCTCTCGACCTCACGCTGCAGCGTGGTCAACGCGTGGCCATCACCGGCGACAACGGCAGCGGCAAATCCACGTTGCTGCGGGTGCTTGCCGGGCAACTGCCGCCATGCAGCGGCCAGCTGCACGTTGCCGTTCCGGTGGCGCTGCTGGACCAGCAGCTGACCGCAATGACCGGCAGCGACACCGTGCTGCAGGCAATGCGCGATGCTGCGCCACAGGCCCCGATTGCCGGACTGCGCACGCGGTTGGCGCTGCTGGGCCTGGACGCCCAGCGCATCGAGCGGGAGTTCGCCACGCTCAGTTCCGGCGAACGCCTGAAGTCCGCCCTGGCCTGCACGCTGTATGCCGAGCCCGCACCCGGCCTGCTGCTGCTGGACGAACCCGGAAACGCACTGGATCTGGACGCGCTGGCGGCGCTGGAAACGCTGCTGGCGCAATATCGCGGCACGCTGGTGATGGTCAGCCACGATGGGCAGCTGCGCCAGGCCATGCGGCCCACGCACACGCTGCGGGTGGACGAAACAGGCTGGCAGCTGCAGATGCACGGGTGATTCGGCAGGACCCAGCAGAAAACCCTCGGGGCCGCCACAATGTTATTATATAACATTCACTGAAACGGATTCCCCATGAGATCCAGCCAAGCCGCGTTGCTCGATGCCAGCGCCGTCGTCCTGTCCAGCCTGTGCCTGCTGCATTGCCTTGCCCTGCCGCTGCTGGCGGCTGCCCTCCCCTTGTTCGGCGCGTGGGCCGAGGCGGAATGGGTGCATCTGCTGTTCGTTGCCATTGCGGCGCCGCTGACTGGCTTCGCCCTGTGGCGTGCCCATCGCCTGCAGCCGCTCCCGACCGCCGCATGGATGGTGGCCACACTGGGCCTGGTGCTGCTGCTGGCCGGCGCATTGGAATGGCCCAGCCATGACAGTGAAACACCGGTCACCGTCGCCGGCAGCCTGCTGCTGGCCGCCACGCACGTATGGAATGCCCGGCGCCGGCACCGGCGGCACGGCTGAGCATTGCACCGCACCGGCGGCGTGCCGCTGCGGCCGGTGCCGCCTGATGCCTCAGGTATCATTTCCTGCCATCCCGCCTGGCTGATGCCGTGCCCCACTACACCGGCCCCCTGCTCACCCGCGATACCGCCACTGCCCTGCGGCGTGCCCTCGAAAGCGACGCCGGCCACTGGCACGGTTCGCTGGATCTGGCGCGCACGGAAGACGATGTCGTCGTGTCCGCCGAGGGTTTCCATTTCCGCGGTCATGCCTACCCATGGTCCGGCAAGCTGAAGGACCGCACGCTGTACTTCTGGGATGGCGACGAGTTCATGCCGGCTTCCCGGTTTGGTTCGGCGCTGATCAAGCTGGTGCCTACCGCATGGGGGGCGCCCACGTTTGAAATCGACGGCATCAAGATGCTGCCGACGGCCAAGGTTTCGCCGTTCGACGATGCACGGCGCAAGGTGGAACTGGTAGCGCCGGCTGGAAAGATCGTGCTGGATACCTGTGGTGGCCTGGGCTACTTCGCTGCATGCTGCCTGGACGCCGGTGTTGGCCACATCCGTTCATTTGAAAAGAACCCGGATGTCCTGTGGCTGCGTACGCTCAACCCGTGGTCGCCGGATCCTGCGGCGGCCAGCGCGGGCGGAAGGCTGCAGCTGACACAGGGCGATGTATCCCGGGAAATCGAGAACCTGCCGGCCAACAGCGTGGATGCCATCCTGCATGATCCACCGCGCTTCGGGATTGCCGGTGAACTGTATTCGCAGCACTTCTACGACCACCTCTCGCGGGTGATCCGCAAGGGTGGCCGTTTGTTCCATTACACCGGCGCACCCAACAAGCTCACCAGCGGTCGCGATGTCCCCCGCGAAGTGATGAAACGCTTGGAAAAGGCCGGTTTCAAGGCCGAACTGGCAATGGATGGCGTGCTGGCGGTCAAGCGGTAGAGCCGGGCTCTGCCCGGCTGAAGCATGGTGGCGCAGCGGGGCAGAGTCCCGCTCTACCCGGCTGAACCCTGGCCGCGAAACGCGTGTAGAGCCGGGCTCTGCCCGGCTGTACGTAATGCGCTCGCGCGGCACGGTCGGTTACTTCTTGAGAAAGTTCAACAGCGCCAGATTGAACGCATCCGCATGGCTCACGTTGCAGCCGTGCGGCGCATCGCCCAGCACCACCAGCTCGCTGCCGTCGATCGCTTCATGCGTGCGCTTTCCGGAGCCTTCGAACGGCACGGTGCCATCGCTGTCACCGTGGATGACCAGCGTCGGCACGCTTACCTTCTTCAGATCGTCGCGGAAATCGGTGGTGCCAAATGCCTTCATGCATCCCAGCGCAGCGTTCTGGTCGGACTGGTGCGCCAGCGCGACAGCCTCCTGGCGCTGCGCTTCGGTCACCTTCAACTGGCCCTTCGCGCTGAAGAAATCACGGGTGAAACCGTCGAAGAATTTCTCGCGGTCCTTGCCCAGCTGCTCCGCCATGTCATCGGCGGCCTGCTGGGTAAGCGGCCCTTCCGGATTGTCCTCGCTCTTCAGCAGATAAGGCGGTACCGCCGATGCGAACACCACGCTGTGCAGGCGGGCCTGGCCATGATTGGCGATATACCGTGCCACCTCGCCGCCGCCCATGGAAAAGCCGACCAGCGACACGTCCTTCAGGTCCTTTTCCTCGATGATGCCGGCCAGATCGGCAGCCAGCGTGTCGTAGTCATATCCACCGACCGGCTTCTCGGAGCGGCCAAAGCCACGACGGTCGTAACTGATCACCCGGTAGCCGGCGTCACGCAGCACCGGCACCTGGGCTTTCCAGGATTCCGCCGACAACGGCCAGCCATGGATCAGGATGACGGGGCGGCCGGAGCCGCCGGAATCTTCTACATGCAGGCGGACGGGAGAAGCAGTCATGGAAACTCCAGTGGCGTGGGAAGAATGACCACGCTACGGGCGCCCGGCTATAACCGCCGTGAAAAAACCGCCGCGTACGGTGACACGGCGTCCACGGCACCGGTTCGCCATGGCACCCCGTCCACTTCCGCATCGGCGAAGGCACCAGGACACGCCTCCGGGTTTCGCATGGCCTATCATTCCCGCTCCGCCGGTGGCCCTACCCACGCTTTCGCGCGGGTTCCACCGATGGCCCGGCAGGACGCACCCACGTATGACCCAGCTCTGGAAACCATCCCGCCTGGGCATGCTGTTGACCCGCTCGCAGCCCTGGCAGCTACAGCTGGAGGGTGAACAACTGCGGCTGACGGTGAACCGCACCACACACCGTTACACGCTGGGAGAAGATGCAGACCTACGCGTAGGCAATGGCCTGCTGTGGGCGCGGGCGATGCTGCAGCCTGCCGGTGCATCGCCCTGTGTTCTCCGCGGCCTGCCGCGGCGAGATGCCGGCACCTTGGCGGGCGCATTGCAGGCCATCCATTGCGCGCGCGAGCAACGCAAGCGTATGCCGATGTTCGGGCGCATCCTCGCTGCCATGCGTGCATGGAACGGCCAGGCCGAAACGCTGCTGACCGAACGCAGCGCGCAACGTCGCTGGATTGGCAACGATGACCAGCAGGCCCTGCTACGCGACCGCCCCGCCCTGCCGCTGCACGACGATGCACTGCACGACCTGTTCAGCGACGCTTCGTTGCACGAAGATGAAGACGCCCGCGAATCGGCGATGATCGAACTGCAGCTCTGGCAGCAGGATTGGCTGGCGGCCTGCGAGGCCACCAACCAACGGATCCTGGCTGCCGAACGCAGCGCCGCACGGCCACTGCTGGACCGCGTGGAAAGCCGGCCACTCACCGTTGAGCAGGCCCACGCCGTCATCTGTTTCGACAACCGCGTGCAGCTGGTGGCCGCGGCAGGTTCCGGCAAGACCTCCACGCTGGTCGCCAAGGCGGCCTACGCCATCCATCGCGGATATGCGCAGCCGCAGCAGATCGTCATGCTGGCCTTCAACAAGGATGCCGCCAGGGAACTGCAGGACCGCGCCAGCCACGCCTTCAACCGGGTCGGCATGGGCAACACGCCGGTGCAGGCGAACACCTTCCATGCGCTGGGCCTGTCCATCATCGGCAAGGCCACCGGCCGCAAGCCCGATGTGCCGGACTGGGCCGTGGATGCCACGCTGGGCTTCCACAAGCTTGCCGAGATCGTCGACCAGCTCAAGGACCGCTCGCACGCGTTCCGCACCCGCTGGGACATGTTCCGCCTGGTCTTCGGCCGCGATCTGCCCGCGATGGGTGGAGCGATGAGCGCCGATGGCTGGGACAAGGACGGCACCGGCTACGTGCGCACGCTGCGCGGTGAGCGGGTGCGCAGCATGGAAGAATGCGTGATTGCCGACTGGCTGTTCTACAACGGCGTGGCCTACGACTACGAACGCGCCTACGCGTTCGATACCGCCAGCGACGAGTTCCGCCAATATCGGCCGGACTTCCATTACCCGGATGCCGACCTGTACCACGAACACCTGGCGCTGGATGCGCATGGAAACCCGCCGCCGCATTTCGACGGCTATGGCGAAAGCCTGCGATGGAAGCGCGGCGAGCACCGGCGACGCGGCACGCGGCTGGTGGAAACCACATCGCAGCAGCTGCGCAGCGGGGAGGCATTCAACCATCTGCGCGATGCGTTGGCCGCAAACGGCGTGGGGCTGGATCCCAACCCGGACCGTGAACTGCCCGATGACGGCCAGAAGCCGATGCCGGACAGCGACCTCATCGGCCTGGTGCGCACCTTCATCAGCCATGCGAAAAGCAACTGCCTGGCGCTGGATGACATGGCCGCGCGCCTGCAGGCCATGCCCGATGACCAGTTCAAGGAGCGGCACCGTCGCTTCCTGGAAATCGCCGCACCGGTAGTGCAGGCCTGGGATGATGCCCTGCACGCCGAGCGTGGCATCGATTTCGAGGACATGCTCAACCAGGCCGCCGAGCATCTGGAACAGGGGCGCTACATGTCACCGTACACACTGGTGATGGCCGACGAATTCCAGGACGCATCGCGTGCCCGCGCGCGCCTGTGCCGGGCGTTGGCACAGGCGCCAGGGAGCTACCTTTTCGCTGTCGGCGATGACTGGCAGTCGATCAACCGCTTCGCCGGTGCGGATGTTTCGGTGATGACCGGCTTCCGCCAGTGGTTCGGTTCCTGCACGGTACTGCAGCTGCAGCAGACCTTCCGCTGCCCGCAGGCACTCTGCGATGCCTCCAGCCGTTTCGTCACCCGCAACCCGGCACAGATCCGCAAGCAGGTGCACTCGGCCACCGCCGGCCATGGCCCCGTGCTGCAGGCATTCCAGGTGGCTTCGCGCGAACAGATGGCCGATGCCATCGGCCAGTACCTGCAGCAGCTGCATGAGCAGCGGCTCACCGGCGCCCTCCCGGCCGGGCGCAACGGCAAGCTGAGCGTGTTCGTGCTGGGCCGTTACAACGCCGACCGCACGGCGGTTCCCGGCAACTGGCAGGCGCGCTTCGGCGCGACGCTGGACGTCAGCTTCCTCACCGTACACCGCAGCAAGGGCATGGAAGCCGACCACGTGATCCTGCCGGCCCTGCTGGACCGCCGCTTTCCCAATACGCGTGCGGACGATCCGGTGCTGTCGCTGGCGATGCCCAGCGGCGACACCTTCCCACTAGGCGAGGAGCGGCGCCTGTTCTATGTGGCCTTGACGCGGGCGCGCCGTTCGGTGGCGATGTTCACCGTAGCGGGCAAACGTTCCAGCTTCCTGGAAGAACTGGAACAGGACGGCGCGGTGCAGGTGACCACGGTGGACGGCAAGCCCGTGCGCGAACAGCGCTGTCCAGCCTGCGCTACCGGAATCATCGTCAAGCGCAACGGCAGGTATGGCGAGTTCCATTCCTGTTCCGCTTACCCGCGTTGCGAATACAAGCCGAAACAGGTGATCGCCGCGCGCTGACCTGATGATGGCTGCGGCAAGGCCGGCGCATCGGCCGGCCCTGCCGCATGACGCTGCCTACAGCTGGATGCGTGCGACGCTTTCCTGCGCGTCCTTCGCGTCCTGCTCGCCGTTCTTGATGGTCACGTACAGCACGTTGTTCTTCGTATCCAGCGCCAGGCTGTTCGGGTGCGTCGGCACCGACCAGGTGCCCACGGACTGGTAACTGTCGCTGTCATAGCCGGTGACCGTGCCTGCTTCACGGTTGGTCACGTACAGGCGCTTGCGCGGCGCGTCCAGCAGGATGCCCAGCGTACCCGCCTCGGCCGGAATGCTCGCCAGCTCCTTGCCGCTGTTGCGGTCCAGCACCAGCACGCGCTTGCCCGGATGCTTCGATGCAAAGCCTTCGATGCTGCTGCCCTGGTACTTGCGGATCATCTCCGAGCCCTGATCGGTGACGAACAGGCGCGGACCGGCCGGGTCCAGCACGATGTTCATCGGCTGCTCGGCGCTGACCCTGTAGCGCTGCGCCACCTTGCCGGCAGCCGTGTCCACCACCACCACTTCGCCCAGCAGGTTGCTGGTATAGACGCGCTTGCCGGCCGCATCCAGTGCCAACCCGGGCGCCTTTGCGTTGCCCAGCCCGGGAATGGTATCCAGCAGCTTCAACGACTGCGTATCCACCACGAACAGCACACTGCCTTCGCCGGAGTGACCGGTGACGTACAGGCGGTTGCTGGCGCCGTCCACCACCAGCTCGCGCAGATCATGCGTATAGCCGGCCTTGCCATCCTTGCCGACCTTCTTTTCCATCAACTGCACGACACCCAGTTCCTTGCCCTGCGCGGTATCGACCACGGTCACCGAGGTGTCCACGGTATTGCCCACGTACAGTCGGTCGTTGGCATCGTCCAGCACTACGCCGAACGCCTTGCGCTGCAGCGGAATGGTGGCCTTCACAGCCAGTGTCTTCGGGTCCAGCTGCAGCACCTGCGCCGGACCGGCGTCGTCACCGAAGCCACCGGATGAGGCAACGTACACTGCATCCTGCTTCGCGCTGTAAGCCAGTTCGTACAGGCCCTTGGCCACCGCGTTGCGCTGTACCGCCGAAGCCGCGAGTGCCGCCGGCGCGCCCAGGGCAAAGCCGAGGGCGAGCATCGCGGCCACGTAGCGCCGGGCTCTGCGCGGCTGCGCGATAAAGGAAATGAGGTTCATGCAAGCGTCCTTGTGTGAGTCAGGGGAGTAATCCTTGGCTCGCACGGCCGCATGCGCAGTGCAAGGGCACTGCAGCGGCCGGCCACACAAACGGAGGCAGGCTGGCTGGGTCGGACGCCATGGTAACAGGGCCGCGGCTGCCGAGGGGGCCAGGCCGGTCGATCAAAGCAGGGTCTGGCAGTACGCCGGTACAGCACAGCAGGGGGACGTCAGACCCGCGCTACACGTTCCACATGCTGCAGCCCGATGTCGGACGCGCGTCGAAATGCGCCTTCAACCGCCGCGATGTCCGCGTGACTCACGCCATGCTCCTCGAAAACACCTTTCCATGGGCGGACCGCGCTGACGATCTGCAGAATCAGCGTGGCCGCGTCGGCAGAGTGAAGCCCGAACTGTCCCGCACTGGATAGTGCGTTATCCAACGTTGCCAAGCGCCCCTGGGTTCCCACTCCGATGGCCATGTATCGATCCGTGCCGATCTCCGGCGATGGCACCACGTCGTAAAGCGGGCTGAGGCGCCACTGTGACATCCGCTGTCCGTCAGCCAGCGTTTTCGTCTGCCCGAGAAGATAAGCATGGTTACGCAGATGATCGTCGTTGTTGTTCACAAGAATGTTGAAGACCATCCTTTTGAACAATTCGGTTCGATCTTCCTGCACGTGCTGGGCAACACCGCGTGCACTGATGATGTCTGCCAGTGCACCATAGGACCCTCGGGACGATTCCATTTCCTGGAGGCCCAGCATCGTGAGCCCGGATACCATGTGCCGCCGCGCCAGACCGCCATCGACCGGCTCCCTGTCGAACCGTTCGATCATCATTGCCACGCGTCCGTTTCCCAAGGCGATCAAATCCAGATCGGGCACGTTCAACCCGGCCTCCAGCGCCAGCCGCAAGGTCGCATGCTCAACCGCCGGGACGTTGAAACGCCTGTCCCTGCTGGATGGGAACTTGGCCACATACTGACGTCCGTCTTTCAGCACCACAGCCTTTGGCCGCATGCCACCCAGGGTTGGGCCACCATCGAAATAGGGTGCCAGCAAGGCAGGCACCTGCTCACCGGCTTCAATCCTGTCCACGGCGTCGACCAGATAAGGCAGCTCAACGTGGTGCGGCAATGGATGGGCCTGCACCTTGCTGCCCACTTCGCGCCGGATATCGAGCGCCCCCACGCGGTCGCTGCCTGCGTTGTCCAGATAGTCGACTTCCGGCAACGGACCATGCCGGCGCAGGCGATTCTCGATTACCTGCCGGCCCCAGGAATCCGGGCTTGCATCGCGAATGGCGCCGAACAGCTCAAGCCCGTTGACGGGCTCGCGCTCGTGATCACCTCCTTCGAGGAATGGCAGTGATATCGGATCTACATCGATTGCAGTGCCTCGCTGGAGATACTGCCTGCCATAGCCGAATCGCGACGTCCGAAGCTGACCGGCATCCGTCACCAGTTCCAGCCGTCCTGCAGGAACGGCCTCCAGTTGCCCGGGAAGATGCATGAAGACGATTCGGTGGGTCACTTCAGAAGTCCAGGTCGGGAACCTTGGGGCGCCGGGCGCGCTTGCGGCTCTTGTGCTCCAGCAGCGCTTGGGTGGCGGGATCGGTGATTGCAATGATGTGCTTCAGCAGACCCAACTGTTCCATCATCAACAAAACGGCTCCCAATCCCGCCTCTACGCTTCCCTTTTCAACCCGCAATACCGTGGCGGGGCTGCTTTTGGAACGCACTGCCAGTTCCGCCTGCGTCATATTGCGCGCCATTCGCGCGTTACGGATCAACATCCCCAGATGCGCTGCCGCGCGGGTCGTCTCAGTGGAGGCGAAGTTGACTGAAGATGCGGACATTTTTCATCACCCATGACCTCTTATGGCCTATAAGATACCACATGTGATTGTTTATAACACGGTCGGCAAACTCACATCCATATCGATAAAAATCTTCTCACATGATTTGTTAAGCCCAATAACCAATCATACATGACTGTTTTTTACACTAACCACAGCTGTGCCCCGCGACGCTTGGCAACACATTCCGCCTTCGCTGACAGGTCTGCCTATTCGTCCACCTTCGGCTCGCTTCGCCTCACCCTCAGCCCTTCAACCAGCGCATGGACGCCGCAACACCCAGCAGCAGAACGGCCACGCCCAGGAACGCGCCCGTCAGCCCCACAGCGTGGGCCGCGAAGCCGATCAGCGCCGGGCCGGCGAGCACGCCGGCATAGCCCAGCGTGGTAACCGCAGTGATGGCGATGGTTTCCGGCATGCGCCGCTGGTTTCCCGCCAGCGAGAACAACGCCGGCACGATGTTGGCGCAGCCAAGGCCCAGCAACACATAGCCCACCAGCGAAAGCTGCCACGGCACCACAACCGTCAGCGCCACGAAGCCCGCAGCAGCCAGCAACGCCCCCACCACGATGGAGCGGATGCGCCCCAGGCGTTCGACCACCCTGTCGCCCAGCAGGCGCGCCACGGTCATGGTGAAAGCGAATACCACGTAGCCGATGCCGGCTGATTCGGCACCCACCGCGCGCACGTCGCTGAGGAAAACGGCGCTCCAGTCCAGCATGGCACCCTCGGCCAGGAACACCACGAATGCCAGGATGCCAATGAACAACACCACGCCACGCGGCCAGGCCAACAGCGGCCCCTCGTGCATCACCCGGCTGCTGCGCCAGTGGGCCACCGACGCCAGCGCAAGCAGTACCATCGCCACCACGCCTGCCGCTGCCGCCGCGAAAGGAGTGAAACGCGCGGACAGCAACCCCGTCATCGCCGCCGCGCCGACAAACCCGCCGATGCTGTAGAACGCATGGAAGCCGGACATCATGCTGCGTTGTGCTTCGCGTTCCACCAC
>JAAIGF010016586.1_pt1 | contig 69351 bp, 69 predicted proteins | sample 6487441 | NCBI WGS metagenome assembly JAAIGF01 (sample SAMN13974129, study PRJNA590717) | phyllosphere metagenome | biome: pepper field; feature: multiple bacterial spot infested pepper fields; material: pepper leaves; isolation source: leaves from pepper fields | host: Capsicum annuum ...
CCGCCCCCTCCCTACCCTTGCAACCCGGCCCAGCCGGTCCGGTCGGGGGCTGATCGTCAGCGCCAGTGTCGCATTTCTAACGGGCCAGCGGCGTCGCATCTTTAATCAGCTTTGACATCCACGGTGGCCGGGGCAGATTCCATTTTCAAATGCAACGAAGACAATTACGCTCCTGTTGGTGGAAAGATGCCATAGAGCCCTACCACCCCTGCATTGATATCGACGACCATCAAAGGCTCGCCCGCAACGGGCATGTTAAACCGCCGCGATGGCGAATCATCGATCACGGAGAAACCAAATCAATACCGAACCATTTCACACTGATAGCTTTTAGACTCTCGTCTTTCCTAAGTGCTTCAATGACATCATTTAGATCGCGAACAAGATTTTTATCTTGCTTCCGCAAACCTATACCGACACCAGGACCAAATAGGCCGCCAGAAATTCTAGGGCCATACAGCATCGTCGTTTTGCCAGCGTCTGCTTCAAGGAATGTTTTCCAGACGGAATAGTCTGCCAATCCGCCATCGATCCGACCAGCAAGTAGATCGAGATTCAGATTGTCCTGCTTGTCATAAGTCCGCACCTCGACGTCATCGCCGAGATACTCCCGCACAAAAGCCTCGGCGTTCGTGGAACCCTGAACACCTATAACTTTGCCCCGCAAATTAAACTTCAGCGTTTGAACAAGCTCGTTCTCATCATGGGTGTTGGATGATAAGTCCAACTTGCTTGACGCATCCATTTTGGGTAACTGAACAGACTTTGAGACCACGAAGTAATTTGAGGTCAGAGCATATGGTTCTGAAAATGCTATCACGTCCTTTCGTTTCTCGGTGATCGACATCCCTGCCATAACAGCGTCGTATTTCCCGACCGTCAGCCCGGGGATGATGCCATCCCACGCTTGCGTCACAAACTTGCACTTCAGTTTGGCGCGCTCGCACAGGGCTTTCCCGACATCGATATCGAAGCCTATGGCATTACCAGATGGATCGACTGTATTCCACGGTGGGAAAGCACCTTCGGTCGCGATCGTTATCACCCGAGGCTCGTCAGCATTCGCTCCTGTTGTGAGTGTGGAGACCGCGAGTACTGCATATAACAGTTGAGCAATTTTCATTTCATTCCCCTTATGATGAAACCGTCAGATATAAACGCGCGGGATATGGTCGCGGAGATTTCCATAGACCCCCATGACGTCAGTGCCCCAGTGATGTGCGAGTTCCTCAAGGGTGATGACCTCATCTCCCTGTCGGCCAAGAAGTGTGACCTCATCTGCGAAACTGGCCTCCGGAATATCACTGAGATCGATTCGGATATGCTCAAGGTGGGAAGGCGGAAGCAACTTCGCTCTTTTGCCGCGCACCAAGGCCTCGGCGTCATTCGGTAGATGTCTCGGCAATCCATCACCCCATCCCATTCCGATGACGCCAATGGACATGCCATCATGTAACCATGGGATTTCTGCTGGCGGTCGAAGGGATGGGTCTAATCGTTTGACGGAGACAAGTTTGGTCGAAATCGCTGTCAAGGCAGGCCGTAGAACGACGTCGCGTGCTGGCTTCTCGACATCCGAGAGCCCAACGAAGAGGGCTCCCGGATCTACCGCGTCGAAATCCATCTCCGGAAAATTCAGCACCCCTGCAGTACTGGACAGCATAATGATTGGGACGCGTGCATCAATGCAACGCATCTGACGGATAATCCCCTTCATCTTCTCGAGCTGATCGAACGCATCTTCCACGTCAGATCCCGGTAACTCGCTCATGTGAGCATAGAGCCCTTCGATTCGGACTTTCCGGTCAGTCATCGCCTCGGTTAGCAATTCGATCGCCTGAGACGGCGTGGCTCCTGCCCGGCAAAAACCGAGATCGACCTTTATGAATACGCGGAGCCTTTCGATCGCCGAGCGCCACTGTCTCAATTCGCAAAGGCTAGAAACGGTGACGATCAGATCCAGGGATTTCACTGCAGAAGCGGAGAGCGGAAGCGCTCCTGGGTAAAGCAGGACCGGACTGGAAATTCCTTCGCGGCGAATGGCTATGGCGTCCAACAGCGAGGCGACAGCAAAGCCGTCGATATCTTCGCAAGCCAGAGCTCGAGCGACCGGCCCCGCACCGCAACCATACGCATTCCGTTTGAGACAGGCGTAGATAGCAACGTTTTGAGGCACTTGCGCTCGGAGCTGCATGTAATTGTGCCTTATCGCGCCGAGGTCGATTTCGTAATGGTTGCCGCGTAAGTCGGCTGCGGGGACATCGATCCTTCGCAGATAAGGTGAGAGGGTTCCGACGGCACTCATTGAGCTTGCTCCTTCGAAAACAGCATTTTCTTGGCGGCGCCTCGCTGTTGATCGCTACGACGGCGGTGTCGTGAGAGATGCCTTTCAAGGACGCTGAAAGCGAAGGTGAACAGAAAGGTGATGGCGAGGTAGAGGAGAGCCGCCGCTATAAAAATCTCGTAGGGGGCAAAGGTCTGCGCCACGATTTTTCGCGACGTTCCCGTCAGTTCCATAATGGTAATCGTACTGGCGAGCGAACTGGCTTTCAGCATCAACACGACTTCGTTGCCATAGGCCGGCATCGCAATCCGGAAACCGATTGGAAGGAGAATACGGCGAACACGCTGAGCGGCAGACATTCCCAGCGCTTTGGCCGCTTCGACTTCTCCCGCAGCCACAGCTCGAATGCCGCCTCTGAGAATTTCTGTCGTATAGGCCGCGTGGTTGAGCGAAAACGCGAGGAATGCGCACCAAAAGGGATCCCGCAACAATGGCCAAACAAGACTTGCTCGTATCCATTCCACTTGGCTGAGACCAAAATAGATCAGGAACAGCTGAACGAGCAGAGGTGTGCCTCGAAACAGGAAGGTGTACGCCTGAATGGGAAGAGAAAAACACCGCCTGTCTGATGCTCGAAGCAGTGCCAGCGGCATTGCGATGACCAGCCCAGCCACAACCGACATAACGGTCAACTGGACTGTTAGAGCCAATCCCTTAAAAAGTTGGGGAAGGGTTTCGATGATCAAGAGCCCATCCATCACCGACCACCTTCCTGAGAAACACGAAATCCCCGGTCGGCGCGGCGTTCCAACCCGGTAAGGCCAATGAGCGAGACCGAAGTGAACAGGAGATACAGGCACGCGGCAACGCTGTAGAATTTCAGTGGATCGTGCGTTGAACTCGCAGCAATGTTCGCCTTTCGCATCACGTCGTCCAGGCCGACACTCGAAATGAGCGCCGTATCTTTCAGGAGTGTAAGCCACAGGTTGCCCAATCCAGGCAGGGCATAGCGCCACATCTGTGGAATGATGACGAGCCGCCATACTTCCCACTTGGAAAGACCAAGGGCATGCGCGGCTTCAATCTGACCGGTTGGTACAGCTTGAATAGCGGCGCGGAAAATTTCCGTTGCGTAAGCTCCAAACACAATCGTCAAGGCGAAGCAACCGGCCGCGAATGCGTCAATTTCGACATAACGCCCGAACAGCGCTGTAAGCGCCACCGTGCCCCCGAAATATAATATGAGAATGAGAAGCAGTTCTGGCACACCGCGGATCACGGTGGTGTAGGCGCTCGCCGCCCAACGGATACTATCGATTTGGCTACGCTTCGCCATTGCACCGCAGATCCCCACCGCGATCCCGAAGATAAGGCTTGTGAAAGCGACTTTAAGGGTCGTGATGGCACCCGAGATCAGTTGAGGACCAAATCCTTGCAACATATCCACGTCAGTGCCCTCCCAAATGGGTGGAGAGAAATTTCTGGAGCCAGGGCGATGCGGGATTGCCGAACATATCTTCCGGCGCTCCCTCCTCCTCGATCAGTCCCTCGTGGAAAAATACTATTCGGTTGGAGACTTGTCGCGCGAAGCCAAGTTCATGAGTGACGATCAGCATCGTACGCCCTTCCGCGGCAAGTGACCGAATGACTTTCAAAACCTCACCGACGAGCTCCGGGTCCAGTGCAGATGTCGGCTCATCAAAGAGGAGAATCTCAGGTTCCATAGCCAAAGCGCGGGCAATCGCCACGCGCTGCTGCTGGCCTCCGGATAGATGGGCTGGATAGGCGTGACGTTTATCAGCCAGCCCCACTCTTGAGAGCAGATCTTCAGCCTTCAGGCACGCATCGTTCCTGGTCATGCCTTTCACATGGATCGGTGCCTCAATGACATTTTGTAACACCGTCTTGTGGGACCACAGATTGAAGTTTTGAAACACCATGCCGAGTCGTATTCGCAAGGCATTGATTTCCCTTTGAGCGGCCAATCCTCTTCGCAGTCGAACATGTTGCCCTGCAAGCCATACCTGCCCGTCGGTCGGCTCTTCCAGAAAATTCAGGCACCTGAGAAAAGTGCTCTTTCCGGAACCACTTGCTCCAAGGATCGAGATGACATCGCCTTGATGCGCGGTCAGAGATATTCCCTTGAGAACTTCGAAATGGCCATAGTTTTTCCTGAGATCGACGACCTCCAGAGCGGGTGTGATACGGTTTGCGGACGTGTTTCTGTGCACGGCGATGCCCTCGGCTGTTCATCGACCGAGAATGGCGCGTCATGCAGATGCGGACTTGCAGGATATTGATGAGGTTGCAGCATTGTATCGCAAAATCACTTGGAAGAGGGTCAGGACCACGCAGCCCGATATTCAAGCGGAGTGGCCGCCTCTTGCCGCCGGAAGGTATTCGAAAAATGGCTGGAGCTCGAGAACCCGCATGACAATGCGATATCTGTAATCCTCATGTCAGAGCCGCGCAGATATTCTTTTGCTCGCTCTATCCGACGCCTGATAATGAATTCGTAGGGAGGACAGCCGAAGGATTGTTTAAACGCTCGACAGAAATGGGGGACGCTGAGGCCTGCGACTTGCGCCAATTGGCTAAGCGACACGCCTTGCGTGAGCTCCTCTTCGATTTTCTGAATGACACGGTTTATGCTGGCTGCCGCGAGCCCACCTTTTTGCAGATGCTGCAAACGCTTTTGCCGACGCATCAATTGTACGAAGATCGTCGCGACATAAGCCTCGGTCAGCATCCCGCTCAACGAGTTTTGCGCTGAGAGTTCGGCGCCAATCCCGCGCGCTGCGTTCATGATGTCCTGATCTTCAAAACCGAGCTCTGGAGAAAACGATGTGATTTTTTCCGCTGATGTCGAGGCAAATAGTGCGGTGAGATAAGCGGGATCAACTAAGATCGAGAGATACGCCGCCGACGATGCGCCGGACTCCCAGCCGTGCCAATTGCAGCCAGCGGGAATGAACAGAAGTGCACCGGATTTTCGTCGGACAAACCCGGCCGGTCTATTGTCCAGAAAATAGTCGCCGCACTCGGCATCTCCCCGCAAATTCAGCAATAGAAGATGGCGATCGGAAACAAAGGATGTCTCTTCTTTTTTAAGCCCTGTTCGTCGGACCAGATCAACATGGGCAGCGCGCCAGATCTTTTGCTGGTGAGAAGATGTTCGGCACTCGCCATGTTTGAAAGCATGAGATTGGTGCTGCAACGGCTCGTTCCCGAGGTGAGTTACCGCGGTACGTCCCCGCGAAAGACTCACTAAACCTCCGAGTGATCGGGGAGTTTGCAACCGTCTATGACAGCCCTATAACCTTTAGTTCCGGAGAACCTGAACATACGTTACAGGCTCCCCGACCCCAAAAAGGTCAGAGAGTGTGATGCTGAATCGACCAGCATCAGTCGCATAGAGGGGTTGCAAAGCCCCAAGACAGTACGTGCTGCCTCACCGCGCAAGATAAAGGAAACGATGCGGTGACACCAGTATTTTGTAGAGACTCTCGTGAAAATTGCGCGGCGGCGATGAGTTGGAAATAAGTGAGTGGAATCGCGGCGGCTTGCGAGCTACGTTGAATTAGGAAATAGGTTCAATCGGATAGATATCCAAGCGTGTTATTCGCTTTTTAGCAGTCGTACTGCCATTGCCAGCAGGCAAGCCATGACAAGCGTTGAATAAGCCAGAAAGATCGTCGTCGGAGAAATCGCTTCCGGAAAGACCGCAAGCAGTCCGAGCACAACGACACCGAATGTCATGGCGGCACAATGCAACAGACCTTTGGTGCGCCCGAGGGCCGCATGTGGAACTGTCGACTGGAGGGCAACCTCGATTGCCACTCGCCCTAGATTGTATGAAACCCCGACAACGCAAAATGCGAGAAGCACCAACGGAAAATCTAGCAGTTTGATGAGGCTGAAAGAACCGGCGGTGATGAGTAGCACCACTATTTGTACGATGCTTGAGCTTGCAGTACGCGCGAGAGGAATAAGGAGGACAGCGCCGAGTATGGACCCGACGGACCAGGCGCTCTCCAGGTGACCGAAATCCAAAGCGTTTCCCTTGTACTCCTCCAATACGAAGCTCGGACCGACAGCGCTTACGAGCAACCCGCCGAGGTAGAGCAGGCTGTAGATGAGGCATAGCCTCAGCAGTGCAGCATCAATGCACAGCGTGACGGATGACTGGTCCCTGCTGACTGCGCTGTCCGTCCGCTCACATGTCACGAGCGTTATGGAGAGTACCGAGCCCGCAAAGCACAGCGCTACCGCTAGGAGAGAGAAGACAGGTTGCAACGTGAATAGAATTAAGCCAGTGCACAAGGCAGCGACAAGACTTCCAACCTGCATGAAGAAGAAAGCCGCTGAGTTAGCCACTGGCAGTGAGTGTTTTTCGGATACATGCGGTACCATCGATTGCATCGCCGTCAACGAAAGCCGATCACAGGTCGCAAACACTGCTGTCGATAGCCAGATGTACCAATGGGAATTTTCAAAACCCAAAGACAGGCCGAGTATGACGGCGCAAACACCACGGACACCGTCCGCGATTACTGCAAGGCGCCTCTTGTTGAAGCAATCACACATCCATCCGCAGGCCGGGCTCACAAGCATCTCCACGACGCTTGCGGCCATGAAGAATGTGGCGACAGACGAAACACCACCGCCTGAGACGGCAAGCAGCCACGAACACGCAACATTGTATCCGTTTCGACCCACCGCCACCATGAATGTGGCAGCGAGAAACCAAAGAAATGAAGATGTGGTCGTTTTCGCATTTATCTTCAGTCGAACCATTGGCATCTCGTGTATGAGGTCACCGAGATATTAGCTCTGCTTCGCGTAATGCGGCTTTCATAACTGCGCCAAACTATCAAAATCGTGCCATTATCAACGGGTGAGCTTATCTCGCCATCGCCGACGATAATCGCGCGGTCGGACTCCAACCGAACGTTTGAAAGTAGATGTGAAATGGCTGGAGCTTGAAAAGCCACACTCGATAGCGATCTCGGTCGCCAACATATCAGTGTCACGCAAGAGATCGACCGCCCGTTTCAGCCTTTGTTCTTCGAGATACTGATGTGGCGTTTTTCCCGTAGTTTGCTTGAAAGCTCTGAAAAAATGCCGTCGGCTGATACCGATCGCATGGGCGAGCTCATCCAGCGTTGGTGGAGGGTTCAGGCGATCCTCAATGAGCGAGTGGATCGTTCGCATTTCGCCAAGTGAAAGCCCGCCTTTGAGAGGTTCATCTTCGCTCCCGGTAAACCGAATGAAATGAGCAAGCGCCTGAACGGCCTGACTGTCAGCCATGACAGCACTTATTCGATCGGGATTGCGCAGTTCTACGGCGACTTTTTGAAGGGAGGTCTCAATCATTGGATGCCTGAAGCCGATCAAAGGCTTCAACTCCGCAAGATGGTCGGGCCGCAAAGCCTTTTCCGCAAAGGACGGATCAATCGTTAGCAGCAGATAGGCTCCTGCCTCGTCACCTTCGTCCCATCCTGTCCACTCGTGACGCGCAGGAACAAAAATCAATGAACCTGGGCGGCGTGGCTGGAAACCAACGGAACGCCCTTCGATAAAGTCCTCCCCCGAGGTCGCCTCACCGCGCAGATTGATCAGGAAGGCATGGTGATCGAGCACAAACCTGGTTTCTTGCTGCTTAAATCCTGTCCTTTTGACGAGATCGGCCCTGACACGACCCCAGTCAATCCATTCGTGAGTAAACGTTGTGTGGGCCGATTGCCTGGCACTCGCAGGCTGAAATTCAAATATGGGCGCCAATAGACGGAAACCCTCCGCATTACATATCTGATATGACAATTATACTTTGAAACAAATTTGGCTCACAACCGAAAAGTAACTCGCGTTGGGGAAAGATGGCACTCTTATGACAGTATGGCGCGCACTTGAAAGCCGGTGTGAATCCGCAGCCGTAGAACATTTGCTGCGGCGTTGAGATCAACCGCACAGCTCCTGCTAAAAGCTCAGTATGCTGATAGGTTGGAAACGTCGCACCATGTTTTAAGAGGTGCTGAACGATGCATGATTTCGAAAACTTCATAAGGGAATGCGACTTCGCTCCGAGGCTCAACCAACTGGAGGGCTTTTTCAATAAGACCGCAGCGGGACGAAGCGGCGTTCCCGCTAAAAAGCCTGTTGCCGACAAGCGTTTATTGCCGGACGATGATCTGCTTCATCGCTTTGTCAGTTTGCACGAGCGGCGGCAGGGCTTTTTCGATCAGCATTATCATAGCAGCATTCCATACCGCCTGGAGGAAGAATGCCGTATGGCCTACACCCTTCTGAAGTATAGCCTACCAAACACGAAGGAAGTTTCTCTTTACAGTTTGGGAACCGCCGAAGGTACGATGGCTCGCACTCTGTCAGAAATCAGCTCGGGTAAAATCCAGTCCCTGTCATGCAGCCCAAGCGAAGAAAATCTCAGGTGCTTCATGGCATTCGGTAAGCCATCTCACGCCGATTTCTTTCTCGGACCGTTTCACCGGATGTCGAAAGACCATCTACGTTCCGACAAGAGGTTGGCGAGATTTGCGAACGGCTTCGATTTCATTTTAGAGGATACGACCTTTCAGATGTATTCCCCGAACCGATCAAGCCAGATCGGGTTTGTCTCGCAACATCTCAAGGCGGATGGAATATTTCTGTTTCTGGAGAAGTTTCGTTCGGCCAACGAACGTGATTATGCGGGACGGGAATCTCAGAAAGATTTCGGTTTCAAGTCACAATATTTCCGCACGGAGGAAATCGAAAACAAATCCAGACAGGTTCTGACGACAATGCATGAATGCGAAGTGACCCTGGGGGACATGGCGAACGCAGTTTACACGTATTTCAAACACTGCGTCGTGACCTGGAATAGTGGCAATTTCTACGGTCTGGCCGCCAGCAACAATGCTGAAAATCTTCAACGCTATCTTTCATTGATGCCAGAACCCGCCATACCTTGTGAATATGTCTACGAACCTGCACCGTGGCTCGAATTGTCGACTTGGCTGAGCCGGACATCATCGGCAAGCTAAGGAACTTGCAGCGTCAAACCGCGCAGTCCTTTACCACGGCCGTCATTTTACGCGCCGCGTCCTCACCATAACTTCAAACTTTACTTGAACTATTGCGGAGCCGACCATGTTGTATTGGCTGAACAAGCTAACGGACCTTGTTGCAACTTGTAGCGACGAAAACCTTTTGAAAAGCGCATTAGAGGAATTTACCGAGCAGAGGGGGTTTATTGGCTATTCCTACTTGCATCTGCAGTCAGGTCGGGCTCTTGCTTTGTCGAATTATGACCCAAGCTGGCAGTCGATCTATTTTAACCGGAAATACTTCACTATTGATCCTATCGTCAGGCGCGCCAAATCTGCAACACAAGCCTTCACCTGGTGTCTTGATTTGGAAAAACAAAAAGCCCCTAAAAAGGAATGGCATTTTTATGATCTGGCAGTGAGTTTCGGCCTTAGAGCCGGTGTGACAGTTCCGATAAGAACTGCTTATGGTTCAATGTCATTGTTTACGTTGGCGTCTGATGATCCTGATCGTGTCCATTTCGAAGTCGACGCCGTTGCAGCTGCTGCCGCGGTCGGTCAGTTGCACGCGCTTGTTTCGGTACTTCGCGCCACGCCAACCTGCGAGAAAAAGGACTACCTCGACTTGAAGGAGGCAACTTACCTCAACTGGATTGCCGCCGGTAAGACGATGGAGGAGGTGGCAGAACTGGAGCAGGTCAAATACAACAGCGTTCGTGTGAAACTCGACAGCGCAAGGAAACGCTTCGACGTTCACACCACCACGCATCTGGCAGTTCTCGCGGTGCGTAAAAACCTTATCTGATCACAGCAGTGACGGGCTTTTTTACTCCCATATGGGATGTCGCGACGAAGACGGTTATCCGCGCAACCATCATTCTTTGCCGATCCCTACACGTGAGAGATCAATGCGGATGTCGGCATCGTTGGGGTCACGCGACGTTTCCACGGGCGAGGCTCCCATCTGATGATCGTTGCTGGGACTAGCTGCTGCATCAGCAGACTTTGATCTATCTTTGGACTCTCGACTAATCTCATCTCCAGTATCACCCGGCTCCACCCGAAACACCGCCATCCCTTCGAAATACCCGGTCTGCCAGGCAATGATCGCGTCATCCAACACCTGTGGCAAGACTTCCTCCGCCGTCGGATTGCCATACCATTTGAGAACGATACGGTGGACCCTGCCAAACAGCGCCGTCCCCATGCGGATATTTTGGCAGGCATCGACCAGGTCCGGTTTCAACTGACCGGCCTCCACAATCCCGAGGCCTGCCGGATACTGGGTGATGCCGGCGCGCACGCTGTTGCGGCCGAGATTGTCGCGGATCAGCCCCAGCGCCTCTTCCGGCGTCGTCGGTTTCGGCACGAGCACCACGCGGTTTCCCGAACGAACCGTAATCGCCAGCGGATCCGGCGCGCCGGCGCGGGCGATGAACTGTTTGACGATGGCGGGTTTCAAACCTGGATCGGCGCATTGATGAATGAGGGCGATATCGACCATCGTAAAATCTCCTTATGTGTTGAAGGCCATGACGACGGGCAAGCCGAACAGTCTGGCCCAGGCGATCACGCTCGCCCTCTGGATCGCGACGATCGAGGTTTCATGGGTCCACCAGCCGTTGCCGGTGGCGACGATGACGTTAGGAGAATGCAACATCGATTGCAGGATCGGCCAAAGGATGAGCTGTTCATAGCAGATGAGTGGCGCGAGGCTCGCCGCATCAACCTCGACCACCGGATCGCCAAAGAAGGTGGCACTAGCGCCGCCGCTCTGGTGAGCCCATTGGAGCCATGGCTGCCACATGGAAACGGGAACCGGCATGCGCTCGCGATAAAGGATCTCGGCCGCCCCTGCCGAAATAGCCACCATAACATTGTCGTAGCCTTGGGGCTGGATCACGGTTGCACCGGCAATCACGGTGAGTCCAGTGCCGCGCAGCCTCTCGCGCCAGAGCCGCGTGACCGTCGGCGTCCATAAGCCGAGGGCACTTTCTGGCAGCACTACGACGCGGGTGCCGGGATCACCAACCGCGGCCTGACGCATTGTGGCAATCAGGTCACGCTGATGCTGAAGCGATCCATCACGTCCTAGATTTTGCCCCCGCCCAAGGTCGACGCCCACCCATCCTTCGGGTAGATTCGGCTCTGTCCAAGAAGCGGCGGACCAAAGCCAGAGTGCGGATAGCGTGATGGCAGCGGCTGGCCATAACCTTGTCGTCATGACGAGCAGGCCGGCCGCAGTTAATAGGAGGCCCCACCAACCCCAATCGGGAAACAGCACACCCGCAGCTGTCAGCGGATGCGCCCATCCGGTAATGCCGAAGGGGGGCAACCCGGTCAGCAGCAAAGCCACCAGATAGCGCACCGCCCTTAACGCAGCCGGCCATATCCTTCCGGAAGTCTTTTGTCCGCGACGACCCGACCATAGCACGGCATGCACGGTAATGAACGATACCGAGGCCGCCAACAACAACAGCAATCCGGGCCAAACATCGGTGCCATAAAAATTTGCCACGCCCTGCGGTAGGCCGCGCGAGGCTGTGAGAAAATACCCTGCTGACACGAGCACTGCGATCCACCGCGACGGTGCCATTGCCCAGAGTGCTGGAAAGAGCATCGCGACCGGGAGGAGACGAACTTCACCGTTCCAACCAATGCCTCCGCAGACGACAGACGCCGCAATCAGCAGGACGGATCGCCAATGACTGGCACGATTGCCGCCGCTGATATCACGGCTCGACGGTAAGGATCGGCCGCGCCAGGCCGAGAACACCGGAAGCCGGAACCGGCCCAAAATATCGACTATCATAGGAGCTCGCAAAGGATGAGTGAAAGAAGAGGTTTCCGGATGGCACAACGCCACCGGGATATGGTTTCAGCTCTCGACCCTCACCGTCCGTTTCGCGGACGGTGGATGCCTCGATCGACTGGCCATCAATGACGATGTGATCGGTGATTTTGACATGCTGGCCGGGCAATGCCGCGACCCTCTTGATCAGCGGCGCCACCCCGCTATCGCAGAGACCATGTCGAAGATATCCGCGCCGCAGCGCCTGCTCAAAAAGCCCGGTCTTCGGCGGGCAAATGAACACAAGGTCGCCAATCTCGACCGGGCGGCTGAGCGCCTCGACGCGCCATAGGCCGAGCGGTTCGCTTGGCGTGAGATTGAGCCGATACCCGCCGACATAGCCCACCGACGCCATGGCAAACATGGTGATGCCAGCAACGGCGAGAAACGCAATCACTCTGCGCCGTTTCACTGCTTCATCACCGGTGACTGGCGCTGCGTCATTCGCAGCTCCTCCGCCTGTTTCAGCGTATGCGTCGTGCGTTCATGAGCGGCAAGCTGTTGCGCCGTGCGCATCACCGGCCATGCCTCCTTCAGCTGCTGCTTCTCTTCGGGCTTCATGCCTTGCGATAGTTTGTCGAACAGCTTTCCGGAGGGCTCACGCGCCGTGTTGGTCAGCAACGTGCGCTCGCCGAACCGCTCGGTGACGGCCTTGTTGAACTCGTCGATTTCCAGCTTGGTTTCTCGGTTGCTGAGCGCATAGGCCACCGGCGCCGGCAGGTCGTTACGGTCAATCGCATCGCGTACCCGCTCCAGCACAACACGCGCCGCCGGTGACAATGCAGGAATGTCGATCGAGGCGCGCTGGCGCAGCGTCTGCTCATCCCTATGCAGTCGCTGAACCGCGGTCTCGCGCATCCTCAGATATTGATCGAGGTCACGCTTCAGGGCCGGGACATTGAGCTCGGCGATCCGGCGCGCTTCGCGATCCTCCTTGCTGGCAAGCATGCCGGTCTTGCCGTTCAGCTGACCGATCAAAACCACATTGCTCTCGATCTTCTGCAACGCCTGATTTGCTCTCTCCTTGTCGACGAGAATCTCATCGAAGTTCATGGCGCGGAAAGCGGTTTCAGGATCTGCGAAGACATAGCGAAAGCGAGTGGATACCTCCTCCCATTGTTTCTTCAATGCCGGATCGGTATCGAGTTTCCGGTCAACGCTGTCAGCGACAGAGCGGGGGAATTGCGTGATGCCTGCGACCATGGGCCGGGCCTCCTTCATCGTTTGGGTCTTAGGGGTTTGGTGCAGACCAAGGCGCTCACCAAGCGCGCCAAGCCTGTAGGCGAGATCAGTCAGTTTTTGCTTCTGGCGCAGCGTCCAGTCGAGCCGGTCGCGGACCAGCGTGCGCGCCACCTGCATGATGTGCAGGCCACGGTTTTCGGCAAAGCGCAGCGCCTCTCGATAGAATTGACCGCGCTCGTAATCGAGTGTCGTTTCCTTGGCATTTTTTCGGGAGAGAACTTTTGCCAAGCCGCCATTGAATGCGAAGGATCGCTGTCCGTAATAGAGTTGCAGATCCTCACGGTGACGGGTCATCGCCACATAGGTCAGATGGCGATCCAGAGACAACGAAGCGAGGACCTTGACTCGGTCGACGGTGGCACCCTGGCTTTTGTGAATCGTCGTTGCATAGCCGTGATCGAGATTATTGTAGAAACGCTGCTCGACCGTCACCTGCCGGCGCTGGTCGCCCTCGCCGATGACGGCGACGACACGGTTACGGGCCGCCTCGACGACATGGCCGATCATGCCGTTCTTGACGCCCAGCGATCCCTCGTTCCTCAGGAAGACAACCTGGTCACCCGCGTCGAAACTGCGTTCGCCGTCGCTCGTTTTGAACAAGTGACCTTCCCCGACGATCCCGCGCTCGACCAGCTTTTTGCGCGCCATGTTGTTCAGCAGGCCCACATCACGGCGAAGATGCGCCAGCATCAGCGTGGTCTTTGCAGGATCGTATTCGCGGTTCCAGTCGGCGATCAGATGCTCGACCGCTTCCGCCTTCAGACGGGTGCCGGTGATCCTGGCATTGGCAACATAGGCGGTCAGCGCCTTCTCGACATTGCCGCGCGCCAGATCGAGCGATGCCTTTCGCATCCACTCTTCGCGCTGGCGATAGATGGTTTCGAGTTCGGCGTAACCAATGCGATCGACAATGGCGCGGAAAGCCGCCCCCGCCTCGATCGGCTGCAGCTGTTCGGGATCGCCGACCAGCACGATTTTTGCCCCTGCCCTGACGACAGCATCGACGAAGCCCGCCATTTGTTTCGATGCGACCATGCCGGCCTCGTCCATAACGAAGACGGTCTTGTCATCGAGCACATCACGACCGCGCACCCAGCGCAGTTCCCAGGATGCGAGCGTACGCGAGATGATGCCCGCTTCCTTCTCGAGACCCTCAGCCGCCTTGCCCGCAAGCGCACCACCGACAACGTGATATCCAGCAAGCTCCCAGACCTCGCGCGCCGCCTTCATCATCGTGGTCTTGCCGGCGCCAGCGCGACCCACGACCGCGGCAATCCGGGCCGGACCGGCGATCCGTTCGATTGCGGTTCTCTGCTCCTCCGACAGCATCTCATGTCGCTGGAACGTTGCTTGCAGAATTGGCGCTGAGACAGCGCGTCCTTCTCGCTCCGACAACCAGGTTGCCTGCCGCGCCATTGTGGCCTCCAGGCGGATCATCGCCCAGGTCGAATAGCGTGCGGGCACCCTCTCGCCGGTCGCGAAGTCGATCGTGTCGCGCCGGAGCCGCAATACTTCCGGGTTCAGGATGATGCGCAGCATCAACTGCTGGAAGACAGCGGGATCGTCGACATAACGGTGCAGGACTTTCGCGACATCGCGTTCGTCGAAGACACTCTTCTCCCGTGTGATCAGGTCGAGTACGATGGCGGGATTACGCAGGATCCGGCGGGTGTTTTCCGAACGTCGCTGCTCGTTCAGTTCGATCCGTTCCAACTCCGGCCGGACACCCTGTTGCTCCGCCTTGCGCTCGATGGCCTTAGTGCCGACGCCCAGATGGATGGTCGGCTCAAGGTCGATACCCTGCTTTTCGTAAGAACGGCCATCGATGCGCAAATCGATGCCGCCCAGCGCCAGATGATGGTTCTGCCGCTCGAACCAACCGTCGCGCAGCACGTTGAAATCTTCAGTCGATCCGGCCCAGAGCTCGTAAAGGATTTTTCCCGTTTTCGTGCGGACCGGCTGACCGTCCTTGCCGATGACAGCAACTTTCTTCGACCCGAATCCGTCCTCAGTCAGCGGCCGCAAGGTGGTCATCAGATGGATATGCGGATTACCGGGATTGTCATGATAGACCCAGTCGGCGACCATACCCTTGGCGAGGATGTGTTTCTCGACGAAGTCCCGCACCAGGACGATGTTCTGCTCCGCTGACAGTTCCAGCGGCAAGGCAATCGTCAGGTCACGGGCGAGCTGCGCGTCGGCACGTTTCTCGAAAGACTCCACCCGGTTCCAGAAGGCTTCCGAGGCGCCGGAGACCGAGCGGTCGGCGATCAACAACCGGACCCACTTAGGGGCATCCGCGGGGAGCATAAACCCCTCGTGCAGCAGCCCCTGTTTCCGTGTGTAGTCGATGGTGAGGGCCTCGCGCTCATAGTCCATTTTCGCGCAGTGCCGGTAGGCCGCAGACAGCACGGCACTGCGGCCAGAGCCGCGGCTGACGATGCTGGCTGAGAAGTGGGCGATGGCCACGGCGCAAGGAACTCCCGGTTCGAACCTCGTTCGTCCAGAGCGGCACGACCAAATCGGCCTGTGTGGAGGCATCTGAGCAACACGTCGCATCGCGACGTATAATTGCGCCCTTGGAGCCATTCCTTCGGAACGGCGGGATCATCCACAAAAGCATCGCCGTTGGCGATCTGCAGATCTGCAGATTTCAATTTAGGCTCATCCGGGAGAATCTGGGCGTCGCAAATGCAACGCCCAGACGTCAGAGGAGCAACCGGAATGAAGAAACAGTCGTCGCGGATCAGGGAAGAAATCGCCAGGTTGCAGGACCAGCTAAAGCAGGCGGAGACGCGTGAGGCCGAACGCATCGGCCGCATCGCGCTGAAGGCTGGTCTCGGTGAGATCGAGATCGACGAGGCGGAGCTTCAGGCCGCCTTCGAGGGCATAGCCACACGGTTTCGCGGAGGCAAGGCCGCCGCGATCGGGAAGAAAGACGCCGGAGATGGCCGAACTGCAAGCGAGACGTCCGCCACGCAGTCGCCTGGCGCGGATGCGGGCGGGACTGGTGAGGTTTGAGCGGATGGCGAAATCACTGACGTCAGACGCGCGCAAGAAGGACACGCGCGAAAAAATCGAACTCGGCGGCCTGATCGTAAAGGCGGGGCTGCGCTACGAGAAGCGTTCTCTGCTGCTCGGCCTGCTAGTCGATGCCAGTAAGCGGATCAAGGGCGACGAGATGGAGAAGGCCCGCCTGGCTGCGATCGGCGCGGAGGCCTTTGGCAATGACAGCGAATAAGCTGCTTCTGACAATCCTGCCCGCGGTGATCATGCTCGCGGCGATGATCCTGACGTCTGGTTTTGAACATCGGCTGGCTGCACTCGGAACGTCGGCGCAGGCGAAGCTGATGCTGGGCCGCGTCGGACTCGCCCTGCCCTATGTCGCCGCCGCCACGATCGGCGTCATCGCGCTGTTCGCCGTCAACGGTTCCACGAACATCAAGTTGGCTGGTGGGAGCGTGCTTGCCGGAAACGCCGTGACCGTCGTCATCGCCCTGGTGCGCGAGATTGTCCGGCTTGCCGGTATCGCCGAAAAGGTGCCGGCGGGACAATCCGTTCTAACCTATTCGGACCCGGCGTCGATGGTGGGCGCTGCCGCAGCACTCTTCAGCGGTATCTTCGGCTTGCGTGTCGCGCTGAAAGGCAATGCTGCATTCGCGGCGTCCGGGCCGCGCCGCATCGGCGGCAAACGCGCGGTCCATGGCGAGGCCGACTGGATGAAAATGCAGGAGGCTGCAAAACTGTTTCCCGAGCACGGTGGCATCGTGATCGGCGAGCGATACCGTGTCGATCGCGATAGTGCTGCCGCCTTGCCGTTCCGAGCCGATAACCCGCAAAGCTGGGGTGCTGGCGGCAGGTTCCCGCTGCTTTGCTTCGACGGCTCCTTCGGTTCGTCACATGGCATCGTCTTTGCCGGTTCCGGTGGTTTCAAGACGACCTCGGTGACGATCCCGACCGCGCTCAAATGGGGCGGCGGCCTCGTCGTACTGGATCCGTCAAGCGAGGTAGCGCCGATGGTGATCGAGCACCGGCGTCAGGCCGGCCGCAAGGTGATCGTGCTTGATCCGACCGCGTCTGGTGTCGGCTTCAATGCGCTCGACTGGATCGGTCGTCATGGCAATACCAAGGAAGAGGATATCGTCGCCGTTGCCACGTGGATTATGACCGACAACGCGCGCACGGCATCTGCTCGTGACGACTTTTTCCGGGCTTCCGCAATGCAGCTTCTGACCGCGCTGATCGCCGACGTTTGCCTGTCCGGCCACACCGACGAAAATGAACAAACTTTGCGCCGGGTCCGGGCCAATCTGTCCGAGCCCGAGCCGCAGCTTCGGGCACGCCTGACGAAGATCTACGAAGGGTCAGAGTCCGACTTTGTGAAGGAGAATGTCGCCGTCTTCGTCAACATGACGCCGGAGACGTTTTCCGGCGTCTACGCCAATGCGGTAAAGGAAACACACTGGCTGTCGTATCCCAACTATGCCGACCTGGTCTCCGGCGACAGTTTCTCGACCGGCGATCTCGCAGACGGCGATACTGACATCTTCATAGCGCTCGATCTGAGAGTGCTGGAAGCCCATCCAGGACTGGCGCGTGTGGTGATCGGTTCGCTGCTGAACGCGATCTATAACCGCAACGGAAACGTGAAGGATCGCACCCTTTTCCTGCTCGATGAGGTGGCGCGTCTCGGCTACCTGCGCATCCTTGAGACCGCTCGCGACGCAGGCCGCAAATACGGCATCACGCTGACCATGATCTTCCAGTCGCTCGGCCAGATGCGCGAGGCTTATGGCGGGCGTGATGCGACGAGCAAATGGTTCGAGTCCGCATCCTGGATTTCTTTTTCTGCGATCAACGATCCCGATACGGCCGACTATATCTCGAAGCGCTGCGGCGACACCACAGTTGAGGTCGACCAGACAAACCGATCTTCCGGAATGAAGGGATCGTCACGATCTCGATCAAAGCAGCTTAATCGTCGCCCGTTGATCCTTCCGCATGAGGTTCTGCGCATGCGAGCCGACGAGCAGATCGTCTTCACCGCAGGCAATGCACCCCTTCGATGCGGGCGCGCCGTCTGGTTCCGCCGCGACGAAATGATGGCCTGCGTCGGTGAGAACCGGTTTCACAAAAACTCTTCCGGCACAGGCGAGCCGGATGGGCGATAGATCGAGGACGTTTCGATGAGATATTGGGAGGCATGCGAAGCACAGGTGACGGCGCCCGAGGCAATCGAGGAATGCCGCAAACATGGCATCACAGCTGTGGTGCGGGAGCCCGACAACGCGCTCATCGACAAAGATACCGGGGAAGTCATAGGTCATCCCGACGACTGCGGAGAATTTTCTGGCGGCGATGTCCTCGGCTTCCTCGGATATTGATCGGCGTCCGTTCGCACTGATGGCGTTTGGCGTTCGCGCGAAGATCGTGACCCGAATGGGCGAAGACCTCAGGGCTTCGTTCGCTTGAGCGGATAGAGCTGAACGCCGTAGGCGGACCGCCCGTAACTTCCAACGGAACTTCACAAAAATGAATCGGTCAGACGAAATCGATTCAAATCTCTCGTTGGACGAAAATTGCCGAGCGAACGATTATGCTGCCATGCTCGCTCAACCTTATCGGCTCTATATCGAACGCACGGACAAAGCTCGCAACATGGCGCGCTTCTATGCAATGACGATTGAGCCCGATCTGTTCGGCGAGGTTTGTTTGACACGGCGCTGGGGCCGGATTGGAGCGCAGGGCCAGATGAAGACCCAGCATTTTGCCAGAGAGCAAGACGCTGTAGCTACCTTTCTCGATCTTCTCCGCCGGAAGCGAAGCCGCGGGTATCGGGTCACCCCTTCGGCAGTCCGTCATTGAAGGTTTGGCGATCCCTCGCAGACACTGGCTAACATCCGCACATCGGCCACGATAAGCAGGAGCATTCGACGTTTGACAAATTCACATGGTCCCCGGCTTTTCTTCGGGAAAAAAGGAAGTCGGCGCAACCTCACTATGCCCGCCATCGTGTTCGGCATCATGAGCACCACCGCCCTCATGGCCAGTGCTGCGTCGAAAACACTGGCCGCACCGAATGCGGCTGCGACAATGTTTGGGAAATGCACCGGCGGCCATCGGAACGCCTGCGTCATCGATGGCGACACGCTGTGGATCGATGGCACGAAAGTCCGGGTCGCCGACATTGATGCACCTGAGATCAGCGAGCCAAAATGCGCCTCGGAACTTGCTCTGGGAAACCGAGCGACCGAGCGATTGATCGAACTGGTCAACCAGGGGCCATTCGAAATACGAGCATGGCCGGGTCGTGACAAGGATCGATATGATCGGGCGCTGCGGGTTCTCATGCGAGATGGCCATAGCATTGGTGATATTCTGGTCTCGGAAGGACTTGCCAGGACCTGGACAGGTCGTCGCGAACCCTGGTGCTAAGGGCTCGGCCAGTTAAGGCCGAGCATGTTGGCGCTCAATCGCGCCGTTCCCATTCGGTCTCGATGTTGAGCTCGACGTCGGCGAAGAATGGGATCTTGATGGCGATTTTCAGACCAAGCCTACCCTTGCGGAAGAGGTGACTGACGACCTTGCCAAGGGTGCGAAGACGGCGGCCGGTGGCGCTGAGGAATTTTGCGAGCTGTTGCATCATGGATCTCCTGTTGATTGCGTCTCATTGCGGGGATGAAGAGCGGACCGGAAAGGAGGGCTGCACCCATGGGGCCGAAGCGGAGCGGAGGACCTGATGGCGACTGAATTTTGATGGGCGAGGAGCGTTAAGCGGGGAAAATTCTGGCGTCAGCAGGTTGCCGGCTGACGCTCTGGGACGCACCATCCCTGATGTGAATGAAATCGGATCAACAAGAGATCTGCGACAGCATGTGATGCCAACGCAGTTGGATATTGCCCTCAGAACGGTGGCTCGGTATCGGCGCGGCCATCCAGCTCGGCAATCGCCAGTGTTAGTTCGGCCTGTGCGAGATCGAACTCGGCCTCGATTTGGGCGCGCTCGCAAGGGACTACAGCATTGCGCAACTCGGCGCGAAGTTCTTCGATCTGGCATTCGAGTTCGTAGGTCATCGTCTGATCTCCTATGTGAAAGACGATCAGCGGCGCCGGATAGGGCATGACGTTGTCAGGGATCGCGAAAGCGACCGGCAGCGCCGGGGAGTGGGGGAGCCGATTTCGTGTTGGCGGCTTCGCTGCCATTTCGAAATTGGGGGCACCGCTCATCCTTGACGACGGAAAGCCCGTCGGCATCATCACCGAGCACTGAACAAGTTTTCCTCCTCTCGGTATTGCACCAAAAAAGCCGGACCTGGCTCGATGCCTGGTCCGGCTTTAGTTGCCGGGCATCGGAAAAGGCTCCGCCGACGGCGGAGCCTCGTGGTATCAATCAATCCCGGTTCGGGCGGGACCAGATGAGCTGGAGGCCATCCTCGCCTTCGACCTCGGCGAGCGTTGCGTAGATCGGGGCGGGGAAGCTCGGATCGTCGAGCTTGACCGAGAGGTAGTCGCGGCCCTCGCCGGAGGTCTTCTGCCAGGCCGCGCCCAGTTCCACGCTACCCGCGTAGACGCGGAACTGCGGGCCCTTGTCGGAAGGGTTCTCGACCCGGGCGATGCGGGCCTTGACGTTGAGGGCGAGAGTGCGGATGGAGCCGGTGAAGCCGTTTTCGGTGGAGGTGAAAGTGCCGATGGTTGCCATTGTCGTATTCCTTTTCTTTAGTTCGGGCCGCGCCCATCGCGGCCTCGATGGCTGTCGAACAGACCGGTGACGATCGGACCGCACCCATTCGGGCCGTAATGAAATGGAGGGCGGCAAGTCGCAGATTTGTTAGTGGGAGAGGAGGAGGGCGCAGCCTTCCGGGGTAAGAAATCTGAGGCTGCCGTTGCGGGAAAACGATCGAGGCGCAGCCGGTCTCCGGTCAGACATGCCTCATCGAGCTCGCAGATGGGTTGCCGGAAACTCTGAAGGGAAGGGATAGGCAATGGCTTCCGCTGCATTTGCCCTGGGCACAAATGGCATCGTGCGCCAAGCCCAACTTTGATCGCCGTCTTTGCTTGCTTCATCAGGGGACAAGCGCTCCCGCCAATGCTAGCCGCTTGCTGACTGCCTCTGGTGCGATAACGTGGTGCTTGCGAATCGGCACTTGAAGGATCAATGCGTCAGCAGACAAAGCCGTTCATCGTCGAACGCAGACCGTCCCGTAAGCCCAAGCCTGACACTGCAAAATCGTCGATCTGGGGAAGGCTGGACGCTGACATCGCACAAGGTCTCCAAGATCGACGAAATGGCGACCAGCGGGATATGGACCACGCGGCCACCGCCGGTGGCGACGACCGCGGCTGACCCTCAGGCTGCGGCTTGCATGGCCGTTTCCGGCTGTAGAGAATGTAGAAAGCTCACGGCGCGCTGCGCATGGGCTGCCGCTTGGAAGATGGCCCGCTTGTCATTGGCCAGCACCGATAGCCACGACTGAAGATACGATGCATGATCCGGCCTCGGCTCAAGCTCCGGCGCGATACCCAGATCGGCGCAGAGGAAACAACTGCCGAGTTCGGCAACGAGTTCTTCCCGCGCCCGCTCCGTCCGGTCCTTGGCGTAACGCGACAGGTCACGTCCGACGCGATGCTCCACCGCCGTCCAGTGGGTTGCTTCATGACTAAGGACGGCCGCGTATCCGGCAGCATCGCGAAACGCCTCGAAGGGCGGCATCTGGATGTAGTCCATGACCGGAGAATAATAGGCTTGATTACCGCCATGCCGAATGACTGCGCCGGTATTGCGGAAGAAGCGATCGGCGCTCTCGATCCGGTCGATCGGATCAAGGACCTTGGCCGGCGGCGCATAATAGCCGTCCGGCAAACCGTCGATCTGCTCGACGTTGAACACTGAATAGGCCTTCAGGAACGGGATCTCCCGATCAACCTCATTACCGTTCCCGTCCGCTTCAGATCTGGTGAAGCGGCTGGCGAAAACGACGGTCGAGCCGGTCTCGCCTTTGCGCACGGCCCCGCCCAGTTCAAGGGCCTGCTTGAAGGTCATCCACATCGAGGAGGCGAAGCCACGCGACATTTGCTCCGACCACAGGAGCAGAACGTTCATGCCCGAATAAGGTAGGCCGTTGTGGCGCAGCGGCCGCGAGATACGACCATCGGTATTGGCTGCGCTCCACGGTCTCATCCAGGGGCGGACACCTATCTCCATATCCTCGATGATCCGATCGGTGATCCGCGTGTAGATGTCCGCGCGGCCCGCTTCTGATTTTTTTGTCATGCCTTATCTCCTTCCAAGGAACGCGCCGATCGCGGTCCGTCACGGAGGTCCGAAGTCAGGGGCCGATGGTGTGGCCATGCACCGCAGGCCGCAACAGCGTGGAGGACGGCAAAGCCGTTGCATGGGCGCCCGGCTCCTGCAGGACCGCCGAGCGGGACGGGCCGTGCTCGGCGCGTCTCCGGTTTTCATTTCGACATGAGGAAAGGCCGGCGCCCGTCGGCGCCAGCCTGAAAGGAGGAGAATGGCGGGGTGCGACCCCGCCAAGTTCGTCATCGAAAGCGGCCATCTGAACCTCGGCCGTCTTGCGGTCCAGCGATGCACCAGGGTTTTCGACCGGCCGGTCGAATGGCTTCCAGGTCTCGCCGACGACCCGCTCGTAGGCGGCCACCGTGCCCTCGGCTGCCATGCGCAGCGCATGGGACTGGATACCCATGTCGGCCGCGAATTCCCGCTTGCGCTGGGCCGCGCTATCATAACCTACCGGACCATCGAGATCCTCGTCGCGGGCATCGTTGGATGCCTTGGCAGTTGCGTCGCGCGCTTCGGTGACGGCGCGGGAGTAGAACTGCCCGGCGCCGTGCGCCGATCCGACGAAGGCCCCGACGATGCGCTGCAGGTGGATTTGCATGGCTCTCTCGCCCAGACCTTCGGAGAGGCTGTCGGCGGTCTCGACGATCAGTCGCTCATGCAGGCTGCGGATGCCGTCGCTGTCGACGACGGTTGTGCCGAAGCTTTCGGCGATCTTGAGCGCCTGGGCCGCATCAGGGCATGTGAGGCGGACCATTTCGAGGGTGGCTCCTTTGCGGAGTTGCGAGACCCGTCCATTCGAGCGGTTGGGAGTTGCGGGCTTGGCCATGTCAGTTCCTTCCTTGGCTGGCGAAGCGGTTCCGGCCCGTGCCGGTCTGCCCTTCGATGCGGCTGACTAAGAACCGGCAAAGGACGGGCGGCTTCATAGGTCCGATCCCGCTGAACCAGCAGGGCAGGTTTGCGGGCCGGCAGGTTTCGACCTGCTTAGGCCCGCGAGGCTGCCCTCGCGCAGGGAGGCGGGGTCGGCCGCCACGCGGCGCGACAGCGGCCTTGAAACGCCCGGCCGCCGGTTCAGACCGCAGCGAACAAGAAGGGCAGTCCAGCACGGGTCCGATATCTGTCTCTGGCGGGAAGGAACAGACATCGCCAAGCCCGCCCATGCCGATGACATCCGAGCAGGTAAACCCATCGCTATCACCACACTCTCGCGCGTCTGCCTATGTCGCCGGATGATGCAGAGGTCGCTTATCGCAATGGCTCAGTTCACCGATGTCACTCTCTTGCGTCGCCAGTCTGCGGTGGATCATATCGAGTTCGACCCAACGCTCGAAGGTGAGGCGGTCGACAAGCTCCTGATGGCAGATACGTTGACCTGATCGGCGACGCGCCCTGCTCCGGGCTTTTACTGTCGTCGCCTGCCTTCCCGCGCGCGCTGTGATTTGGCGGGTCAGACATTCCAGATGCCGCTGGATCTCTCGCCGGGCGACGATTGCTTTTGCCAGCGGTTTCAAAGCGCGGACGCTGATCATCGCCGATCCCCCGATCTTCGCCAGTTGATAAAGGAGGCCGGCGCGTCGACGGATAAATCGTCCGCACCGGTGGCAAACTCCACCCCCGAGAAATCGGGGGTGGGTGTTGCCATGTTCGACTGGGAGACGGCGGTCACGCTGCGTCCCTCTGATCGAAGCCGGCGTCGTCCTCTTCGTGGTTCGAAAGAACTGCATCCTGCAGATCGTCCTGATCCGGAGCCCCGTCGAAGTGCTCTTCCTGACCCTCGGCTTGGTCGTCAACATGACTGGCTTCGTCGTCTTGCGAGGCCGCGCCGAGAATATCCGTATTTGAGCTCGCCCGGATCCAGCCGAGCAACTCGTCGGTTGGCGGTGCGAAGCGCGCCGAAGCATGGACGAAGTGTTCATTCGCGAAGTGCTCGACGAGCGCAGCACGGGTTTCACGAACCTTGGCCCGTGGCTGCACGGACGCCTCGGCGCACGATACTTCCAGCGCCTGACGGGACAGGCACAGGAGGAAGTCATCCGACCCCATATTCGGCAAGTATCCATCGGCACCGATCGCCTCGCCGGCGATGCGTGAAACCATGCCGCTGTTCGACATGCCGCGGCGGCACGACAGAACGTCGATCAGCACCGCGCGAACGGCGACCCTAAGCGTGTCCTGGTCGAAGGCGAGGTTGCCATGCTCATCAAACAGGGCGACGGCATGGCGCGAAAAGCGTTTGCCGGCATAAAACGTCCCATCTGCGCCGGAGTCCACGCGGACGTTCTGCCCGGCAAAGGTCAGAACCATAAGCGCCATCAGCATATCATCCTCGATCGGCGCGCGGCCGAGCGCATCGTGGAGTGCGTCGGTGCGGAAATCGCCAATCATGTCATGGCCCTTCTGGGTCACGTCGGGGCGGACCTTGGGCGTGGCAATCGCGTCGCCATTATCGCTGTCCGCCGTGGATCCGTCGCCACCAGCGCCCTTCGGCTTGAACGCCTCGGGCATGCGGTAATGCACTGTCTGCACCTTGCCGTCGCGATCGAGGTAAAGCGCCGCGTGATCGGACTTGGACGCCTTGCCGTAGACCTGGGACGCCTTCTTCGGCAACTCGGGCTGGCCCCAGCTGTTGACCTCGACGATGGCCCCTCGCTTCGGCAGGTTGGCGGTCATCCACTCATGCTGGGCGCCGAGGAAGCCCTCGACATTGGTGGTGTAGCGACCGTCCTGATCGGCCGGTGCGAAGAGGTCTTCGACCCACTCGATGCCATAAGCCTGGGCCAGATCGTCGCCAAAGCTCGCATCCCGGGCGTACATGCGCTTCTTGGTCAGTGCATTGGAGATCTGCCACCAAGGAGCGGTGTCACCCTTCTTCGGCTTGTGCGCCTTCCAGACCTCCTTCTGGTCGACTTGGCCGGCCGCGGCGATGATCCGCAGCTGCTGCTCTGACGGCATGTCGCCCAGCGCCATCTGCTCAAGCATGGCCGGCAGGACATTGGCGAGCAGACGTAGCTTGCGGATCTGGCGGACGGGAAGCGCGAGGGCAACCGCAATCGCCTCCTCCGTCCAGCCAAGAGCAACGAGACGCTCGATGCCGCGCCACTGATCGACCGGGTTGAGCGCCTCGCGTACCGAGTTCTCCACCATCGAGCGCATCGCGCCGTTGTCGTTGGCGGCATCCACGACGAGAATCTCAATTTCTTCCAGGCCGGCGGCGATGGCCAGTCGCACACGGCGATGACCTGCGTCGATGATATAGCCATTTCCGCCATCGCTCTCGGGGGCAACCACCGGCGGCTGGACGATGCCGACGGCCTTGATCGTCGCCAGCATCAGTGCATCGGCCTGCGGCGAGGATTTCGACTGGCGCATGCGGTCAGGGTTTTCCTTCAGTGCACGCGGGTCAACCTTCATAATCTGCATGGGATTTGTCCTTATCTAGAGGGTTCGGGACCAGCGCCTTGCCAGCCCTTCCTGTCTTCATTTTTTCTCGAAGACACCTCCCGGACCGCCGAGCGGCCGGACTGCTGCAACTGCGGTCGAGCATCCCTGCTGCGCGGGACAAGCGGGGCTACCGGCCCTGCGAAGGGCAAGCGGCCGGGATCGCGCAGGCGGCGGTTGAGCGATAGCGTCGGCAGGAGGACCGGTCTGCGACCGGTTCATCCTTCCTGCTGTTTCTTTTCAATTTTCACTTATCAATTCGGACCGGCGCTCGACGACCGTAGAATTCCGCGGCAGCAATACTACGATGATACGACTAGGTTCGGCGCCTAAAAAGGGCGAGACCATCGGCGAACATGCGCTTTAAGATGAGTTTCCTGCCTTCTGGTGCGGCAGAGGAAGACTCGGGGACAGCACTAGCAGCAGGCGATGGGTTAACGCCCTGGGATGGTGAGATGTGGTGAGGCTGTTCGACCCGTGCGGCGACAACGACGTGCGTAACCGTCGTTTCATCCGATTTGACCGACACGGTGACCTGTCCGCCGGAGCGGAGGCGGGCGACGCCTGTTTGAGCGGCCTCCTGCTCATCTTGAGCCTCGATCAGCGATGTCTGCGTCACCAGAAAAAACGGCATATTTCCCCACGAAGAGTTATAGTCCAGGTCTCAGCTGCAAAGCGGTTACGGTCAAGATGCAGCACCGCGTTTGAGGTCGCCTCCAAAACAAAAAGGCGCTCGACCCATAAGGGGAGCGCCTTCTTTTGTATCCCGGGACAATATCAAACGCCGCGGCGATTGCAGCGAGCAGGACATTTTATCATCGGGAAGTGATGCTCAGATATTGTCGACGACGAGGAATTTCAAGTCGCGATTTAGATCGCCAACGATGTCGTCGCTCATCAAAATGGGCGAAGTGGCAGCGTCCGCCAAAAAGCCGCCCTGGCATAAACCCCCTCGGAAACGTCCGACGAGATAATCGAAGAATAAAAAAATGGGCCTGCGTAAACCGCGGCCCATGAAGTGTGGAGATCTAAACCTCCAGAGGGGAACAGCTGCTGCGACGGAACTGGGAAGTGACCGCCATGTGCATCAGCTGAAGGCGTTATGCCTGATTTTTGATCAACGGGATAACATTTATTGTGCAAAGCAGCTATGCAGCTGCTGCGACGGTTTCGCTGTCCAGGTCTGCCGCCAGTTGAGCTTCGATTGCCCGCAGCGTTAGCCGCTTTACCTTCAGGTCGTCTGCGAACGCGAAAGCGCCCCCGTCTCTGGAACGATATGACACCAATCGCCGCTCGGCCTCTTCCAGACGCCGGCGATAGTGGCGCTGTTCGTCGTCGAAGCCCTCAAGAGCATGCTCGAGGCGTGATATCGCGCCCAGCGGTGTGACCGTGATCGCCAGATCGACCTCGTAGTCTGCACCGGTGCGCTGAAGCAGCGTTTCGTAACGATAGCCATCGCCCTTGCCGAACCGCTCACCATCGTAGGCGAGATCGAAGCCGCCGATCGTCGCCAGATGCACCTCGCCTTCCTGCTGCAACTGCAGCAGCGTGAGGATCTCTTTCATCAGCGCCCGACCGGCCTCCTTGCGCTCGGTGTATTCTTGCCCGAGCACGGTCATCCTAAAGGCATCGCCGGAGGTCGACTGTCGCCGCGCGATGTCCTCCCCAATCTCGGCGATCCGCCGGGTCGATATCTCGATCTCACGCTCGGCATCACGCATCTGCCGACGAACGGCATACTGATCGTCTTCGTGGGCAGCCCGCAGCCGCTCGAGGCGGGCAATATCGGCCTCCAAGCCAGCCTTCTGCATAAGGCGCTCGTCGCCAGATGCAATGGCCTTCGCCATAGCGAACTGGTTGGCCGCGCCTTCACCGACATCCTCCAATCGCCGGATCGACGTGTCGCCGGAGAGGGCGGCAGCAATGAACCTCGCCTTGCGCTCGTTGCTCTGCCACATGGAGGCGTCGAGCGAGCCTTCCGTGGCGTAGGCGAAGATATCGACCTCCTCATGCTGGTTGCCCTGACGGACGATACGTCCCTCGCGCTGTTCGATCTGCGACGGCAGCCACGGCACGTCGAGATGGTGAAGCGCTTTGAGCCGAAGCTGGGCGTTGACGCCAGTGCCCATGGTCTCCGACGAACCGATCAAGAAACGCACCTTGCCGGCGCGGACATCACCGAACAAGCGCTGCTTGGCTTCTGTCTTCTTGTAATCCTGCATGAAGGCGATTTGCGACGCCGGCACACCAAGCCGGATCAGCTCGTCACGGATGAAGCGATAGGCAGAGAAGCCTCGTGATTTCTCGACATTGATCGTGCCGAGGTCGGAAAAAATCATCTGGGCGGCGCCCGCCAGCTCAAAGTCCTTTCCGTCAGGGCGCCGATAGATGGCGTCACCGGTCTCCTTCCAAATCCGGTAGGCATTGCGGACCAGCAGATTGAGCTTGTTGTCCTCTTCGTTATCGGCCGCCGGCATGACGAAACGAAGATCGATGGCCGCATGGCGCCCATCGGTGATGACTGAGAGCAGGATGTCGTCGCCCGGCTTGGCGGGTCCCTCCCTCTGTTCGATCGCCTTGATGCGCGCGTCGAGCATCTGCTGATAGGTTTTGAACAGAGCCGTCGGCTTGGCCGTCAGGATCTGGCGGCGGCCGGTCGATACGTGGGGCACCCTCACATATTGACGAAGATCCTCCGGCATCACGACATCGGCAAACGAGCGGAACATGGCGATCAGTTCCGGGACATTGACGAAGGAAGCGAACCGCGACACTGGCTTGTATTTGCCTGAGGGCTGGATTTCGAGTTCGGTCGATGTATCGCCAAAGCAGGAGGCCCAGGCATCGAATTCGTGCAGGCCGCGCTCGGCAAGGGCTGCATGGCCGAGCAGGCGCTGGATCGAGAACATCTCGCCAAGCGTATTGGTGATCGGTGTGCCGGAGGCAAGAACCAGCGCCCGGCCGGGCTTCTTCGTTTCGATATAGCGGGATTTGACGTAGAGATCCCAGGCGCGCTGTGACCCGTTTGGGTCGATGCCCTTTAGCGTCGACATGTTGGTGGCGAAGGAGAGTTTTCGGAATTCCTGTGCCTCGTCGACAACGATCTGATCGATACCGATTTCCGAGATCGTGAGAAGATCGTCCTTGCGGGTGGCCAGGCCTTCGAGCCGCTCCTGCAATCCCTCCTCCAGCCGCTCGAGCCGCTTGCGCGAGACGCGATCTTCGCTGTCGACCTTGGTCAGCAGGTCCTCGTAGAGCTGCAACTCATCCTGGATCATCTCCTGTTCAAAGGCCGCCGGCACGGCGATGAAGCGAAACGCGGAATGCGTGATGATGATCGCATCCCAGGTCGCGGTGGCAGCGCGCGACAGGAAGCGAGCTCGCTTCTCCTTGGTGAAGTTGGTTTCGTCGGCGACGAGGATCCTCGCGTTCGGGTAAAGCGCCAGGAATTCGCGTGCGGCCTGGGCAAGGCAATGGCCGGGCACGACGAGCATCGCTTTGGCGATCAGGCCGAGCCGGCGCTGCTCCATGATGGCCGCTACCATGGTCATCGTCTTGCCGGCGCCGACGGCATGGGCGAGATAGGTCGAGCCATCCGCGATGATCCGCCAGATGCCACGTTTCTGATGCCCATAAAGAACAAAGGCGCCTGAGGCGCCGGGAAGTTTGAGATGGGAGCCGTCGAATTTGCGCGGCGCGATGTTGTTGAAGCGGTCATTGTAATCCCGCGCAAGGCGGTCGGTGCGATCCGGATCGGTCCAGACCCAATCCTGGAATGCTTGTTTGATCCGCTGCAGCTTGTCGCGCGCCGCCTCGGTATCGACGACGTTCAGCACACGCCGCTCGCCGTCGACATCCTTAAACACGTCGAAGATTTGCGGGACTCGGCTGTTGAGCGCGTCAGCAAGCAGCTCGCCGGCATGGCGGCGGCTGGTGCCCCATTCTGAGGTGCCGGCTGCGGAATAGCCGAGTTGCCGCGCTTCCACCGTCCAGGAGCCGAGTTCCGGCATATGGTGGATGCGGATGTCAGCCTCCATCCTCTCTTTCACAAAAGCGACAACATCGGCGGCCGGGATCCACGGTGCGCCGAGGCGGGCGGTTATATCGGAGGGTCGAAGATCGGCCGGCTGCACATCCTGGAGCGCCCGCACGTTTCCCTCATAGGCTGGATCGAGTTCGGCTGCGGCCTGCGCGGCGGCGAGCTTGGTGCGGACAGCCCCTGAAAGATAGGCATCGGCTGTCTGCCAGGATCCGTCGATCGGGTCGCGAAAAACCTCGTTGCCAAGTTCGTTGAGCACAGTCGCGGGATCGCTGTGGAGAAGCTCAGCGACATGGTCGATATCGACGTGACCACGTTCATTCAGGACGACGGCGAGCGCGTCTGCCGGGGATGTGATGGTGGGCGCAGCCGGCGGGGCGATCACCCGTTCGGAAAAGATCGGACCCGGCTTTGCCATATCGGTCTCCAGATCGTAGTCCTCGATTGAGGCAACCAGCCAGCAATCGGGGTCGTCGCGGAAGGGCGCGAGGTTCGGTTGGCGATGGGTTTCCCTGACCTCGCCGGTCTCGGCATCCTCCTGGATAGACACGGTAGTATGATTGATCGGCCCGAAGTCCCGCACGAAACTCGACCAGGCAATCCGCAAGCGGACCTGGAGGTCTCGCCAAGGCCGGTCGACTTCCTGTGCCTTCAAGACCTCGCGCACGGCGTCTCGGATCGGGATCAGCTTCGAAATGATCCGAACATGTTTCTCAGAGACCCCGTCGCCTGTACGGCCCTTCCGGACCGTCACCGGCACGGCCGAACCGTCGAGCATCTGCATCAGCCCTTTCGACCGGTCGAGGGAAAAGCTACCCTCGCGGATAGCGCCGTCCCTCGGCTGCAGATCGACGATCTCACCGAGTTCGTCCTCCAGATCGATATCGATGGGCGTCGGCTCGCCGCCATAGAGATCGGCGGGCAGGAGATCGATCGTTGCGGCAAGGGCGGCTTCGAGACCTTCTCCAGCGCGCGGCAAGCAGGTATAGGTCTCGCCGAACGGGCCAGGGGTCGTCGCATGGGTGCCGAGAACGAAATCGGGGTGCCGGGCAAACCACCTGTTGACGCGGATCGGACCTTCGTCATCCGTGGCCGGTTTGACCTCATCGACATCGAGCCATAGCTGATCGCCTTCCGGTTCACCGGGCTTACGTTTGCGGAAGAACGGGATGTCGACCACGACGTCCGTGCCGGCGTCCCGGCGGAAGCTGCCTTCGGGCAGACGGATGGCGGCGATCAAGTCAGCCGACTTGGCGATATGCTCCCGCGCCGTCGTATCGGCCTTGTCCATCGTACCATGATAGGTCACAAAAGCGGCGAGCGCGCCGGGCTTCAGAAGGTCGATCGACCGGGCGATGAAGTAGTCGTGCAATCGCAGGCCGAGTGACCGATAGTTTCGGTCTGAGCGGACGGTGCGATCGGAGAAGGGCGGATTGCCGATGGCGAGATCGTAGACCGGTGAAAGGTCGGTACGGGAAAAGTCCCCCTCGATGATCCGTGCTTTCGGCTGCAGCAGCTTGACGATGCGCGCCGTGACAGGATCGAGCTCGACCCCGGTTAGATAGGTACTCTCTCGATAGGCCTCCGGCATCAGCGCCGGGAACAGGCCCGTTCCGACGCCCGGTTCAAGCACTCGACCGCCGCGCCAGCCGAGCCTCTCGATACCCGCCCAGATCGCCCGGATGATGAATTCCGGGGTGAAGTGGGCATATTGGGTGCAGCGGGCAAGCGACGCATAATCGGCCTCGGAGACGGCGCTCTCGAGCGAGGAGCCGATCTCATCCCAGCCCTGCCGGAAATCGTTTTCACCCGGCCGTCGGAATACGCCGTTGGCCAGCTCGCCGGCGCCGAAGCCGGTGAAACGGATCAGCTCCGCCTGCTCCTCTGGCGTCGCCGGCCGGTCCTGCCCGGAGATATCATTGGCAACGAGGATCGCCGCCACGTTGGCGCGGGCACGATCCTTCCAGGACGAAGGTAAGCCGCGGTCTCCCTCGAGATAGAAGTTTGCCCGAAGCCTCTTGGCTCGGGAGGATGCGGCCGCCTTCGGAAGTACGGTTACCGGCGTTGGCGCCGGCGGCGTGGGATCCGGATCGTCGTCATTGGCAGGCTCAATGACCGCCTCGGGCGCGAAGCTCCCAAAGGCCGTGACGCCCAAGCCAAAGCCGGACGAGAGTGCGGTATTGCCGAACATGTCGAGCGTGAAGGGATCGTTGCTCATGATAAATTCTCCTTGTGAAGGCGCGCGTCATCGTTCCGCCAGGACGATCGGCGGCGAAGGGACGCTGATTGAGGTTGGGAATCCGCGCTGAGGCAGGGATGTTACGACCACTCGATGATGAAGAGTTCCATCGAGTCTTCGTCAAAGGTGATACCGAGATGCCTGGCATTGGGGGCGGCGGCGATCATTGCTTCCAGCTGCACGGCGTCGATGAACTCGACACCGTCATCTCCGCCAAAGGTCTTCCGCTTCACCTCGAACCAGTCGTCGTTCGTGCGGGGATCGCATTTGAGTGCATAAGCAACGAACGGCTTTTCTCCATCCGGCAAATTGCCGTTCGAGCAAAGGTAGACACCGTGATCGCCCACGAGCCATACCCCCGGCAGCTCGTCGCGACCGGGGTGGAGGCCGTAATGGGGATTGCGATAGCTGCCGTTCGCTTCGGCGTCGGCGCGGCCGCGGGCGATCACCGCCCGCACGGATTCAATCGGAAAGGAAAGCATGGAAATTGCCTCCTCACGCTGCGACTGCAGTATCAGGGAGATGGCGCAGTTGGACGGGCAACTTGATGGCGATCTCGTCGTCGGTCAGGTCGTCGAGCAGCTTCAACCTGGCCGATCCAGCCCCGGTGTAGAGAGCGATGACGCGCTCGCCCGGCAGAAATTGCGGCGTGGTTTCATCCGAGTAGCCCCGATAGGCGTCCGCCGTGGCACTCCAGATGTGCTCAAGACGTTCAACCCGCGTCATCGCTCGCACCGGCCGCGTCTCCCGCTCGATGATCGCCCGCCGCATGTCTTCCACCGAACGACCGTCGGAGAGATCACAATATCCATGGAAGTGGCGGATGATTCCGTCGATCCGCAGCGCGAAGAAAACCGATGTGACGGATTGCGTCAGGAATTCCCGCATTGCGAACATCGAGCCCCGGATCCACAATGGCGGCAGGATTTCGAACATGTAGTCATGCTCACGCTCGGTGATTTCGAACCATTCGCCAGCATAAAGCGCGCTCGCGTCACCGTCGAAACGGTGAGGACGCTGTGCATGCCGATCGAACAGCCGGAACATCTGATGGCGCTCAGTGATGCCCTGGTAGACTTTACGGATTGCGGAAGGGGTGCTCATTGACGGCTCCTCTGGCCCTGTCCGAACCGAAGCGCGGTGGTGCCTGCTGGCTCACCATCCTCTTCAGTCCTTCATGACCCCTCCCCTCACGCCGCCTCTCCGTCCGGGCGGGTCAAGGGCCGCTCTTGAGCGGGCGAAGCTTCACCCTTGACGCGGCCGGCGGGCATGCGGCAGGCCCTGGCTTGTTTCCATTCTTCTCTCCCTCCTTTCTTTTTCCCGCGCTTTCAGCGCTTCATTCCAGTCCTCCGCCAGCGGCTTCAGGCGCAACCAGTCGCAGCCGACCTCATCGGCAATGGCACGGAGGCGGCCGGCAAAGGTCTCGCCCTGGCTATTGGCGTCGGTGGCCGCGACCAGAACAGTACCGGGACGCGCGGCCAGTGTGCGGACGGCGGCGTCCGTGGTTGGCGACCACCCACCGCCGGTGCTGAGATAGAGGCTGCCCTCGCGAAGCCCCTCGAATACCGCAAGGCTCATGGCGTCGATCGCCGCTTCAGTGACGCAAAGACGCTTGGCGTCGGAAGAGCCAAAGCGAAAAAGAATTTTAGAACCGCCTGCCGAAAAGCCGCGCCAATAGGGACCGCGCTCCTCCCAGCCAGTAACAACACCATCGTCATTGACATGCGCGGCCCACATGCTGCCATAAGGGCCTTCCCGAAGGACATCACTTTGGATGGCCTCCCGGATGATCGTTGCCGGTAGGCAGCGCTCGCTGCGCAGATATCGCCAGGTCATTGATCCCTGCCACGGCCTACGTCGTGTTGCCCAGCGTTCAGAGATGGAACTGCTGTGAGCGGTCTTTCCGGCCGGTCGAGACCAGGCAGGATCCCTGGCGACGATGCCGACAAGAGCGGCCACCCGGTCGAGTGCCTCGACGAAGCTCGCGCCGTCCAGATGCTCCGCGAGACCGAAGACGTCGCCTTTCGCATCCGACAGTGGATCGAACCATCCCCGCCCCCCATGGATAACGATGACGATTTCCGCACCGCGTCTGTACTTCAACGCTTTGCGGGTGCTTTCCTTGACGTCGATGGCAAAACCGGCCTGTTCCAGCACTGCTGCGCACGGGACGCGGTCCCGAAGTTCCTCCAGTTTCTGTTTTTCCATTATTTTTCTCGGCGCTTGGCGCCCCCCTTCTCTCCAGATTCATGTCTCCCGCACTTTGCGGGACCGTTTCTGGCGACCGCGAAGAGCAAAGGGGGCAAGGGCGCGGCTGGCAATCTGCAGATTTGCACCCGCTCCAGATGACCTGCCAGCAGCGGCGAAGCTTCCCTTGCTGCCTGCCGCTCGCAAGCGGTACCCAGGAGAAGAAGGGTCTCAATGAGACCCGCCCGGAACATATTCATGCACGATCTCCAGATCGTCTTCGTCATCGAGTTCGTCGCTCGGCAGAACGCCGAACTCGTCGCCGGACCTGAACAGCGTGACTGGAACCATCAGGGTGCGGGAAAGCTGGAAGGCGTGGTTCTGCGCAAGCGAAGGATCGGTGTTCATCTGAGGCTCCATCTTTGGAGCGGGCCATTCCCGCTCGATGGCAACCGTCAGTGTCCGGAACCGGTCGCGTTCACCGTGGAGGCGCAGCCGGAGCGGCCGCAGCTTGCTAGCAGACCCCGTCAGCGGGTTGATCGACGGAGATCCGGGGCTGGACCAGGAAGCCATCCATCAAGAGCGGGTTTGGCAAGCCTCTATAGGTCACCTCCGAGAAACAATGATAATGCTGATGCGGATCTTATCGTCGTCCCTATCCCTCGGCTGTTTGTTCAGCCTTCCATCAGGTCCGAGGACGCGCTCGCCTGCTGGGACAGTGTCCGACGTGATTTGACGATAGCTCGACTACTCGTGTGACCATGATCGAGGACGCATGGACCCATCGTGATGCCCGGGCGACCTATGGAAAGTTCTCGCGCACACCTTGATGATTGACATCGCATGATGACAATTCCAGGATCGACAGGAAGAAGCTGCCACTAAAGCAGCAGGGGCGCCTCGGATGCAGCCTTCTTCTTCGCCCATAGCTCCGTTGTCCGCTCCATCGTCACCAACTCGGACGGAAATGTCCGCTTCTGGAATGCGAGCGCATCATCGAAGCTGCCATGGAGCCACTGGTCGTACTCATCTGGATGTAACAAGACGGGCATCCGATTGTGCACGGGCTGGATCGCCTCATTGGCGTCCGTCATGACACCGGAATAGACCGGACCCCATTCGTCGCTAATGCGCCACAGCCCTGCCCAGGCAAAAATCGGCTGGTCCTTCAGGGAAAACCAGGTCCGTGTCATCCTACCCTTTTCACCCTCAGCTTCGGCAAAACCCGTTACGGGGATCAGACAACGCCGTTGCGGTTTACGTGCCAGGCCGATCCACATGCCTTTCGAAAGGTCCGCGATGTTATTGACAGGCTTTGGCTTCGCTTCCGGTTTCATACCTTTCAGGCGTAGCGGAAAACCCCAGACCATCGAGCGGAGCTCGCGAACACCTTCGTTTTCCGTCACCACCATCCCGGGCGTGCCAGGATAGACTTCCTCGGGAGCGTTCGATTGCATAGGGTTCGGCACGCGAAAATGCGCAGCCACTTCCGCGGCGGAAAGACGGACGGTGTACAAATTGCACATATGACAGGCCTTTCAACAGGAAACTCCAACACGAAACCTAGGTTACATAAGCATGTTGTCCCGACGCGGTGAAGCCTTGGAGGGCGAAACGCCGCTTTGCCAGCGATCGCGCGTATGCAGGATTTCGAAGTCATCGGATGACGGTGGATCACGAAACTGGAAGGCGATGACGTCTTCAATCGAACCATGAAGCCAACGATCGTATTCGTCTGGCTCGAGCAGAACCGGCATGCGGTCGTTGAACGGCCTGATCTTCTCATTGGCGGTCATGGTCATGCCTGCGAACACAGGGCCGAAGTCCGGGGTATTCTTGCAGAACCCCGCCCACGCCATCAATGGTTGGCGGTTTTTCGAAAACCACGATCGGGTTTTTGCCCCTTTGACACCGTCGGGATTTGCGAAGTGCGTCAGAGGGATCAGGCAACGATATCTGGGATGCACGACGATGCGGTCCCAGAGCGGGTTGGTGAGATCGGCGACCAGACCTATTCTGCTCGGGGGCTCGCCCTCACGTCGCATGTCCCGGGTCTGCCGCGGAAAGCCCCACGGGATTGACTTCAACAGCCTCAACCCATCTTTCTCAAGAACGATCAGTCCGGGGGTGCCTTCGATGGTTTCGCTCGGCACCTCGATCGCCGGCGCCATGTCGACCGCGAATTGCGCGACAATCTCGTCCAGGCTTTTGGTGACTGCAAACAGGCGTGACACACCGGTCTCCTCAGTGGAAGTTTCTGGATTTGATCTTCAGATTATCGATGTGCAGGTCTGGAATATAGATATCCCTGACTTGCGTAGCGGGCTTCGGATTATCACGCGGATCCGGCCCCCCTCCGTGCTTGACCTGGTCGCCGCGACCATGGGGCAGGGGGAAGTCACCGAGTCCGCCGTCACGGTTCCCAACGCTTGCCAGGTCAGTCGAGAAATCGAACAGGCGCTGGGCAACGAGGTGAACGACCTCACCTTCCCGCTGGATGCGGCCGTTGATCGCCATCATGCTCGCCGTCATAAGGACCCGCCGCTGGCGCTCGAACAGCGATGGCCAGACCACCGCGTTGACGATGCCGGTCTCGTCTTCCAGCGTGAGGAACATCACGCCCTTGGCCGATCCCGGTCGTTGTCGCACCAGAACCAGGCCGGCGGTCCAAAGCCATCTCCCATCGCGTTGTCCCATCGCCTCGGCGCAGGTGACGATGCCTTTCCGGTCGAGGTCTTTTCGGAGAAACGAAACCGGATGGGCTCGCAGCGTAAGACCGGTGTGTGAGTAGTCCTCGACGACCTCCCTGCCCTCGGTCATGGATTTCAAAGCGACTTCGGGCTCCTGCATCTCGGCGATCACCTTGGCTTCGCGCTCGGCGGCCGCCGCCCAAAGCTCCAAGGGTTCATTACGGAGCGCCTTGATATCCCAGAGGGCCTGACGTCGTTCCAGTTGCAGCGATGGAAGAAAAGCATCCGCCTCGGCAAGCTTGACCAGCGAGGACGGTGAAACACCGGAGCGTCGCCACATGTCGTCGGCCGAGACAAATGGATGCTCGGCGCGCGCCAGGATAATTCGTGCGGCGTCGTTGGTGGACAATCCCTTCACGACACGCATTCCGAGACGAACAGCAAACCGGTCGGAATTGCCGATCCGCTCCATCGTGCAGTCCCAGCGGGAGTGGTTTACACAGACAGGTCGAACGTCGACACCGTGGTTTCGAGCATCCTGGACAATCTGGGCAACACTGTAGAAGCCCATGGGCTGACTGTTGAGCAAGGCTGCACAAAAAACGTCCGGGTGGTGGCATTTCACCCACGAACTCGCATAGGCGATCAACGCGAAGCTGGCGGCATGACTTTCGGGAAAGCCATAGGAGCCGAAGCCTTCGAGTTGGGTGAAGGTTTTTTCCGCAAACTCCCGGCTGTAGCCGTTCTTGACCATGCCCTCGACGAGCTTGTCCTTGAACTTGCTGACTCCGCCGGTGAACTTGAACGTTGCCATGGCGCGCCTGAGTTGGTCCGCCTCACCGGCAGTAAAACCCGCGCAGGTCATCGCAACCTTCATCGCGCTCTCCTGAAACAGGGGAACGCCGAGCGTTTTGCCGAGAACGGCTTCAAGCTCGGGGGTCGGATACTCAACCTTCTCCTTGCCCTCCCGCCGCCTCAGATACGGATGCACCATGTCGCCCTGGATGGGGCCAGGCCTGACGATCGCCACCTGCACGACGAGGTCGTAAAATGTCCGAGGCTTCAGGCGCGGCAACATCGCCATCTGGGCGCGGCTTTCGATCTGGAAAGTGCCGAGCGTATCGGCCTTGCGGATCATCGCATAGGTCGCCGGGTCTTCCTGCTCGACGTCGGCGAGGCCCATTGGAACGTCCTTGTGGTCGCGCAGCAGCTCGAAGGATTTCGCCATGCAGGTCAGCATGCCGAGCGCGAGCACGTCGACCTTCATGAACTTCAGCGCCTCGATATCGTCCTTGTCCCATTCCACCACCTGACGGTCCTTCATGGTCGCCGGTTCGATCGGTACCAGATCGTCCAACCTGTCCTGCGTCAGGACGAAGCCGCCCGGATGCTGACCAAGATGCCGGGGCGCGCCCATCAGTTGGGCTGAAAGGTCCAGCGCCAGCTTCAGGCGGTAGTCGGCGGTGTTCATGTTGTTGTCCTTGAGCTGCTTCTCCCCCACGCCTTCCGACCAACCCCAGACGCCAGAGGAAAGTTGGGTAATCAGATCTTCTGGCAAACCTAGCGCCTTGCCGACATCACGCAGCGCGCCTTTGGCGCGGTAGCGGGTGACGGTGGAACAGAGGGCGGAGCGGGAGCGTCCGTAGGTCTCGTAGATCCATTGAATAACTTCTTCGCGGCGGGCGTGTTCGAAATCAACGTCGATATCCGGAGGCTCGTCGCGCTCCATCGAGACGAAACGCTCGAATAGCAGGTCGCCCGTCTCCGGGTTGATGCTGGTGATGCCGAGGCAGTAACAAACGGCCGAGTTTGCCGCAGACCCCCTGCCCTGGCAGAGAATGCCTTGCGAGCGGGCAAACCGGACGATGCTGTAGACGGTGAGGAAGTACGGTGCGTATCTCATCACCCTGATCAGCTCAAGCTCGTGCAGGATTGCCTTGCGGACCTTGTCCGGGATTCCCTCCGGGTATCGGGTGGCAGCCCCTTCCCAGGCAAACTTGGTCAGCGACTGCTGGGCATCAAGGCCTGGCACGAGCGCCTCTTCCGGATACTGATATTGCAACTCGCTCATGTCGAACCGACAGCGCTCGACGATTTCGCGCGTTCGAGCCAGCGCTTCCGGATATTCCGAAAAAAGCCGGTGCATTTCTTCCGTTGCTTTCAAGAACCGATCGGCATGCCGCTCGCGATCGAAGCCGACGCTGTCTATGGTGGTGCGGTTGCGAATGCAGGTGACGATGTCCTGCAGCTGTCGGCGGCTGGGATCATGAAACAGCACATCATTGGTGACGACCGTTTTGACCTTGTGTCTCACCGCCATGTTGGAAAGATTGTGAAGCCGCAGGCGATCGTTCGGACGACGGCGCAGGCATAGCGAAACGTAGGCCCTGTCGCCGAACATCGCGGCGATCTTCCTGAGCTGGCCCGCGGTGGTCTCATCGGCCTCATCCGGGACAAGGACGGCAATCAGGCCAGCGCTATAGGCTTCGACATCAGATAGATCGAGGATGCACTTGCCTTTACCTCCCCGGCTTTTTCCGAGCGACAGCAGGCGTGTCAGTCTCGAATAGGCTGGCCGGTCGGTCGGATAGACCAGGATAGACATGCCGTCGGAAAGGTCGAGCCGACAGCCGACGACCAGTCGGATGCCAGTGGTCTTCGCCGCCTCCCATGCCCGCACGATCCCGGCAAGCGAGTTTCGATCGACCACGCCAAGAGCGTCGATGCCGAGCGCTGCCGCGGCGGCAAAAAGCTCCTCAGCGGAACTTGCCCCTCGCAGGAACGAGAAATGCGTGGTGACCTGGAGCTCGGCGTATCTCATCCGAACACCCCATGCAGAAACCAGAGGTGCGACCCTGTGTCGGCATCCACTCCGTCACCGGCGCGATAAACCCAGTAGCGTTCCCCTGCCTCGTCCTCGACGACAAAATAGTCGCGAACGGCGGCATGTTCTTTCGGACGAAGCCACCATTCGCCGAATATCCGCTCCGGTCCGTCTGCCCGCTTCACACGGCGGCGTTTGCCGCGCCAGGTGAACACGGCCGGCGGCTGGTCGGGGAGCAGAGCGGTTACGTCGATCCGTTCGGGGTTTGCCAGTAGCCGCGACGGCCTCGGCCATTTCGCGGCCCATGTCGCTCCGGTTTCGTCGGCCGTCGGCCCAATCCGCTTCACCGACCGCTCGGGAACGTCGGAGGCGACGGGCGTCACGCGGTAAAGCCGCTGGCCACGATTGCCGAGAATGTCGACAAGCGGTGTGACGTCGACCACGGTTTCTTCGATCAGAGAGGATGCAGCCTGTCGCTCCTCGAGTGGTTCTGCCATGATGGCGACAAGCACCAGGCGCTCTATGCCGAAGCCCGGATCGATTTTCTCGATCCGGTCGCAGAGAAGCTTTGACAGCCGGGCGGGGTCACGCACCGGTTTTGCCAGTCCGGCTCGAATGCACTGCCGCGTGTTGTCGACACGGTAGATGACAAGATCGGAACGCCTGACGCCGAGGCCGCGTGTCTCCAGCTTGGCCGCGAGTTCCCCGACCAGTCGGCGCACATATTTGGCGATCGTCTCGGCCGCGCCGATCGGCTCCTGGAAGTTCTTCGCCGCCTCGACAAGCTCCGGAGTGCGCAGGGGCTCGATCGGTTCTGCCATTCGCCCAAACAGTTGATCCAGCCGCCGGCCAACTTCGGGCCCATATCTGAGCGTCAAGGGTGCGCGCGGCATGGCAGAGAGTTCACCGACGGTCTCGACGCCCATCACCCGCAGTCCGTGGATTGTGTCAGCTGGAAGACGCAGACAGTGGATCGGCAAGCCGGTCACCGCTTTCGCAACGCCGCCGATCGGGACGACCGTCGTTTCAGCCGGCGTCACGCGGGTGATCGCATGCGCTGCTCCCCAGGTATCGGCGACAGCAGCACGTGCGGTCAGGCCTCGTCCTCTCAACCCGTTGACCAAGCCGGAGATCAGCAGATCTTCGCCGCCCTGCAAGTGGTCGGCCCCTTCCGTGTCCATGACAATACCGTCCGCACCATCTACGGCGACGACCGGGCTATATTGCCGGAGCGCCCATAGCGCGAGGCGCTCGATGGCTGCACCGTCGGCACTGGGATCAGCATCGACCATCGTGAGGTTGGCGACCACGGCCTGGGCTTTGCTCGCGGGCATGCCGACCTTTAGGCCAATTCTGCGCGCGGCGGTGTCGGCAGCCGAGACCCAGCGTTTCGACCCTGACTTGGAGATGACGACGAGCGGCTGGTCAGCTGGCACGGCTCCCTCTCCATGTCGACGTATCCGGTCTGTTGGCAGAGTGGGGAAGTAAACACACACGACCCTTGGCATCACAGGCTCCTAGTTCGAACTCAGCACACTCGCCTGCTTTCACACGCATCAATTCCAGCAGCCATCGGGCCCGACCGACCCCTGCCACTGGCAGCTGCTCCGACGGAAGCACGCTCACCCTCCATCGTGTCGTGGAGGCGGTCGGATTGCCGAAGTCCGACGCTTCCGTTTGCCGCCGCCATCTGCGGACGACGAGCCCCATGGTCCCTGTTTTTTCGCAAGCCAACTGCAGCCGCCGGGATGCGACCATCGGCAATCGAACCAGTTCCCCGACCACCGCTGCTAAACCACCGAAGGAGAGCCCTTCCTCCATGGATGCCAGGACGTCCTCCTCCTTGTCGCCTTCGCAGAAAATCACGCGGTCGGGATGCAAGCCTGCCTGGGCGATGGCGGGGAAAAACAGGTCAGGTCTCGTCAGGCACCAGAGGACCTTGCCTTTAGAGCGTGCGGCAATGCCAGCAGCAAACAATGCTGCAGCCGCGCCATCGACCGTGCCGGCTCCGCCGCCTGCTATCTCGTGAAGAGCGCCGTACGATAGCCCACCACCCGGCAATCGCTCGTCCATCTCGCGGACGCCGAATGGCAGTACGACGGCCTTCTTCGCCGTACTACCTTCCAGGTGGGAAATACGGTCTCTAAGTTCCTCGATGACCCGAGGATTATGGGCGCGCGACATCGTTCACGGACCTCCTCAGGTTCGCGTTGCATGGACTTCATGTCCCCGAAAAATTGGTGACGTTCCTCTTTTGTTCCGTCGCTTGCAAAGAGTCAAGAGATTCAAAAATGGCAATTTCGCCAAAACTTACACACCGGAAAAAATGCCGAGACGAATCAAGACTCTAACTATTTTGACTTTAGCAATTGTTTTTACGGTGTGATGATCGGCCCGGTACCCCTTTGAATCAACGTCGGATCATAATGCTCTTTCGATCCTTTGCCGCATTTGCCATCGCCGCAGTTTGCCTCGTGATCGTCGCAAGCGGTTCTCATTCGCAGCCAATGCCGCCAGTTGCGACGATGTCCACGCCAGAGCTTCGGCGGCTCTGCCGTGCGGGAAGTGCAGAAGCGTCCGTGCTGCCTGAAGCCGACGCAAATTCGATCCTTAAAGATTATGAGCAGTCACGGGCGGCCTGCGACCGGCTGGTGGAGGCCTCAGGCCTTCAGGGCGACGCACTGGTTGACGCGCTTCTCGACCGCGCGGACTTTGAGGCGCCAGCGCAAGACGACAAATACGAACGGGCCTTGGCCGACTATGCCCGCGCAATCGAGCTGTCCCCCGGCTCCGCTGATGCTTACTGGCGGCGAGGCAAGGCAAACCTTCTCTATGCGCGTAATCTCCCGGCTGCCTTAAAGGATCTCGATGAGGCCATTCGCATCGCCCCCTCCCACGCAGAGTTATTTGTTACCCGTGCCTCGATCCTGAGCTGGCTAGGAGAGCCGGCACGTGCCCTGGCCGATCTTAATCAAGCGCTTGGGCACGATCCTCATTCGGTACATGCGTTGACCAACCGCGGCCTTGCTCATTTCAATAATGGCGACACCGCGAAGGCCCTTGTTGACTTCGACGCCGCCATAAAACTTTCTCCGAATGATTCAGGACTCTATGGCTTTCGCGCCGCAGCCCGGCGGGCGTCCGGCGACAACACGGGGGCAAAGGCGGATGATGCGAAGATGACTGAGCTGATGTTTAAACAAGCTCAGTAAGGACAAGTGCGGCGGCTCTTGCTGCCCGCCTTTATTATTACGTGCGACCTCGAAAAAGCGTCACGTGACTACCAGATCAAAGACGATGACGGTCGCGCGGACGGTGCGCTGCCCGGAGTCTCCCCGTCCTTCTCAACCCTTCGAAACTCTCATCGCCCCGACATTGCCGAAAATGCGTTGAACGGCAGCGATTTGATCCGCGGCGATGTCGACCGAAACCTCGATGTCGCCGTCGAGGGCGCCGTCATGGCGGGTCCCATCGGCGTGCGATGCGTCTCCGCCGGATGCGCGCGAACCGGATGTGTTTTCGCCCGTGGCCGACTGTATGAAGATGTCGGGCCGGGGCACGCCCTGCTGTTGAACGAGATGCTCGACCGCCAGGTCGGCCGCCTCACGCGTCGAGAAACTCGCGCGGATGGTAACGGTGCTGTCGTCTGCCATGATGATCTCCTTTCGCTTTGGTGAAAGTGAAACTCTCAGGGTGCGCCGTGGTTGCGAAGTTTTCTGTCTTCTCCCCGGCGAGCGGCCCGCCGGACTGGTCGAAGCTCTTCAATGGTCGGCTGCCACCACTCGGCGCCTTCCGCGTGTGCTACCTTCGCAGGCCATGTGCCTACGAGTTCGTCCAACCTTTGGCTTGCGCCACAGCCCCCAGACGTGATCTTCCGTGACGCCCGGATAGAATTCTGCCATCGCCTCTGGATCGACAAGTTCGCCGGTGATCTCAGTGAAGATTACCAGGCCATATTGAATGCCGACGACACGGTCCAAAGGAGGAAGGTCGTCGCTTGCGAGAGGGTATCGCCGCCTTTTCCGCTCAGCCGAGCGTCGTTTCGACTTCGCCTCCTCTTCCGAGCCTTTCCGGGCTTCAGCTCGACGCCGCCTTTCCTCAGGCTCATTCCTTCTCGCCGCCTCCTCAATTGCCGGCCAGTGGCTGCGAAGCTCTTTATAAGAACGGTAGGGGACGTGCCAGATCTTCTGGTCACCATCCCACCGCGAATAGGGGATCTCGCGCAGTTCGTCGACGACCGTGCGCGAATAAGGCGTCCTGATCAGGAAGCCCGCTTTTCCGAGTGCAAGATAGCAGCTCTCGATCGGGTCGAACTCGAATGCATCCCTGCCCTTTGCGTCGGCGAACGCATCAGCCTCTGCTTCGAGTTCGGCAAGCCACCGCCCAACACGTCGTGCGGCAGTCTTGCCTGGCACGAACCATGCCTTCCGGGTGTCGCTCCATCGCGCCCTGGGGAAACGCGTCCGAAATTGCTCGACGGTCATGCGGTCGAACGGAAAGGAGACCGTTTCACCTGGCCCGCCTTCGACATTGTCAGTTGATTGCTCGTCGCTCATGCTGTGGAAACGGCAATGTTGACCGACAGTTTCAATCTTCCGCGAAAAGGCTGAGCCGCTTACGGTGTTGGTTGGAACTAAATCAAGGCTGGACGCTTCTCACTGTCGAGGTTCCAGGCCGTGTCAACCGGACGTGGCAGGGATGACGAACGCGATGGTTTTTCCGGTTTCTCATCGCGGCCAACGAAACGGCAGTCGAGCGTCCAACCTGTCCGGCCGGGCCTCATCCCGCCCTCATCGGAGGCGGGAGGCGGATTTGTACCGGGGACTGCCATGGCCAGCGACAAGCTCTCGACCTACAAGCAGAAACGCGATTTTCAGAAGACGCAGGAGCCGAGCGGCGCAGCGAAGCTGAAGGCGTCCAACCGCAGGCGCTTCGTCATTCAGAAACATGACGCAACGCGGCTGCATTACGACCTGCGGCTCGAACTCGATGGCGTTTTCAAGTCCTGGGCTGTCACCAAGGGACCGTCGCTTGATCCGCAAGACAAGCGCTTGGCTGTCGAGGTCGAAGACCATCCGTTGGACTATGGCGACTTCGAGGGGACTATTCCGAAAGACCAATATGGCGGCGGGACTGTCATGCTCTGGGATCGCGGGTACTGGGAGCCGGAAGGCAACAAAACGCCGGAGCAGGCCCTCGCCAAAGGGGATTTCAAGTTCACACTCGAGGGAGAGCGGCTGCATGGGAGCTTCGTGCTGGTGCGGATGCGCAATGACCGCGACGGCGGAAAGCGCACAAATTGGCTGCTGATCAAACATCATGACGACTTCTCGGTCGAGGAAAACGGCGCGGCCGTGCTTGAGGAAAACGCCACATCTGTGGCATCGGGCCGAACCATGGAGGCGATCGCCGCCGGCAAGGGCAGGAAGCCAAAACCGTTCATGGTGCGGAGCGGTGACGTTCACGCGGATGCCGTTTGGGACAGCAATCATGGACTGGCGGCAGACGAACGTGCCGCGGACACGAAGGCAGAGCGGAAGCCGGCGCCGAAAAAGCCGGCAAAGTCCGCGATGCCGGAGTTCATACCGCCACAGCTTTGCGAAACGCTGGAACGCCCGCCCTCAGCCAGTGGCTGGTTCCACGAGATAAAGTTCGACGGCTATCGCATTCAGGCGCGCGTCGAAAACGGCGAGGTGACGCTGAAGACCCGCAAAGGGCTAGACTGGACGGGCAAATATCGCGCGATCGCGACATCGTTTGCAAACCTGCCGGATGCCATCATCGACGGCGAGATCTGCGCCCTCGACGAAAACGGTGCCCCGGACTTCGCCGCACTACAGGCGGCGCTGTCAGAAGGTAAAACGGATGCGCTCGTCTATTTTGCTTTCGACCTGCTGTTCGAGGGGAGTGAGGATCTAAGGCAACTGCCGCTCACCGAGCGGAAGGAACGCCTGCAGACACTGCTTGATGATGCCGGTGAGGACCCACGCCTGCGATTCGTCGAACATTTCGAAACCGGTGGCGACGCCGTCCTGAAGTCGGCCTGCAAACTGTCGCTTGAAGGCATTGTCTCGAAACAGGCTGACGCTCCCTACCAATCAGGCCGCACCGAGACATGGGCGAAGTCCAAGTGCCGCGCTGGCCATGAGGTCGTGATTGGCGCCTATGCCACGACCAACGGCAAGTTCCGTTCCCTGTTGGTCGGTGTCTTCAGGGGTGATCACTTCGTCTATGTCGGCCGGGTCGGGACCGGCTACGGTGCCAAAACGGTCGATACGATCTTGCCGAGGCTCAAGGAACTGGAAACCTCAAAGTCGCCCTTTACCGGGATCGCCGCCCCAAAGAAGGATCCCAACATCGTCTGGGTCAAACCCAAACTGGTCGCCGAAATCCAGTTCGCCGGCTGGACCGCGGATGGTCTCGTCCGCCAGGCGGCTTTCAAGGGATTGCGCGAAGACAAGCCTGCACACGAAGTCGAGGCAGAAAAGCCGGCATCGCCGGCAAAGACCGACACCCCGACGCCCTCCACCACAAAGCCGTCAAGGCCGGCACGCGGCAAAAACGCCAAGGCCGAGGTGATGGGCGTGATGATTTCCAGCCCGGACAAAGCGCTCTGGCCCGATGCCAATGACGGAAAGCCGGTGACCAAGGAAGATCTCGCCCGCTATCACGAAGCGGTCGGTCCATGGTTGATCGACCATATCAAAGGGCGGCCATGCTCGATCATCCGGACGCCTGACGGCATTGGCGGCGAGCAGTTCTTCCAGCGGCATGCAATGCCGGGAACGTCGAACCTGCTCGAGCTGGTCAAGGTGTTCGGAGACAAAAAACCTTATCTGCAGATCGATCGCGTAGAGGGCCTTGCCGCCATTGCCCAGATCGGCGGTGTCGAGCTGCATCCGTGGAATTGCGAACCGCGCCAGCCGGAGGTGCCAGGCCGCCTTGTCTTCGACCTCGATCCCGGTCCGGACGTGCCCTTCTCAACCGTGGTCGAAGCCGCCCGGGAAATGCGCGACAGGCTGGAGGAACTCGGCCTTGTTAGTTTCTGCAAGACCACCGGCGGCAAGGGCCTGCATGTCGTCACGCCGCTCGCGGTAGCGAAGGGCAAGAAGCTGACCTGGCCAGATGCAAAAGGTTTCGCCCACGATGTCTGCCAACAGATGGCCCGCGAGAACCCGGACCTCTACCTTATCAAGATGGCCAAGAACCAACGCAATGGCCGCATCTTCCTCGACTACCTGCGCAATGACCGGATGGCGACGGCGGTTGCACCCCTGTCACCACGCGCAAGGCCCGGCGCCACCGTGTCGATGCCTCTCACGTGGAGCCAGGTAAAGACCGATCTCGACCCCAAACGCTTCACCATCCGCACCGTGCCGGCGCTGCTGGCAAAGACGAGCGCCTGGCAGGATTATTGCGATGGCCAGCGTTCGTTGGAGCAGGCCATCAAACGATTGGCGAAGTCGATGAAACAGGCTGCCTAAGATCGCTGTCGTCAGAAGCGATAGCGCCGGTCAAGTTCTCGAAGGGCAGCCTGAAGCTCATCGATGGAAACCGGCTTCGGCGTTCCTGGAATATGGCGGAACGCCGGCGTCGAATCCAACGCATAGTAATCTGAAGCCCATGCCGCCAGTAGGGTCCGTTTGTCATCCACGGTGAGACCAGTCGCTTTCACCACGTCAAGCGGCCGCTCAATCTGCGTGCCCTGAAGCAGGATAGTCGGACCCATCGCCGCGGCATTGCTCGCGGCCTGCTGCAACATCTGGTCCATGTCTGCCTCCCTAGCGAACGTGCGGATCTTTGTCGTGCCGGCGCCTGGAAGCGGCGATGATATCAGTCTCCGGTGCCAGCAGATCGTGCTTCTCAGCGAAAGCTGCGAACAGGCCGCGTGCGGTCTCCGCTTCGATCTCGCCGCGCAGGGCTGCGCCACAGGCCTTCAGCGCCACCGAATAAGCCGTGTCGCGCATTGATGCTTGCCATTCGACGAGATGCCGGTAGGCATCCATAACTGTTTGGACCTTGGCGGGAAAGCCAAGACCTACAAGGATAATCACAGGTTCTCTGAACATATCGGGTTTCATTGTCTCTCTCCTTCCCAACCCGGAATGTGCGATAGGGCGCCGCGGGCAGCGGTGCCCTTCTCCAAAGTTTCAATCAGGCGGCCTTTTGCGCTTCGATCTGCACCGGGGCGGTCGACTGCACCAGGGCCGGATCCGTCTGGATGTCGATCTTCCGCGGCTTCAACGCCTCTGGGATCTCACGAACGAGATCGATCGACAAAAGACCGTTGTTTAAGTCGGCGCCATTTACGCTGACATGGTCGGCAAGCTCGAACCGGTGTTCGAACGGACGGCCGGCAATGCCGCGATGAAGGTAGCCTTCGGATGCCATCTCCTGCTTCTTGCCAGTGACCGTCAGCAGATTGGACTGGAAGGTGATGTCGAGATCATCTCGGGCAAAACCTGCGACCGCGATTGAAATCCGGTAGCTGTCATCGCCGGTCTTGACGATGTCATAGGGCGGCCAATCACTGATCGAGCGGGCGCGCTGGGCATTTTCGAGGAGATTGAAGACCCGGTCGAAGCCGACGCTCGAGCGGAAGAGAGGTGCGTAGTCGTAAGATGTTGCCATAGCCATATCCTCCTTGAAGCAACATGGGTACAGAAGCGCCGAAAGGCGGCGCCTCCAGCAAGGCCAGCCCTTTATCAGCGGCTGGCGGCAATCGATTTGGTTTTTGAGAATTTAGGATTCAAGAGCACCGGCCGAAAAAATTTAAGGCCTCGCCGACGCGCTGAAATTCCTGCTCAGTCGAGTTCATAAACAGCAGCATTGTCCTGGATCTCACGCAGTCCTTTGTAAGATGCGTGCCGCAGATTGCCGTCGTCGGTCCAGCCACGGAACTCGATCTCGGCAATCAGCGTCGGCTGCGCGAAGACGTAGTTCTTGCCCTTGAGCGGCACGACCGGTGTCCTGGTCTTCAGCGTATCCAGGGTCTTCTTCAGGTATGCCGCGTCCTTTTCCTTGAAGCCCGTGCCGACTTCGCCGACATAGATCCAGTCGTGGCCGCGCCGGGCGGCAAGCAGCAGGCTGCCGATCCCGCCTCGGGCGGTGGCTGACTGCTCGTAGCCGACGATCATGAAGCTCTCACTCTGCACGCACTTGATTTTCAGCCAGTCGCCCGTCCGGCCGGATCGGTATGGTCGGTCCCGGTGTTTGGCGATAATTCCCTCCAGCCCGAGAGCACAAGCGTTTTCGAGGAGTTCGCCGCCGTCACCCTCCACGTCCTCGGAAAGCTGGATCGCTCCAACCATACCATCCAACAGATCTTTCAAAAGATGTCGGCGGACTGACAGCTCGGTCTTCGTCAGATCGTGCCCGTCGAAGTATAACAGGTCGAAGGCGAAGAGGACGGCTTCGCTCGAAGCTCGTTTGCCGCCGCGTCCGCCAAGCGAGCGTTGCAGCGCTCCGAAGTCGGACCTGCCCTGCGCATCGAGCACAACAGCTTCGCCATCCAGGATAGCAGTCCCGACTCCCAGCTCTTTGGCAGCTGCCGCGATCGCAGGAAACCAATGTGTCCAGTCATGGCCACCGCGGGTGATAATTCGCACGCCTTTCGGCTCGATGTGCACGGCCAGCCGATAGCCATCCCACTTGATCTCAAAAGCCCAATCCGGACCGCTCGGTGGAGCTGGCTTGAGCAAGGCCAGGCATGGCTCAACCCGATCGGACATCGGATCGAATGGAAGGTTCGGCTGCGCCGGATCGCGCTTGCGGCGCGGCTGCGATTTTGCAGAAAGCCCGTCGTCCTGTAGGAGCGGTTTGGCGCGTCGCTTCATTTGCTGGACCGGGTCTCAGCGGCGACCGACTTTTTCAGAGCGTCCATGATGTTGATGACGTTGCTCGGCGTTGACTTTGCTGGCGCGGACGGTTTCGCCCTGGCCGGCTTTTTCAGCGCTTTCTTCTTGGCGGCAATGATGTCGAGAAGCCGGTCCTGCACCGGATCGATGACCATCTTCGGGTCCCAGTGCTGCGTCTGCTTCTTGATCAGTTGCTGTACCAGGGGCATCATCTCGCTGTCCGCCGTCTCGTCGTCGTCGATGCCCGCAAAATACAAGTCTTCATCCCGGACTTCATCCCCGTAGCGCAAAGTCCAAAGGACAATACCCTTTCCGCGTGGCTCCAGCATGACGGCGCGTTCCCGGCGCGAGATCACCAGCCGCGAGATGCCAACCATGTCCTGCGCTTCCATCGCATCGCGAATGACGGAGAACGCCTCCTGTCCGACCGGATCGTTGGGCGATAGGTAATACGGCGTGTCGAGCCAGATCCATTCCACACTGTCGCGCGGGGTGAATGTGGAGATGTCGATCGTCTTGGTGCTGTCGAGCGCAACGTTCTCCAGCTCCTCGTCCTCCAGCATGATGTATTCGTTCTCGCCACGCTGGTAGCCTTTGACCTCATCTTCGTCTTTGACCTCTTTGCCGGTGACGCTGTCGACATAGTGGCTGACGACACGGTTCTGGGTCTCCCGATTGAGGGTGTGGAAACGAACCTTCTCGCTTTCGGAGGTTGCCGGCATCATCTGCACCGGGCACGTGACGAGCGATAGCTTGAGGTAGCCTTTCCAATAGGGACGAACAGCCATGGTCTCCTCCGATCAACCGGCGCGGCGGGTCTGCGACGCCGCGGACTTGGTTTTGGCAGCGGCGGGCTTGGCGGCCTTCTGGCGCGCCGTGCCCTTGTTGGCATTGGCCGCACTCCGTTTCGGCTCCGCCTTCTTTCCACCAATGCCGGCACTTTCTCTGAGTGCCTGCAGAAGATCGCTTGGTTTCGACGCCGTCGGCGCCTTTTTCTTCGGAAGCGCCCTACCCTCGATCTTTGCCTTCACCAGCTCCCCGACGGCAGCCTCGTAGCGGTCGTCGAAGGCACTGGCATCAAAGCTTCCTTTTTTGGTGCCAATGATGTGCTCAGCCAGTTCTAGCATTTCGCCTTCGATCTTCAGATCGGGTAGTTCCTCGAACGCCTCCTGAGAGGAGCGCACCTCGTAATCGAAGTTCAGCGTTGTGGCGATCAGCCCTTTGCCATGCGGACGGATGAGGACGGTTCGAACGCGGCGAAAGAGAACGGTCCGGGCAATCGCGGCAACCTGGGCCTTCTTCATGCCGTCGCGCAAAAGCAAAAAAGCATCCGTGCCCATCTTGTCCGGCGCCAGATAGTACGGCTTGTCAAAATAGACGTCGTCGATCTCGTGGCAGGGGATGAACGCGTCGATCTTGAGCGTCTTGTCGCTGTCAGGAACTGCGGCCGCGACCTCCTCGGGCTCAAGGATGATGTATTGGCCGTTTTCGACCTCGTATCCTTTGACCTGCTCGTCACGTTCGACCGGATCGCCGGTCTCGCTGTCAACGAACTCGCGCTTGACCCGGTTACCCGTCTCGCGGTTCAGCGTGTTGAAAGCGATCCTTTCCGAAGATGACGCTGCGGTGTACAGCGCCACCGGACAAGCGACCTCTCCGTATTTGATGAAGCCTTTCCAATTCGCTCTCGGGGCGACCATGACGCAGAACTCCTGACACAACCAATGCGATTCAAGCGAATCAGCATGTAATTGTTCCGAGTCGAAATGAATCAATTTTCAAGGACTTAGTGCGATCATGCACACTCGTTTTGCGAGTCTGCGCTTGTCTCTTGATTCCCAAGCATCTTTTCCTGGTCACATGCGTTTCTTCGTGGAGCAACCCAAAAGGAGTCCTGCCATGAGCAAGCGTGAACTGATCGATACCGGAACTGACAAGCGTTACGTCCGCCGCGACAAGGAGGGGAAATTCAAGGAGAGTGTCGACGTCTCTCGCTCGCTGTCGGCCGATGCTCGCCACGACGCGAAGCATGATGCGAAGCCGGGTCAGGGCGACAAGGGTGATCGCAAGCACTGACGGAAACGCCCGTGAAGCTCGCTACCTATAACGTCAACGGGATCAATGGCCGGCTGGAGGTTTTGCTCCGCTGGCTCGCCGCGGCAAAGCCTGATGTCGTCTGCCTGCAGGAATTGAAGGCGCCAAACGACAAATTCCCGCGCCGCGAGATCGAGCGTGCGGGCTACGGTGAGATCTGGAACGGCCAGAAATCCTGGAATGGCGTGGCAATCCTTGCCAGGGATCAGGAGCCGCGCGAGACACGACGCGGACTGCCGGGAGATCCCGACGACAGCCACAGCCGCTATATCGAGGCTACCATCGATGGCATCGTCATTGGCTGTCTGTATCTTCCGAATGGCAATCCAGCACCTGGGCCGAAATTCGACTACAAACTCCGCTGGTTTGAGCGACTGCATTCCTACGCCGCGGAGCTCTTCGAACTCGATGTTCCTGTAGCTCTGGTCGGCGATTTCAATGTGATGCCAACCGATCTCGACGTCTATAAACCGGAGCGCTGGCGGGATGACGCCCTGTTTCGCCCTGAGGTGCGCGCAGCTTATGCCGAACTCATTGCCATGGGCTGGACGGACGCCATCCGGCTGCTGCATCCGGAAGAGCGGATCTACACGTTCTGGAAGTATTTCCGCAACGCCTTTGCCCGCGATGCCGGCCTGCGCGTTGATCATTTCCTGCTGAGCCCATCGCTGCGGGAAAGACTGCAGACCTGCAGCGTCGACAAGTTCGCGCGGGCCTGGGAGCACACCAGCGACCATGCCCCGGTCTGGATTGAACTGGATGATGAATAGCATATCTCAAGGACACATTGGTGCGGTCGTTTCCAGGCTCGCCAACCATGGCGATCGCCGAGGGAGAAACAAAGGAGTGTCAGTATGCAAGATTTCGACGCCGTGGAGTTCGCGGACCGTCTGGCGGCGATGACGGACGAGGAGGTGTTTGGGCTGATGAAGACGCTTGAGGAAGCAAGCGAGGGTGTTCGTCCTGAAGATCGTGATGACAGCGATGTATTCGCTCAGATCGCTTTGGTGGAGACGGCGATCGAGGATCGGTTTCCGGGACAGCTTATGGCGCCATACAAGGATTGGCAGCAGCGCCGTGTCGGTGGCTGATCAGGAGGATTTTTCATGAGTGAGAGATCTGAAAATCAGGAACGACTGTTTCAGCAGTTGGATGATGCCGTCGCTGAGATCATCGATCGTTTCGCAAATGAGGGACACGGAACAGCGCGTGTCGTTGAGACGCTTCAGGACGTTCTGGCAAAGCGGCAGCTCGCCTATGATCGCGACCCTGATCCCGCGGATGAACCGATAGAAGAACCGGCCAACGAGTGGCCCGCAGCCGATAACCCGTCGAACGAAAACGGGGGGCGGAAACCATGAACAATACGGCAGACCATCCCGCCGCCGTTGAGGCAATAGGCAGTCTGACCCGGACGCAAGAAGAAGCGCTTCGAGCAATTGCTTTCTTCCGGCGACAGAGGAAAGTGGGCCGGGGTTGGCTGGTGGGTGACAAGCGGCTATCGGAGAAGCTTGTCGAGCGGCTGGAAAAGATGGAACTAGTCGAGGAGAGCTTCATCTGCGGCGAACCGGTGCTGCAGTTGACCATTGTCGGACAGGCGATCAAGGCGCAGCTGCTTCAGTAACTGTCTGCTCCGGCTTTGGATCCGGTAGAAAGACATCCATCTCCCAATATGAAAGCCTAGCTGGCTGACGCTACTGACCAATGTTTTGATATAAAAATTGGTCAGTAGCGTCGGAGTTGCCATTGGTGACCAATTTTTGTATATAATTTTTGGACACAATGTAGGATGACTATGCCGGATCCCACATCTGACACTCTGGAACGCATTCACCAAAGGATCGCCGACGCAGCGCCTTCCGGGGTTTGGTCGCGCTCCGATTTTCTGGACATCGCAACACCGAACGCGGTCGAAAAGGCGCTGCAAAGGCTGGCCAATCGCGGCGACATCCGCCGCCCTCATCGTGGTCTTTACGACAAGCCAGCTGTCAGCCAACTGACAGGTAAGATGGTGTTTCCGCCACGGGCCTCATTCATCGATGCAATCGCGCGACGTGACAAACTTCGTGTCTGCGTCGATGGCATGACGGCTGCCAATGATCTTGGCCTGACGACGGCCGTCCCCGCCAGGTCAACAATCTACGCGGACACATATCCCCGAACCATCGAGATCGAGGCCAATGCTGGCGATGCGGAGGCAACGAAGCCTGTAATCTACATCTTGGACTTCAAGCGCATTTCGGCAAAGACCGCTTTTTGGGCGGGGCGGCCGGCAATGCGAGTGATTCAGGCCCTCCACTGGTTTCGTGACGAGCGATCCAATCTTGAAACTGTTGTCGATGGTATCGTCCGCTACCTGGCACGAAGTCCACACAGGCAGCCGATTGTAGAGGATCTGCGCGAAAACATTCACGCCATCCCAGCCTGGATGTATCAGTCTGTGGAGACCATAACCGCCGATCCGCCACTCCAGGAAGACGGAAGCACTTCGCCGAGCCGCGGGGGAATGGATGAACATGCGCCAGAGTTTCGTTGATATCCTTCGCTCGACCGCTGACGAGCGGCGAGCACTGTTTTCCGCCGCTGCGTCCGACCTGGAGACGCGGGCCGAAAATATCGAGAAGGATCTGTACGTCTGCTGGGTGCTGGACTTTCTGTTCAACCAGCGGAGGGACGATACTATCGGCCTCTACTTTAAGGGCGGCACCAGCCTCAGCAAGGCATATGGCCTGATAAAGCGTTTTTCTGAAGATATCGACATCGGCATCTACAAGGCAGATCTAAAAGTTCCGCTTGAGGCCGATATCGCAGCACTTCCCTCCGTCAATCAACAGCAAAAGGCTCTGGCCGAGCAGGTGGACGAGGCAGCGCGCCATTATATGTCCGGACCGCTCAAGAGTTTGCTCGATGAGGAAATCACTGCGGTCGAGGGAGAGACCGGACAATCGGGGCATTTTTCGCTCGACTTCGGATACGATCTCTACCGAAAGAAGGAGGCGCTTGACGTACTCGTTCTGGGATACAAAAGCGTCTTTGACACGAGCGGCGGTTATGTCGAGGCCGCAGTGCGCATCGAAGGCGGGGCACGCCCGGATCCGGTTCCGGCCGAGAAGCGAGAGATCATTCCATACGTTTCCTCGGAAATGCCAAAGGGCACTGACCTGACGGTCCAGAATGTAACGACCGTCAAGCCGGAGCGCACTTTCTGGGAGAAAGTTCTGATCCTTCACGCGATGACGGAGATGACGGAAAAACGAAGCCTGCAGGATGGTCCTGAGCTGAAAGTGCCAGACCTTAATCGATACTCGCGCCACTACTACGATGTCCATCAAATCTGGACGAATCCTGACTACGGCAAGGTCACTGCATCGATGCTTGACCTTGCCGAGGCTTGCCGCCGGCATAAGGAGCTGATGTTTCGCGCGCCGGACCATCGATATGATCGAGCCGTCCCAGGAAGTTTTCGACTGGTGCCGACGCCCGAGATGCGCAAAAAACTCGCATCAGACTACGAGAGAATGTCCGCCATGATATTTGGCACGCCGCCCGAATTTGGGTCTGTCATGGCCAGCATTGAAGAGTTGGAGTCCTTTCTCAACTCAATCGCGGAGCCCTCGATTTGAAGGCAAATGCGAGAGCTAGCCGATCATGAAGTGCCCTGATTGGATCTGAACCAGCCACCCTGTTGGGACAATTCAGTGCGTGGCAGAGGGCTCCGAGCCACACACCAAAGCTGCGTCTCAGCTGGCAGAAAACTTCTGGACTGCGGTGACGTCGAAATAATCGCGCCACTCAACGATCTTGTCCCCTTCTACCTCGAAAATCCCCATGATCATCACACGGCCGATTTCGCTGCCATCGGCGCGCTCAAACCTGTCTAGCCGCTCGGTGAGAACGCGAGATCCATCGGCGGCAATCGCGAGCATGTCGATATGTACCGTGGCGATGCCCATTGATGCTTCCAATCCATCGATCATCGCAATGGCCTCGTCGGCTCCAGTCGTTATTGATACGCCTTCGTTGACCCAGCGCGTGGCGGGTGTGAACCAGTGGCGGACGGCTGGCCTTCCACCGTCTTCAACGAACGCGGTGCAAAATGCCGAAACGGTTTCAATTGGGGTGAGCATGATGGGTTCTCCGGGGCCGTCAGAAGCCCCGATGGCCTCTGTCTTGGCCCGATAATAGGATTTGAACCCCAGGGCCACGATGCCGAAACTTCCGTTACTCTTGCCTGATCTTCCGGAAAGCTTGATAGAACCGGGCAATCTGGTTACGGTGGAACCATGAGCGAACTCGACAAGATACGGACAATCGCGATGCGTCACGCCGGACGTTCGAACCCTAAATTGCCGAGACTGTTTGCCTATACCCTCGACCATACGACCGAGATCGACCCGCTGATTTATGATCCTGCAGCATCTCTGGTGATCCAGGGCACCCAGCGCATGTTCATCGGCGACAAGATGTTCGAGTACGGCCCAGGTCAAAGCATGATCGTAGCGGCCGAGATCGCCGCGCTGGGTCAGGTTTGCGAGGCTTCGCAAGATAGTCCGTTTGTCGCGGTCGGTCTGTTTCTGGATCCGGCTCTGCTGTCCGATCTCGTCCTAGAGATGGCGGCGATGCCGGAGTTGCCGATCGGATCGGGGTACGGCGTGAGTACCGCGAGCGCGTCGCTTCTGGGCGCTTGGGGCAGAATGATGGAACTGCTGGATCGCTCAGCCGAAATTCCGGTCATGGCACAGTCTCTGGAGCATGAACTGATGTTTCGGCTGCTGATGGGGCCGCATGGCGGATTGCTGCGACAGATTGCGGGATCTGACTCGCGCCTGATGCACATTCGAAAAGCAATGGCCTGGATCCGCGACCATTACACCGAGCGTCTCGACTTCAAGGAAACCGCAGTGCGCGCAGGCATGAGCGTCTCCGTCTTTTACGACCGTTTCAAAGCCGTCGCCGCGGTCAGTCCGCTTCAGTATCAGAAGTATATCCGGCTCCACGAGGCGCGCCGACGCATGATCGCGACCGAGGCAGGTGCGGCAGAAGTTGCCTTTGCGGTCGGCTACGAGAGTGCCTCCCAATTCAGCCGGGAGTACAGGCGTCTGTTCGGAGCACCTCCGGGTCTAGACACCAAACGGGCGAAGGCTGGCCTAGGGAGCATCAATTCGCCAAAAGCGCCTGGTGCGCGGTCAGATGTTGCTTGAACCGTCGCTCATAGTCTTGGCCAACCGCCGCGATAACGCTCTCTCGTAGGGACAAAGCCTCGCGCCATCGGCCTAAACGCGGGAGACCCTGAAACATCGTCTGCGTTACAGCCGGGTCGATAAGGCCGAAATACCGGAACACCGGCGCAAACACCACATCGACCATACTGAACATCGAACCAGCGAAGTACGGCCCCTGCCTCACGAGTTCCTCCAGCCTCTCAAGTCGATCCCGCAAGGCAGCACCCTTGGAGTCTGCGGTCACCCGGTCCTTGGCATTCAGGAATTGCCAGGCATCGGTGAGTGTTGCCGTGCCGAACTCGACCCAGCCCCGTTGCAGAGCACGCGGCAGGGCATCGACAGGATAGAGTTTCGCCCCATGCTGCGATTCCTCGAGATATTCGCAGATCACCATGCTTTCGAAGAGGATGACGTCTGGCTCGTTCGCACGGCCTACCCTCAGCAGCGGCACCTTTCCGGTCGGCGATAGCGCCAGAAACCATTCTGGCTTCGAAGCAAGGTCAACATCGATCCTGTCGAAGGGCACGCCCTTTTCCAGAAGCACGATGGCCGCCCTCTGAACGAACGGGCACAGCGGATGGCTGATGAGGGTGAGATGTGGCATGGGTGAACCCTTGAGGTGCTCGGGACGACTTACAGCAACTGCCCCCCCGAGATGTCGAAGGTCGTCCCGTTCGCCCATGCCAGGTCGTCGGACAGAATGGCGGCCACCGCACTGCCTATATCGTCGGGCAAGCCGACACGCCCCAAAGCAATGCCCTGCGCTATATAAGCGTTTACACCTTCGTTGTCGCGCACTGCACCGCCGCCAAAGTCAGTGGCGATGGCGCCTGGCGCGATTGCATTGACGCGGATGCCACGAGCCCCAAGCTCGACGGCCATAAACCGGGTAAGGACCTCTACGGCAGCCTTCGCAGCAGCATAGAGGCTGTAACCGGGCAGTGTGAAACGAACAAAACCCGACGAGACGTTCAGAATCCGCCCGCCGTCCTCGATATGAGGCAGCAGCTTTTGTGTCAGGAAGATTGGTCCGCGCAAATGCGTCGCCATCAGCGAGTCGAATTGATCTTCGGTAGCGTCAGTGAAGTTGGAGAACAGGCCGTTGCCAGCATTGTTGACAAGGACGTCGAACCGGTCACGGCCGAAGTCGGACTTGAGGGTTTCGGCAACATTTTCAGCGAAATTCGGGAAGCTTGCCGTATCCGTTACATCGAGCGCCAACATCTCAATCTTGCCTCCCAGCTCCTCGACTTCCCGGCGCAGAGCGTCCGCCCCCCCCAAACCGCTGCGGTAAGTGCCGATGATGTGAACACCGCGTTTAGCGAGGTGAAGCGCCATGTTGCGGCCGAGCCCGCGGCTAGCTCCGGTGATGAGTGCGATCTTGCTGGTCATGAATGGCTTCCTGGTATTGTCGTGTATGGGAGCTGCGATATTGCAGCCCCTTTCGATGTCTCCAGGATAATGAATGCGGAAGATCATTCTCCACCTGATACGCTCAGCTTCTTGCCTGATTGTCTCAATGGCTTTACGTGACCGCCATAGGGTGCCATAGTTTATCGATGACAAACGTATTCCAGGCCCATCTCGACATTGCCTTACGCCATGCGCCGGCGGGGCTGACCATCACGCCTATCCCTCGGCTGGAAATCAGCGTGGGGCAGGCTACCCCCGGCAAGGCACCCTGTCTTTACCGCTCGATGATCTGTTTCATCCTGCAGGGAAAGAAGGATGTCGCTATCAACGATAGTCTCCTGAGCTACGATCCCGCGCATTACCTGATCAGCGCACTCGATCTGCCGTTGACAGGGCAGATATTTGATCGTGACGACGGCCAGCCCTACGTCGCAGTTTCACTGGTCGTGGACCCGGCGCTGCTTGCCGATGTAGCGGCAACAATTCCACCGGTTCGCGACAACATCCCTCAAGGCGTAGGCATCGCAATCAATCCCATGACAGCTCAGTTGCGCGACACCCTGCTGCGCCTGCTATCGTTGCTGGACACTCCTGATGACATCGGCGCGCTCGCTCCGATGGCTGAGCGAGAATTGCTTTATCGTCTCCTTCAGGGTCCACAGGGACGGTTGTTGCGACAGATTGCGCAGCCTGAGGGGGCGCTTGGTCGCATCCGCCGTGCCGTGGCCTGGATCAGGGACAATCAAGACACACAACTACATATCGAGGCTTTGTGCGACGCCAGTGGCATGAGCAGAGCCAGCCTGCATCGCCATTTCCTCGCGATGACTGGCCTCAGTCCACTGCAGTACCAAAAGCAGCTTCGCCTCCAGGAGGCGCGGCAGATGTTACTCGCCGGCGATCACAGCGCGTCCGCTGTCGCGTTTGCGGTCGGTTATGAGAGCGCTTCGCAGTTCAGCCGAGAATACATGCGCCAGTTCGGCTCTCCGCCAGCTCGAGACATCCGGCGGATCCGGGAGTCTATGGCAAGTCCTGCGCTTTGAGTTATCTCCATGGAACTTTTCGTACAAACATTGGCCGACATCTCAGATCACATGCAACATTTCGCCGAAAACACAGAATAATCGACAACTGGGCTCTACGTCATCAGTTAACATGTCCGCTTTATCCGATGGCGCACCACTGCTTCAAAACCTTCGCTGGTGAGGATGATAGGGTCGTGAACGCCTTGAAGAGGATCGAACCGACCACGCTGTTGTTAAAAGTAGTCCTCCGTCTCCAATTTCTCAAATGTATACATCGGCATGACCTCGATGGAATGACCAATTTGGGGCCAGTGGCGGTCTGTCCGCTCCTGGTTACCGCTTCTCGAAAGCGGACATCGGCGTGCGATGCGTCCGACGGTTGTAGCGGCAAGCAGTGACCAAATAGTCAGAGCCAGCGGCGAACCTCGGCCTTGTAGCGGCGGTAGTCCTCGCCGAATTTCGCTTCGAGATAGCGCTCCTCGCGGGCGATCACCTGCGTCTGGATCGCGATCAGCACCAACGGGAGCAAGGCAAAGGCAATCGGCCCGTCGAAGCCGATCGCAAGGCCGGCATAGACAGTGCCATGCCGAGATACATGGGATTGCGGCTCCACCGATAAGGACCGCTCGTTGCGATAAGGGTCGTTGGCTGCGATGGCCGAACGTTGGTGCCCAGCCGCCGCAAGCATCACCGCCGCGCCGGCAACGGACAGCAGCGCGCCTGCTACGACAAGCAACCGCCAGTCGATGCCGAAAGAGCGCAGGGTGACGAACCGCTCCGCCGCCAGCCCCAACAGCAGCGCTCCCAGATAGATGAAGGGCGGAGGGAAGCGCACACCCGCGCTTTCCGGTTCGACGGCCATGCTCATCTCCAATCTGTGTTCAAACCAGCATCGACTGCTGGGCGAAGATGCCCGCCATCGCGCCTTGCCATGTTGCCGTGGTGACCGACGGAATTCCTGGGTTTGCGAGGTCACCGGCGGCATAGATACCGGGCATGCTCGTTTCACGGCGCTCGTCGGTCTTGATAGCAAGACCGGTTGGCGTATTGACCGTGTCGAGACCCAGTGTTTCATGCAGGTTTACGGACGGCTTGTTGCGCGGATGCGCGAACAGGATATCGACTGCGGCGTCGGGGCCGGTATCGAGCTTGATAGTGGCATTGTGGTCCCCGTGACGGGCGATCCCGGTGATGCGGCCATCAACGACAGGTACCTTTCGGCCCGCCAGATCTGCGCGGATGTCGGGTGCGATGTCGTGACCATTGCCGAAGACCGTCAAACTGTCGGTCCAATCGTGAAACAGCCTGACCTGATTCATCGACTGCGGGCCGGACCAGACGAGGCCCCAATGCTGGCCGGCGACTTCAAAGCCGTCGCAATAGGGGCATGGGATGACGGATGTGCCCCAGCTTTCGGCAAAGCCTGGAACAGCAGGCATCTGGTCGACGACGCCATAGCTCAGGATCAGGCGGCGCGCGCCAAGGTCTTCGCCATCGCCAGTGAGGACGGAAAAATTGTCGATGGTACCGGAGATGCTGTCGGCACGGGCATTGACAAGGTTGATCGCGGGATAACGCGCCAGTTGCTGCCGTGCCTCGGTCAGGATGTCTGATGGTGGCTTGTGATCGTGGCCGAGCACACCATGCGAGCGGCCGGCGAAGCGGTTGCGCGGCAGGCCGGTATCGAGAACGGTGACCTTGCGGCGGGCACGGCCGAGTTGCAGGGCAGCGGCGAGGCCGGCAAAGCCGCCGCCGATAATGATGACGTCATTCATGGTGATGGGTTCCTTGTTGTGGATGGAGGGAGTTGGGCTGGCGGTGGCCCGGGCGCCGGCAAGGCCGATGGTGGAAAGCGCGGCCAAATTCAGCAGGGCTCGTAGTTGCATGGCACCCTCGTGTTTCGCTTCATTCTTCGACTTGCTTATTTTAAAAACTCCATGGTATCCTTATTCAGAATAACGATACTATCAAGGACTATAATTATGGTGACTGAAAATAGTCAGAGCCGGCGCGGCCGGCCTGCCAACGAAGAACTTGGTCAAACGATCGTCGACACCGCAGGCGAACTCTTTGCGGAACTGGGTTTTCAAGCGACGACATTGGACAAGGTCGCTCAGCGGGCGAAGATATCCAAACTCAGCATCTACAGGCACTTTGAGAACAAGGAGGCGCTGTTTGGCGCAGCGTTTGCGGCCCGCTGCCATCAATTAATACCGCAGGTCCTTTTTGAAGGCGTCGACGGTTCGGCCGAAGATCAGCTCATGGCAGTGGGATCATCCGTGCTTCGCACGCTTCTGCGCCCGGACGTCCGCAATGTCGAAGCCATGGTCATGGTCGACACACTGAACCAAAGGTCGTTAAGCAAGGTCCATTACGAAGCTGGTCCCGCCCATATCATCGCGCAAATCGAGGTCCTGTTGCTTCAATTGCACGAGAAGGCGGTTCTGAACGTGCCCGATCCTCTTCGATCCGCCCGCCTGTTTGCCGCGCTTTTCAAAGGATCCGATCTCCTGATGATCTCACGTTTCGATGAGGCGACAGCAGAGGACGACAACGAAATCGAATCCTATTGCCGGTCGGCCGTCGCCATGTTCATCGCCGCGCACCGCGGAAACGACCAAGCAGTTGGACAGCCTGCTTAAGAACGGATCGGCACGAGGCAGGATATGGACATGGCAGAGCGAACCGGTGATCGGGTCGCGGATTGGAATGACCAAAGCGGAGAGCACTGGATCACCCACCATGGCCGGCTGGAGCGGTGTCCGGCTAGGCCGCGATTGATGCTGCCGCGCCCACTACCGGCGAACGTGTACTGGACGTCAGCTGCGGTGAGGCGCCGCACCTTTGCGTAAGAATAGCTTTGTGAACTGGGAGATGAGAACTGCATGAACAGATGTTGCTCGGATATCGGTCGTAACAACGGCGCACCACCAGCGAGACTGTGGCCGATGATATAGCGCTGATGGAAGCCGAAACCGTCACGAATGCGCGTTTCGCCGACTTTGTTAAGGCGACGGCAACCGCAACATCGCGTCGGCCTGGACGCATTTCTGCCGTCGGTCCGAGCGCACGCAAACAGGTTGTCGCCAGTGCGACCGACCGCTGCAATGGGCTTTGCGGTCGGCGCGACTGTGGCGCCCGTCCGTCATGACGATAGATGACGTAAAGTTTCCGAATGCCGACGCCCTACTTTCTGCTTGTGGCGCAAGCTCCGCGAATGCTTACGGCCGGGAGAGCCCAAACGTCTTTCTGATGCCGCCATCCAATGCCTTGGCTGGAACAAACCGCTTCAGGCGGCTCAGAAGCGTGGCCTGTTTTCCGACCGGCCTGCGCATTTTGTGAGGGCCTGTGATTGCGGCCATGATTTCGGCAGCGACAGTCTGAGGACTGCTTGCTGTCTTAATGGCGGAAAGAACGGCCTCATTGGATTTGGCTAATTGATGAGCGTAGTCGTCAATGCGCGTCTCCGTCTGCTTCGCATTGACATCGAGACTTGTCCTCGTGAACGTCGGCTCAACAAGGACAGAGCGAATGTTGAATTGCCGCACTTCATGGTCAAGCGTTTCAGACAGTCCCTCCAGGGCGTGCTTGCTGCTGGCATAAAGGCCCATATAAGGTGCGGGGAGGAAGCCGAGGACCGAGCTGACATTGACGATCAGACCGAAGTTCTGCTGCCGCATCGCGGGCAATACCGCTCGTATCATGCGCAGTGGGCCAAAGAGATTGGTTTCAAAAAGGGCCTTCGCCTCATCGTCCGACGTGCTTTCGACCGGCCCGACAAGAGAGACGCCTGCATTGTTCACCACAACATCAATCCGACCTGAACGGGACAGAACCCAATCGACGAATTGCCTCACCGACTCGTCATTGTCCACATCGAGACGTCCGTACTCGACACCAGGAACCGGTCCACTTTTGTCCGGATTGCGCGATCCTGCAAACACCTTGAACCCGTTCTGCGATAGCAACCTTACAGTCGCCTGCCCTATGCCGGAGGATGCTCCAGTCACTACAACAGTCTTGTCTGTCGACATCTACGCTCTCCAAAATTAGCGTTCGATTAGAAATCAATATAGATGTCGTACGTAATCTATAGCTCTGTTAGATTGCAAGCGAAATAAAACGCGTGGGCATAAATTGAGGAGGCGGATGGTCAGTCCACACGACACGTGGTTGAGTCGCCTCGACGCGGGAAACATCGGTCGAGTTAATGCGGCGGTTCTTGCCTGAGGAGTGGCAGGTGTGACGGATGCTTATGCCATCAAGTCACGCCGTTCGCCTGTCCGCTGATGGATTGCCCAGCGCACGCTGGAACGCGGATCGTTGCTCGCCTCTTTCGACGTAGTCCTGCAAGCCAGGACTATCCAGCAGAATATCAGAGTGCTTGAGCGGCCGCAGTACGCTCACCATCATGAGATCACCGACGCTGAACTGAGCCCCCTCAAGCCACTCTTTGCCTCCAAGCGCATCGCCCAGTTGTTGGAGCCGCTGACTGAGATGTCCAACGCTGCCAGAGGCGATACAGGGTTCGATCGTATTGACCGCTGCAAACATCCACATGATGGAACGCGAGCACGCATTCGCTTCATCGGGAAGGAGGCCGGCGAAACGCTGTGCTATGTGAAGCACGATCGCACCGGATTCGAAAAGAATGAGATCGCCCTCCTGATAGATCGGCATCTGGCCGAACGGCTGCATTTGCAGATATTCGGGGCGGCGCATCTCGGAAAAAGTCAGGTATCGTAGAGTGTAAGGCTGTCCGACTTCCTCGAGAGCCCACCTGACGCGCATGTCCCGGTGATATCCTCTACCCCCGTCCGGAGGATGTTTGAAGATCGATACGACAGGGTTCATGTCAAGGCTCCTCATTGGCAGGATTGAAGCGGGACGAAGGTATGGCTTCTGAAAGGGCCCTGTGGGCACGCAAAACCCACGCCACATCTCGCCAAGCAGTATGATCCCTCCGCAGCATCATCTGCTGCGGAGGGGCGGGTTGGCTATTCCGCAGCAAGCGGATGCTGAGCTGTTTCCGTATTCCCGTGCTCCGTCGGATGCATTTCTGCCTTGGGCGGCTTGATGCGGAACCATGCAGCATAGAGTGCCGGCAGGAAGAGCAGGATGATGAGCGTGCCCACCGCCGTTCCGCCGATAAGCGTGTAGGCCATCGAACCCCAGAAAACCGAATGCGTCAGGGGAATGAAGGCAAGGACCGCGGCAAGCGCTGTCAGGATGACGGGCCTCGTTCGCTGCACCGTAGCCTCAATCACGGCATGATAGTCGTCCAGACCCGCGGCCTTGTTCTCCTTGATCTGCTCGGTGAGGATCAGCGTGTTGCGCATGAGGATGCCCGCCAGGCCGATAAGACCCAGGATCGCGTTAAACCCGAAAGGCTGGTTGAACAGGATCAGGGTCGGCACGACGCCTGCAAGACCGAGCGGTGCTGTCAGCATCACCATCGTCATCGTCGACAGACTGCGTACTTGAAGGATGATGACGATGAGGGTCGCTGCGATCATCAGTGGGAACACCTTCACCAGGGCAGTATTCGCCTTGAGTGACTCCTCTATATTGCCGCCCATCTCGATTGTGTAGCCAGCAGGCAGAGATGCAACGAGTGGCTGAAGAGCGGTCATCGCCTGTTGCGAAACCTCCGGCGGTTGTGTCGCCTCGTTAATGTCGGATCGGACCGTCACCACAGGCGTTCTGTCACGACGCTTGAGGATCGGTTCTTCGAAGCGCACCTCCGTGTGGCCGATCTGATCGAGCGGGATCGCACGGCCGTCTCTTGTCATGAGCGAGAAGTCAGCGAGCCTTGCAGGATCGAGGCGGATTTCACCGGCACTTCTGGCCACGACGGGAACGTTTCGGATGTTCTCACGGACTTGCGTGACGGGAACACCACTTAGCAGGAGCTGTATCTGCTGGGCAGCCTCGGCGGACGACATGCCGATGAGGTTCAGGCGATCCTGATCAGGAACGAACCGGACAACAGGTGTGCGGTTACCCCAGTCACGATTGGCATTTCTGACGTCAGGTACCGAGCTCATGAGAGCAAGTGCCTGTTCGGAGATTTTGTACAGCTCTTCGGCGTCCGGTCCTTTGATCCGAAACTCGACGGGGAATGGCGTGTAGGGGCCAAAGACGAGTTGCGTCACACGGACGAATGCCTCGGGCGCCAGCCCTTGCGCAACGGCTTCCCGCAGACGAAGTTTCAGCACCTCACGCTCATGTGCGTCGGATGTCAGCACAACGATCTTTGCAAAGGCAGGATCGGGCAGTTCGGGGGCCATGGCGAAGAAGAAGCGTGGCGCACCCTGGCCGATGTAACTGGTCGCGATCTTCGCTTCGGGCTGCTGCTTCAACCAGCCCTCAAGCTTCTTGACCGTGGCTGTCGTCGTTTCGATGCTCGTGCCTTCAGGCAAGCGGACTTCGACGAGAACCTCAGGGCGGTCCGATGTCGGGAAGAACTGCTGCTTCACCGCACCCATCCCGACGACCGAGAGCGCCATGACGACGCCGACCACGGCACAGGTCAGGAACTTGTGCTTGACGGTGAATTCGATCGCACCGCGCAGGCGTCTGTAGTTCGGCGTATCGTAAATCGCATGATGGCCGCCTGCCACCGGTTTGATATCGGGCAACAGCTTTACGCCGAGATAGGGCGTAAAGATCACCGCCACGAACCAGGAAACGATCAGCGCGAAACCGACGATCCAGAAGATATTGCCCGCATATTCACCGGCTGCAGAGGCGGCAAAACCGACCGGCATCAGGCCGATAATGGTCACAAGCGTGCCCGACAGCATCGGTGCGGCAGTGTGGCTCCAGGCATAGGCAGCCGCCTTGATGCGGTCCATGCCCTCTTCCATTTTCACGACCATCACCTCGATGGCGATGATGGCGTCATCGACAAGCAGGCCAAGCGCCAGGATCAATGCACCGAGCGTGATGCGGTCGAAGAAGCGCCCCGTCTCGAGCATGATGATGAAGACGACAGCCAGCGTCAGCGGAACGGCCAGAGCCACGACGATGCCCACCCGCCAGCCGAGCGCAATGAGGCTAACGAAGAGCACCACGCCGAGGGCCATAGCGAACTTCACCATGAATTCACCCACCGCCGCGTCAATGTTGACGGCCTGATCGCTGACCTTGGTCAGCGTTATGCCAAGGGGTAAAGACTGTGCGATCCGGCTGGAGCGCTCCTCAAGAGCCTTGCCAAGCTCCAGACCATTCCAGCCCTGTTGCATGACAACACCGAGCATGATGGCCGGCTCGCCGTCATGACGGATGACATAGCTTGCCGGCTCCTGATAACCCCGGCGTACCTCAGCAATGTCGGAAAGCTTCAACGCGCGGCCGGAAGCGACGATGGGCGTATCAGCGATAGACTGAACACTGTCATAGGCATCATCGAGACGAATGAACACCTGCGGACCCTGCGTATCTATTGAGCCAGCGGGCGTAACGGTATTGCGCCGTTGAAGGGCTGCGGCAATGTCCTGAGAAGATATGCCGAGGGTGGCGAGCTTCTCATAGGAGAACTCTACGAATATCTGCTCCGGCTGTTCGCCGAGAATATTGATTTTCTTGACGCCGGGAACATGAAGCATGTCCTGCCTGATTTTTTCGGCCTCCCGGACGAGATCGCGCATTGGCATGCCCCGCGCCTTGAGAGCGTAAAGGCCGAAGCTGACGTCGGAATATTCGTCGTTCACGAACGGTCCCAGAACACCCTGCGGCAGGTTTCTAGCTTCATCGCCGAGCTTCTTGCGCGCCTGATAAAATTCTTCGGCGACGGCGCTTGGCGGCGTATTGTCCTTGAGCGTGACGGTAAGATAGGCAAAGCCGGGGCGCGTCGTTGTCTCGACCCGGTCGTACCAGGCCAATTCCTGAATGCGCTTCTCCAGCGGCTCGGCAACGAGATCCTGCATCTCGCGCGCGCTTGCGCCCGGCCAGACAGTCGTGACCGTCAATGTCTTGATGGTAAAGGAGGGGTCTTCAGCGCGTCCCAGCTTGACGAAGGCATAGACGCCGGCAAGCGACAGAAGGACGATGAAGAACAGCGTGACGGCGCGTTCGCGAACCGCAAGGGCGGACAGATTGAGGTTCATCCGTTTGCCGCCTCTTTTGTCCCAACGCTGGTGCGAACTTGCGCTCCATCCTTGAGAAGATGTGCGCCAAGCGCAACGACCGCCTCTCCCGGCTTGACGTTAGTGACGACCACATTCTCTTCGCCCACCCGCTCCACGTTCACATCACGAAACTTCACGACGGACGATTGCTGATCGATTACCCAGACACCTGTCCGCGTCCCGTCATCCAACAGGGCGCCTATCGGCAGTTCGGCATGATCCTGCACATCCCTGTTCTCGATCTCGATGGTGACGGTCGACCCCAGAGGCGCATTTGCAGCCCCCCCTTCCAGCACCCAGCGCGTTTCATAGGTGCGGGTCTGCTGATCGGCAGAATCGGAGATCTGGCGCAGCTCGGCTTTTTCCGCATTTTTTCTACCATAAACCGATGCGGAGGCCGGAGCTCCAATGTCAGGACGCATGGTTTCAGGGAGCCAGACAATCGCTTCGCGCGGACCAGACTTCGCGAGCCGGACAACCGGCTGCCCGGCGGTTACCACCTGGCCCGGTTCCCCGAGCGTCTCGACAATGGTTCCATCGGCGTCGGCAACAAGAACCGCATATTTTGCTTCGTTTTCCGCGACATCTGCGTCCGCCTGAGCGGCTGCCAACTGTGCCGTCGCCGTATCCAGCAGGGCTTTCGATCGTTCATATTGCTGCGTCGAGGCGGCAGAGGTCTTCACCAGCACGGCAAAGCGTTTCTCATCGGCTTTCGCTTGGACAAATGTCGCCTGTGCTGCAATGACAGCGTTTCGCTTGGCGGTCAAAGCAAGGCGAAGATCAGTCTCATCAAGCCTCATCAATGGCTGTCCAGCGCTAACCCGCTCCCCGACGTCGACAAAACGTTCAACGATCTTGCCGGGAACGCGAAAGCCGAGATTGCTCTGGACCCTGGCACCAACGGTTCCGGTAAAGCTGCTGCTCGAATTACCAGGGAGCCTGGCCGTCGCGAGGTTGACCAGTGGCGCCAAGGTCCGGGGATCGGCAGCCTTTGCCTCGGGTGCCTGCGCAGTAAGCAGCAGTGCTGCGGCTCCGCCTGCTGCCAGCGCCAGCACTGCTGCTGCAGTGATAACAAGTTTCCGTTTCATTTCGTCGCCCCTTCTTGACGGCCTGTTCAAAAATATTAGATTGCACTCTAACTCTAAAAGGCATATAGATGTCAAATGAAATCTAATTGGAGATCCACATGAGAGTGAGCCGCGTACAGGCAGAGGAAAACCGCGAGAGGGTGATAAACGTCGCCAGCCGGTTGTTTCGAGAGCATGGTTTCGACGGGATCGGCTTGAAAGACCTGATGAAGGGTGCAGGCCTCACCCAGGGTGGATTCTACAAGCAGTTCGCATCGAAGGACGATCTTGCGGCGCTCGCATCACGGCGTGCTCTCGAGAGCGCCACGAGAAGGTGGTCCGATGCCGCAGCAGACACGTCAGATCCCCTGGAATCGATCATCAGCTTCTACCTCTCCAAAGA
>JAAIGF010118768.1_pt1 | contig 68389 bp, 60 predicted proteins | sample 6487441 | NCBI WGS metagenome assembly JAAIGF01 (sample SAMN13974129, study PRJNA590717) | phyllosphere metagenome | biome: pepper field; feature: multiple bacterial spot infested pepper fields; material: pepper leaves; isolation source: leaves from pepper fields | host: Capsicum annuum ...
ACAACAAATGCATCGCCGCCTCCGCTTCATCCCACGGCACCGAATACCCCGCGCCTTTGGCGCAGAAGATCGACGAAGACGTATACAGCGGATCGGCGTTTTTATCGTAGCCGCGCCGAGCGACCACCTCATCCGTATTATGGCAAGCCTGATAGCCGCCGTAGTTCAAACTCAGCATCCCTTTCCCCTTCGTAAAAGAAGCCAGTTCCGCGCCGTAGTTCATGAACGTGGCCGCGGGAGCGGTTCCGGTCAACACCAGATGCGTTTCGTTCGTCTCCGGCGGATCGAAGATACCATGTGCCTGCTGCACGTCCGCCATAATACGTCCCATATGCTCAAGCTCGGCGCGGATCCGGAAACGGTAGCATGGTTCGAGCAGGACATTCTCCGCTTTTTCCAACCCTTGGCGCAGCGCCCGGAATGTCGCTTCGCGAAAATCGCCGCCGTGGGTGTGCTTATTGTGCGCACGTCCGATCAGCAGCGTTACCTTGACGTCGGTCAAAGGAGAACCGGTCAGCAAGCCGTGATGCTCGCGCTCCTTCACATGCTGCCCGACCAGATTGCGGTAGCCGACCGACAACTCGTCCGCATGGCAGGCATCCTCGTACACGACGCCGCTGCCGCGCTCCCCAGGCTGTATTTCCAAATGAACCTCGGCGTAATGCTTCAGCGGTTCAAAGTGACCATATCCCCGAACCGCAGCCGCCACCGTTTCCCGATACAAAATTTCCGGCGTGCCGAACGTCACGTTCAGGTTGAAGCGCTCTTGCAAGACGCTGGCGAGCACTTCAAGCTGAATCGCGCCCATGACCCGAATCTGAAGCTGCTGCAATTCTTCCTCCCAGATCACCCCGAGCGCCGGATCTTCATCCTCCAGCATACGGAAGATTCGCAGAATATCCTTCACGGGCAGTTCTTTCGGAAAAGACACGCTGGCGGCAAGCGTCGGCGTCATCTCGAACGGAACCGATTCGTCCGCCGATTCTCCGACAGATGCTCCGGCGCCCGCTTCCGTAAGCCCAACTACGGCAAACAAATCACCCGCATATACCCGATCCGCCTGCGTATAGCGCTCGCCGTTATAAATGCGGATACCCGTCACTTTTTCCTCCAACGCATTCCGCTCGCCCTCGTTCGTCTTGCCTGCATATTGCACGAATTCCCGCACCCCGAGCGAACCTTGCAGCGCTTTGATATACGTCAGCCGCGTTCCGCTACCATCATGCCCGATCTTATAGACATTCCCTGCAAATTTCTCGCCTGCTGCCTGTTCTTCCGCCGCGTACTCCGTGACCGTGAGCCGATCGAACTTTTCCAAAAAGCCGGTAATCCCGATATCCAATAACGCCGAACCGTGCAGACACGGATAGATTGCACCCTGCCGGATCATCTTGATGAGGACCTGATTCCACTCTTCGGACGTCAAACGCTCTTCCAAATAAGCTTCCAACAGCTCCTCATTCCGCTCGGCCAAAAAGGTCTTGAGCGAATCGTCCAGCAGCAGCGGTTCGCCGGGTTGGCCGACACGGAGCGCATCCGTCAGATCGGTCGCATCCTCCGTCAGCAGGCTCCGGATCTCGGCCAGCACCCGATCCGCATCCGCGCCTTCCCGATCTGTTTTATTGATGAAAAAGAACGCCGGAATCCCGTAACGCTTCAGCAGCTGCCAGACCGTCTCCGTATGCCCTTCGACGCCTTCCACCGCGCTCAGCAGCACTACCGCGTAGTCCATCGTGCGCAGCGCGCGCTCCATCTCGGCCGAGAAGTCGGCGTGTCCCGGCGTATCGAGCAGATAGTAGGTGGAGTCGTTGTACCGCATCACGGCCTGACCCGCGAACACGGTGATCCCCCGCGCTTTTTCGATCTCGTGACTGTCCATAAACGCATCGCGGTGATCCACCCGACCGCGATTGCGTATGCTGTTCGTATGATAAAGCAGCTGCTCGGCGAACGTCGTCTTCCCCGCGTCCACGTGAGCCAGCATGCCGATCGTTTTGTTCATGAAAAGGCTCCTTTTACCGAAATCGTATTCTGTCTATCTGTTACCGTACTAAGGAAACGATCTTGCGGTCAAGCGCGTTTATCCGGTAAGGGGGACTGATGATGCAAACATTCAGATCGCAAAAACATAAGCCTAGGCTCATCGTCGTAACGCTACTGATCAGCTTGAGCCTACTTGGAGGTTGTTCAGATTGGCAGCATCGAGCTACCGTAATCGACTGGGTGGATTTTGTGAAGACAGATGACGGCATGTACATGGGACAATGGAATGCCGTGCTTCGCGATCCCGATACCGTGACGCAAGAGATTGTAGGCACAGTGAACAAGAAGCTGGACGAAAATGTTCACAACCCCAATTACTCCAGCAAGCCCGGGGACGCTGCTTTTTTGAACAAGGGCACGGAGCTGTATCGCGTGGAGGGGTTTGAGCCGGAGTATGTCGTTGCGGTGCAGGCAGAGGATCAGATTGGCGGATACAAGCTGTATGTGAATGAAGAGTATGACGGGCTGCCGGAGCAGGAATTCAAAGCAATTTTACGAGCAATGCCTTCTTCGGTGTCGGTCTATACTTGGGAAGATAACGTTCAGCCTCTACGCATAGCGTCTGGAGCCGAAGGTCAACAGTTGGTCGAACTGCTTCAGCACAGCGTATATACGCCGGACTACAGCTCGAATACGGAACAAGATCCGATATATTATCAGATCGTTTTCGATACGGGCGAACCGATTTTGTATATCTTTTCGTTGTGGGACGACGGGACAAACGTGATGTTTCGCGAATCCTATAAGGCAGAGGATCGGATTCGAAGCTTTTTAATGCCTTGAGATGTAAAAAGGCGAAGTCTCCGGTTTCCGGAGGCATTCGCCTGATTCCTCTATTCGTCCACTCTGGTCCGTGTCTTCGTCAAACCCGCCGTCCATCCAATGCCTTGGCAATCCGCCGTTCTCGGGTCTCTGGCGTCTTGGCTCCTTCAATGTCCAATACAATTCGGCGTTTATTGCTATAGCTCAGTTTATCGAATCGCTTCTGAGGCGCAGGCTCGGCAGCGAATCCGGCAGCAAGCTCAGCGGCAGAATGAATTTCCTTCCGTAGACCGCCACTGTGCTTCGGTACGTATACGAACCGATGGTGACGGTAACCGCCTGAAATCCAGGCAAAAAAGACGCAGTCCGCTACGTGCGAACGACGTCCCTTTTTTCCATTATGATCATCGATTCCGTCCTACTCCTGCGTCACTTTCTCCCGGTCTTTCCCTTTATCCGACTCGCCCGCGTTTTTGTTCGCCGCTTCGCGGTCCTGCTGCATTTCCTCGACCGTTTTGACTTTGAGACGCGCCGCGCCCTGATTGCCTTCGCGCGTCGGGATCAGATTGCCGGACGCTAGACGCTCTTTCGCTGCCGCGATGGCGTCACCGTACTGCGGCAGCCATTTTTCCCCGGCTACCAGCATTTCGTCGACCATCTGCCAGATCTCGTTCGGATTGCAAACGGCGCCGACGAGCGGGTCCATCATGAACGCCTGGCGCAGCAGTTTGTCGTCGCCGCGCACCGCCGCTTCCACCGCCAAGCGCTGCACGGAGATGCTCACGTTGCACACGGCAGCCGCTCCGAGCGGCAGGTCGCCGACGACCGGCATCGAGATGCCGTTGCGATCGACATAGCCCGGTGCTTCGATGATCGCGTCGGCTGGCAGGTTGGTGATGACGCCGCCGTTGATCGTATTGAAATGCCCCCGGTATACGCGTCCCGTTTCCAAGCCTTCCACGATATACGAACCATGCTCCTCGCCGCGATGCTCCGCATCGTATACGAACGCCGGGTCTTTGAGCCAGTTCGGGAAATCCGTCTCGAACCAGTTGCGGCCTTCCGTGCATACGCGCAGATAGCCGCCCGTCTCGCCGTTGATCCAGCTTCCGAGGTCGATCCAGTCCTGAATCTCGTCGCTGCGCTTACGGTACCACGGCACGTATTCGCTCAGGTGGCCGTTCGATTCCGTGCTGTAGTACCCGAAGCGGCGCAGCATGTCGATCCGAACCTTTTCCGTGCGGCTGTATTCCGGGTGCTGTTCAAAAGCTTCCAACAGCCCTTCCGTCAGATCGCGGCCTTCGTGCGTAGCGGAAATGTACCACGTCTGGTGGTTGATGCCCGCGCAGATGATGTCCACGTCTTTTTTATCCAGTCCATACACTTCCGCGATCTGGTGATGACCGTGCTGCACGCCGTGGCACAGCCCGATCGTCTTCACGCCGCCGTACACGTTGCACGCCCAGGTGAGCATCGCCATCGGATTGGAATAGTTGAGCAGCAGCACGTCCGGCGCCGCCTGTTCGCGAATATCGCGGCAGATCTCCAGCATCTCGGCGATGCCGCGCTGTCCGTACATGATGCCGCCCGCCGACAGCGTATCGCCGACGCATTGGTCAACGCCGTATTTGAGCGGAATATCCACATCGGTCGCGAACGCTTCCAGCCCGCCGACGCGGATTGTACAAAATACGTACTTGGCGCCTTGCAGCGCTTCGCGTCGATCCGTCGTCGGATGTATTTTGATCGAAAGCCCGTTCTCGTCGATATCCCGCTGGCACAGCTCCGTCACCATGTCGAGATTGCGACGATCGATATCCATAAACGACACGTCGATGTTCGCAAATTCAGGTACGCTAAGCAGGTCCCGCAGCAGTCCCCGCGTAAATCCGATACTTCCCGCGCCGATAAAAGCCACTTTGAATCCCATAATTAAGATCCCCTCCGATTGTAAAAGTTACATGCTGCCGTCAAGGTTAACTTGCACGTTTATCTTAGCAGGAGGAGAGATGGTAGCGTTATCAATATCGTGACCGGTTTCGCGAAAAAGTGTCAAAAATCCTCACCTCTTCATACAAGCTCATAACGGTGTACGTTCATGATAAGATTTGTCCAAGTCAGCCGTTTTCCAGGAATCCCGTTCGGTACGCCCGCGATATTCCGTAGGCGTGCAGCCGGTGTATTTTCGAAAAAGCAGATGGAAATATTGTCGGCTGCCTATGCCTACATAATCGGCGATATCGGCGATCGGAATCACGCTGCCCGCGAGCAGCATTTTGGCTTTGTCCATGCGCAGCGCGTTCAAGTAATCGGTCAGCGTACGCCCAGTGTGCTGCTTGAACAGTCGGTGCAGATAACCGGGATGCAAATTGACCGCCGCCGCGATCTCCTCCACTCGGATGCCGCGGTCATAGTTCTGATGCAGGTATTCCGTGACTTTTCGGATATAATGATGGGCATGTTGGCGGCTGGGATTCAACTGCTCCCGATGCAGCCGGGCGAGACGCAGCAGCAGCTCGGCAAACAGCAGACGCACCATGACGTTTTGCTTCCCATGATGCCGATCCAGTTCCAGTACCAGCGATTTGAGCGTGTGCAGCACTTCTTCGGGATCAGGCAGCACCAGACTGGCAAAAGGAGTTTGCAGCAGCTCGGCCAACGCCGCTTCTTCCCGAGCGAGTGCGCTGATGCTGATCGCGGATTCGGTTGAAGCGTCGAGCGATACAAAAGAAAACTCCACGTTCAGCATCCGGCAGGTGACGCCCGGTTCGACGATCAGGCGATGCGGCACGTTGGCGTCGAGCAGGATCAATTCGCCTTTTTTCAACCGGTACCGTTCTTCGCGCTCGTCTGTCATCACGTCCACGATGCAGTTTCCGCTCATGAGATACATGATTTCGGTGGAGTTGTGGCGATGGTAATCCATCTCGTAGGCGGACCATTGTTTATAATAGTAGGCATGGAAGCGGGGGCCGAATCCGTCTTCCAGCAGTTGTTGTTGAAACAGGCTTCCGCCGAGTTCAAACATAAATGGGCCTCCTTAAAAGATGCAGAGCTTCTCAATGTGTCGAAAAAGTTACTTCGGCGGGGAAGCGAGAAGACTGCGAGAGAAATTCGTTCAGGACGCTGTCTCACTCGGAAAGATGGATTGGATTTGAATAAGGAATCTTTCCGAGTTCAAAGGCGTCCTTCACTGAATTTCTCTCTCCGTCTTCTCGCTTCCAGCTACGTTGGAGTTTTTCGATACGTTGAGATGCAATGCCTCTTTTAATGATATTGGGGTAGGAAGGAAGTGATTGAAATATGGAGTTCAATTTGTTGCAAAAATTAAAATATGCTTCTCAGTTGACGACGCAAGAGAAGCATATTGTCGACTATATTTTAAAAGATCCTGAAGTTGTCTTTTATTCTACCGCGCATGAATTGGCTCGGCAAACGTTTACGAGTGCGTCGACGATTGTGCGGTTATGCAAAAAGCTGGGTACCCGAGGGTACCCAGACTTTCAGCTGAAGCTTGCGCTGGATTATAGGCAGAAGCCTTCGGCGTTGCAGTCGGCTCATACGATTGCGGCCGAGCGGGGAGACGTGTTAGCAGCAATCGAATCGGTTCCGTATTTGTATCAGCAGGCTTTGAACGATACGCGTGGTACGCTGAATGTTTCGGCGTTGGTGCGGGTGGCGGAATGGGTGAAAAATGCTGCGCGTATCGATATTTACGGCAGCGATATGAACTATTATTTGGCGCAGCAGGCGTGTACGAAATGGAATGAGCTTGGGATTTCGGCGATTGCGCATAATGACGCCAATCGGCATTATTTGCTGACCCTGAAGCCGGGCAGTCCGACGCTTTCTTTTGTCATTTCCCATACGGGCGAAAACCGGTCGATGATCGAAGTGGTCAACATGTTAAACGACAAAAACATGAATGTGGTTGCTGTGACGGGCGCCAATGATTCGACGTTGTCCCGCGCCTGTACGGAAACCTTGCTTACGCACGGGTATAACGAACAACTGCGGCTGTCCAAAATGTCGTCGATGGTTTCCGTGCTGTATCTGTTCGATATTTTATATATGAGCAGCATTACGGATGCGTACTAAAGCCGATTTTGACGTGTTTTTCAACATGTTGCTTGCAGTCGGCAGCCTGGATAGCAGAACTCAGGAGCGCTGATCCGCGGCAAATACGATTCCGGCGTCTTGGCGAGCTTGTACAAGTACATTCATGACGGATTGGCTGTGGTCGAGCAGTTCGTAGCATCGGTTGCGGTCTGCGTTGGCAAACATATCCCTAAAAGCTTCCCATTCGTAAAACAGCCAATTGGCCTCCGTTTGAGCATTGAAGGTTTCGGCAGGTTCTTGTCCGAGCTGAAGCAGTATCTCTTTGCAGCCGTTCGCTCCGCCCACGATCTGAAGATAGCCTTTTTCACCCTGGATCAGAACGAAGTTCATGCCGGTCGTGTCTTTGGCGCCTACGCATTCCGCAATGAATTCCGGGTATTTGAGCACAAGTACGCCGGAAGTATCGATGCCGTTCGGATGTTGGTTGGCGGTGTAGGCTACGGAATCCGGGCTGCCGAACAGATTCATGACCAGATGCAGATTATAGATATTGATGTCCATCAGCGCGCCGCCGGAGAACTCGGGATTGAATACGTTCGGAGTCTCGCCGATTAACAGGTCGTTGTATTTGCGCGAGTATTGGCTATAGTTGCATTGGATCATTTTAATCGGGCCCAGCTTATGCAGCTGCTCCTGCACGGTCTTCATGTTCGGCAGGTGGATATTGGAGATGGCTTCGAATAGCAGCAGGTTCTTCTCTTTCGCCAGCGCGATCAGACTCTCCGCTTCTTGCTTCGTTGACGTAAACGGCTTTTCGCAGACGACATGTTTGCCGTGCTGCAAAGCCTGATAAGATTGTTCGTAATGCAGGCTGTTGGGCGAAGCGATATAGATCAAGTCGATGTCCGGGTCCGCAAACAGAGCATTCAGATCCGTGTAAATGGCACCGACTCCGTATTTGCTCGCGAGCGGCTGCGCCGTTTCTTTTTTCCGGGAGTACATGGCGGTGCACGTTACGTCTTCCAACTGGCCGATCGCCGCCAAAATGGCATCTACGATGTAGCCTGTGCCTATTGTCGCGATATTCATGGTTTGTTCGCTCCTGTCGTTTAATTGATGGATAGATTCATTAACGCGCTTGCTTGGCTGACTCGATTCCGTCGCTTAACACATCCAATACATACAGCACTTCTGCGTCTTGAACCGGTTTGTCGCTTTCGCCCCGGATCGCTCCTAGCAGCGCATCGTACAAAAGCCCGTAATCCGTCGCTTCGGAAGGAACCTTCTCCGCGTGCGCGCTGCCTTCGTCGTCGATATAGCTCAATGTGCCCCAATTGCTTTCCGGTTCAGGTTGGATGTCTATGGTTGTACGACCTGCGCTGTTTTTCGCTTGGTGGCCGCTGCTCATTTTGACAAAACTTCCCCGGTCGCCGTGTACTACGAATTTCGGATGCTCGATCTTGACCATCATGCTGCACTTGATCGTGGCTTTCATCCGGCCGTAGCGGAAGTCGATATCGATATAATCGTCGGATTTACCTGGCTCCATCAGGCTTCGAACGTCGTAATATACCGAGTCTGCCGGACCGTACAGAGAGATTAGCTGGTCGATCGTATGCACGGCCAGACCATGAAGCAGCCCGAAATCTTTTGCCGGATATTGAGGATGAAAATAATCGTAGTGCGATTGGATTTCCACGATATGGCCCAATTTGCCGCTGTCGATTACCTTTTTCAACGTTAGAAAATCTCCGTCGCATCTTCGATTTTGATTCGCCATCGCGATTCGATTATTCTGCTCGGCAAGGTCGAAAATCTCCTGCGCTTCCTTCGAAGTGGCGGCAAAAGGCTTTTCCACCAATACATGCTTACCGTGCTCCAACGCCAGCTTCGCATAATAGAGATGGCTGTCCACATGCGTGGCGACGACGATCAATTCGATGGCTTCATCGTGCAGTACGTCATCGAAGTTTGTTGAAAATGCGATTTCCGGGTAGTACGCTTCGCGCTCCGTATCGCCGATCCGATCCTCTTCGCGGCGAAAGATGGTCTTCACCTTCATGTTTTCTTTTTTCTCCAGGTAAGGCAGATGGTAATTCACCACCGCATTTCCGAATCCGACGATTGCGATATTCAACATGACTGCTCACTCCTTTGCCTGATTTGACCTTAGGATACTACGGAAAAGGCTGTCGCAGAGCGTTTGGAGCGACGATTGGCAGCAGCATGCGCAATTCGATCTCAAGGCAGTGGAAGAGTGAAATTGAATTTCATCGGAGTTCGAAAAAAGGATTTCGGCAGATTTAATGTCACCTTAACTATCATTAATCCATAAAAAATATCGATTTTAATCTAAAAACGCTTTTCATGTTAGCTATTCGATTGTTTTTCGAAACGCTTCGAGTTACATTATGGATAGAGCAAATAAGTATTCGGCTTGATTCATTTCTGTGAAGGAGTGTACGAAGATGCAAATTAGAATCGACGATCTGCAAGGACCTGAAGTTGCCGCGCTGTTGGAGGATCATCTCCATAGCATGACGCTGCATTCGCCGCCGGAGAGCATTCACGCGCTGGATCTGGATAAGCTGCGCAAGCCGGAGATCACGTTTTGGACAATGTGGGAGAACGGCGAATTGCTCGGCTGCGGCGCGATCAAAGAACTGGACCCGACGCATGCCGAGCTGAAGTCGATGAAGACGGACAGCAAGCATCTGCGCAAAGGTGTGGCGGAGAAGCTGTTGGTGCATATTATCGAAGAAGCACGCGGGCGCGGGTATGAGCGGATTAGTCTGGAGACGGGTTCGATGGATGCTTTTGTGCCTGCGCGAAGATTGTATGAAAAGCATGGGTTTGAGGAATGCGGGCCGTTTGGGGATTATGTGTTGGATGTGAATAGTTTGTTTATGACGAAAATGTTGTAAAGGCAAAAAAATGGACCCTTTCCCGTTCGGGCAAGAGGTCCGTTTTGATTATGTAAAGCTTTTGGCGTTCAGTAAAAGTTTAAGCGCCCATTCTGTCGGAATAGTTCGAACCAGCCGAAATGATTCCGCGCGATTCGAGATGAGCCTGCGATGTTTGGTCTGCTGGAAAATATCCTTTTTCGAGCAAGTCCTTGATGTAAATTCCGTTGTACATGAACGAAAAGATAATCCCCGGCACCCAAGCCCCCAAACCTGATGTGAAAACACCTACAGCCAATGCCGTGATGAACATAATTGCAGCCCACTTGAGATCGCCTCTGAACAACGCCGGGAAAAAACCGAAGAAGAACGTTGTCCAGCTAAATCCTTCTTTAACTTCTTTGACTACTCCTGCCTGATTTCTAAGTCTGACACGCATTGCGACAACTCCCTGTCTGTTTTTTATCTAATTAACTTGCTTACCTATTATAAATTTTTCATACATAAAATAACAGGGGTTTTTATGTATATTTATACTCAAAGCCCTAAAATGAGAATATACACATCCGGGCGTTTAATCAATCCCTATACACCGCCCATCTCCGATCCATGATCAGAATAGAATCGGCATGTTCGTCCACATTTAGCTTGGTGGATACCAAGTGGATCTTCTCCGCGTCTTCCGGGCTGCCGGGCGGCAAATCCTTCATCGGATCGGTTAGCAGCTTGTCGTTTTCCGAATCGTAAAAGTAATCCAGAAACCCCGAACCGCGCGAATCCATATACTGCTCTCCGTACAGCTTGACCATCTCGTTTTGGGGCATCCCGACCTTCGCGCCGCGTGCTGTCTGATACGGCCCTTCCGACTCCTCCGTTAAACGAATCGCAGCTACCTCGTCTTCCCTGTAAAACAGTTGAATCCCGCCTTCATAGGACAAGTTGCCGTAATCATCCTTTTCCGAAAAAACGTTGGGTTCAAATGAAGTCTCGGCCGCTCCGCATCCCGTGGTCAGCAGCACGAATCCGCCAATTAGCCATCCTGCTTTTCTCATCGCTATTAAGCCTCCCAGTCTCTTGTTTTTAGACCTATTTTATGTAGAACGCAATGAAGTAAGCTAAATATCCCCTAATCTTTCTTTTAACGCTAAAATGCAAAAAACTAACGCCGATCGAAATCGACGTTAGTTCGTATTGACGGCTTCTATCCTGAAAAGCCTATTCGGCGGATCATTGCGAGACGACTTACGGAGACACCATGCCGCCGTTCGCATTCAACGTTTCGCCCGTTACGTAGCTGGACTCCTGGCTTGCAAGGAACACGTACGCCGGTGCCATCTCCACGGGTTGTCCCGGGCGGCCGAGCGGCGTTTGCGAACCGAACTCCGGCAGCGCGTCCGGCGGTTGGCCGCCTGCGACTTGCAGCGGCGTCCAGACCGGACCCGGCGCGACCACGTTCACGCGGATGCCTTTCGGACCGACCTGCTGCGCCAGCGCTTTGCTGAACGTATTGATCGCGGCTTTGGTCGTCGCGTAATCCAGCAGGATTTCGGAAGGACTGTACGCTTGGATAGACGACGTGTTGATGATCGAACTGCCCGGCTTCATATGCTTGATCGCCGCTTTGCACAGCCAGAACATCGCATATACGTTCGTTTTGAACGTCTCGTCGAACTGTTCCGTCGTGATCTCGTCGATGCTTTCGCGGAACTGCTGCTTACCTGCCACGATCGCGAGAATATCGATGCCGCCGAGTTGCTTCACCGCCGTCTCGATCAGGTTCACGCAGTAGTTCTCGTCCTTCACGTCCCCCGGCAGCGCTACCGCTTTGCGGCCTTCGGCTTCGATCAGCTTCACGACTTCCTGCGCGTCCGCTTCTTCTTCCGGTAAGTAGGAAAGCACCACGTCGGCGCCTTCTCTCGCGTAAGCGATTGCCGCCGCGCGGCCGATGCCGCTGTCCGCTCCGGTCACGACCGCTTTGCGGCCGACCAGACGTTCTTTGCCGACGTAACTGGTTTCGCCAGAATCGGGAATCGGCGTCATATCTTTCTGAAGGCCCGGGCCTTCTTGTTGTTGTTCGAATTCAGGTCCTGCTTTCGTAAACTGGGTCGTCGGGTCCTGCATCTTGTAAATATCGCTCATGTTGAAAGTCCTCCTCAGGTATACGAATTTGATGTTCCGTCTTGTTCTCGTCTTTTATGTAACCTCGGCGCCCCCGATTTAAACGAGCGTGTTTCGGGTATTTTACGCCGCCTTTATTTTTTCGTAAAACCTTCACCGCATTCGGGTTTATCCGAACTTTTGCCTGAAATCGAGTTTATTCGCGGACCAAGACGTTTAAGGAAAAAGCAAACCCCGATTTCGGGAAAGGAGCGATTCATCATGTCCAACTTGAGCGAACATGCCACGACCTCCGATCCAAAAGCGGTCGAAACCGTACGCGATCTGATCGGAGATATCGAAACGGCGATGCTGACGACCGTAACCGACGCGGGTCTCGTATCGCGGCCGATGAAAACCCAACACATCGAGTTCGACGGCGATCTGTGGTTTTTGACGAAAAAGGATACGGCGAAATACGACGAGATTCTCAAAGACCCTCGCGTCAATCTGGCTTATGCCGGCAAATCCTACGTCTCAATCAGCGGCCGCGCCGAATTCGTCGAAGACGACGCACGCAAAAAGGTACTATGGAACAAAATGTACGAGAAGATTCTCGATACCCCCTATGACGATCCCAATCTCGTGCTGATTCGCGTAACCGCGGAAACGGCGGAATATTGGGAAAGCGGCAGCGCCGTGAAAATGATCTCCCATCTGCTGAAAAAAGCGGTCGGCAAAGGCTCCGATCCAAAGTCCGAGCCGGGTCTCAACGAAACGGTCGATCTGACTTCCGTGCCGAAGCCTTAGCGTATCCAGCCGGGTATTTCTGTGCCCGACAAAAGCCTTAATATAAAAACGGGATCTTCGCGTAGGCAAAGATCCCGTTTTGTCGTGCTTATCGCTTGCTATATCCATATAGAAAGAGCTTCGTCCGATCAAAAGAACCCGTGCCGCGCCAAGCTTCTATGATCGATTATCTGGCACATGCCGCTCGTTTCATTCGCATTGACTCCGAACGGAGTTGACTCAGCGGCTTGGGCCGCGAAAAATAATAGCCCTGCATCTGAACGCAGCCGAGCGTCAACAATAAGTGGTGCTGTTCGTCGGTCTCGACACCTTCGGCGATCACGGACAAATCCAATTCTTTCGCCATGGCGACCACGCCGCGAATCATCGCCCGGCTAATCCGGTTGCTTTGCGCGTTCTGGGACAGAATACGGTCAATCTTCAACGTCGTGATCGGAAGCTCTTGCAGCAGACCGATTCCCGAAGAGGATTGGCTGCCGAGGTCGTCGAGCGAGAAAGTTACGCCCAATTCGCGAAGCTGAAGCAGTTGGGGCAAAATATGCGAAGCGTCCATACGCTGCGTCGTTTCGTTCAGCTCGATCTCGATTTTTTCGGGCGAACAGCCGGTCTCCGCGAACACATGCCTCGCCTGTTCGACGAAATACGGATCGCGCAGCGACTTGACCGTAATATTGACATGAATGCGTTCCGCCGGACGCAGCACATGCTGCGCCATGCAGGCTTCCCGCAGCACCCACAGATCGACCTGTTCGATCAAGCCGGCCTCTTCGGCTGCTTCGATCGCTTCGACGGGAGACACGCTCCCGCGCGTCGGATGATTCCAGCGAAGCAGCGCTTCGTAAGCCAGCGCGCGCCCGCCTTCTCCTTCGACGATCGGCTGAAAATGCAGTTCCAACTCGCCGCCTTGCAGGGCTTGGCGCATATCCAATTCGGCCTGCTGATCTTCGATTCGGAAAATGCTTACGCCGGCTTTACCGCCTTTTTTAATCCGGTACATGGCGGTATCCGCCCGCTCGATATATTCACGCAGCGAGTCAGCTTCCAAGCAGACGCCGATCGACAACGTGGGCGGTTCCTCTTCATCGGCCAAAGGCAGTTCTTCTTCTCTGAATTCCGCAACAAGGCGATCGACCGCCTCCTGCACGCGCTGTGCGTCGTTCGTCGGCAGCACGATCACGAACTCGTCGCCTCCGTAACGGCAAAGCAGCCAGTCGTCGTCCGCTGCTTCACGGATCGACTTCGCAAGAGACTGAAGCACCCGGTCTCCGGTCGTATGACCGTAACCGTCGTTGACTTCCTTGAAATTGTCCAGATCCATAAAGATTACCGCTGTCGGCAGATCGGCCAATTCGCGTTCGTATAGCGATTCAAGCGCGCTGTAACGCAAAAAGCCGGTCAAATCGTCGAAATAAGTGGTCTCCTCCAATTGGATCAGGCCCGATATGACGGATGCGACATGCAACAATCGATCCGCGTCCTCGTTCGTAAACGCATGATGGCGATCCAGCGAACAGATCGTCCCGTACAAGTCGCCGTTTCTCAGACGGATCGGCACGCCGAGAAAACTGGCTTTGCCAATGTCCAAAGTAATCGGCATTCCCTGCGTCAGCGGCGAACAGGTCGTGTCTTCGATCATAACCGGACCGTCTTTCTCGCCGACCAAACTACAATAAGATATCGAATAAGGCAGCACGCTTCCTTCTTGAACCAACTCTTCGTTGCGGTTCGAGACGCTCAGAATCGTGTTTTGTCTGCCGTTGTTATAAGCCATGAAAAACGTGTTAGCATCGATGACGGAGTGCAGCAGCGAGAACAGCGTCTTGGACGTAACCCGAATTAAGTCTTCACGCTGTTCCTTCATCGGTTTCATATTTAGCCTCCATGAGTCTAAGGATATACTAATTTTAGGTACATAAGCCCATTATAAACGAAAAGCAGGCAAGCGTCATCTTTCATTTAGCCAATTTTTTCTACTTTTTTCGCGATTTTTCCTGTATTTTCGACTTCGAGCGTTTAAATTCTTTTAAATTCAATTTTTAACGAGTAAATTGTGCGTTTTTCGGCAATTTCGCTCCGAACTCCTACTCATGACAAAGACCGTATTTTCCCCGTTAAAAACGGAAAAATACGGCCGTTTTAACCTACTAGTACTTTGACAGCATCAAATTTAAGGTTTGCGTTCATCGGAAACACGCACGGTTCAAGCGGGTTTCCGATGGGCGTAACCTAACATCTTAAGCGGTCATGGTACTAGCTTAATCCCGATCCGAACTTCGTTGACTTGCATAAAGGATTACGCCTTCGGCTTTCCCTTCTTGCTCTTTTTCAATTCGGCAGCGGTAAGGCTTTCTTCTACGCGCAGTCGAACCATTCGTCTAATGAGTTCTTCAGGCAGCGGCTGATCGAATGGAAATTGGACAGATCCCTTCGCATTCTTATAGACAGCAAGCTCCTTCGCGAAGGCTTCAATCCCGCTTGGCGTCGGATAAAAACCGATATGCCCTTTGAATCCTCCGAAATGGACCAGATTGCCATGCAAGGTGAACGTAGGCATGCCGTAGCTAATTTTTTCTCCCGCCTCAGGCACCTCTTCCCGAATCATCCGGCGCAGCTCCGAAAGTCTGAGCTTTACCTCTTCCGGAAATTCTGCAATATAAGCATCAATGGCGGCGTTCCCAGGGTCGATTTCTCCCATCTGATCTCCTCCATTTCCCTTTGCACTGCTTGCTCGCTATCTTTCTTTACTCCATCATAATCGAATACGATCAGGCTCTCAATCCATTCCTGTCATTCTTTTTCAAGATAGCAAAAAAGCCGTATTTGCCTTCATGCTAACATGGAAGCAAATACGGTTTGATTCTTCTTCGATGACTTAACGCCTTCACGGCTTAGGTAATTGAAGCCTTATAAATAGACTCTACGGAACGTGCCAATGTCTCATTAAAGTCGGCTTCGGTTTGACCGAAACTCAGTCCTTCCGCCAACGCCCGGGAGAAGCTGGCGATAAGTCCAGGATTACGCGCAAGACGCTCATTGGCTTCCTTCTGCGGATATCCGCCCGACAGAGCCACGACGCGTACGACATGGGGATCTTCCATCAGCTCACTGTAAAAGCCGTCTTCGAACGGAATCGACAATTTGAGCATCACCCGGACGTCAGGATCAAGCGCAGCAAGCTGACGGTTAAGCTCTGCCTTCAACAACCGTTCCGATTCTTCCCGATCTTCGCTCAGAATGTTGACCTCCGGCTCGATGATCGGAATCAGTCCCGCTGCAAAGATCCGCTTGCCGACTTCGAATTGTTGATCCACAACCTGCTTGATTCCTTCCGCGTCCGCTTCATGAATAACGGAGCGCATTTTCGTGCCGAAGATCCGTTTATCCACTGCACGAGCCAAAAGCGCATCCAGATCCGGCATCGGTTTCATGAGCTGCACGCCATTTTCCTGTACGTCGAGTCCTTTGTCCACTTTGAGAAACGGAACGACGCCTTTGTTTTCCCACAGATAATCCGCGGTCGATTTGCCGTCGATTTCGCGGTCCATCGTGTTTTCGAACAGGATCGCGCCCAAAATATGCTTGGAATCGAACGCCGGGCTTTGAATGATCCGCGTCCGCATCGTATGCACCGCCGTAAACATGCCTTCCTCGTCCGTATAGGCGTCTTCGGCGACTCCGTATTGCAGCAGCGCTTTTGGCGTACTGCCTCCGCTCTGATCGAGCGCCGCCACAAATCCTTTCCCCGTCCGCATCCGCTCCAACTGTTGCTCGTTCATCTCCAATCTCCCCTTTCGAATTTTTCGTACTCCGAATACAACGCCTGCCAGCCAGACTCCTCTATCCATTACCCGCCCGAGCCGCTTGCGCTACTGTTCAAATCCGTCTTTTTCCAACTGTGGGTATGGTACACTTAGGCGAGGAGTCTTCTCCGAAGAACTTTGAAGACAGGGGTGCAATGATGAATCCGACAGACCTGAATCGACTTCAATTATTGGTAACCAACACGCAATCCATCAAAAAAGAATTCGCTTGGCAAAACTTGAGCATTTCCCGGCTTGCCGCCATGCTTTATGCCGCCGAAGACCAAACTGCTGATCCTGCGGTACTTCGAAATGTCCACGATCTGATCAAAGAAAGCACCGGCGCTTTCTCGATATTCCGCGGCACACTGTCTGTGGCGATCTCCGCCATGCTTTCGCTGACGGATGATCCGCAAGGGCGACTGCAAGATACATTGAACACCTACGAACAGATGAAAGCTCATAAATTCAAGCCTTCGGATCATCTCGCCATGGCTGCCTACGAAATCACGCAGCATACGAAGCCTGAACAGCGCGAAGCAGTCATTCAGCGCACCAAAGCCTTTTACGAGGGCATGAAAGAAAATCATCGCTTCCTGACTTCCCATGACGACTACGTATTTGCCGCAATGCTCGGTCTATCAAATCTTGACCCGGAGCCGGCGCTGAAGCATATGGAGCAGTTGTATGCCGAATTGAAGCCCGAGCTGCGCGTCAGCAACGGTTTGCAGTCCTTGACTCAGTTGCTGGTTCTCGGCGACGCGGATTGGAATGCGACGGCCCGTCTGCACGAATTGCGCGAAGCGTTCAAGCAGCGCAAAATTCGGATGGATCGGGATTTTACGCTGCCGTCGCTCGGCTTACTCGCTTTGCTGCCGATCGAAGTACGGGTCATTGCGGACGAGATCGAAGAAAATATCGCCTATATCCGGAAAGAAAAAGGCTACGGGGCTTGGTCGATCACGGATCGGGAGCTGCTGCTGCTCATCTCGTCCTTGTATATCTCGCGCAGTGTGGGAGAAGCCCGCCAAGGCCTTTCCGTTTCGACCGTATCCACGGCGTTGACCAATCTGGTGATTGCGCAGCAAGCCGCGACGATCGCCACCGTAACCGCGATCGCGGCTGCGAATTCGGCTAATTCTTCCGGTTGATCGAAAGCTCGCTATCTTCAAAAGAAACGGCCGTGCCCGATAACCATCGCACGGGCACGACAAAAAACTCACGATGTTGCCTGCTTGGATTCAGGCAACATCGTGAGTTTTTCAAGCAAATTCATGTACAATCATTTTGCTTCTAGTAGCTTGTCTTGAATAAATCGAAGGTTTACGTTCGCCTGAAACGCACATGGTTCTAGTGCGATTCAGGCGGGCGAAACCATTCATTAATCCGAGACAAGCTCCTAGTACCTTGACCACGTTCCACTTCAGGTTTGCGTCAGTTGAAAACACGTCCTAACATCTCAAGCGGTCCCGGTACTATTCCAACACGCGAATGCGTTCTACGGTTTGCGTCCCTTCCGCATACCAGACCATGACGATCTGGCCTATCGTTAGCTCGGAAGCGCCGTTAGTAGCAGTGTCTGAAGCGCCGTCCGGCGTCACTGTCGGTTCCCGTGAATCGTCGCCGCGCGATCCGCTGTCTCGGTCACCTTGGCGACCGCCGGATCGAGTCGACATACCGGAAGAGATATCGACGTCGCTGCTCAATACAAGCTGCCGTTCTTCTCCTGTTGCCACCCACTCGTTCTGTCCGTCGGCGGCTCCGCCCGGCGACTGCGCCCCGTCTCCGGTAGCTGTCGAACCCCGTTCGAGCAGTTCCACTGTTACGTCATTTCCGTTTACGGCCGTAATTCTTCCTATTAGATCCGAGTCAATGGCTTCGCGCATTCCTCCCGTATTTCCGCCGAAGCCGCCGCCAAAACCACCGCCCGGCATCCCCACTTGAGCATTGGCGCCTCCCAGACCTGCACCGTTGTTAAAAGCTGTTGACGTCGTGCTCGGAATGTTTTGCGCGGTAATCGCGTCACAGGCGGCAAGCGGCATGGAGAGCGCGAGCACGGAAGCCAACGCGCCGATTCTTTTTTTACCCATTAGCGTCTCCCTCCTTATCCAGCGATAAACGTCTGCCGAACGCAGTGTTTGCCAGCAGCGCAAGAGTATCCTTGAAGCCTAGATAAGACAAGATCAGCAGCAGCGGATAGACCGGATACAAATAACGGGACTTGATCTCCCATAGCAGATAAAACGCGATAAAGCCGAGCAAGATCAACACCAGCAGCACTTCCGCATAACGCCGGGCACGAATGCTCGTCAGCAATCTGACTGTCGCCAATGCGTACATGGAGACGCTGGATGCGTATAACACCCATAACAGCCCGGAGCGCGCGGCAGAATCGCCTTCGAATAGCTGCGTCAACCACGTGTCGTAGCTGTAGCTGCCCGAGATCGACGAGCCGCCGAAGCCTCTGCCGGACGACGAAGCGTTGCCGATCCCGTAACGGTCGATCTGATACGTGCCTTCCGTCCAAACCCAGACCAACTTTTTATAATACATGCTGACCAGTTCGCCCGGAGTCGCCTCGGACAGCTTTTCTTGAATCGAAGCTTTGTACAGTTCGGCGCTCTCGGCTTTATTGTAATTCGCTTCATTTTGGTAAATCCGATAGCTCTCCATATTGTCCCAAAATCCGAAACGCTCCAGATTGATGCCCATGTTCAGCCACATATAGACGGGCGCGGAATTGGCGGATGCCGATTCGTCGGTGGCTCCCGTCGCTTGCAGTGACGCGCTTTGCGTCCAGGCCGGCACGTTGAACAACGCCCCCAGCACCAACAATGACAGCAAACTCCGACGAATACCGATGTTCCGAACCGCGAGCAAGATGTAGATGGCCGAGGCAATCAGGATAAGCGTGCCGATCCCGCGGAAATAGTTGCCGAGCGCCAGCAGTACCGCAGCGAACACGATATAACGGAACCCTTTCGTTTTTACGAACCGGATCACGAAATAAATCGCCGACGTCAGCAATGCCGTGCCGATCACGTCGTTGTAGATCAGGTTCGGCATTAGCAGCGACGGCACATAGAACGCGGCCAACACCAGCACCGCGTAATCGTTCCTTTTTTCCCGGCCGACCAATTCCCGATGGATCAGATAGATCATGAACGTCGTCAGCAGCGAGAACAGAATATTGAAGACCTTGATCGTCACATAATTATCCGGAAAAATCGCCAACAGCGCCTTCAAATAGATCACGGTGGAAAAGTTGAACGGAAACATATGCAAATATCCGCCCGCCTCGAACGTCGAATAATCATTGCGGTACAGCATATCGAGCGCTAATGACAATACCGTCTGCGAATCGTCGGTCGGCAATCGGGGCAGCAAGAAGATCAGCGCCAATTGCAGCAGCAGCGATGCGCCCAGCACGATCGGCACGACGAGCGTCGCGCGATAGCGATTCAGCTTGCGGCAAAGCCGATACCCGATCAAGGCCAGCGCAAATAAGACGATCACCAGCAAAATGAGCACGATCGGCTGTTGGGTGTTCAGAATCGGATTATCGCCGTAAGCGGCATAATTATATTCGGCTCGAATGAAGAAGGACGAGACAACGAACAAACCGAAAAATACGGTCAGTATCAGGTAAAAGGATTTTTTCAACACTTGCGGCATGGTCCAGCTCCTTCGCGGAAAATCGTTCGGTCAACGTCCAGTATAGGGAACAAGTCTGAAAATAAGCTGAAATCCAAGGAGTGAATACGAAAAAAAGCGGCATCATCGGGATATCGCCAACGATGCCGCTTTATAGTCCTCTTTTCCAGCTTGCTCAGCCTTCTGTAGGCTCCAGTCGAATCGTCTCTGAGCGTTTTCCTTCGTTCCAAATTAACAGTAACTCCACACTTCCCGCATCATCTGGCGTATATTCGGTCGTGACCAGGTCCCGCAGCAGGTAAGCCCGATTTTCCGGTGCTTTCTTCACAACCATGCCTCCGCTGCCCGATTCGATATCGACCCCGTAATACGAATATTTCACTTCACCGGTCGGCGCGGGGCCGGAACCTTCGTAATACGCGGTGAGGCGTGCGCGCAATCGACCGCCATCTTCAGGTACATACATGGAATATTCCGCTGTCCATGCTTGCCCTTCGCCTTCATATTCCCTTGCTTCCGGTATTTCGTTCGTGCCGGATTGTATCGCTTCAGTTTCGGGCCCGGACGCATTCTCTGCTGTGCTTCCACAGCCGCCGAGCAGGGTTATTATCGTCAAAGCTGCCGCAAGCCTTCTGTACATGTCGTATCCCCCTCCGCGACGACCGCTCATCGCGCCTCTTACGTTATTTGTAACCGTTTTACGGCATGAAAAAACGAACCGCAAGCGTCCTTTGCGGTTCGTTTTGCAAGTTTATGCGGCTTCGGACTATCCCATTATCTCTGCCGACAGCCATTCTCCCTTTTGGCTGCGGCGAATACAGATCGAATGGCCCCAGAAAAGATCGCCGTCTTCATACCACAAGGTCACTTCTCCGTCTTCATCCAGCGTTAACGATTCGAGTGTCATCCGCTGGGCAAATTCTTCTTCCGTCAGCTCTTCTTCGTCCTCATCGAGCCAAGAATCGTTTTTGACCTCTAGCAACTGCTCGGCCGCATAACGGCATGCTGTCAGGTCCAGCGAGCTCAATTCTTCCGTTACGGTCTGCAAGGCGGGAATAAGCTTAAGCGCCCGCTCCCGTTCGGCCAGTTCCAGATGGAGTGTCACCGCGCGATCCCCGATTTTCGTTTCTCCGCTAAACCATTGATACTCGGGTTCGAACGTCAGTGTGCCGCCGCTCCAAGGGATTGGCGGATTATCGGCAGCGGTACGCTTGACAGGAGGAGGCGGGACAATCGTTTGCTCCATGGCGTAAAAGGCTTGCTCGATCTCCTCTTCCGTCGCTCCGGTCATCAGGATGTCCAACTCGCGGAAAGCCATGCCCATTTGTCGCTGCGTCGCTTTCACGATGCGGCCCTCTGTTGATTCGAACACGAAGCGTCCATCGCCGCCGTCCTCATTTTCCTCATAGCTGAGTTGTGCGGGGACAAAGGAAGGCGGGATTGGGATATGCGTCCAGGATGATCCGCCTGAAGGGAAACAGCGATATAGGTCGGCGCATAGCAAAGATTCGGCTCCGGGTTCGGTTTCCTTGTTCAACACGCGGATTCGGCCGTCCGGTTGGCGGAAGGCATGTTTGGGTTGAATCAGGATCACTTCGGCGTCATTGGACGAGGAAGCGTGCAGTGCTTGGATTTCGGCTAGCTTTTGGATAGCTTCAGGGTTGCATATGTAGGCGCTTTTGACGAGGTCTAAGGTTGTGGTGGTGTCGTGGTAGATGGGAAACACTCCTTTCATTTAATGGTATGATAGCATTTTTGCACGTGGTGGCGCTGCGGGGGAAATTGCCAGCATATGCTTCCGAAGTGCCTTTCTTCGAAATGCTTTACAGGACGCTGTCTCACCCGGACATTTAGGAATGGAATGGGTATTCTACTCCTAAATGTCCGGGTTCAAAGGCGTCCTTCACTGAATTTCCCCCTCCGCTGGGCTGTCGTGTTTTTTTGGGGGGATAGGAAGATCCTATGCGTGGTGAATCTGTTTTTGTTATATGAAAATCACTTGATTCTTTGCTTTCAAAAGTTTAAAAAGTCTTTAAATACTTAAACAATTCGCTTACGGCGTGATTGGGGATTTTATAGTGAAAAAATTCACAAATTGTGTCGAATTTCGGTGCTATACTCGACCCGACGAGAGGGAATAGGATTTGCCTTTTCGAAAAAGAGACTTACGGGGGTACGAAGGATGAAAAGAAGCAAAACGTTAACGATTCTGCTGATGCTGGCGTTGTCGGTCATGCTCGCGATTGCGGGGTGCGGCAGTTCGGCGGGGACGACTCAAGAAGCGGCTGGAACGGATAGTACGGCGACTACGGAAGGTGCGGCAACGGATAAAGCTGCGGCTGCAGAAGCTACGGATCAGAAGGAAGCTGAAGCGACTGAAGCCACTTCGGGGGCATCGGAGACGGTTGGGTATACGCCGCTGGATCAGTTGCAAGAAAGCTATGATATCGTCATTATCGGCGGTGGCGGAGCAGGGATGACAGCGGCGCTTGAAGCGAAGGCTGCGGGTATGAATCCGGTTATTTTCGAAAAAATGGAGGCTGCCGGCGGGAACACGCTCAAATCTTCTTCGGGCATGAACGCTTCGGAAACGAAATTCCAAAAGGAACAAGGGATCGAGGATAGCAATGATCTGTTCTTCGAAGAAACGTTGAAAGGCGGACACGATACAAACAATCAGGAGATGCTGCGTTACTTCGTTGACAACTCGGCAAGCGCGATCGACTGGCTGGATTCGCAGGGAATCACGCTCGATAACATTACGATCACCGGCGGCATGAAAGAAAAGCGTACGCACCGCCCGACAGACGGCTCCGCGGTGGGTCAATATCTGGTTAGCGGTCTGGTTGCCGACGTTCAGGAGCAAGGGATTCCTTTGTTCGTGAATGCAGATGTCAAAGAGATCACGCAAGAAAACGGACAAGCAAGCGGCGTGAAGGTCGTCTTCGACGGAAGCGACGAGAAAACAATCTCTGCGGGTGCGGTGATCGTGGCGACAGGTGGCTTTGGTGCCAACCAAGAGCTGATCAAGCAATATAGACCCGATCTCGAAGGCTATGTGACGACCAACCAACCGGGCAGCACGGGCGACGGGATCACGATGATCGAAGCGCTCGGCGGCACGACGGTTGATATGGACCAAATTCAGGTTCACCCGACCGTCAATCAGGAAAAATCGTATCTGATCGGTGAAGTCGTTCGCGGCGAAGGCGGAATTCTCGTCGACAAAGAAGGCAATCGTTTCGTCAATGAAATGGATACCCGTGATAACGTAACAGCGGCAATCACCAAGCTGGACAACCGCGAATCGTACCTGATCTTCGATTCTGGCGTCAAATCACGTGCCAAAGCGATCGAGCAGTATGAAAAAATGGGACTGGTGCAAGCGGGAGAAACCGTTGAAGCACTGGCTGAACAAATCGGCCTGCCGGCGGAAGGATTGAAAGCTACGCTTGATACCTGGAATGCTTCCGTGGCAGCCAAAAAAGACGCGGCGTTCGGCCGTGAAACCGGCATGGACAACGATCTGTCCGGCGCTCCTTATTACGCGGTGAAGATCGGTCCCGGCATCCACTACACGATGGGTGGCGTGAAGATCAACAACAATACTGAAGTGCTGAACACGGCAGGCGAAGCCATTCCCGGACTGTACGCGGCAGGCGAAGTCACAGGCGGCCTGCACGGTCAGAACCGCATCGGCGGCAACTCCGTCGCAGAGATCGTGATCTTTGGCCGCGAAGCGGGCGTGAAAGCATCCGAATTCGTGAAAGGCAATCAATAATCTTTACGTTTAAGCAGCTGAGTGAAATCGATAAATAAAAGAAGCCCATTTCGGTCTGTGAGCAGACGGAGGTGGGTTTTCTTTATTGACCAGGCGCAAAGTAACTCGCGTGTTTCCCCATACCAGCTTCGCTTTCATTTTCAGTAGGAAGCACCGAAACGAACGAATCCGATGTCTCTTTTTCGCTCAACGCCTCCTTCCGCTCTTCCTCCCATCTTCGCAAAGCATACAAAGCCCGCAGTGCCATTCCCAGACCAATCAACAACGAGATCCCTCCGAGCAGAACGCCGATCAAGCCGTTATACGTCGACATATCCCGTTCATCTGCTACCGACAACAATGCAGTCTGCGTCAATGCCAACGTGAAAAGCGAGAACGCCAGATTCGTCAGCTTAATGGCCGTCACCAGAGGCTTCTTGGCTTTACCTGCAACAAACATCCCAAACACCGCCACTCCAATCTCGGTAAAAGAAACCGCCGCGATCAACAGTGCCGCATTCAGCGAATACGTTGGCGCATGATCGAAATACCATACCGCGACGCTATACAGCAGAAAAACCAAGCTTGAACCGCCTGTAATCAAGCCCATATTCAAGTAACACAACCATTCCTCTTCATCCGTAGACGCTTCCTCAGATGTATGAGTCTTGTTATACATACGATGACTCCGAACCGCAGCAAGCTTGGCCGTCGCCATTCCTACATTGCAAAAGGCATACAAACACAGCAGCAGCGAAGCTCCGAACAATCCGAGCGCAAGCTTGGCAATCGCGATCAGTATATTAAATCCAGCCGAGCAAGCCGCAAAGCGGATTTGCCGCTCCAGTCTTCCCGCCGTCACCGCTGATCTCCCGGACCGTAACGGAACTCCACATGATCCCTTTGCCAAAAAGGAAGATCCGGCAACACAAGCTGATCCAGTCCGCCCGCCAACAGCCCAACTCCCCCGGCCGCCACGCCAGCTGCAAGCAAAATGTAGGCCAGCTTAAAACGCGTCCAAGTGAGGCGGCGAGCTTTAGGAGCAGGAATTCCTATCATTTCTTCCAAACTCGCCATCTTAGGCGCAATCTTACGAGGACGTCCCGAGGCCATACGCATGAATCCGCTCGCCACAGCTCCAGCTCCGATCAGGAATAGCATCATCATACCGAATGCGAAGAATCCTCCACCGAAGGCCAGCATTGTCGCTCCCATTCCGTTTCCTCGATTCACAAACCCTGCCCACATGCCCGTTCCACCTGCGATCGCCGATCCGACCACTGCACAATAGCCGGTAACAACAACACCCCATCCTCCCGCAAAAAAGAGCAGCCGCATCAACAGAAACATCATTTTGAACGGAAGCAGAAACGGCGCAAAGATCGACTTGATCACAATTTCCGGCTGCTCCTTTTCCGAACCTTGCCAATCGTGTCCTTCTTGCTCGTCCTCCCCCGTTCTCCAATTGTCGATATGTCGCATAAGCCACTCTCCTTCTTTTTTTTCCTAGGGCGTGTCTTCAAACCTCGACGGAAGCAGATTTTGCCGAATTTTCGTGCTGAACAAGGAACTTTTCTGAAGGCGTGCCGGGGGCACGTCAAGGGAAAGTGACGCGGCTCAGGGCGAAAAGGCGGTAAAAGATGCACGTTGGCAGGTTTGAAGACACGCCCTAGCATACCGCCGCATTATAAATCGAAAATAAACGCCTGCCCGCGATTCGTTTATCTTCCGTTTAGCTTGGCGGGCTATATAATGAGGAAAGAAAGGAGTGGGCGGATTTGTTCCATATTTTGATTGCCGAAGATGATCGAAACGCCAATAAATGGATGAGCGCCGTGCTGCGAGCCGAAGGGTATACCGTAACCTCGGCCTTTGACGGACGCGAGGCGCTGGAGAAGCTGGAAAGGCACCAATTCGACCTGATCGTCGCAGATGTCATGATGCCGCATATCGACGGGTATGAGCTGACACGCATGCTGCGCGAGTCCCAGTATCAGCTGCCGATCCTGATGGTCACCGCGAAAGAACTGCCGGAGGACAAGCACAAGGGCTTCTTGGTCGGAACCGACGATTACATGACCAAGCCCGTGGATAAAAAGGAGATGCTGCTGCGGATTCAAGCACTGCTGCGGCGTTCGCAAATCGTGAATGATCGTCGCATCGCCATAGGCGGCGTAACGCTGAATTACGATGCGCTGACCGTATCTCGGGCTGACGAGACGCAGGCGCTTCCGCCGAAAGAATTTTATCTGCTGTACAAGCTGCTCGCTTACCCGGGACAGGTGTTCACGCGCATCCAACTGCTTGACGAGATCTGGGGACTGGAGACGGAAAGCGCGGAAAACACGATCACGGTACATATCAATCGACTGCGCAAGCGCTTTGAGCATTACGCCGAATTTGAGATTCAGGCGGTCAGAGGACTCGGATATCGCGCGGTAAAAAAAGCGTGAAGAAGCTCAGATCGTCCGCGTCCACGCTGAGCATGTTTTTGCTGCTGTCGATTAATTTGTTCGTGATTATCCTGTTTCTGCTAACTGCCGTCGCGTTCGCCAGCATGCTGCTCATTCACTTGGGTTGGATTCCGAAAAACTTTTACGAACGCCCAAGCATTCCGCTGTTGATCTTCGCGTATATCATCAGCTTGTTCATTGGCGTGGCGATTCTGATCATGATCAACAGCGTGCTTATCAAGCCGCTAAGACGCATGATCGCCGCAATGAATGAGCTGGAAAAAGGCAACTTCGGCACACGAATCCGTCTCGGCAAAGGCTCGCATTCGCTGGAAATCAACGAATTCGCCAAAAGTTACAACAAGGCGGCCGAGGAGCTGGGTGGCGTCGAGCTGCTGCGCAAAGACTTCATCAACAACTTTTCCCACGAGTTCAAGACACCCATCATCTCGATCAAGGGCTTTGCCGAGCTGCTTCGAGAAGGAGATGTAACGGAAGAAGAACGCGACGAGTATCTCTCGATTATGATCGCGGAGTCGGACCGTCTGGCCCAGCTCGCAAGCAGCATATTGGAGTTATCCAGACTGGAATCAAGCCGAATCGAATCGGAAAAAGAAAGATTCTCCGTAAGCGAACAGATTCGCCGGGCCATCCTGATGGCCGAAAGCAAATGGTCCGCACGGAATCTGGACTTTGACTTGGAGATTGAAGAGGCGGATTATGTGGGCAGCTCCCGGCTCATGAACCATGTATGGGTGAATGTGCTGGACAATGCCATTAAATTTTCACCGGATGGCGCAAAACTGACCCTTCAAGTGATTAACGAAGCCGAAGGAATACGGGTATCCATCCGCGATGAAGGTCCGGGAATGGATGAGGCCACGCTGGCGCGTATTTTCGACCAATTTTATCAAGGCGATACGTCGCATGCGTCCGAAGGCAACGGCCTTGGGATGACGCTAGTTCATAAAGTGCTGCGACTTCATGGAGCGGACATTCAGATCGATAGCGCGCCGGGTAAAGGAACGGAAGTTACCGTGACGCTTCCCCGCTTATAGCGGCGTTCCCGGGAGCCATATCATATGCAGACCGTCCAGCGCCAATCCGACCCCGACTGCGAACAGCCCACTTCCGAGCAGGATCAGGATACAGGTATTGGCGAGACTTCTTCCGCTACGGTAAGCTTCCTCCAACGTATGATTTTCAATGAAGCGATTGTTTACGGTAGAGGGAACTCCCTGCATTTTTCGGATAAAACGACGGGTGAAAGGCAGCATCGGCGGCAGCTCGTTCGTTTTCATAGGTGATCCTCCTTCTGATTTTCAGTGGATGCTCCTATGTTAACGGCAGAAAATAAATTCAAGGTAAACAATTATTCCATGCTTAAGGAGCACAAACGATGTATATGCTGAATCGTATCCGCACGTTTTCCGTTGCGAGCGGCGGGTTGTCTTGCCGTGGCGACACGCAAACCCATTTGCTTTGGGTCATCGAATCGGGGCGAGGCTGGCTTACCGACGGCCGTTCCCGGCAAGTCGCAAAACGGGGCGATTGCGTTCTGCTGCGACCTGGTTCCGCTTACGCATTGCTGCCGAGTAACGAAGACGGCCCGCCGCAACAGCCACTCGGCGGCTTGGAGATCGCATTCGATTATCTGGAAGAATCCGAGCCTGAACCTTCATCCTCTTCAGAACCGTTGGGAGCACGCCGCTTCATCCGCAAGCAGGCGCCGTTTCGTGTCGACGGGCTGGTCCCTTCCGTTCAGGCTCGCGAGTCGGTTGTATTGGCTTTGCGATTGGGGAATGCTGCAAACGAGAGCAAGCCCGTTACGGAGCCCTTAGCTGTTCTATTTCAACGATTGATTCATCTATTGCTGGAACTACAACCCGCGCTTCCCTCGGAAACAGAAGAGTCGGCGGTTTCTCGCACGGTGCAGTACATGCATAGGCATTATGACGAAGAATTGACACGCGACCGATTGGCTTCGGCTGCTGGACTCAGTCCCTGGTATTATTCGAATCTATTTCGCCGGGAAACAGGCCTTACACCGACCGCCTATCTGAACGAGCTGCGAATGCGACGCGCACGCGAGCAATTGATTCTGTGCCAAGGCGATATCCGGGAAATCGCCGAACATTGCGGATTCCGTGACGAGACCTATTTTCGCCGACGCTTCAAGGCTTCATCAGGCATGACGCCGCTCGCATTCAGTCGCGTGAAACGCGAGCGCATTGCCGATATGTCATACGCCTACGTGCCGCATCTGCTTGCTTTGGATGTGATTCCATGCGACGCCATGGTTGATCGGGAGCGCGAACTGCACCGTAAGCCGTACCATGATCGAATCGAGCACCATTTGCGCCGCGACCGAGCCATGACGCCGGAAGTCTGGGCAGATCATTTAGAGCAATTGAAGGCTGTAGCTCCCGATCTGATCATTTGCGACGACGGCAAAGAAAACTCAACCTACGGAGGCGAGTTGGAGCGCATAGCGCCTTGTCTGTACATCCCTTGGAAGTCGCTCGATTGGAGACAGCAATTGCTTCAACTTGCGACTTACGTCCGGCGCGTTCATCAAGCCGAGCAGTGGCTCGAACGCTACGACATCGAAACCGAAGTCGCTCGTAAAAAGTTAAAGCCGCTTATTGGCGACGATACAATTCTGCTGCTGCGCGTCACGGGAGATCGTCTCGCCGTGTACGGAAGACGAAATGCGGGTGCCGTACTGCATAAGGACCTGGGCTTGTCTTGTCCTTACGACGTGCAAAGCATCGAGATCGAACGCATTGTAGACCTGTCTTTTCTGTCTTCTTGCAAGCCGGATCGCATTCTGCTTGTAGTCGATCGGACCGCGGAATCCCGAGCGCACCGGGACAGACTTTATCAATCTTCGGAATGGCTCTCGCTTCATGCCGTTCAAAATCGACAGGTGCTGCCTATCCCGGAAATGCCATGGTTAGAGTACAGTCCTCTTGCCCATCTCTGGATTGTGCGGCATCTTCCTGATCTGCTAGCAAACGAAAATCCCACACAATAACACCGCACAATTTTCCCCTTGAAACTCCGCACAATCCGTTCTAGCGCGGATAAGATGCAAATGATAAGATTTGGACTGTTCAGTGAGAATGGTTATCACTTATCTGGCTTTGGCCATATTCAGGGGGTAGAGAGATGAACTTTGTTAAAAACATACGCATGACAAGCCTGGTGCTGCTGATGACTGTTCTAACCGCAGGCTGCGGCGCGAACAATGCGGCAATGCCCAAGTCGGAAGCCGAAGTAGAAACAACGAAGGAATCCGCCCGGCAGGAAAGCACGACAACAAACGTTGATTATCCGCGTACATTTAAACATGCGATGGGTGACATCACGTTAGAGAAACAGCCCGAACGCGTCTACGCTCCTTATATGGAAGACGCGCTGCTTACGCTTGGCGTAAAACCCGTATTAAAATGGTCCCTCGGACCGCTCGTTCAGGAGTACTTGGAGCCTCAGCTTCAGGATGTGCCCAAGATCGATTTCTCCGCAGGCGAAAATCTGGAACAAATTCTTGACGCTCAGCCGGATCTAATCGCTCTGTATAGTTCCGATATGGCGGCGAACGGCGTTTACGAGAACGATTCGAAGATCGCGCCGACCTATGTATTCCCGGATGCCGCAGGCGATTGGAAAAGCACGATTACGCAGCTCGGCGATATTTTGGGTAAGCAGCCCGAAGCGGAAAAAGCGATTACCGACTATGATGCTCTCGTAGAAAAAGCTCAGACTGAATTGGCCCCGGTCGTCGAAGGCAAGACCTTCGCTACGATTCGGATCAAGGCCAAGGAATTAACCCTTATGGATGGCACGTATTTCAGCGGCGCGACGCTATACAGGGATCTAGGCCTGACGCCGCACAAGATGGTCAAAGAAGAAGCTTGGGAAAACTTTATCGTGCTGTCGATGGAAGCCTTGCCGGATCTTGATGCCGACTACATTTTCTACACGATTCAGGGCGAAGATGCGAAAGAAAATGCCCACCGCGTGTTGCAAAGCGATCTGTGGAAAAATCTCCCGGCGGTCCAAGCAGGGCAGGCCTATCTCGTAGAAAATAACTATTGGCTGGCGAGCGGGGCTATTGCGAATACGATGCAGATTGAGGATGTCATGCGACTGGTGAAGCCATAGCGCTTGGAAATCTGATTTGGCAAAGAAGATCGGATGTCTTTTTTGAAAGCCTGCCTTTGGCAGACTCAGGTTGTCGGGAAAGTCATGTTGAGCCTGCCTTCGGCGGGCTTTTTGGCTTTGTTTTAGCTGTTCAAAAAAATGAAAGCGTTCTTATTCCATAAAGGAACTCGATCACTTTTTACAGTTTGAAATCGGTCGAAATTTTCCTCTTGACCTGCGTCCGTTTAACTGGGAAAATGAACCGCTGAAACGTTTATTTGTCGCATTTCCGGCATCGAAGCCGATATATAAGAATAGTCCCTTGTCCACGCTAATCGACAAGATCATCGCTCATTCTGTTAAGGAGAACCCGCTCATGAAAGCACTTAAAATCGCCGGCCTGTTGTCTCTCTTGATCGTCGGCGGATGCGGACGAATCGCTTCGCCGGGCGATCTGCTGCACGCTCCCAATCTCGCGAACGAAGAACAAGCGTTGTACCGTGCGGTTCAGCCTTTTCTGCCCGCAGGCTACCAGCTCACCACGCCCGACCAGTCGGATCAGGGAAGCGCGATTCGCCTAGCCGACCTGGACGGTGACGGTGAGGAAGAAATGATCGTTTCCTACAAAAAGCCCGATACCGATTACGAGGTTAATGTCATGATCTTGACCAAGCGTGGCGGCGCCTGGCAGAAAGCCGATCAGATTACGGGCAGCGGCATGAATCTCGATTATCTGGGAATTAAGCCACTGACGAATCCGTCTTCGTCCGAGCTGCTGCTGGGTTACGACAGCGGCGGTTCCGGACTGCCGCGCGAACTGTTCGTTTATACATTCTCCGGCGGCAAAGCCGAAGAAATCTTCCATGAATCGTATGACCAGATCGCGGTCGGCGACTTGATCGGCAGCGGCTTGGAGCAAATCGCCGTCGTCCCTCCTGCCGTCGATGCCGAAGATACGCATTCGCAAATTCGACTCATTGGCGAAAAAAGCGGACAGCTATCCCTGCTGGCGGAGCTTCGGACCGACGGGTCGGTGCTCAACATGCAAATCGAGCGAGCGGCGACGAACACTGATGGATTATTCGCCCAAGTAATGAGCACCACCCGTTCCGGTTACGCGGTGCTGCTTGCCTGGGAAAATAACGATCTGGTGAACATTCTGTCCCTGCCTCAAAAATCGTACGAAGGACGTGTATCCAGACAAGATTTGAAGCTGGAAGCTCCCGACCGGAATCGGGATCTCTCCTCTACGGAAGACAAATGGTGGATCGATTATCCGGCGAAAAACCGGGATGTGGACGGCGACGGCATTTTGGAGACGGCGCTGCCCAATCCGCTGCCGAGCGTCGAAAGCCCATCCGGTACGCCCCAGCTCTGGAGCGATTCCTATTACCGCTGGGATGGAAATCGCACCATGACGTTCATCGAAGACCGATTCTGGCAGTGGGGCTACGACCTGCGTATTCCAAGCCGTTGGCTCGGCGAATACCGGATCGAGCTTCCGACTGGCAACGAAAATGCCGCCAGCGAAGTACGGTTCATTTACTCGACGAAAAGCGATAGCGGCAGCACCGTCACTCTTCCCCTGCTGACGCTGCGCCAAATGACGAACGAAGCCTGGAACGCCTTGAAGCCTGTATTGGAGAGTCGGCAAAGCGAATATGTCGTCCTCGGCAGCACAGGCTCGGTGATCCCGGGGAATTCTTCGATGGTTACGGTTGCCTTGCTTCCGGACGGGAACGGAGATTTGACCGGAGAAGCCGCACTTGATTACGAAGCGCTGCGCCTTACAATTGCTGAAGTCCATGAGTTGGCGGGAATCAGCGCGGATGACGAAGAGGAGGCGAGCAGCGATGTTGAAAAGCATTAGAGGACGGCTTCTACTTCAGATTGGCCTCTTACTTCTGACGATCGTGCTGCTGCTTGAAATGATCTTTGCCGCAGCAGTGTCGACGTACTACTTCGATAGCGCCCGCCAGATCGTTCAGTCCCGTGCCGTTACAGCCGCAACGCTATCCAACCAATTCATGGAGGGCTACACGCTGCCGGAACGAGCGCGTTATATTTTGGAAAACCTCGTCCCGAGCGAAAGCAGCCGCGTCGAGGTGCTGGATTTGCAGGGACGCACCGTCGTCGATTCCTATGGCTTCTCTTCTTCCAAACGTATCCGTACCGCGGATGTGCGTGTTGCTCAACAAGGCGGAGTGGGCAGCTATTCCGGTTACTCGAATGCCTTCAAACAGCGCATCATGGCCGTATCCAGTCCGCTTGTCAGCTATGGGGAAGTGATCGGCACACTGCGCTTCTCCGTGTCGACGGAACCTTTGTACGACGAAGTCGCCAAGCTGATCGTCTGGGCGGTCGGCATCGGCGCTGCCGTGCTGCTGCTCGGCTTCGGCCTGAGTCTCATCATCGCCCGGCAGATCGTGGGTCCGATCAAAGAGCTTACCGTCATCTCTAGGAAAATGGCGACTGGAGACTTTACGGCAAAAGCTGTGCGTCAGAACGATGACGAAGTGGGTACATTAGCCGATTCGCTTAATCATATGAACGAAGAGTTGTCCAAAAGCGAGAAGATGAAAAACGACTTTATCTCGACGGTTTCCCATGAACTCCGTACACCGCTCACCTCGATCAAAGGCTGGGGCGAGACGCTGGTCGTCGGAGGGCTGGACGATGACGAGACGACACTGAAAGGACTCAGCGTCATTACGAACGAGACGGATCGGCTGATCGGCCTTGTCGAAGACCTGCTGGACTTTTCCAAATACCAGGCCGGACAAATCAAAATGCGCTCCGTGCCGGTCGATCTGAATCTGCTGCTTCAGCAGTTGGATCTGCAATACAGTTGGGCGGGCAACAAGCGAGGCGTGACGCTGAGCACCTATCTCCCCGATGAACCGCTTCCGATGCACGCCGATCTTAATCGGCTCAAGCAGGTGTTCGTCAATGTGCTCGACAACGCGATCAAATTCTCCGATCTGAACGGCGAAATCCGTATGACGGCGTCTTGCGAGGACTTGCAGGTGCATGTCTCGGTACAAGATGACGGCGAAGGGATTCCGGCCGAAGACCTCGAACGAATCGGACGCCGTTTTTACAAAGGCAGTTCCAAGATGTCCGGCAGCGGGCTGGGACTTGCGATCAGCAAGGAAATCGTGCGCTTGCACGGGGGACAGATTCGGATCGAGAGCGAGTATGGCGTGGGCACGACGGTGACGGTTACGCTACCGCTCGCGGTGGAAGAATTCATGTCCGGGTCGGAGGTCGCGACTCATATGGCTTCGTCGGATAAGTAAGAGGCGGGTGGGGCTCGACTTGGAATGTCGAGAAGGTCCTATTCGTGAGGAAGGCGGGGGCGCTGCGGGAGAAAATACCAGCCTACGCTTCCGAAGTGCATTTCTTCGAAATGCTTCACAAGACGCTGTCTCACGCAGAAAGTCTCCGACTTTCCGCCTTCAAAGGCGTCTTTCACTGAATTCCTCCCTCCGCTTGGCTTCCTCTCGAATTGAATCTCATCCACATATCAAAGGCGAACCCTCGGGTTCGCCTTTTTACTTGATATTTTTTATGGATAAGGTCGCGTTCTTCATTAGTTCGCATATGGTTCAATGATTTTTAGTTATTCTGCACTGTTCCATGCCCGTACGACTTTTTCCGCTCCGGTGACGAGAAGGCGTTCGTTTTGAACGCATAGGGCGGCGATTCCGCCTTTTAGGGCTTTGAAGGAGCGGGCTTCGGCGTTTAGTTGGAGTTCGATGGCTGTTCCGTTTGCCAGTCCTAACAGCAGGTGGGTTCCAGTGGGATGCCAGATGGTTGAATAGATTGCGCTGCTGAATGTGCCGGATATGGGTAAGCGGTAGACGAATCGGCCGGTGTGAGCATGCAGGAGAGAAAAGGATTCTGGGCAGTTGCGGTCTTCGGCTAATCCGCCTGCGGCCAGATAACGTCCGCAGGGGCTGAGTGCCAGGGTGTAGACGCGCATGTTGTCGTGTAGGTCTGTTAACCAGATAAAGCAATTCTCGGCACGGTCAAAGCAGGCGACCTTGTGGTAACGGTTCGAGACATAGAGATAACGGCCATCCGGGGACAAGGTCAGCTTATCTATGGCAGAGCCTTCGTAGGAGCCGAACACTTCTGCGAATTGCTGCTGCGCGACGACTGGGCGCCAATTTTGATTTTGGAGATCGACCTCGATCAGGTGATGAACGGTCGGGTTGAGAGCTTCGCGCAGCCACGGATAAGCGTCGACGGCATCGCTCGAAATCAGCAGGCGATTGCCTTCTACTACAGCGGAATGTGCACTGTGTCCGAAGTCCTGTTCGCTTGTATTTTTACGCGGCACGACAGCCAGAAAGAGTTCGGTATCCGGCACCCAGGCAAAAGGCGGGCTAAGCGGCAGCGGAACGGTCGAGATTGTTTTTAAAGGTGACAGGTTATGGATTAAAATGTGGGCATTGTATCCTTGGGATAACGGGCCGTCCGACAGCAAAATTTTCTGATCGGCTCGCAGCGCAAGACTCCGGCCTCCGCCTGTCAGTTCTTCTACGCATGTCAGATCGTCGCCGATACGCAGTTGGATGCCGGGAATATCGCTGACGAAAGATCCTCCTTTGTAGCCATGCAATACACGTTCGTCATCGAGGGCAATCAAGGCTGAATAGGATGCGCGTGGTTCCGTTTTTGCGATTAGACGATCCTTTTTGCGATACCGTACGGCCGAACGATCTTCGGTCCATGAAAATAAACGGACGGGCACCGTGCCTTTGGCAGCGATATCGGGCAAAGCATACCATTGCGGAACATCTTCGATCGGCAGGGGTTGGTAGCGGTCTCCGCTTTGCAAATCCAGCACTGACCAACCAAAAGCGGCTGCCAGATGAAGACGAAGCTGCGTGTAGGCCCACATTGCGCCATCCCCTCGCAGATTGGCCCACGGCACGTGGGTATCCAGCACATTGCAGCCTGCTTCTTCGTCCACGTCTCCTGTTTCGTTCACATGAGAGAGATCGATGGTCATCCAGCGGTCTCCGAGCTCGTACAACCATTGACGCTCGGACGTTTTTTTCAAAATCGGCAGGCTGCCGAGGATGTCTTCGCATTCTTGCAGGGTTCGGGTATTGTCGTAGTTTGGCAAGCTGCCGATTCTCGCATCCTGACTCATCTCTCTGTTCACTCCGTTCGAGGGAAGATTTCGATATGGGATCAGCATACATGAGAATCCGGGTGATGCGCAAAAAAGGAAGCGCAACATGTGCTTCTTTAGTTGTCGAGAAAGTTACGTAGGTGGGGGGAAGCGAGAAGACTGCGAGAGAAATTACCAGCATAGGCTTCCGAAGTGCATTTCTTCGAAATGATTCACAAGACGCTGTCTCACGCAAAAAGTCTACGACTTTTCGCGTTCAAAGGCGTCTTTCACTGAATTTCTCTCTCCGTCTTCTCGCTTCCAGCTACGTTGGAGTTTCTCGACATCTAAAAGCGCAACATGCGTTTCCTTGATTTAGCGTTGAAATTTAGAAAGATAAGGATTTCCTTTAGACCCCTATTCTCTATTTAGAGTGAGTCGATAGTTCTGCTTCATTCGAACCGGTTAGGACGGCTTTGATGCTTTGGCGTAATTGGGTTTCGTTTTGGGCAAGATACGGATCGGCGGCGAAGACGACTGCATCGGCTAGGTAGCCTTCTGCGATTGTACCTAGTTCACCGGATCTTCCGAGGATGTGGGCGGCTTCGGATGTGGCGGAGGTCCAGATTTCCTGGTGAGTCATACCGTAGTCCAAAAGCGTGTACAGTTCCTGAAGATTGCGGCCGTGCAGGTGCGGGGTCGCGTAGTCTGTGCCGAAGCCGATACGGACTCCGGCTTTTTGGGCGTGGGCGACGGCGTTGGCGTGAGCTTCGACTGCTCGGGCTGCGCGTTCTCGGATCACGGGCGGAAGTGCCAGTACGCCTTCTGGATCGGCGGCGATTCGGTAGATGGAAGCGGTCGGCACGAAGGCCACGTTCGCTTCGGCCAAGTGGCCTGCTTGATCGGCGGTCAGGAACATGCCGTGTTCGATCGATTGTACGCCAACTTGCGCGGACCAGTCGATTGCGGCGCCGCCCCAGGCATGAACGAATACTTTCCGACCGTTTTCATGCGCATACCGAACCAGAAAAGCAAATTCTTCTTCGGAAAAGACGGGGTCGGTCACCTTCTCTGTCGGTGCGCCTAATCCGCCTGTTGCCATGATCTTGATCCAGTTGGCACCGGATGCAAACACTTCGTCGGCTTTGCGCTTCAGATGTTCGATGCCTAATGAATCCGCCGCGCCGAACATATGACTGCCGTTGTCGATCCTCAATGGATGGCCGTAGGTGCGAACCAAGCGGCTCGCCACGTCTGGTGCAAGCCCGCCTGCATCCCGCACCGTCGTTACGCCCGTGCGCAATGTGGCTTCAAAAGCCTGTGCCTGCATAGCCTCGACTTCAGCCGGATCACGCTTGTCCTGATCGGCGTGATCGAAGTCGGTCCAAGCCATATGCGTATGCAGATCGATCAAGCCGGGCGATATCCATAGGCCGCTTCCGTCGATGTTTTCCGCTTTTTCCCATTGCGATTCGTGTGGCGAAAAAGAATCGGACGACGCAAAAGCGATAGCTTCCGCTCTTTGCTCCGTTTCTTTGACCGATACGAATCGTCCGTGCTTGATCTCAATATCGAAACGCTTATCTGCTGCACCTACGATAGAGATTCCTCGAATTCGTTTAAACGCCGGTTTTTTCAGAATCATCGCGCAGCCTCCCAGACAGCTTGAACAGCCGCAACCGCCGCGGTCGCCTCTTGCTCCAACAGTCCTGCCAACGTCTTGATCGCCGTCTCCACGCCTTCCTGCGATGCGCTTGCGCCGAAATGGTTGATGCGCAGCAGCTGACCGCGCAGTTCCCCATCTCCGGGTGCAACGATGCCGATCGGCTGTTCGATCCGCAGAGCTTCTCGCTCATCGATTCGAACCGTAGTCGTCAACGTCGAACGCCTCGAAGCATCCCGCTGCCAGCCTTGAAGTCCCAGCGCTTGCAATCCCGCTGCCGCAGACTGTGCCGCGATTTCGTGACGACGAATCACGTGTTCCAATCCTTCCGCTTCCGTTGCCGCCAATGTCGCGATCAAAGCGCGGGCTTCCAGCGTCGGAATGCTTGGCGGTACGCGGAAAGGCTCGCCTTCGCCTGGAGGACGCAAGTCAAGCAGCGACAGGATCGAATTGCGCGGCGCACGGGCATTCGACTCCATAAAGGCCCACCCGCTTGGCGATACCGCGACGGCGCTGACGCCGTTCGGTCCGCCAAGCGCTTTTTGCATGCCGACCGCAACCAGATCCGCTCCCCACGCATCGATCGGCAGCTCTTCCCCGCCGACTGCGGACACCGAATCGATGACGCTGATCAGATCGTATCGACGCGCCAGTTCAAGAATGTCTTTTGCCGGATTCGAGCCGCCTGTCACGACTTCTGCATGGACGAATGAGATCGCATGCGGTTTCGAACCCTTGATTGCCGCTTCTACCGCCTGCGCAGTCACGACTTCATCGAACGGCACGCGCAGCTCAATGACCTCTGCCCCGCCGCGTTCCAGCCATTCGCCGAACAAGGTGCCATAAGGCCCCGTTACAATATTCAAAAAGCGCCGGCCCGGCGCCGCAATTCCGGCTGCGATCGCTTCGATGCCCAAAATCGCTTCGCCCGGAATAACGACCGGCGGATATTGCGTATGCAGCAATTCTCCCACCAGCTTCGTTAAAGTATCGTATTCGGCACGTGTCAAAGGCACGAAGCCCGGTTGTATCGTATTCATGGTTTGCCTCCGTTCGGTATTAGAGTTGATTGATACAAATGTTGACGTTACGCTCACATTTTTGCTCAAATCGAGCCATAAATATGAAAATACTGACGAAATGTACACATTTTATCCCCGATTCGGCTTAAAAGCCAAAAATCAGCCGAAAATGTTGACGTAATGCTCGCTTTTGTGGATTTTGGAGCGAATTATCGTAAAAAAGTGCGCAAAACGTCAACATTTCTGTGCTTGCCTTTGTTGCGCTGGTGCGGGTGTGGACAGGTAGGGAGAACGGGGACTAATAGTAGCATCACCACTAGCACTACCAGTACCAGCACCAGCACCAGCACCAGCACCAGCACCAGCACCAGCACCAGCACCATACATTATCCCCCCCCCGCCACTCTCGCCTCTATCCACGAATCTTACCTTCCATCCCCGCCTGCCCTGGCCGCAGTCGGCATCTTCGGCACGGCCGCGAGCAGTTCGCGCCCGTACGCCGATTGCGGCTGTGCGAAAAAGCGTTCGTTCGGCGCGACTTCGACCAGCATCCCTTGCCGCATCACCGCGACGGTATCGCTGACCGCGTGAATAACGGCCAGGTCGTGCGAGATGAACAGCATCGTCAGATTCAGCTCAGATTTGATCTCCCGGAACAGTTCCAACACGCTGCGCTGTACCGACACGTCGAGCGCGCTGGTCGGCTCATCGGCGATCAGCAGCTCCGGCTCCACGCTGAGCGCGCGCGCAATCGCAATCCTCTGCCGTTGACCACCCGAAAACTCGTGCGGATAACGATCCAACGATCCGGAAACCAACCGTACACGCTCCAAAAGTTCCAAGCTGCGACGCTCCGTATCGGCACGTCCTTGCGTCATCTTATGAAAACGAAGCGCTTCGGACAAAATCTGCCGCACGGTATGGCGAGGATTCAGCGACGCGTCGGGATTCTGGAAAATCATCTGGATTTGCTTGCGTTGGCTTCGGCTGCGACGCTTCTCCAGCGGCTGCTCGCCGAGCCTAATCTGTCCGTCGCTCGGAAGGATCAACCCGGCTACGGCGCGGGCCAACGTTGACTTGCCGGAGCCGGATTCGCCAACGAGACCGAGCGTCGTATGCGCGGGAACGTTCAGCGTCACGCCGTCCAGCGCCGCGAATCCGCCGTAGCGAACCGTAACCTTGTCGATGATCAAATCCGCGCTCATGGCGTTTCCTCCTTTTTGCCGGCTTCATGAACCTGGCCGTTCGGCAGCCGAATAAAATCGGACGATTTTGCTTGGGCTTCCCAATCGCTTTCCGGCAGCGGCAGCACGGCATCGATCAACATTTGCGTATAAGGATCGCTTGGACGGGTCAACATGTCTAGCGCCGGGCCTTCTTCGACGGCTCGTCCCTGCTGCATGACGATCAAGCGCGAGCACATTTCGGCCGCGACCGCCAGATTATGCGTGACGAATACAAGCGCGAAGCCCAGCTCCTGCTGCAAACGGGCGATCAGATTGATGATCTGCCGCTGAACCGTCACGTCGAGCGCGGTGGTCGGTTCGTCGCAGAGCAGAATATCGGGGCGACAAGCTAGAGCGAGCGCAATCACGATCCGTTGGCACTGGCCGCCGGATAACTGATTCGGGTAACGGTCTTCTTGTCGCAGCGAATCGGGTAATCCGAGCAGCGATAGCAGCTTGAGCGCTTCGGCGCGAGCCTCGCGGCGGTTTTTACGTTGACGGTAGCGGACGACTTCCGCCACCTGCTTCACGACCGGGCACAGCGGATCGAGTGCGCCGCGCGGGTCCTGGAACACCATCGCGACGCTTACCGTATGGCGAACTTCTCCCCCGGCAAGCTCTACACCGCGGGGCAACAGCCCCAGCACGGCGCGCAGCGTCAGCGATTTGCCGGAGCCGGATTCGCCGACGAGGCCGATGCTTTCGCCGCGCCGCAGGGAGAAAGAGATGCCTTCGACCAGCTTTTGTCCGGATGGAGTCGATAGCGTCAGATTGTCGACGATCAGGAGGGATTCGTCCTCTGCATGCTCCGACTGACCGCCGAACGTGCCTTGTGTCTCGTTTTTTTCTTTTTTCCCCACAATCATGATTTCCTCCTCCACAGATCGGACAGTCCGTCGCCGATCAGCGACAGCGATATTCCGGTGTAGACGACGGCGAATCCCGGCACGGCGGACAGCCACCAGGCGGTCGTCATGAACGATTGCCCGTCGGCGATCATCGTGCCCCAGTCCGGCGTCGGCGGCGCGATCCCGATGCCGAGATAACCCAGCGTCACGATCGCGACCAGCACGCCGACCATATCCGTCATCAGCACGACCACGGCTTGCGGCAAAATGTTCGGCAGCAGATGGCGCAGCAGGATTTGCCAGCCCGGCAGGCCGAGCGTTTGCGCCGAAGCGACCCATTCCTGCTGCTTCAGCGACGCGGTCAGGCCGCGCGAGACGCGGGCGAACACGATCCAGCCGACTAAAATAAACGTAATGTAGATACCCTGCGCCCCTGCCCCGCTCGCGAAAGCGACGATGATGACGATGAGATAAAACGGAAACGCGATAAACGTGTCCGTCAACAACGAGACGACCGTGTTGACCCAGCCGCCGTAATAGCCCGCCAGCATGCCGATCGCGATGCCCGAGACGAACGGGATGATTTCGGCGAGCACCATGATGCCGAGATCGGTGCGGGCGGCGTAAATCAGGCGGGTGAACAGGTCGCGACCGAGCTGATCCGTGCCTAGCCAATGCTGTGCGGACGGCGGCTGGAGAAACGAGCTTAAATCCTGCGCGATCGGATCGTACGGGCTGAGCCACGGGATCAGGATCGCGGCGAGGACAAGCAGGAGCATCATGACGCTTCCGGCGATCAATGCGGGAATGCGGCGTATCCGGCTCCAGCCCGGGCGCTTGACCGTTCCCGGCTCTTCCGGATCGACTCCGACCGGGGAGACAGGCGATAGATTATTCGTGTTCATGTTATCGCTTCTCCTTCGTTCTCGGGTCCAGCCACCAAGCGGCGATATCGACTAGTAGGCCGATCACGACGACGGCGGCCGCGCAGTACAGCGCAATGCCCTGAATAACCGGGAAATCCCGGCTGGATATAGAAGTGAACAGCAGACTGCCGATGCCTTTAATGCCGAAGACCTGCTCCACCACCAGCGTGCCGCCGATCAGGTAAGACAGGTTCACGCCGAACAGCATGAGCGTCGGCAGCGCGGCGTTGCGCAGCACATGCTTGAACAAGATGACGCGGCGGGGAATGCGGGCGGCCCGAAGCGTCACGACGAAGTCGGATTCGAGCACGTCCAGCATCTGGGCGCGCAGCGAGCGGACAAGCGTCGGAATCTGGGAAAAGGCGACCGTAATCGCGGGCAGCGTCAAGCTGTACAGCATGCCGCTCCACCCTTCCTTCACGCCGCCGACCGGAAACCAATGCAGACGCACGCCGAACAGCAAGATCAATAGCAGCCCGACCCAAAAGACCGGCATGCCCAGCGTGATCGCGGGGAAAATACGGATCAGATGGTCGAGCAGCTTGTCTTTGTTGGTGGCGGCAATCACGGCGAGCACCAGCGAAAAAGCGATCGCCAGCACGCAAGCCAGCGCGATCAGCAGCAGCGTGACGGGTGCGCGGGCCGCGATCAGCTCGCGCACCGACACGCCCGACACGATGGAGTTCCCCGTATCGCCTTGGGTGAAGAGCGTGCGCACAAAACGCATAAACTGCTCCCACATCGACAGGTCAAGACCCAGCGTATGCCGAAGGGCCGCAATGGATTCGTCGGTCGCGTATTCGCCGAGAATCATTTTGGCCGGATCGCCCGGTACGATCCGGATCAGGAAAAACACGGCCGTCGTGACGCATAAAATGACGATCAACGCACGCAGCGCGGCGATCCCGATCCACCTCCATGATGACGGAAAGCCCGCCTCTCGGCGGGCTGTTCGGATATTGATTTTCGTCATTGGTCGATACGCACGTCTTCGAAGCGCAGACTTCCGTTCGGCAAGGCGACAAGACCTTCCACGGAAGAACGTACGCCTTTCAACACATCCGGGTAGTAGAGCGGAATATAAGGCACGTCGTCCGCAAGAATTTGCAGCAGATCGGTGTAGATCTTTTGGCGACCGTCGCCGTCCGCCGTCGTTTGTCCTTCATGCAGCAGCTTGGTCACTTCGTCGTTCGTGTAGTGCGTCCAGTACGATTTGCTGAAGCCGTCGGGATCGGTCTGGAACGCGATGATCGAGTTCGCTTCCGGCGAATCGGCTTGCCCGCTGTTGAGCATCGCGGAGAAGTCGTAAGCGAAGAAGCGCTCCCGGAACGAAGCCAGCTCGACCGATTCGATCTTCAACTCGATGCCGATCGACTGCGCCGCGGCTTGGATGATTTGCGCTTCCTGCGCCCGGGTATCGTTGCCGGACGCGATCAGCAGCGTGCTGGAAAAGCCGGTCGGGAACTTGGATTGCGCCAGTTCTTTTTTCGCTTCGTCCAGGTTGAAGTTCAGCGGCTTGATCGTATCGTTGGAGTTATAAGGAATCGTCGTCGGCAGCAGCGAATTCGCCGCTTGCGCGTAACCGAACGTCAGCGCGTTGGTCAACCCTTCGCGGTCGATCGCCAGTGCCAATGCGCGGCGAACGTGTTCGTCGGAGAAATGCTCGTCCAGCGTGTTGAAGAACAATTGCTCCGTTACCCAACTACCGTTGGTGATGACGCCGGTGCCGTCGCCGTTTTTGAGTTCTTCGGCATTTTGCAGCGCCAGCGATTCGATCCCGTCGACTTCGCCCGCTTTGAGCTGGTTCAGCGCTTGGCTGTCGTCTTGTACCAGTTTGTAGACCAGCTTATCGAGGTACGGCTTGCCTTCCTGCCAGTAATGCTCGTTTTTGACGAACGTGACGTCGCCTGTCGGGTCCCACGCCTCTACGACGAACGGGCCCGTGCCGACCGGCTGTTTGAAGAACTCCTCTTCTGTTTTGCCGCCAAAGTCCGCAGGAATGATGCCGTTGGAGAAGTTCGACATTTCGGACAGGAACGGCGTGTACGGTTCTTGCAGCGTCACGACCAGCGTGTGATCATCTTGCGCCGTTACTTTGTCCACTTTCGCGGAAATTTCGAGCGGGCCGCCGACTTCCAGGTGACGCTCCAGCGAGAACACCGCGTCTTTCGCCGTCACGTCGGTGCCGTCGGAAAATTTAAGGCCGTCTTTCAGCACAAACGTATACGTCAGGCCGTCCGCGCTCACTTCGTGCGATTGCGCCAGCCAGTCCACAATATTGCCGTCCTTATCGAACGATACGAGCGGCTCGAATACTTTATCGATGGCAAACGCATTGTTCGCCGTGATTTCGTTATGCAGATCGAACGACGTGACGGCCGCAGGACGCGCGTAGGTGAAAGTTCCGCTTTCCGCCGGTTCCGTCGTCTCCGTCGCTACCGTTTCGGTACCTGAAGTCGTAGCTTGCGTGCCTGTCGACGAGTCGGTTCCGGTCTGCGCCGTGGAGCCTCCGCCCGAGCAGCCTGCGAGCACCGCAAACATGAGTACGGCCGGAACCGCCCAACCGAATTTTTTTCCCGTCAAAGCCTTGAATCGAGACATCGTTGAATCCCCCTTTTTCTGAAACGCTTATAAAGCTGATGAATTTAGTATGGATTGATTATGTGCCAGTTTCGACAGGCTGTCAAACCCTTTTTGCTTGCTTGGATCAATAAAAAGGCTTTCATTATATAAGTCAAAATATAAGTCGAAACCAACATATGGAATAGATCCATGAATGTTGGAAATACGCTGCGGATTCGAGGTTCAAGGTGATGCCGGAATCGAAACCTCGACGCCTATGCTAAAATGAATATTCAGCGTGTGCATAGGACAGTCGGCATATAAGGCTTCCGGTTCTCTTCGCGGCCTTCCGCTGTCCATATTCATACATCATCCCATCCGTTAAAGGAGCATGTCTATGACGTTCAGCCCCACCGTATCCGACGCGATCGAAGCTTCTGTTTCTTTTCTGGAAAAGACTGCGCAGTTCGAGCCTGAGCATGACGAAGACAGCCGCAATAAATGGGACGGAGCCTGGTGGCATATGGCCGCTTTGTACGAAATAGGCGAGGTTCGGCGTATTCCGGAGACTGCGATCCTTCAGGCAAAAAGAGTGCTTCAGACGCGGGTCTGGCCTGTTTTTGTCATTAAAGCAAGCGATGCTCCCGTGCGGAAGGAAGATCAAGATCGCTGGGACTGCTGCCATTGCGAACTTGCGGTATTTTATCAGATTCTATCGGCCTACGGCTGCGATCTCGATACGGACATGCCGTGGATTCGCGAATGGCTGTTGAAGCATCAACTGCCGGACGGCGGTCTGAATTGCGATCCGGAAGCTTATCTGCACTCGCGTAAAAGTTCCGTCGTCTCCACCCTTCCGCCGCTTGAAGCGATACTGCGTTATACGGATCGACCTTTTACGGAGCAGGAAAAAGAGTTTTTGGACGAAGGCGCACGGTATCTGATCGAGCATCGGTTGGTATGTTCGAAAAGCAGCGGGAACGTGATTAACGAAGAGTGGCTAAAGCCTTGTTTTCCGAGGTTTTTCGAATATGATCTGCTGCGCGGGCTGTCGTTTCTGACGGAGTGGTCAAGGAAAAGAGAGATGCCTTTGCCGGATGGATTTGCGAAGGAGGCATTAGCGCGACTAGCTCCTTATTTGGACGGGACAAAGGTTCGAATCGGGCGTCAGGTATGGGATGCGGACGGCGAGTGGGGCGGGGAGACGTTCTCGCTGCTGGAGGCATTGCCGGGAGTCGGGGAAGTGTCGGAGGTGTTGGGGGCGGAGTTGAAAAAATCTTTAACTGCATGAAGGAAACAAAAAAACCTTTCTTTATCGGGAAAGGTTTTTTGTTGAGGCTTTAGATCTAACACCGCACATGCTTCCGCTTAAACCCGATCCGATTCTTCTCCACGGCCTTTTGGATATTTTCCGACGTCTGAAGCACTTTACGCTTCGACCCCTGGCCTACTTCGACCGGAGCCATCGCTTCGGCCGTCTCGACGGCGCGGTCATGCAGCGGGATGTAGGAGACGGCCACCGTATAAACGAAGTTAGCCATGGAATACGTCGCGCGCTCCGGCGCTGCATGAATGGTTTGCTCGACCTTTTTCAGCATATCGTCCAACTTTTCCGTATCGAACTCGTTATCCTTCCGACTCCCGAGCAGCCAGCAATAACAGCTCCAACCCGCCGACATCCGAAGCTCGTCTCCGCTCGCGATCCATTTGTCCGCCACCGCTTGAGCAATATCCGTTTCCGATAAGGTGACGGCCACGATAAAGTCGGAGATCATGTAAAAGTAAGCCTGGTCGATCCATCGTTCAAAGTCCGCTTCGGTCATCGTTTTGGGATCGGCGATCACGCCTGCAAAATACATTGCGTCATAATTACCCGTCGCGTACAATGCTTCGGCCAACTGCTGATCCTTCTTGATGATTTTGGACATCGGCTTCATTGCCCCGGTCGCCACGCCGAATACCGGCTCTTTTGCGCCACTTGAGACATACATGTTCTTCGAGCGTTCTTTTCCCAGAGATTCCAGTTCGCTCATCACTTCTTGCAGGTTCATGGGTCGGCTCTCCTTTGGGTTCGGCTTTGTCTTTATTGTATCCGGGAGCTTGCGCTTTTCAAGTCGAAATTTCGCGATCAGACCAGCCATTCGTATATGATTTTCCCCAACCAAACAGCCAGCAGAATCCAGATCAAAATGAATAGTCCGCCGACGAACCAATTTTTCGGCTTGCCGCTTTTACTGATTTCTTCCGCTCGCGCACGGCAGTCCTCGATCACGGGCGCCGGAATCATTTTCAAAGCCAAAACGATCCCCAGCGGAACCAGAACAATATCGTCGAGATAGCCCAGGATCGGAATAAAGTCGGGAATCAGGTCGATCGGACTGAACGCGTAGGCGACGACCAGAATCGTAAAAAGCTTGGCGTACCAAGGGACTCTGGGATCGCGGTAAGCGAGGTAAAGCACGAACACGTTACGCTTGATTTCTTTGGCCTTGCTTTTGACTTTCGAGATCCAGTTGGATTTTTGCATGTAGGGACTCCGCTTCGTTTTCTTTGACTTCACGGAACGATTGTATCATTTTATCCGCATTTGAAAACGCAAAAAAACGCGAGCAGACTTCCCTGTCTGATCTCGCGCTTTTGGCATTGAGTTCTAAAGGCTTTACGTTCTCTTCATACCGCGTTAACTTCGCGCCTTCTGCACCTTTAACAGCTTGCCTTTCACCGTCGTCTCCTGCATCGCTTTCAGCACCTTTTCGCCTTTGCCGTTCAAAATATCCACGTACGTGACCGTCTCCTGCACGCTGATGATTCCGATGTCTTCGGATGCGATGCCTTCGATCCGGGCAATGGTGCCGACGAAGTCTACCGGACGCAGCTTTTTCTTTTTTCCGCCGTTAAAATACAGCTTCATGATGTCCGCGTTCAGCTCTTCGCCTTTGCTCTTCTTCGCTACTGGACGGTCGCGCAGTTTACGGTCGAACGCGGCTTGAGCTTCGGATACCGCGTAAGCGGAAGGCTCTTCGGCAATCGGAAGCTCGAAGCCGATATAGCGTTCGATCTGACCGAGGAATTTGTCTTCGAACGGCGTCGCGAACGTGATGGCGATTCCGCTTTGACCCGCGCGTCCGGTACGGCCCGTACGGTGCACGTAGCTTTCTTTTTCCATCGGCAGATCGTAGTTGATCACGTGCGTAATCCGGTCGATATCGATACCGCGCGCGGCGACGTCGGTCGCGACCAGGTAGCGGAACTTTCCGGCGCGGAATTCGTTCATCACGCGGTTGCGATCATCCTGCTCCATGCCGCCGTGGATTTTGTTGACCGGATAGCCCAGGCGATCCAGATGAGCGGCTGCGGCATCCACATTGTCTTTCGTCCGGCAGAAAATGATGCAGCTATCCGGATTTTCGACGACGGTCACTTTTTGCAGCAACGCGGGTTTGGACTTTTCGCCTACCCGGTACAGTCTGTGCTCGATCTGCGTCTGACGCTTGTCGTTCGGCGATCCGATCTCGATATCGACCGGGTTATTCATGTAACGATGGCATAGACGCTCGACGTCCTGCGGCAGCGTAGCGGAAAACAGCATCGTGACGCGCTGCGTCGGCAGTTCGCGAATAATCTTTTCCAACTGCTCGATAAAGCCCATGCTCAGCATCTCGTCGGCTTCGTCGATGACCAGGTATTGAATGCGTTCGAGGTCGATCGTGTCTTTCTCGATATGGTCCATCACCCGTCCCGGCGTGCCGACGATCACGTGATTGCGCTGCATCAGCTCGCGTTTTTGCCGGTCAAAAGGCTGCTTGCCGTAGATCGCCGCCGCTTTGATCCGTTTGAAGCGTCCGATGTTCATGATGTCTTCTTTCACCTGATCGGCCAATTCGCGCGTCGGTGTAAGGATCAGCGCCTGCGGACGGCTTTCTTCCCAGTCCAACTGTTGGCATAGCGGAATGCCGTACGCCGCCGTTTTGCCGCTGCCGGTACGGGATTTGACGGTGATGTCGCGGCCTTGTAGCGCTTGCGGGATGACCTGCTGTTGGACGGGGGTCGGAGATTTGTAACCCAAGGTGTCGAGGGCGCGGGTGATTTCGGGGCTGAGGTTATACGTAGAAAAAGAGGCTTGCGAGGATTCTGTAAACGCGGCTTGCTCATTCGTGCTTGCTGTATCGTTGTCGTTCATCTCTTCTTGAATCGGTTGGTTCTCGTTCATGATAGGGGTTAACTCCTTCGGTCTCGCTTGGTGCTGTGCGGATATCGGATAAGCGTAACACAGATCGGGGAAAAAAAGGACTGGCGTTTTATGAAGGGTTGCTAAAAGTAACGCAAATCAGTAATATAATTATTACTTTTTTGCGCATTCGTGATATACTAATCAAGCAATGGAAAGGCTAATATGGGCGGTCGGCTAATCTCCTGCAAAGGAGGTGATGCCAAGTGGAAATCTATCAAACTCTGATGTTGATGATCTCGTTCGCAACGTTGGTGATTCTGATTCTTTCTTTCCACAAAAAGAAATAGACCGCCCTCATCATAGGTAGCGGTCTATTCATAATAGATCCAACCGAAAGCCAACCGCCCTTAAAAGCGGCTATTGCATCAGGAGTCGTGTTACCAGCACGACTCCTTTTGCGTTGCATTCTTTGTTCTTCGATTATAGCAGTAACACTTGGGAAGTTCAATTCAAGACATCAAAATTAACGTAAATAAGTCGATTGATTATTACTTTTTTGCGTACTTATGATATACTGACCAAGCAATAGAAAGACTAATATGGGCGGTCGGCTAATCTCCTGCAAAGGAGGTGAAGCCTGTGGAAGTATATCAAACCCTGATGTTGATGATTTCGTTCGCAACGTTAGTGATTCTGATTCTTTCTTTCCACAAAAAGAAATAGACCGCCCTGCACAAGGGTAGCGGTCTATTTAAATTAGGTCTCACCCAAAAGCCAACCGCCCTTAAAAGCGGCTATTGCATCAGGAGTCGTGTTACCAGCACGGCTCCTTTTGCTTTGCGTTCTTTGTTCTTCGATTATAGCAGGGACAAGGCGTAAATTCAATTCAAACCCTTGCACGCCCAACGATTCGTATCGCTGTTCTCAAGCCGTAAATTCTCCGCCGTAATCCGCTACTTTATCGCGCCATACCGTATGGAAATGGGCTTCCGTCGTTTCGCCGCTGCTGTAAGCGACACCCTGTTGAGCGGCCATCTCCAGCCAGAGGCGAGGGCCGTCGATTCGGACGTACGAGCCGATCACGTCAGGGTCGGTCGATCCGGACCAGCCGATATAGGTCTGAGCCAGCGCTTCGTCGGACAGATATTCGGCCAGCAGCGTTTCCGCCGTTTCGGAGTCCGCGTCTTCAACCCAGGCTCTAATCGCCGTTTTCACCAATGCTTGCTGCTCCGTGCTCAAGTCCGTGTAAAGGATGCCTTCACTTTCCGGGAATTGTCCGTCTTTGTCCGCGCCGACCACGACGTCGGTGAACGTCTGCGAGATTTGAGCGATCGTCAACTGATTTTCGCTCAGCGAATCGATGATCGCATACATGCCGTCTTTTCGCGTCTCGATCGGGGAATACGTCGTGCCGTCCAGTTCGAACGTTTGCGGCTCGGTACCGGTAAACTGTGGCGTGGCGCTGACTTCTTCGCCGTTGAACACAAGGTTTTCCGCCAAATGGTGCCCGCTGATCTGAAGCATCCACGTATCCGTATCGGAAGGCGTGCCCAAGATCGCGATATAGTACAGTCCCGATCCCCATTCGGTGCGGCCCGTATCGGCGGTCTATCCATCAAGCCGACCTTTCGAAGCTAACGGTCACTACGTTGTCAAAGCTAAACGCGCGAGTCCATAAACAAAGCGCTGAAGATCACGACATCCTGCAAAAAATGAATGCTCAGCGCCCAGAACAAACCTTTGGTTTCCAGCATCGACTTGGCCAAAAACCATCCGATAAACGCCGCCATCAGCACGCCTACGAGACCGCCGGGATTGCCGAAGTAATGCACGACGCCGAAGACCACGGCTCCCAAGCCCTGGGCGATATAGGGAGAGTATCCGCTTTTGCTTACGACCGCGACGAACGAAAATCGGAACAGGACCTCTTCGCAAAAAGCATTAACGAGCGCGAAGGTCAAAATAAGCGGAATGCCGGGGAACAGATCGAAGCTGATGTTTTCCCCGTGCACGACCTGGAAATAGATGACGATCGCCGTCACTAGCGTAATCACGAACGCAAAGTTCAAGCCGAGATTTTTCCACGTCTCTCCCGCTTTCGGCTTGATGCCGATCCAAGGCTCGGGCCGGATGGTGCCGTCGCGTTTGTTCAAACTCAGATAAGACAGCCCTTCCCGACCCGTTATGGCGTAAACGATCGCGATCACAACAACGGCCAATGCCAATGTCGTCGTCTGATAGCCAAGTTCGGCGTTGTATGCCGCGTTATCGAAAAAACTTGGCGTAAGCAGCGGATGACTTCTGAACCATAGTAAAAGAAGCGCGCAAAGAACCGCTACGATCGTGATCAGCAAAATCGAAACCGCGCCGCCAGACCTTTTTTCGCTCATGATCATGTCGTTATCCCTGCCCCTCGTTCGAATTATCCAGCGTATCAAGCGCATGCCGGCACCATTCCGTCGTCATTCTCAAATATCGTTCGCCGTAATCGAGCGTAAGCAGCCAGAGTTGCGATTGTTTGCCCGCTTCCGCCGGAACGCTTGCTTTGATTCCAGCCAGCATTGCCGAAAGTTCTTCGGCCGCCGCTAACTCTGCTTGCAGAAACTCGACCAGCTGCGGAACATGGCGTTCTTCGGACACGAACAGCTTCATCAACAGCTCGTTGCGCATCACGGATTCTTCGGGAGGAACGACGAGCCAGGCGTCCAAGCGATCCTTTCCCTGCGGCGTTACGCCGTACACGATTTTTTTGCGCCCCGTCGACGCTTCTTCCACGACTTCGACGTCGCCGTCCGCCTCCAGCTGCTTGATGCTTTTATGGATATGCCCGTAGGATTCGTTCCAGAACAACCCGATGCTTTCTTTGGAAAACTTTACGAGTTCGTAAGCGCTCATCGGTTTGATCCGCAGCAGGCCGAGAATAGCAAAATGAGTGGTATTGATCCGCTTCATACACGCCTCCTTATATATCTTTCGGATATATTATAATGTCATCATAAACCGCTCTCAGGTAAAACGCAATAGAAAAAGGACCTTCCGGTGGAAGATCCTTTTTTGTGACATGATCTATGTTCAATTCAACGATTGCCCCACTGCCTCTTCGCCGCGAAGCCTGCTCTCGAACTCTTCGAGTCCCGCTCTGACTTCCTCCAGCGACCTTGCCTCCATCAGCTTCGTTCTCAGCTCGTTCGCTCCGCGGAAACCGCGGATGTAGATTTTGAAAAAACGCGGCAGCGCTTTGAAAGGACGCGGGTCCGCATCGGACGAATGCTGCTCGTGCAGATCCAAATGAAGCTTGAGCAAGTTCAGCAGTTCTTCGCTTCCATGTTCCTTTTTCTCCTGCTCGAACGCGAACGGATTATGAAAAATGCCGCGCCCGATCATAATTCCGTCCACGCCGTATTTTTCCGCCAGCTCCAGTCCTTTTTCACGATCCGGAATATCGCCGTTGATCGTCAGCAGCGTCTGCGGCGCGATCTCGTCCCGCAGCTGCTTGATCGCCGGAATCAGCTCCCAGTGCGCATCGACCTTGCTCATTTCCTCACGCGTCCGCAGGTGAATCGACAAGTTCGCGATGTCCTGTTTCAGGATATGCGTCAGCCAACCACGCCATTCGTCGATCTCCGTGAAGCCGAGTCGCGTCTTGACGCTGACCGGAAGGCCGCCGGCTTTGGCTGCTTCGATGATCTCCGCCGCCAGCTCCGGACGACAGATCAAACCGCTGCCTTTGCCGTTTTCGGCCACGTTCGGCACGGGGCAGCCCATGTTAAGGTCGACGCCTTTGAAGCCCGCTTCCGCCATGCCGATACTCATCTGACGAAAATATTCCGGTTTGTCCCCCCAGATATGCGCCACGATCGGCTGCTCGTCTTCCGTAAATGCCAACCGCCCGCGCACGCTGTGATGCCCTTCCGGATGGCAATAGCTCTCGCTGTTTGCGAATTCGGTAAAAAAGACGTCCGGCTTTGCCGCGGCGCTTACGACATGGCGGAAGACGACGTCGGTGACATCTTCCATCGGCGCCAGTATGAAAAAGGGTTTCGGCAGATCCTGCCAAAAATTTTGTGTCATGTAGAAAACCTCTCGATAATATTGGAATCCATTTCGATGTTAAATCAGCCAATCAAGAAGACGCTTTAAAACATGTAACAGTTCATCTTCAAACATCACAAGTACGATCAATAAAATTACAAAAGTGATCGTTATCAGAATTCGAGTTGTATTTCTCTTGACCTTCTTCAACTCTGCCTCATCAAAAACAAAAAATAACAAGGAATTATTGATCACGATGAATCTCTCTTTCTCTCCTTCTTCCATACTGCCTGCACTTCTTCTTCTGGAAGATAACACCGTATAATGCCTTCCTACCGATTCTGCCTTATAGAGATTACAACTGAAAAAGATCAGCGGATTAATTAATAAGTTCTCACTTCGATACAAGAAGACAGTCAACAAAATCAACAGAAAAAGCAACTCAATAATTTTCAACACCATCGGACCATTTGATGCAATATTGAAAGTGAAAAAGGGGAGTAGGAAAAAAGACAGAAATTCGATGATCGTCTGATTCGTTAAGTTCTCTGAGATCAGTTTGATCTTTTTCGAAGGATGAGTAGGCTTATTCAATCTCATTCTAAATAAAAACATAAATGCGAAAAGAAGAATCAGAGAGAACGCAAGCAATAGTAGAAATATGCCTCGTTCTCCCTGCCAATTTCGGATCAACAGCAACATAAATAGAGGGAATTCAGCCGCTACTAAATATAAGAAAAAAAACAAAAAGTACATACGCTCCCCTCCTTATTGGAAGCATAACACAAAAACAAGAAAAAGGGAACGTTTGTTCTATGTTCGATTCAGTCGATCAAAGGTTTTGTAGTAAACCAATTCCCCAATGATATTTTCGGCTACTCTCTCTGAGAATAGATAGGTGATAAATAGTGGGGCAATTTGTTTATCCGTAACGATCAACTTATTCGTGCTGGCATCGAAGGCAGCGCCTACTCGATACGTCTGACAGTACTGGTTAATTTTGGCTTGATTAGCTACCAAGAAAGCTTTAAGTTCATGATTCTGCAAAGTAATCATGGAAAGCGAACGAGCCATATAGCCTTTTCGCAACGTGTTTTCGATTTCTGCATATCCTTCGATCACACCCGAAGTTTCAAGTGACTGCAGTGCCCGCTGTCTTTTGAGTGCAATCTGATTCTCAAAAGAAAACAACTTCTCAAAGAATCCCATGTTCGCAATGAAATAGTTATGAGCTGTCAATACAAACGAGATATTGTTGTTGATCTTATACATTCCACTCTTATCAACATCAATCAACGAACCATCCTGTATGAATTTGAACGATACTTTTGCCAACGACGTTCTGACTTGTTGGCAAAACACCAGAATCGGACAATCGTTCAGCAGCAGTTCGTGAACGATTAATTCAACTTCATCATTAGGTGGATAACCGTTCGTATAGTTATCGATAGTGAATATTCGTTCCTGTTCTTCCTCATCATTCGTGGATACTCCACGATCTGGCTCACCGAATGCAAACACCTCAAACGCTTGACCGATATTGTATGTTTCCATCATCAAGCCGGCGATATCATGCTTGTAAATGTACGCTGGATCTCGATCTTCTGTCTTATAATTATCCACGTAGTCCGTTCTACGCCGGTTTAACTCATCGATCACTTGTTCCTGATCTTCAACAGACATGGTAACGTTTCGGATGCTCCATCTCTTAAATTGAGAAGGAAAAGTTACAAAATACGAGGTTTGATAATCAAATTCCAAGTTCCCTTTTGGAGACGAAGGGTGCTCACTTTGCAATTCCTCTTCAAATGTATTCATCATTAACCTCCGACATCTGTATAGTATTCACATATCATTTTTCTAACCGATTATTACACATCCAGCCCCAAAATGCGCAGCTGCTCCTGAATCTTCGCTTCTAATTCCGCGATTTCTTGACGATCCTGCTCCAACAGTCGATTCAACTCTGCAAGATCCATCGTCTCTTCTTCTTCAGACGTATCGACGTACCGAGGAATATTCAGGTTGTATTCATTCATTTGAATTTCTTCGAGTTCAGCCACATGAGCATATTTATCGACAGGAACGCGATTACAGTAAGTCTCGATGATTTTATGAATATGATCTTCGGTCAAGCGGTTTTGATTTTTGCCTTTTTCGAACTCTTTGCTGGCATCAATGAACAAGACATCGCGAGTCTTTTTGGTTTCTTTTTTGAAGACCAGAATAACCGTTGGGATCGAAACTCCGTAGAACAGATTAGCAGGTAGTCCGATTACAGCGTCCAGCCTATTTTTTTCAATCAATTTCTGGCGAATGACGCCTTCCGCCGCACCTCTGAACAGCACGCCGTGCGGAAGAACGATCGCCATCGTCCCGTTTTTATCGAGATGATACAAGCTATGCAGGATGAAGGCGTAATCGGCTTTGGTTCTCGGAGCAAGCTTACCATATTCGTTGAACCTCGGATCTTTGAGACGTGTCTCGTTATTATCCCAATGCGCCGAATACGGAGGGTTTGCGACCACGGCGTCGAATACGCGAGGATGATCGATCCCTTTCTTATCTGGGCCATCCGGCCAATCACTTTCTAACGTATTCGCGTTGGAAAGAGTCATATTATTGAAGGACACACCGTGCATCATGAGATTCATCCGTGCCAAGTTGTATGTGGTCGTATTCTTCTCTTGACCAAAGAACTTGATGGCCCCCGCACGATCTCCTCCCGGCAATTCGCCTTGCACGGTCAACAGCAGCGAACCGGAACCGCAAGTCGGGTCATAGACTGAGAAGGGAGTGTCATTCGTCTTTACATCGTGAGTGACGATCTTGGCAAGCACTTTGGAGACTTCATGAGGGGTATAGAACTCTCCGCCTTTCTTGCCTGCGCTGGCTGCAAATTGGCCGATCAGGTATTCGTAAATCACGCCGAGAATGTCCTTATTATCTTCGCCTTTGTAAGAGATACTATCAACGAGCTTAACGATTCGATTCAAAGACTTGGCCCGTTCGTTCGTGGAAGAACCGAGACGCGAATCGCCCAGATTCACATCGTTGAATACCCCTCGGAAATCTTGCGCTGCTTCCTTGTTTAGTTCAGCATTCCGATTAAAATGGTCGAACAGCGTCTGGTAGTCGCTCGGAATAAGCACACTGTTCTCGATCTTCTCGACTAGCGAAGACCAAGTATCCAGCGGCGCAATCGCATAACCAAGACTGGACGAGATGTCTTTCAGATAATCCCCCAGCTCATCCCCATTCGCCTGTTCCAGATAAGCTTGATTGACCGTCTGGCCTTTGGCGACATCCAGAATCTGATTGTCGACCAGATATTGCTCTTGATGTTGGGAAAGATAACGGTAGAACATAAAGGCTAGGATGTAGTTTTTGTATTCTGAACTATCCATGCCTCCTCGCAGTTCGTTAGCCATTGCCCACAACTTTGTAGTAAGTGTCGTTAAATTGCTGCTCATACGTAAGCTCCTCTTAGATAAACATTTTTTGAAGTAAAGATTTCTTGAGGTCTTGCAGGTGTTGAAGTTTTCGTTGGTGTAGGGTGATAAGGTGATCAATATTTCTTAAAATCTCAGCAATATGCTTCTGTTCTTGTTCAGAATGAGGAAGAACAACTCTCGTTCTAGACAGATTCGATCTACTGATCGAAAGAACTTTTGTTCCTTGCATAAGAGGAATAAGTTGCTGTCGATAAGTTGAAGAATTCAGATAATAGCCCATATAACAAGATTGAACATTAATTTTAGGTCTGCAAGCTATTGTGTGTAGCCCCGATACTACAGGGATGTCTGTAATTCCTGTAATTTCGGTCGCTTTTCCAACTTGTTCATCTTCAGCCGCATCAGCCATCAATATATCGCCATTTTGAAGAAGTCGATTAGAGTAATCGGAAGCTTCTGCGCCTGTTATAAACGGAAGCTTATCTTTAGAACAATCAATGACACTCCCATATTTAACAAGAATATCTCCATAATGTACATTTTTCACTTTACCTTCTACATCATTTAGATTGGCTCTTGAAAGACTATTGTTTGGGATTGGATCGAAAACTGAATTGAATTCATATGACTCCCAAGCTTCAGTAAATCCCGGAAAACGAACCTGTGGCTCCGTTTCTCCGTCTTGCGGGAACATTTTGCGGAGAAGTTCGGCTTTTTGATTTTGGATGTGAGTTAATTTGCGTTGGTGCAGGGTGGTTAGCTTGTCTAGATGAATGAAAAAATCTGTAATTTTCTTTTGCTCAGTCACAGAAGGTATTCGACACGATATACCAACAAAAGAATCCCAATATAGCCTTTTTCTGAAATCAGTAACTCCGTAGGACGCATTATCTATTTGATTAATTGCATCGTATCGACGCAAACGATAATCCATAAAAGGAGGGTGAAGTTGACTGCTCGGAATAGCTGTTATATAAGCAGGACTAACCATACCTTCAAACTTAACAACGCCTATCGCCCCCTGCCATGCACGCATCATATTAAAAACAAGGTCTCCCACACGTACTCGTTTATATTGAGATTTGTCTTCAATTCTGCGTACATTCTTACCTAGCTCATCACGATCTAATTCTTCATTGGAAACACCATGATGGATAGAAACCGAGAGAATCGGCAAGTTATCATTTCCACTCTCTTTTCTCTCTTTATAAAGTTCTCCCAACTTCCGCTCTTCCCATTCCCCGCTAAACTCCGGGAATCTCAATTCAGGCTCTTTTTCACCCTGCTGGTTCATTCCTGTTCTCCCTGTAAGGTCTGGATCACTCGATCAAAATCCGACACGATTTTTTGGTGTTTATTGAAGGCTTTGTATTCCTCGATTGCTTTTTCTTTGGCGGCGCTCTGCGAGATTCGTCCGTGGCCTTCCAGAATATCATACCGGTTGAACGCCAGAAACTCATCAATGCTCTTCGCAAAGTCTTGCATACGCAGGGCTACCCCATCTTCAAGCAGACGCTCGACATAATCGAAATAGGCGGATATATTGCGTTCGAGACTGCGAATTTGTTTGGCCGATAAGTAGTTTTTGGCGATAGACACGTCAGATTGCAGAATACGTCCATCTGGTGAGTTCTTCCATGAGGTCAGCCCCATATGCGCTTTGGCTTGATCGGCACTGTCGTACACGATTTCTGCCGCCGTCTTGCCGGTAATGGCGTAATGGAACTTATTCTGTACAGTCGCATAGAACTTCTTTGTGATCTCGGCGTTCTTGTCGTAATCATAGGAGATCTCGGCAAAGATATCGGAAATCTGCTGCCAGATCCTCCGCTCGCTGGCTCGGATCGAACGGACGGTCTCAATCAGCTCTCGGAAGTAGTCTTTATCGAAAGCCTGCTCGCCATGCTTCATGCGCTCTGCGTCAATCTTGAACCCTTTGACCAAATATTCCTTGAGCACATCTGTCGCCCATATCCGAAATTTCGTAGCTTTCTTCGAATTGACGCGATAACCTACCGAAATAATCGCATCAAGATTATAATACTTCACGGTCTTGGTTTGTGTCTTCCCTTGAATAGCGCCGTGCTGAGTGGTATGTGCAATTTCTGCACGCACCACTTGCTCTTCGAGTTCGCCTGTATCAAAAATATTTTTCAAATGCCGAGAAATGGACGTACGATCGACACCAAACAGCTCCGAAATCACTTTCTGCGTCGCCCAGATCGTCTCGTCTTGAACCAGAACTTCGACTTTCTCTGCTTCATCATACATCAAAAACTGGATCTCTTTCATGACGATCTCTCCTCTATAAGTTAACTAGCTCGTCCGCTAGTGCATAAATAGCATCGCGCAATGTGTTCCGGTATTTCATCTTCGGCAGGGCTTGAACTTGCGGGTCGTGAGCCAGCGTCTGGTAACCGGAAGTTGCTTGTGCGATAAGCTCGCGAAGCTGTCCGGTGTCGTCCAGATCTTGCATTCCATAGCGATGAGTGTTAAACCATTCCCGCATCTGTGCGCTCGTTATGATCTCCGTCAATCCCCATTTCACTCGAAAATCAAGCAGTCTGCGATCCAAGTTGGCGTTGTTGGCTTGTTGGATAATCGTATCTCGATTCGCCTTCAGGTCAGCGGGATACTTAAATCCATTCTCAGAAGTAGGGAAGATTCCTTCCACAATCGCTTCCGCTGCATTCTTAATTTGGGCCGCATAATTTCGGTCTTCCAGACTGTTCGCGAATTGATTAATTCGCTGCTGTGTTTCTTCCGCTGCTTGTCGGCGGCCTTCGTGCATATGATCCAGCAATTGTTCCAAAAGTTCAGTCAGGTAATCGTAGTCTACTTTGACTTCTTTGACATGCATCATTCGCAGTTCAATCTGTTGAATCGGTACTTTTTTCTCTTTGGCTATATGTTCTTTCAGTTCATTGGCGAGTACGGTCGTCAACATGATCTCATCTTCCGCAGTTATACCGAGCTGTTCGAACAGCTTCTCAGGCTCACCGTAATCGAAACCGCTGATCGCGCCTTCATGCTCCTCCGGATTATACTGCTTCAATTTGGACATACCTCGATTATAATCACGAAGCTGATCCAACATGTCTTCTTTCTGTTTCTCCGAGGCGGGGAGCTGCTGAAAGTTATCCGTCAATTGGGCTAGTTGCTTAATCGTTGCCTGTACCTCCTTAAGCACTTCATCGAAGCTCTGGGCGATAATGCCGTCTTTGCGATTGTTCTCGCGCTGCTGGTCTTCCGGCAGATTCGCCGAATCTTTATTCGCATAGATTGCCAGTGCTTGATTCATCAGTTTCTCGTTATGGGCCGGCCAACGATAATTCACAATGCGACCCCACGGCTTCTTCTCAATATCTGCAATTCGATTGGTACGTGAATACGCCTGAATCAGCCCTGCGCCTTTTAAGGTACGATCGACATACAACGTATTCAACTCGGGAGCATCGAATCCGGTCAACAATTGTTCCACGACGATCACCAAATCTAGAAAATTCCCGTCAGAAGCGGATTTGTTCAGGCGAGCTGTTACATCTTGCGTATACTCGGATACGTCATCCAAGCCGAACGCCGTTCCAAACTCTTCATTATAAGCTCGAATCGCCCGATGCAGCTCCTGATTGGCCAAGACCATACTATCGTTGTTAGATGTGTTGTAGCTAAAAGTCACGGCCACTTTCAACGTATACTCGCCGCGTTGTCTACGTTCGGCATTCACTCGTTGGAACTCATCGAAGTACATCATGACCATTGGCGCATTCGCTTTTTGTTCGCCTACACGCGTTGTGAAGAGCGCATTATACCGTCCGTCGTTCGACCGATTCTGCCAGTGTCTGAAAATGTCATCAACGACTAAACGAACGTGCTCGGGATTCTCGTCATAGAAGCTCGAACTGACCTGATCATCCATATCTTCCGGAGAAAGATTATTAATCTTATCTTGAATTCGGTCTTCATCCCATTCGGGATGAAGTTTGCTATAGAAGCTTGGAAGATAGACCTCTTTCATCTGCTGTTCGTTGATCGTTGTCTCAAAATCGACCTTGAAGCCCAATACGTTACGGTCGGCAATCGCTTCGCGGATCGTGTAGACATGAAGCAGCGGGCCAAAAACATCCTCTGTTCGCAGCCCCTTTGTCGTCTCATCAAACATCGGAGTTCCGGTATAACCGACCCACGCTGAGTTTTTGAAAGCTCTCTGAATATTGCCGAAGGCATCTCCTCCTGCCCAGCGGTGGGCTTCATCGACAATAAAGACGATCTTCTTATCTGGAGCTTTGAAGCTTTTACGCTTGACTAGCGTGTCCAATTTCTGTACAGAGGTCACAATGATACTATTATCTTTGTTCTTTAGCTTACGGCTCAGATCATTGGTATTGGTTGTATTCTGTACACTGCCTAATACATCTTCTGTAGCATCGGGATCGTAAGCGCGGTAATTCTCGTCCGTTTGCTTGGTCAATGCGATTCGATCGACGACGAAGACGACTTTGTCCACATTTGGCAGCCGACTGGCCAGCCACGCAGTCTTGAAGCTGGTGATCGTCTTACCTGCTCCGGTGGTATGCCAGACGTAGCCGACTTTTTGCAGACCGGATTCATAATCCAGATGCTTCAACCCATCGATAACCTGCTGGGTCGCGTATACTTGATAGGGTCGCATCACCTTGAGCATCTGTTTATTTTTCGTTCCGTCCAGAATCATATAGTTGGTCGCCATCTGATGAGCCATTGGGATCGACAGCATAGAATCGACAAACTCTTTCCAGTGACGAACGATTTTATTATCGCTTTTGCGCTGCCAGTTAAAAGCAAAATCCTTATTGAATTTGTCCGGTGTCGTATTCGCCATGTATTTCACGTTATTCGGCGTAATTCCAACCAGAATTTGCAGCGTCGAAAAAATATCGCCGTACTGGTGCTCCCTCGCATATTGATGCATCTGATTCAGCGCTTCATTCACATCCCGAGTATTCCGCTTGTGTTCGATTTGAATGATCGGCAAGCCGTTGATCAACAAGGTCGTATCGAAACGGCGATCTTCTTTTCCCGCAATAACAGCCGGACGTTCGATCTGATTCACGACCTGATAGATGGTATCTCCAGCGCCGATTTGCTTTTGATCGAATACAGTCAGAAATACATGCCGTCCGTCATCGAGATCAATTTCAATCTGGGATACGCCATTCAAGCCATATAGAAATTGTCCGGCTTCATAAGGCGTCTGGATGTCGGAGATCTTTTTTTTCACTTGATCGAATTCCGTGATAGTAAGCGAATGTTGCAGTGTATGTTGGTTGTGCCGCTCTAAGATTGCTTTAAAGTTTACCCAGAGTTGTTCGGTCGTTTTGATTGCAGATACATGGGTCCATGTCTTCAACCCGATCTGGTAATCGACCGCTGCCTCACCGATTAAAATCGTATTGCTTAATGTCACGTTCTCCAAGGATGAAGGTGTACACCCCGTTAAATATTCAATAAATTCTTTTTCGAATTCTGCTTCACTCATTGTCGACTGGCCTCCCCAAGCCTTTGCAAGACCAGCATGGTTTCCGATCTCGAAATCCGATTTTTTAGTGATTCTGAATAGAGTTGATCGAAATAAAGTTGGCCGATTACTTGTTGTTTCTCAATAATCGGCAGGTGAAAAATTTCAAGTTCCTTCAATTGCTTTAGGCTGTACTTGAAAACTTGGGAACCTTGTAATCCCCGTTGAAGTCGCTTTTGAATTACTGGATTTTCGTTCAGCATATACGCTAAAAACTTAGCATCCACTTGGCTTGCGCAGATTAATTTCACATAATTTTGTGTGTATAAATATCCTTCATGACGCCGACTAACAACTGTAGCTTGTCCCGTAATTAAACTAAAAACAAGATCACCTTCCACAAGTAAACTTACAGGATCAAAAGTCCTTACTTGCTTACTATCGATTCGGTTGGAATCTATCCCTTTCCAATCCCGTTCCAATTCTGCTTGTCCGTAATAAAAATATAAGGGTGCATCTGGCTCAGCCGTTTCTGAAATTCGAAATTGGGGTGAACCACTGACGAATTCCACAATCTCTTTCAATCCAAACATGTATTCACCGTGCCTTTCCAAAACTCTTATTTTTATTCAAAATGTATCAGGTTATACACAGAAAGTCAAATTAACTATGTAATTTTAAAAAAACACAAAAAGGGTGTTTACCTTGTTAGGATAAACAACCTTGGGTATACATAAGGATATAAAAGATCTAAATCATTTATTGGGCAAGGAAAGTACCGTCACGCACTCCACCTGACTGGTCTGCGGGAACATATCGAGCGGCTGTACGGATTGGATCTCGTATCCGCCGTCCAGCAGCACTTTGCAATCCTTTGCCAGAGTCGACGGGTTACACGACACGTACACGAACTTCTGAGGTTTCGTGCGCAGCACCGTCTCCAGGAACTTGCGATCCAAACCGACGCGCGGCGGATCGGCGACGATCACGTCCGGGCTGTAGCCTTCCTTGGCCCAACGCGGCAGCAGGTCTTCCGCTTCGCCTTCGAAGAAGTCCGCGTTATCGCGGCCGTTGCGCTCGGCGTTGCGACGCGCGTCTTCGACCGCTTCCGGAATGACTTCGATGCCGCGGACTTCGGCCGCGTACGGAGCCAGCCATAGGCCGATCGTACCCGTGCCGCAGTAAGCATCAACAACCGTTTCTTTGCCCGTCAATGCGGCACCGACTTTGACCGTCTCGTACAGCTTGATCGTCTGCTCCGGGTTCAACTGGAAGAAAGCGCGCGGCGACAAGGTGAAGTTCAGATCGCCCAGCGATTCGTTCATCGCTTCGTTGCCCCACAGGCTGATCGTGCGCTCACCGAAGATCAGCGGCGTCTTGAACGGATTCACGTTGACCGACAACCCGCTCATTTCCGGCAGTTCCAGACGCAGGCGCTCGATCAGCTCTTCCTGACGCGGCAGATCCGCTGTCTCGGTGACAAGCGTCACTTGGATCTCGCCGGATTGGAAGCCGTTGCGCACGACGATCGTGCGCACGCCTTTGCGCGTTCCGCTATCCTTGATATCGCTGCGTCCGCCGCGGCTGTCGCCTTTGGACAGCGGAATGTTCAGCTCGCCGAGTACGGCCTTCACGCGATCGATCGCGCGGTTGACCTGCGGATGCTGGATCGGGCAGCCGCTAATATCGACGATCTCATGGCTGCCGATTTCGTACAGCCCGGCGATGATTTCGCTTTTCGCGCCCTTAACGTCGCGGCGTTCCACTTGAAGCTGCGCCTTGTTGCGGTAATCCCACGGGCGATCCATGCCGAGCGTCGGCTTGATCTTCAGATCGCTGAGGTTCGCATAGCGACTGAACGCTTCGCGCACGATCTCCAGCTTCGCGATCAGTTGGCCTTCGTACGAAATATGTTGAAGCTGACAACCGCCGCAGATTCCGTAGACCGGGCAAGGAGGCTCGACCCGGTGTTTCGATTTCTTTTCGATCTCGACCAGCTTGGCTTTAATAAACTTCGCCTGCGTTTCCAATACTTCCGCCTTGACCACTTCATTCGTGATCGCGCCGTCGACGAAGACCGCTTTGCGGCGGAAATAGCCGACACCTTCGCCGTTGATCCCGATGCGCTTGATCGTCACTACGATGCGATCGCCTACCTTGACCTGCTCGGCGTCTGACGGAGCGGCCGTAAGTTTCCCTGCTGCCGCAGTACCGTTCGAATATGAACTTTTGCCGACTGCCGCAGACTCGCGCTGTACGTAGCCGCTCTGGGTCTTGCCCATATCCGTGCCCGACACGGGTGCTTTGCTGCCGGCGTAAGGCTGCCGCGAAGCCGACGTTTCGCGCTTGGCCTTCGGTTTCTTCTGCCCGGACGCTTGTTTTGCCGCCACATTCGCGCGTTCGCTTTGACGCTTCTCGTAACGTTCGCTCGGACTCAGCCGCTCCGCTCCGTCATTCGATTGGCTCGGGCGCACCGATGCCGAAGAACGGCCGCGTCCCGTTGAAGCGCCTCGCTCGCTGCGTTCTTTGCGCGGGGCCGGTTTTGGCTCGCGCTTTTCCCCGGCCGAATCCGTACGCTCGTTTTGCGCCGCTGGAACAACAGACGCTGCCTGTCCGCCGCCGACCTCTCTGCCCGGCAGCGAACTGCGCTTAACGCCCGGCTTTTTTTTACCCGAAGGACGATTCTTCTTTTTCTCCTCCTTGGCGGTCTGAAGCTTGCGCTCCTTGCGACTGATTCCTTCTGACTTGCCTTTTTGCTCGCTCATGATTTTTAACTCTCCATCTATATTAAAATTGGATACTGCTCGCACTCGTCTATCCAACGTCCGTCCGCATTGTTTCCGTGTTCACTATACCATTTTACCGCAAAAAAAGAACCTTTTCGCTGCGGGTTGCGCCCGAACGAAAAAGTTCCCTCGGATTGATCATATCGCGTAACGTTTCTTACTCGTATCGTCCAGCCGCAAACAGCAGAAACGCCAGCCGCTCCCACTCTACGTCAGCCCGACGCGGAACCGCGGCTCCCGGCAAGCGACCTTCCTTCTCGTCCTGCTCGTGCGCGCCGTCCTCGACCCAGGAAGCGATGCTGAGCAAGTAATCTTTTAATGTGATATTTGCCCAACTTTCCTGATTGTTCTCCAAATCCTGCGTCAGTCGGTAGACAAACGCGATGAATTCGTCTCTTCCCGTGACTTTCGTCAATTCTTCATGGATATTCATTGCTGATCCTCCTGTCATCTCTACTTATTCCTAACTACCTTTATCGGACGAAAATCTTATATTGAGTAGGGGAAAAAGGTTTATTCATGAAAATATGCGGTTCGCTTCAAAGCAAAAGACCCACCGTATTCAGGCAGGCCATCGGATCGATCCATTTATCTTCCCTATCCATCTTCTATTCAATCTTCTGTCTCTTCAACATCCGGTCGATACTCCAACAAATCCCCCGGCTGACAATCCAATGCTTTGCAGATCGCTTCAAGCGTAGACAGCCGGACTGCTTTGGCTTTGCCGTTTTTCAAAATCGATAGATTCGCCATCGTAATGCCGATGCGCTCAGATAGTTCGGTGACGCTCATTTTCCGCTTGGCCAGCATCACATCGATATTAATAATAATCGCCATAACATCCCCCTCAGACCGTCAGTTCGTTTTCTAGCTGAATCGCGATCGCTTCCTGAAGCAGCTTCTGAAGCACGGCGGCGAATACCGCAATCACCAGACAGGCAAAAATGATAACCATGCCGATCACGATAATGCCTGGCGCGTCATCGCGTTCGGCCATCAGATAAAACAGCGGCATCCCGACCGTAAAAAGCCCGCCTACGCCGATCGCGCAGTATTTGATCTTTTTCAACGCTTGCACGGACAGATCCGAAAACGCCCGCTTATGCTCGATATGAATCAACAGCTTGAACGCTTGCACCAATGCGAAATAAAAAGGAATCGCCGTCGCGTATAAATCGACCCAAACCCATATCCGAATCGAAGTATACTCCGGGTACAGCTCCGCCGCAAAGTTTCCGATATTCGGCACCGCAAAAATGTAGATCGCCAGAATCGGCAGCCCGATCAGCACAACGGCTGCCTTCAAAAAAAGTGTCGTACCTCGCTCCATGCTTTTTCCCTCGCTTGTGTGTGGATTTGCTTTGATCATAGCGCATTTTTTATCGTAAAACAATAAATAAATTTCGATAAATGATAATTAAATGATCTCAAGCAATAAAAAAACTCCTTCAGCGGAAGCCGAAGGAGTTTTCGTCAAATCGATTTAATCGGCTCGACGAGATTAATAAGCGGTCCACCCCGCGTCCGCCGCCAGCGTCACGCCGTTCACGAAGCTTGCGTCATCGGAACCGAGGAACAGCGCAACCTTCGCGATTTCGTCCGGTTCGCCAACGCGCGGGTTTAAGCCCATGCCGGCCATCGCGCGCTGCGCGCCGAACTCATTCGGCTGCCCCATTGAAGCGGAGATATTCGTAGCTACGCCGCCGGGTGCGATCGCGTTGCAGCGAATGCCTTTCACCGCGTATTGAAAACCGACGTTCTTCGTCAGGCCGACCACCGCGTGCTTGGATGCCGTGTAAGCCGCGCCCGCGCGCGAACCGTTCAAGCCGCCCGCCGAAGCGACGTTGACGATGACCCCTTGCCCTTTTTCCAGGAAGATCGGGAGCGCCTTTCGAATCGCGCGCATCGGGCCGGTCGTGTTAATCGCGAAAACGCGCTCCCACAACTCATCCGTCAGGTCGCCTGCCGGCGTGAAGCCATCCATGATGCCCGCGTTGTTGACGAGAATATCAAGCGTGCCGTATTTTTCGACCGTGCCGTCAACGAGGGCTTGGATATCCTCCTCGGACGCAACGTTGGTCTTAATCGCGAACGCCTCGCCGCCCGCATCCTTGATCTCTTGGGCTACCTTTTCCGCCGCTTCGAGATTGATATCCGATACCGCAACCTTCGCGCCTTCCGCCGCATACAGGATCGCGATGCTGCGTCCCATGCCTGATGCCGCCCCCGTTACAATCGCCGTTTTGCCTTGAAGTTTCATATTGGTGACCTCCCGCTTCAATAGTATGAATTTTCGTCAACAAATGTTCATTATCTACTGCTAAATTTAGTATAATCAATCATAGACAGCGCATTCAATCGGTAAAAGCAGGCCCTTTTGTTCGTTAATGAGCATCTGCTTGCTTTGCTGTTTATTAAGTGACTTTACTGTGAAAAAGGAGGGCTGTTGGATGATCGATTCCTCGTCTGAAACGTTAGCTTCGGAGTCTTTGTCGCATGTCGACCGCCGTATCCGGCGTTCGAAAAAAGCGCTCAAAGAAACGCTGATTGCCCTGATGCGCGAACGCGAGTTCAAAGACATCTCGATTACCGATCTCGTGCGCGGCGCAGACCTGAATCGAGGAACCTTTTACAAACATTATCGGGACAAAGAAGAGCTGTTGGCGGAAGCGGTGGACGATGCGATGACCGACCTGGTCGCTTCGTTCCGCGAGCCGTATGCGCACACCGATTCGTTCGATATCCGCAAACTGACCGCTTCCGGAATCACGATCTTCGAGCATGTGCATCGACACGCTTCCTTTTATACGCTAATTGTCGAGTCGCAAGCCTTACCGGGGTTCCCGGACCGAATCTGTAACGTGATCAAAGAACTCAGCCTGCATGACCTGGAAGCCGCCGATATCAATCCCCGAATCGATCGCGGATTGTATGCCGGCTATCAGGCGTATGCAATCTGGGGAATGATTTTGGAATGGATCAAAGGCGGATATGCGCATAACCCGGAATATATGGCGAACCAGCTGCTCGAGTACATCCGCAGTCGTCCGGCAGGCCCGGATGTCGTGTATCGCAGCGATCGAAAAAAAACGCAGGCATAAACGAAAACTTCTATATGTATGCAAAAATCCCCGCAGCGACAAAGGCCGGCGGGGATTTCTTTTATAGAAGAGAGGAAAGGGTGAGTATCCGACTAGCCCGTTCCCGCTCTACGTCTCATTTTAGGCTTGGTCTGAGAAGGGACATAGGGCGACACGCTTTGATCCATGCGCGTCATCCAGATATAAACCAGCAGTCCAAGGATCGGAATCAGTCCCAGCAGCGCCATTGCCTGAGGCAGCGAGCGTCGGCGAGATCCGGTATAGATCGCATAAACCGACAATAACGTCAGCAGTAAAAAATCCAAAGTCATGACGTTGACGAGCATCGATGTGCCGAATGCTTCTCTATATACGCCGAGATCGCCCATCAGAAGCCCCCAACCCATTACGAGCAGCGTAATCACAAACAGGATCCCGTGCGTGATCGGAGATTCCGTTGCATTACGCAACCCTTGCGGGTGACGCAGATCATGAGAGCCTGCATGCGTATGCGAAGTCAGAATATAATAAGGCAGCAAAGCGAAAACGCCGAGTCCGAACGACAAGATCACGAACGGCCAAGCCGGAACAGCTCGGTCATCATGTCTGAGCAGCATACAGGCAAAAGCCATCGGGAATAGCCCAAGCAGCGTGAACATGGCAAGCAAAGACGGCTCATCCGCTTGCAGCGTCAGCAGCGGTCTTAACCACGGGTCCTCCCCGCCGCCCGCTCCGGGCGCGAAAAACAGCGCGTACACGATGAAGGCCAGCCATACGACGAGCAGCAGCACACGAGAGATGCGGGTCATGGCGGTCACACCTTTCTATAGGAAATGGGCGCAGGGAGTCAAAATCGGAAGTGTACCTTCTTCGAAGGTAACTCCTTCCCCTTTATTACCCGAAACCGATGTCACTGGCAAGCAATCATTACAAAAAAGACAAAATAAATAAAGAAAAAAAACGCAAAAACACCCGCGCAGAGGAGGGTAGCGCGGGTGCTTCGGTCTTGCTCGAAACCTTGAATCGGGGGGTGGTTTCGGCGGGGTTACCGGTAGAGAGAGTTGGGGTTCTCCACCGGGTTACAACGAATTCAATATAACACACCGTTCTGAACATTTTCTGAACAAGGAACTCATTTTCGGTCGATGACCCCGTCCTGATGAAAATGAGTTCCCGCGATAAGCGAATTTCAAAAAGAAGACCGGGCCGCAGCCCGGTCTCTCACTTTCTATTCCCTACAAGTTCCGCTTACCGCTGCATCGAAGCCGCACGAACCGCATCATACGCCCAATACGATTCAGTGACGTCACTCCATTCCGCAGCTCCCGGCAGTGCCATCGAACCGTCCAGCCCCACCAGACGGTTAATCATGGTCACCGCTTCGGCGCGTGTTACGTTCTGCTCCGGCTTGAAGCTGCCGTCCGCGTAACCCGTCACCACGCCTGCCGCTTGCAGCTGTGCCGCAGCCGCTGCTGCCCAGTGGCTTGCTGCCAGATCGCTAAATCCGGC
>JAAIGF010173197.1_pt1 | contig 68363 bp, 53 predicted proteins | sample 6487441 | NCBI WGS metagenome assembly JAAIGF01 (sample SAMN13974129, study PRJNA590717) | phyllosphere metagenome | biome: pepper field; feature: multiple bacterial spot infested pepper fields; material: pepper leaves; isolation source: leaves from pepper fields | host: Capsicum annuum ...
CCTGTGTAGACGAGTGTTAGACCGCGGAAGATGGTCATCGTCGCTAGGGTCGCGATAAATGGCGCCATTTTCCCTTTCGTAATCATCAGTCCGTTGATCATACCCATCACGCCACCCGCGAGGCAGCCAATGATGATCGCGAGTACCGGGTCCATGCCGGACAGCATCAGGTTAGCGACGAATGCGCTGGATAATGCCAGAATGGAGCCGACAGACAGATCAATACCGCCTGTCAAAATAACAAAGGTCATACCGAATGCGATCAGTGCGTTAATCGCTACCTGACGCAGCAGATTCAAAATATTAAGCGGTTCCAGAAATGCTGGATTCAAAATCGAGACGATCACAACGAGAATGATAAATCCAAGTAGTGGTCCGAGCTTTTGCGTAACTTCGGAAATGTTACGACCGGCGGACTTGGTTGGTGATGCAGTTTGCATATTATTGGCCTCCTGTAGCTAAAGTCATAATTTGTTCCTGTGTTGCCTGCTCACGTGGAAGTTCACCGCTGAGCTTGCCCTCGTGTACAACGATAATCCGGTCGCTCATGCCCAGCACTTCAGGTAGTTCGGACGATACCATGATGATCGCTACTCCGCGATCGGTCAGTTCGTTCATCAATTGATAGATTTCTCGCTTTGCGCCCACATCGACGCCGCGTGTCGGCTCATCTAGAATAAGCAGACTTGGGCCAATACCGATCCATTTGGCGATAACGACTTTTTGCTGGTTACCACCAGATAGGCTACGCGCAGGTGTAGCAGAAGATTGCGTTTTCACCTGTAGACGCTTGATTAAAGTATCCACGAATTCTTCTTCCTTTTTATTCGAAATAAATCCATTGGAGGTGAAGCTGAATAGATTCGGCAATGCCATATTGTCACGGATGGAGAAATCGAGAATCAATCCTTCATCCTTACGATCCTCGGTAATAAAACCGATCCCATGACGAACCGCATCATCTGGACGACGAATGCGAACAGACTTCCCGTGAATACGAATCTCTCCACTATCCAGTGATTCCAGACCGAATAGCGCTCTCATAATCTCCGTTCGTCCTGCCCCCATCAAGCCAGAGAAGCCGACAATCTCGCCTGCTCTTACGTTGAAGCTCACATCGCTGAACTGCCCTTGCTTGGTCGCATTTTTCACTTCAAGCACAACTTCGCCCGGCTTCGCTGTCCGTGCAGGATAACGCTCCGTCAGCTCGCGCCCTACCATTTTACGAACAACCTCATCAAAGCTTGTTGCCGAAATGTCCTTTGTATCCACCGTACGTCCATCTCGCATGACCGTAATGCGATCACATAACGCGAAAATCTCTTCCATCCGGTGCGAAATGTATACGATCGACACGCCTTCTTTTTTCAAGGAGCGAATGACTTCGAATAGCTTATTAATCTCACGTTCGGTTAGAGCCGCAGTCGGCTCATCCATGATGATCACTTTGGCGTTGGTCATGAGCGCTTTGGCAACCTCAATCATCTGCTGTTGACCAACTGAACATAGTCCAGCTTCCTGTTGAAGCGGCAAATTAACAGCTAAGCGAGCGAGTTGTTCTTTTGCTAACGCTTTCATCTTGCGGCTATTCAGCCAGCCTGCGCCGGATGTGATCTCTTTTCCGATAAATAGATTTTCGAGCACGGTCATTTCAGGCCAAATATTCAGCTCCTGATGGATAAAAGCGATGCCCGCTTCTTCCGCTTGCTTCGGGTTATCAAAATAAGTCTCTTTACCGTCAATCAAAATCACACCTTCATCGCGTGGATGCAGACCGACAACGATATTCATCATCGTCGATTTTCCTGCACCATTTTCACCCATCAGAGCATGAACTTCACCCGCCCGCAGTTCAAAATCAACGCCGCTGAGTACCTGATTCGTGCCAAATGCTTTGTGGATGTTATTCATTTGAATGTGCATCCAAACTCCTCCTTATTTCGATTCAAATCAGCCTTCCATCTATGCTCGTTCATGGATGTGTAGTAGTCACTTTCGAATCACATTCGATTTTAAACAGAAAATAAATTTAGCTATATAAAGTCGTTTACACGTTGTTACCCGATTATGATTTGCCAAAATACACGCCAGCTTGTAAAATACAGTTCGCATATGGCTTCGCCTCACCTGTGCGAATCACAACTTTCGCCCCGCGAGTGAGCAGCTTGAACTGTTCATGACTGCACTGCTGCTGCTCCGCATGCTCAAAACGTTGATTCATATACGCATAAGCTTGCGGATTCTGCTCGACCATCTCGGAAGCGATTACAACCTTCTCCACTTCCATATCAACTGCGATCGCATTAACGACCTGCTCGAAGCTTGGCACACCAAGCGTGAGGGCAAGGTCGATTTTGGCGACGCCATCCGGCACGGGCAGACCGACATCGCCAATGACGATGTAGTCGGTATGCCCGAGGTCTGCCAGTACTTTGCTAATATGGCTATTAAGCACTCCATGCTTCTTCATGACAGCGCCGCCTCCACTTCGCTACGCGTTGGCATACCACCCTGTGCACCGAATTTGGTTACCGATAATGAAGCCGCTCGATTAGCAAAACGTAAACTGTCAGCAAGCGACTGTCCTTCTGCCAGTGCTACCGCCAGTGCAGCATTGAATGTATCTCCTGCTCCGGTCGTATCAACGGCGTCTACTTTAAATGTAGATATCACCCGTTCTTCATTGCCATCATAATAACGTACACCATTACTACCTTCGGTAATGAGCAGTTTATGAGGATGACTGCGAAGCGCCTCCTGTAAACTTATACCGTCGAAGATAATCGAAGCTTCATGTTCATTTGGCGTAATGTATGCGGCATGCTCTAGCACCTCCGCTTCAACTTCGCGAGCTGGCGCTGGATTAAGTAGTAGCGGTACACCTGCTTCTTTACAGATTCGGCTTACGGCTACAACCGTCTCGGCTGGAATTTCCTGCTGGATAAGTACAATGTCCGAGCTACGAATAACTTGCGCGGCTTGCTCTATATAGTCAGGTGTCACTTCATTGTTCGCTGCTGGCACAACGATGATACTGTTATCGCCTTCTGCCAGTATGATATGGGCTGTGCCGCTTTCCATATGTGTAACCGGTTTCACATATTCTACAGATACTTGATTTTCTTTAAAATTGTTCAAAATGGATTCGCCCAGATGATCGTCACCTACGCGTCCAATCATCGTTACGGCAGCTCCCAGTCGTGCAGCAGCTACGGCCTGGTTCGCACCTTTGCCGCCTGGAACGGTTTTGAAGCTCTCGCCCATTACCGTTTCACCAGCGCCAGGACGTCTGGACGAGCTAACGACCAGATCCATCGAGCAGCTTCCAACGACACAGACTTTGGCTTGTTTTGCAGATGTATTTGTCATGTAGTACAGCTCCTTTAGTTGTCATATGGATGTATATGAATATCTATCGTGATAACAATCTGATCAATGGGTTAACGATTTTAAAACATGCTTTTCTATCGTTATGTTAGACGTTATGTCAGATTACGCGTTGTATCTCGTTCGATAAAAGCGACAGGCATTTGGATCGTATGATTGATAATTGGCTTCCCTTCGACCAGTTGAATGAGCAACTCTGCAGCTGCACGTCCCATATCATAAGCAGGCTGACGGATTGTCGATAACGATGGCGATAATAGACTACTCAGCGGAATATCGTCAAAACCAACGATTTGCACATCTTCTGGCACTCTTTTCCCAAGCCGTAAGGCTTCATGCAAAACTGCCGTCGCTACGATATCGTTACTGGCGATCACGCCATCTGTATCAGGATGTTGATCGAACAATTGTCGTGCCCATTTCTCAGCATCAGCAAAAGCAAATGATTCGGTACGCACAATATGGTACTTCATATTTAACTGCTCTAATGTATCCGCCGCCCCGCGAAAACGATCCTGTGCAGGACGAATATGCTCGGGGCCTTGCAATATCGTGATACGCTTACTACCGCGTTCAACGAGTGCCTGCGCTGCAAGACGTCCACCTTCACGTCCGTCAGCATATACCGATGGACTATCGCTAGCGATCCGATCCAAAAACACAACTGGCAGATTCAGACCGCGATACACCGAACTGCTCGGATCATTGGTAGAACAGATGAGTCCAACAACATTGTTCTGGATAAAAGTTTGAATATAATCCTGTTCCTTTTCCGTACTCTCGTCACTATTGCCGAAAATCAAGCGAAAGCCATTCTCTTGCATTCGATCTTCGACCCCACGGGCGAGCTGCGGAAAATAAGGATTCGTAATGTCTGGTAGCAATAAGCCAATCAGACGTGACTTACGTTTGTATAATGAACGTGCCACCTCATTGGGTGTGTAATTCAGCTCACGCACGGCATCTTCTACTTTACGGCGGGTGTCTTCGTGTACATATCCAGTGGCATTAATCACACGGGATACGGTTGCAACGGATACGCCTGCATGTTTTGCTACGTCTTTGATTGTTGTCAATGATTTTCACCTCGATGTGTAACCGGTTACAGGGATACATTAACATATGATTTTAGGTTTGGCAATACTTTTTTGCGTGTGGAATTGGGATGCAAATTTGGTGTGCACAAGGGATGAAATGCAGATCGGAGCTGAAGTGGGACAGCACTTCGGCAAGGAATAAGGTGACGTCCTTAGATGAAGCCGAGGAATCTACGGGTTAGAAGAGAATGTAGATTCCCCGGCTCCAAAGGCGTCCTTTTACCTTATTTCCTTCCTTGCGTTCCGTGCTGTTTGCAGCATTTTTCTAGAACAATATATAGTCATTTTGTTTTGCTTCGTTCGACTTTAAGGATGCTACAATCAAAATTTAATAGCGTTATAATTTCAAGTTGAAGCGCGATTGAGTAAAAGTATTACTTTTTAGTGATTAGCACTTGCTCTGAGTAAGTGTACATGTAGATTGGTCTTAGATTTGACCGACCCAGTCGGATTGGGCGATTTGGAACCATTGTTGACGGATCCGGTCGAATTCCTCTTTGGACAGATTGCCTTCTTCCAGCAGGGCTGCGTTTTCTGCCCAGCGAGTTGGGCGTGTAGTACCGACGATCATGGTATCTATACCGGGAATGCTGGTTGTGAAACGAAGGGCTTGTTTGATGCTTGTTTGGGAGTCCTGTTCATTCAGGAATGGATAGTTCAGATCACGTAAGCGGTTCCAATAGGCGAATTCGTAATCTTCTGGTTTGACCTCCGTCTTGGTCCACGCTGCGTTAGCTAGAGGACGTTTGGCTACGATGCCCATACCGCGTTCACGTGCCTTGGGCAGGGTTAGGGAAATCGCTTCTTGGTCAGCGATATTGACGGACGTTTCCAGACTATCAAATACACCCGTTTCGATGGCATACAGTGCATCGGTGCTATCGCCGCTATAGCCGATATAACGCGTTTTACCTTGCTGCTTGGCGCGTTGTAGCACTTCGATCACCTCGCCACGGCGTAGTATTTCTTCTGAACAGCTGTGCAAGTGGATCACGTCAACATGTTCGGTTTGCAGACGGCGCAGACTACGATCAATACTTTGCTCTAGCATTGTTTTATCCCAATCCGGCGCTTCGAATCCAGCAGCATGTCCGCATTTGGTAAATAAGTAATAATCGTCACGTCGATCAGCGAGAGCATTACCAATCAGCTCTTCACTATCTCCATAACATTCTGCGGTATCAATCACATTCAAGCCTGCATCCAGCGCACTATGTAAGAGCTGGTTCACTTCCTCCTGTGATACGCCTCGTCCAATCTCAGAACCACCAAAGCCAAGTATGCTTACTACCATATCGGTATTACCGTATTTACGCTGTTCCATAATGTGCCTCCGTGGATAGGTTGAATTTGAACCAGTACAGGGTTCAGAGCTATCACGCTGTATATGTATTACCCTATTTATACAACTTTGTGGCACCTGAATTGGGTTAAAACTCCTTCTTTTCTGCCTTCTGTACAAGCAGCATATCCATAAATGCGTCTAACACCCGTGTCGACAGATTGTCTCTTGGCAATAACAAAGAAAAGCTTCGCTCCTGCTGAATGCCTTGAATGATAATCTCGTGTAATTCACCATGTGCTAGCTCTCTACGTACGACCCAGCGTGATAAAATCGAAATGCCAAGTCCCGCTATAACCGCCTCCTTCACCCCCTGACTACTGTTAAACACATACGTCTTCAGCGGTGTGCAGCCAGTATCCTTGAAAAAACGATCGCTAAACGCACGTGTACCCGAGCCTGGTTCACGTAAGCTCCAAATCTGATTCCCCAGCTCTTCAAAATGTACGGTGCGAAGTGCTGCCAATGGATGATCTGGAGCCGCTACGAGAATCATCTCGTCCTTCATATATGGAACGATACGTAGCTGCTCGTCTTGAACCTCACCTTCCACCAGTCCGATCTGTAGCTGCTTACTCCGTACCGCCTGCACAATACGCTCCGTATTGCCAATCGTCAATTCCGCATCCACTTGCGGATAATGTGCGGCAAAGCGTGAGAGTACATGCGGTAAAATGTACTCCCCGATCGTAAAGCTGGCTCCGATTTGCAATGATCCACTTACCATATCATGCAAGCGCAGAATATCCTGCCTTGCCGCTTCATGCAGCATTAGCATTTCTTTGGCTCGTTTATATAATAACTCCCCGGCATCGGTCAGCTTGACTAGCTTCGGAGAACGCTGCATGAGCACCGTCCCGAATTCCTCTTCCAACTTGCGGATGTGCAAACTCACTCCCGGCTGCGACAGGTGAAGCAGCTCAGCAGCACGCGAAAAATTACGTTGCTCTGCAACTGTGACAAATACGCGCAGTGGATCTACCATATGACTCTCTCCTTTGACTGATCAACCAAGAGCTTTGAACATGTATTTTGAATTTAAGAAGGTGATGTCGAATATAGCCTGAACAGATTCAATCGCAACTCGTTAATGATCAAATGAATTCTTTTTATCCATGCACTCAAGATGAACATCTGCTCCAATCATAAGTATTCCTAATGATTGAGATAGCAAATAGGTATTTCCCATTCTTTGTTGCTACTCTTATAGTAGCTTGTATAGCATGGATAATTCAACGTCCAGCAGTCAATCATTATCGGTATATAAAAGTATATTCTATTGATACTGTACACCTACAAATCTACCAACATAAGCAAATCTGATGATAATAAATAGCGAAGGAGTGAACTTTATATGAGATCTTTTCAGCTACCTCTGTATCGTTCTCAGCGGCAAATCGAATGGAATATTGCTTATGGACTGCTAATCACATTAGGTATTGCCCTTGCTGCACGCTGGCTCTCTGAGCTTCCCTGGCTTGGTGTGATCGGACAGCTCGTGCTTGCCATGGTCATTGGTATGATGTGTCGTACCGTATATGGTGTGAAGCCACAGTGGCAGACTGGTATTACCTTTTCGACGAAACGTTTGCTGCGATTCGGCATTATTTTACTCGGGATGCGGCTGAACTTAAATGATATGGTTCAGCTTGGGCCATCATTACTCGTTATTGCGGCTGTGAATGTAATCTGTACACTGGTGATCGTCTATACACTATCACGCTGGTTCAAAGTCACCGAACCGCTTAGTATATTGACAGCATGTGGCACAGCTATCTGTGGTGCAGCAGCTGTAGCTGCAATCGCGCCACAGCTTAAGGCAAAGGAGGAAGATATTGCGCTTAGTGCAGCGATTGTTGCCCTGTTGGGCACTGTGTTTACGGTGATGTATACCTTACTCTATCCATTACTCGGACTGACGCCGGGTAGCTATGGTATTTTTGCGGGCGCCACTTTGCATGAAGTCGCTCATGTAGTTGCAGCGGCAGCTCCGGGTGGTCAACATGCTGTCGATCTCGCTGTTCTGGTCAAATTGACGCGCGTAGCTATGCTTGTTCCAGTGGCCATCATTGTTGGACTATGGAGCCAGCGTAAACGAATGCAGTGTACAGATACGGCGCAACCATCTCGCTGGCGCCGCATTCCGGTACCCTGGTTTATCGGTGGTTTTCTATTGATGAGCACGGTTCATACTCTCGGCTGGATACCAGCAACGGTAGCTGATGATGTCGTCTGGGTCGCTTATTTGCTCATCGCTATGGCAATGGCGGGTCTTGGTCTGAATGTACAGATTGCTCATTTTCGCCGTCAGGGTAGTCGTCCGCTATATGCGAGCTTAATCGGTTCTATTATACTTGCTGTGCTTGGTTATGTACTTGTGGTTACACTTGGGCTCGGTTAATTCACATTCGCTGTTCCATGACAAAGGATAACACAATCCATAATAATGGTATTCAATCGCTGTATACATTTATGAGTATAGGGCAAAATGTAAAATACGATATAGATAGCCTTTTTGATATAACCCTGTCCTCGTCTGCTTCCCGATCGTATGTAGCCACTTATCTTGCGATATCTGCCTTTTCTTTATAGCTCAAATACAACAAAAAACGGGCTCCATACGGAACCCGTCTCTTTGGTCATAAATGGTTCATTATTTTCGTCGATCTTTTATTTCGTTGCAACCTTAAAGGACGATCCCATTTGATCATATTCCTGTATCAGCTACATCCGTTTCTTACCGCTGCTGATCGGTGGCCTCGGCATGACTCCGTTCCAGACTGATCACATAACCACCAACAGCGCCAATAACTGCGGGCAGAACCCAGCCCATCCCAATATCATACATCGGAATATAACCATTCATGAATGTATCCAACCATGCAAAATGAAGCGGCGTTTCACGCAGTCCATCTGGAATACTCACCAGGAATACGAGCAGCATGCTACCTTGATATACCAGTCGATTACCTTTGAATAAATGATGGCAAAACGTCAGAATCATCAGCACAATCGCTAATGGATAAATAATTTTCAGTACAGGTACAGAGATCTGAATCAGCTCATTCAGACCAATATTAGCAATGATCGCACTGAATATACACATACCAACCACCAGACCTTTGTACGAAAGGCGTGGCAATAATTTGCTAAAATAGCTTGCACATGAAGTGATCAGACCAATACTTGTCGTTAGACAAGCAATCGTAATCATCAGACCGAGGAATATGCCACCTGATGTACCAAAGTAATAGCTGGACATCCGTGCCAGAATCTGACCTCCATTTTCCAAATAACCAAATGCGGTTACGCTTGATGCACTGATGTAGGAGAGTGATACATACAGTACAGATAAAATGATCGCCGCGATACACGCAGCCTTAACCGACACGCTCAAAATCTGTTTACGGCTTGTGGCTCCGCGTGAACGAATCGCCTGAATCACGATAATACCGAATACGAATGACGCTAGCGCATCCATCGTCAGATAGCCTTCCTGAAAACCTTTGAATAATGCATTACTCGCATATTTGGCAGTTGGCGGCTGTAATGCTCCAATCGGATACAGCAGACCAGCAATGATCAAAATACTAATAAAGGTCAGCTTGATCGGCGTCAGCACTTTACCGACTAGATCCACGATACGCGCAGGATTAAGCGAAAAAAAGCAAGTGATCCCAAAAAACACAATCGAGAATAGAATCGACACCCACAGATGCGAGCCTTCGCTTAGAAATGGCTTCACACCAATTTCAAACGATACATTGCCCGTTCTCGGAATCGCAAATAACGGACCAATCGCCAGATACAGCACTGTCGTGAACACAATCCCAAATACTGGATGTACCCGACTGGATAGGGACTGCAGATCTTCCTTGCCTGATACACCCAGCGCGATAACGCCCAGTGTGGGCAAACCGACACCTGTAATCAGGAAGCCAATGTTAGCTGCCCAGAAGTTCGTGCCGGATGATTGACCGAGCAGTGTCGGGAAGATCAGATTACCTGCCCCGAAGAATAACGCAAACAGCATTAAGCCAATAACGATGATGAATGAAAAAGGTACTTTTTTCTCCAATGAAAACAAACCTCCGATAAATATTGACTCTATATTATAAACAAATGTCCCTTTACCGCGAAGACGCAGCAATGTGTAGGTCTATACTTAAGCCTCGTAATCATTCAAATTGATTCTTCCACTTGAAAACAATCTGAAATATCTCACGCACAATGATATATTTTAGCGCAATTTTCAAAATGTCACAATAATAATGATCAACAATCTTTTGAACGATTGCTGACAATCCTGTCCGTACAGTGACAGAAGTGGTTGGCTAGCTCCAAATCGCCTTCCATCTATGACAAATTACCCGTTACGATGCCTCTATATATTCAGATTAGAATAGACCTATCCTATCCACATTAGATAGCTACTCCACCCTATGAATAAGCCTCATGCCCGATTCAATCTCATACCAATAGACGTATCCCGACATTGCCTCCGGATACGTCTATGTTTGTTCTTTATTCCTCACTACATCCTCTATCAATCACTTCGTCCAAAGTGTAAAAAGTACAACTTCCCATTCGTAAAGAACAAAAAGTCATCCCACTCTAGCTCGTAAAATGAATCCGGCTTACTGTCTACGCGAAAAGCAGTCGTCGTACTGCCTTCCTGACTCAGCCATTCTTTTAATATATGTATAAATTGGCGACTTGCTTGCTCCTGATCATAACCAAGCACTCCATCGTTCACGGATTGACTATTCTCCTCATATACACGGTAAAAGAACCAGCGTGGCAATATCTCCTGCACCTTCTGCTCCCACTGATTCAACCGATCCAGACTGACCTGTGTAGGTGTGAGCTGCATATACTTGCATACACTCTCTACAAGCGTACCTGTAGCTGGAATTTCATCCAGATCATAATCAAGGGAGCAATTTGTTCGCATATTCAATTGTGCAATGCCTTGTAAATAGCCTTTTAGATAGTCCTGTGTCAACCTCATATCCTTTGCCTCCTGCTGCCGCTTCTATATCTGCACCCAACACCGATCAAATTTCACATGATGGAATAAAGGTGCCGATGCATATCTGCTCCATATTGTAGCATGGGCTTGTGCTAAGCGTCTGTTTTATTTCATCAGTCTGGTTACAGCGAAGCTGATTGGAATGATCAAAACAAGGTTCCAAGTTAACACGCAATATATATTGCATGCAAATTAATTTTGTGATATTATTAACTCATAAAGAAAATCCAGTTTACACGTAAAACGAATGGTATTCATTCCATTTGTGATACGATTGATATAAAGTTGTTTATAGAGATCATATACTGATAATAATGCAATACATCACATTCCTAAAGGACAGGTGATTATGATGAGAATTAATGTAACTGAACTGGCTGACCGTAAATTAAGAGATAATCTTGCAGGTAAAGAAGGGATGTACAAGCTGCTGTATGATACAGGCGAGGGTTGTGGTTGTGATGGTATTCCGATCCTGCTCATCGTCGATAAGCAGGACGCGAATGATGAAGTCATCGAGACTAATTCAGTTCCGATCCTGATTGATCGCCAGCATCAGATCTACTTTGAAGCTGTGATGTCGCTGGATGCTGAGCAGAACTTCACTTCATTCAAACTTCGCAGTGATGCTATGACTTACAGCAATAATGTGAGAATCCGTGATCTTCGTGGTCTTGAAGTCCCAGCTAGTCAGGCATCTAACTCTTGTGCGCTACGTTAAGTGCATAGGACTTGTATGATCCTTATTAGCATCAGAGCAGTTTAGAATAACTTCATTTCATATCAGCTTTAATGGTTTATGTACGCTTTACTCGTGCAGTGGATGTACGATGTTTGGATAGCGTAATATTCTTTTTCATGTTAGCTCATCTTAAAAGCTCACTAACACTGAGAATAATGTATAAAAGCGGGAGCCTGTATAAGGACTCCCGCTTTTTTCTGTTTCGCTGCTTCTAGTCGGCTCACGTTATTTATTCATATTCATCACTATATCGGGCAATCATATTGCCATAACTACAATAACATTCAAGTTGAAGGTTGCTGTAGCTGATCAAGCACCTGTAATAGATCGTTCACCGTACCTGGCTTATAACCTTGTACTGCAAACCGTATCCGGGATTGTTCATCAAGGACGAGCACCACAGGACGCTGAATTCCGAGCACTCCATCCAGTATGTCAGATAACGATTGCAGTGCTTCCAGATGATTGTCATAACCAATCACAGCATGCTGGGGAAGTCGGTCGAGATCCAATCCATCTTGCTCATCTGGTTCTTGCAGCCAGAGTATCATGCGCTCCTTACGACCTTGCCATGTCTGCTGTTGCTCCGCAAGCTCGCGTAATAAGTGCTTGGTCGGCTCACGCTCAGGCTCTAGCCATGCGAGAATCGTTTGAGCATTTTGCTTTGTACTATGCTTCGTGTCCATCTCTTGAGATTGCTTACCTGCTTGTCGATTGCTATGAGCTTGATCTGACGAACTTTTCTTCTGTTGCTGGGCTGAATCGTATCTATCACTTTCTACCATTTTCGTATACACTGCTACAGGCAAGGTTTCTGCCAGCACTGGAACGATTTCTTTGGCTTGAGGCAACTGAAGCTCCACACCTGTCGTCTGTCCTGACTCTACTGTAAACCCAATAAAGCGTCCCCGCACACTTCCATCACGTAGCCGTGTCCCCATCGTTAATCGGTAACGACCAGGTAAAACTTCATGTGTATGTCCAACTACCGACTGATCTCCATACGGAAATTGCAATGTCTCATATAGCCCGTTATTTAATAATGCTATCGTAAAATCCTGATAATAGGTAGGCTGAGCCAATTGTTGCTCGCCATCTCCAGTCTGCTCACTACCATTACCACGCATAATATTCAGGTAGCCGCGATTACGCAATGCTTCTTCCTTGTCTATTTCCCCGTTACCCTTCACATCATACGGAGAATCCAGCAATCCACCTGGCAGGTCATTCGCTGCATCTTCGGCAATGCCTCGACTGGGATGTCTGGACACTTCATCTGTAAAATAAGCATCTCGCCATTGACCCTTTTGCCAGTATTGAGGTAGCAAGTGCAGCGGCTCCAGACGCGCCGCAATACCGATTGTCCGCGCAGCAGCCACGAACAGAGTCGATCGGCTTAACGAATCCCCCACGCCCAGTCGATGCGTGCCTGCCGGAGTCGCCATACCACTATAACGATCTATATCATTTAACAAAGTGACTTCTCGCTCTATATTTGCGGCTAATTTCTGCGGATCATTGCGATAATGCTCCGACATGGATTGCAGCTGTTCTGCTAAATACGCTCGGTATGGTGCAATCATCTCCCAGTGGATACGCGGAGAGAGAACGTAACGATGGAATAACCTTCTCTCTAATTCCTCTGCCTTGTTCCATTCCTCTATATAAGGCAAAATGCCGTCCAAGTGATCTTTCAAGGTTGTACTTTCTATGTCCTGCCCGTCTTTAGGACGTAGCGCTTCTAGTAACTGCAGACCAATTAAGCGTAACTCCGTGTTCGTCTGCTCTAGAAAAGCGATCAGCTCGTTTCCATTTCCACGTGCAGCCTGAAGCACGGGCATTAGGCGATCCACTGGTAGATCCAGACGTGCAGCATGATGTTCGATCTGCTCCGGTGTTAGAAAAGTCTGCTCATACGCGGTACGAATCGCTGTACCTTCTCTCACACGCTCTTCCTGTAATTGGCGTGCAGTCTCGCTTACGCCAGGACCCGGCTCTGGTAGAGGAGCAGGCGGTGGCTTCATCGTCCAATCCATTTTGCTCTGCTCGGGTTGTGCTGTACCGCCCTCTTCAACCTGCTTCATAGAAGCTACCTGTATAAGAGAATGCTTTGTCGAAAGTGCATGCAACTGGATGGTGACTGCTGTTTGCTCGGATAATACAAATTGTTCACCCGTATATTGACCATCCAATGTTCGTCCATGCACGAGCAGATCGCCATAGCCTGTTGTGAGCCATACTTGACCCTCGGCATCGGTTTGCATCGTTGTCAGCGGATAAAATTCTGCTGCATTGTATTGCTGGAACTGAACCTCTGCTTGTATCGGCAAATGATTATGATCTACCACCTTGACATGTAGCTGTTTGGTTTCTGCATACCGATCCAATACATTAATCTCCGTATACCATGGATGGGATGAGCTGATCTGTTCAGGTCCATCGTAATCTGCAGGTACGCGTGTATGAACAAGCATAGCTCGCTTCGCTGGTAGGCGGAACCATCCTTCATTTAGTACAGGCTCCGGTTCACAGGCACCCAAATAATGCCATGCTCCATCTGCCCATGCTTCCACCCAGGCATGATTGGAATCGCAATGAGCCCAGCGTGGAGTATAACATTGCCTTGCCGGAATACCAATACTTCGCAATGCCGTAACCGTAAAGGTAGATTGCTCGCCACAACGTCCTAGCGCGGTTCGCATTAAAGTACGTGCAGACACGGTTCGAATATCGGTTCCTGTATACGTAGCATGCTCATGACACCAGTAATTCGTTTCGATAATTGCATCATACATCGACAGGTCACGTACACGATCTGCAAGCTGATCATAAATAAATGGACGACTATCGTCCATATTCTCGTTATTTACCCGGTAAGGTAACACATACGAGATGAAGAGTGGATCGGGGATCATATGCCCCCATGGCATCTGCGTTCTCACATCTAGAACATGACGGACATGATTGGCAAAATAGGCTCCATCGTAATCTGCCAGATCATGCAGTGGCATATACGCATACAGATATTCTAGCAAGACACGTTGCTCATCACTACATTGTTCTAGCACTGCGAATAGCTCCTGATCTCGCTGTGCTGCATGCTGACGCTTCCAATCTAATCGCTGACGAATACGCTTCTGATCTAATCCATACCTCACCATGCTGTCCACTTCATCAGCTCCTTATACATATTGGCGATTACCGCTTCTAGTACCTTGACCGAATTAAATGTAAGGTTTTCGATGGGCATAACCTGATATTAGTATCGGTCATGGTACTAGGATGTCTATGATGCTTCTATTTTACGCATCCTGGTTGGGAGCGTAAATATGGCATATATATGATCAATAATATGTAAAATATGAGCTGTTATACTGAGCATGGATACGTATCTGCCGATCACAAGGCACAAGTTCTATTCCTTATCTCAAAAATATACATAGAAAATAAGCCGCAGCATTAGGCTGCGACCTGGTATTTTTATAGCTATTGAGATAGATTCCAATGTTCTGAAACTTTCTATAGGGCAGGCTTATCCACCAGCAAACCTACCAGTTCCCTTCCATGGTCAAACGATAACCGTGGCGAATAAGCATTCGATCCGCTTCTTCCCACATTCGTAGCTGACTCAGGCAAGCTTCCACAGTATATTCTAGCACCTCAACTACAGTGTTCCAATCCAGTATTTCCAGTGGCTCCCATTCCGTCTGTTCGCTCGCTAGCTGCATGTCCATCTTCAGATCGTCCACCAATTCTGGCAGTAGCGTCAGATCAGCTTCAGGCATAAGCATCACTTCATGCTCCAGATCCGTATACTGCAAACGATAATGCTTCATCAATCTACTATTAAGTCTGTTCAGATCACGCTCATAACGCTGCTTCGCCTCCAACCGGAAAGTAGAAGGCTGGTGATGAACCGTGGGGATATACATACGCTTGATCCACAGATCATCGGACAATAGATGAAAATAATATCCGACATGAAATAGCGATCGCTGCTCACGCAAATAACGTGCCGCAAACCGTTCCAGATCGAAAAAACCTTCTCCTGACGAATCTAATCGTATAAAATGCGATAGTCGTTTGTTCTGATCACGTACGCTATATTCTGCAACATCAGGTGCCAAATTCCCTAGCATAAATTCCGGACGATGCCATCCCAGTCGATTTTCAACCAGTGCAGCAATACAGTAATGCATCAGGTGCGAACCCATCTGCAGCCCTCCTTCGTTATGTATATGTCCATTTCAGCTATATGTACGCTTAACATCTTGCAACTATAAATTTATCATACCATGTAATTTTGAATTGCACACGCCCTCCCTATGAGGGGATGACGCACAAAAGCGCCTGCTTCATAAAGAAACAAGCGCTTTTCCTATAGCTACTACATATAGAAAGGCGAATCATCCTTAGCATATTCGCCATAGCCAAAATTAAGGGCCGAATAGATCTGCAATCCATTTGCATTCAGCCAGACATTGCAACGATCCAACAGTACTGCCATCTATATGAAAGGAAAGATGTATTTTGCCAGAATACATCTCTCCTGAACAAACGGATACTTGAATACAGGTATTATCATTTTCATTCATGTCTATCTGTCGTCTTCTATACGCATTGCATCATCTTAAAGTTCGAGCTATAAGCTTGCATACAAGCTGTATGGTGAAAATTCAGGTCACAGGCATAATGCCTGCAACCTCGTCTGGTTTTCATGTTGAGTGTGAAAGACTGCTTCTTAGCAGAACCTTCACTTCTACCGTGTTACTTCAATAATGTAGTACATGGAATGGATGATGGATTAGTTTTTAATGTTGCCGATAATTTGACGAATTTGACGATTAAGCTGCTCTAGCTCTTCGCGAGTAAGTCCAGTTGACTGTAATAGAGCCTGCGGAATACATGCAGATTGCTCACGTAGCGCTAATCCTTGTTCAGTGATGCGAATTTTGACGACGCGTTCGTCTTCCAGTGAACGCTGGCGTGTGATTAGGCCAGATTCTTCCATCCGTTTGAGCATAGATGTCATTGTACCGGAATCAAGGTAAATTTCCTTACCCAATTCCTTAATGGTGCATTCTTGTTTATCCCACAGCACGACAAGTGCCAGATATTGTGGATAGGTAATCCCCATCTCTTCTAACATCGGCCAATACATGCGGGTGATTGCTCGTGAACCTGCATACAGAGAAAAACAAAGATGTTCTTCTAGTGCGAGTGTTTTCTTTTCTTCCACTTTATTCACCCTTTGTTCGTACATTTCATAAGTTTGCATACGTAATATTTGTTTGCATTAATCATATCATACTCGTATATATTGTCAACAATTAATTCGCTAAAAATCATTATATCATCCATTTAATGTAATGCTTATTATGGTTTTTTTATCATTGCTTACGTTAATAATAGATACTCTAGATTTACATCACTCTGAATATGCAATCTTCAATAAAAAAAGTACAGCTCCCTACTTAGGGAAACTGTACTTCTCGCCAATCCTGACACCTATCATTTCCTATTCATTTCTATTTATGATGACTTCACGCAATGATGCTTAAGAAGCACCGATCATCTGTCCAATCCTACATGTGGCTCACGAACCGAGGTGAAATACTGACTTGGTCCACCATGATCAAGCTCAATTTTCTCAATATACTGTTCTCCTGTGTACTCCCCAATAATACGTCGCCAAAAGTTCTGTGCTGGAATATTATTGCTCACCTGTGTTACTTTCCAGCGTCCAGGATAGCGCCGAAATAGCTCGTAAGATGCCCATGTACCGACACCAGACCGTCTATATTTATGCAAAATAAAGAACTCGGTCATATAGTAATCCGCTTCTCCATTATCTAGCCGATCCACAAGCGCAAATCCAGCAATATGAAAACCGGAATAGATCAGAAATGGAAACTTCCGTCCCGGACGACTCCAAAACTCATCCAGATCCGGATACTCTGGGAAACGCCCTTTATCGGTCAGTTCAATATTCAAATAATATGTAAAATCGTATAAGTAAAATTGCATCATTTCTCGAATGATCCGCTTTTTACTTCGCGGAACTAATTCTAATGCCAGCGCCATAATTGTCCCTCCGTGATCAAGAAATAAACTGCTTATAAATGGAGCAGACGACAGCATCTATAGTAGATGTCATGCCTTCTTATCACTATATACCCTATTTAGAGGACGAAGCAAATCATATCCGTATTTTATGATACAATCGGAGCATGAGGTGAGTGAACACGATGACGATACAAAAACTACAGGATCGACGTAAATTAGACGAAAAGCTGCCCTCCATGCCGTGGTATGTAGAGCAATTTATTAACTATAAGCTGCCTGACCTTTCCCCTTCAACACTACTGGAATACATACGAGATTACGAGTCGTTTTTTAGCTGGCTGATCGCGGAAGGTCTATCAGCGGCAGGGCAATTTTCGGATATTGCTCTCTTGGAGTTGGAAACGCTGCGAATGGAGGATGTAACTGCGTATCGGCTGTATTTGACTACCCGAGCAGAAGGTGCGAATACGCGTGTGACGGTGTCGCGTAAGCTATCCTCTTTGCGCTCGCTTTTTCATTATTTGAGTCAGATTGCGGAGGATGACGACTTCTACCCACTACTCAAGCGCAATATTATGGCGAAGATCGAGGTGAAGCGACTTCATAAGCCGAAGGATACTGCCGCCAAGCTAAAAGGTAAGATTTTGGAGGATGAGGAGTTACTTGAATTTGTTGGTTATATTCTGGAGGGGCATCGAGAGACGATTGCAGGTAATAAGCAGGCGTTATACTCCTACGAACTCAATCGGGAACGTGATGCGTGCATTGCCAGTCTAATTTTGAATTCAGGTCTGCGTGTGTCCGAGGTCGTGAATCTGAACTTGAACGATCTGGATCTGAATCAGAAAATGCTCTATGTATCTCGTAAAGGTAACAATGACGAAACGTTCAAAACACCGGTATATTTTCGCGAGCAAGCACGAGATGAGCTAACTGCCTATCTGGAGCTTCGAGATACGCGCTACCGAACGCCGCGTAACGAGCCTGCCTTATTTGTGGCTAAGCCTAACGGACAAGCATCGGGCAAACGCATGACCAAGCGTGCGATTCAAGCCATGATTATCAAATACGCTAAGTATTTCGGCAAGCCTTATCTGACTGTGCACAAGCTCCGACATTCCTTTGCAACTGACTATTATTTACAAAATGATATTTATAAGACGAAGGAACAGCTTGGACATGCTTCAACCGAAACGACGGAGATCTATGCTCATCTGACAGATAAAACGATGTCGGAAGCGATTGAGCGTCGGAATGATGAGTAGTATTTCGATGCATCGAAATGGATAGTTGCAAGATGGATTCATCCCCCCACTCTACGTTTATTCATTCTGTCTATTTCACGTCAAGTGTGGAGCAATGGAGTAAAGCCTGTACTCATGCAAAAATTGCTTTACATCGACACCGTAGGATTTTATTCTGCTCATTAAAATAGAAACTAGCCCCTTCTATGTAAGAAGAGGCTGGTTTCTTTTGAATTTGGACTTTAGGCTTTTTAGCTTTTAATATACTTTGCTCAATTTCTCAGCCAAGTCTGCAAAAGAAGCTACAGCTGTACGAATACGTAGCTCAGCGCCTTCATCCACCGGTGCACCTTCGCTATCGAATTCGCGCTGAGCGCCGCCGATCGAGATCCATTCTGGACAATTAATTCCGTGTAGGTTACGTACAATTGTTTGCAAATGCAGCAGAGAAGCCGTTCCCACTACACCGCCAGCTGAGTTGGCAGACAATACCGCTTTGTTGTTAAAAGATTCGCTATTCAGGAAATCGAGTGCATTTTTGAGTACGCCGGACAGAGAACCATGATACTCTGGAGTCGCTAATACGAGCGCATCTGCACTTTTGGCAGCTGTAGACAGCTTTTGTACTTCTTCATGACCATATGCTTCGCCTGGACCATATAGTGGCAACACATGCTCCTGCAAATTGAATACTTCTGTTTCATGTCCCTGCTCATTCAGTAAGCTTGCAATATAATGGCAAAGCTTCGTCGTGGATGCATCTGGACGTGTACTTCCAGCAATCAATGTAACTTTCATCAATTCTCTCTCCTTTTAGTCCTGGAATGGCCATTGCTTATGGTGAAGCTTTATGTAAGCCTGTAACGCAATGAACAAATCCATAATACCATCTTTTCCAGCAGGAATAATAGGGACATTATCTACATTTGAATTATCCCTATCTCTAATATGCGTAGCGATGTTCCTTGAATCCATACGCGTATAGATCCATTGAATCGAAGACAGGGTATGCAGTAGCTCTATTCCCTGCTCGTCCGCAACCAGCACAACCTTAGGATAATGTTCTTGTTTGAAGCCTTCAACCAGGATCAGATCATAGCCCTTTTCACTACCACCCACAAGCTGCTGAATAAGCTGATCTAATGTGGCTGGCTGTTCTTGAATCATCGCTGTTCGTAGCGGCGAGGTAATCGCAATCGCAGCGGCACCTGCTTCGGTATGAGCATACGTGTCTGTTCCGGGATGATCCATCTGGAACTCATGAGCATCATGCTTAATCACAGCAACGCGTAAGCCCTGCTGTACAGATAAACGAATCAAGGCGGTAACCAGAGTAGTTTTACCAGAATTTTTATAGCCGACAATCTGAATGACAGGCGGCTTGCGATCGCGAGTACAATGTGAATCCGTAAACTGGTCGCTCATCGCTCCATCAGCCTCAGCACCTGTACTTCAGTGCCAGCTGCCAGCGGTTCGCTTGTCGGCGGAATGACAATTAGACAATCGCTATCTTTGATCGTCACCATCACATTCGATTCATCCAGTAATGCAGGATAAGCAATCACACGACCCTGCTCCATTTCCAGACGCCCACGCACATAACGGGTAAAGCTGTTGATCTTCGTATATTCGCGTCCCAGCTCTGCCTGCCACTGTGGCAAATAATCCTGACGTGAACCCATCATCTGGCGAATCGTTGGGCGAACAAGCAGCTCACAACCAACAAAACAAGCCCCAGGATTACCAGATAACGCGAATAACAGCTTGCCATCCTTCACCGCTCCAGTCGTCACACTACCTGGACGCATCGAAATTTTGTTGAATAACATCTCCACTTCACCGCTTCGTACCAGATCACCCATAATATCGTAGTCGCCTACCGACACCCCGCCACTGGACACGACCAGATCGTACTTTTCCAGTGCATCCATCATCATGGATCGTGCCAGCTCCAGCTTGTCTTCAATAGCGCCTAACAAGACAGGCTCACCACCTGCTGCTCGGATCTGTTCTGCTAGCATGATAGAATTGCTGTTACGAATTTTACCCGGCTCGATCGGTTCGTGTACACCGAGTAGCTCTGTACCTGTAGAAAAGATCGCCACTTTCGGCTTGCGATATACCTGTACTGTATGCACACCGAATGTGGCCAGTATACTCAGTTCACCTGCACCAATTCGTACACCTCGTTCCAGTAGTAAATCACCTTCCTGTACTTCCAAGCCAATCGGCGTGATATTACGTCCGCTCTCCACCTGACGTTTAATTCCAACCCATGTACGCTCGCCTTCACTTCGCAGCTCTGTCATTTCTAGCATCACGACCACGTCTGCACCATCTGGTACCATCGCGCCCGTCATAATACGCGCCGCATATCCGGATGTAATCTCGTGCGATGGGGTATAGCCGCATGGAATATTATCAATAACCTCAAGCCAAACGATATGATCGCTGGATGCCTGCGCTAGATCAGCAGCTTGTAGTGCATATCCATCCATACCGGAGCGCCGAAAATGCGGATATGGATGCGGGGCGGTAATCGAATCGGCTAGAAAACGTCCTCCCGCCTCGTATAAGTCAACCTCTTCCACTGAAGCTGGCTGTACATGATCAGCAATCTTTTGCTGTGCCGTCGCTGGTGTGATCGGTCTGCGATTGAACTTACCATCGTCTTTTTTTATCGAATGAGCCGAAGATTCCGGCTGAAATGATGATGTCATTTACCTGCACTCCCTTCCTGAGGAAACCATTGTTCTTTTGTCATTGTACATGATCGGAGCTAGCTTTGCAGGTGTGTACGTCACTTTTGCATGGATTGAGGTGGTTGTTGGTTAATGTTGGATTCGATTGCGATGGGTAGAGATCTGCTATTGTGACGCTATGGAGTTGAGCGAGCAAGTATTTTGAATTCAATTCGATTCGATTATGGGTGCGAGTACATATTTATTTTTAACTATTATGAATTTTTCATATAATGAAATTTTTATATTAGTTCAAATATCATTCAATGAGTTGGTTGAATACTTTGAATTCTCATGAGCTTTTTTCGCTTGAAGAATCAACGATATTTATTGGGATATGTTTGGTTTCGAGAGCCCAAGCTCAAGTATCCAAAAGCTTAAGCACTACAGATTTACATACAAAAACAGCAATCCCAGCCATTTTACAGGCGTTAGGATTGCTGTTTTTATCAAGCTCGCTTATCTATTTGTACTTATATCATACTAACGTCCCTACATTAGGCTATTCTGAAATCACATGACCGTTCCATGCACTAATCCGAAGCGTATCGAATCGAACAGGCTCGCCTCCAGCATGTCTAACTGTAACCACCCGTTCTTCCCCCGGTAGCAAGTCAAAATAATTATCACTCATTCGCAGGCGACCCTGTTCAATATCTATTCGTAGCATTCGAGTGAGCACGTCGCCATTTTGAATCGTAATCGTCTGCGCTTGCTTGTCGATCATTGCTGTCCAAGTAGCCACGGGCAGCTCAAGCTCTCGCGGTGAGCGTAAATAATACAGATTGCGTCCGATATCAGGATGATCACAACTCAGCATAACGACGACTTCTTCAGGTAAAGCTCTATCCTGTAACAGCTCCGCCTCACTCCATGTCGCTACGCAGCCAGCTTCATTCGCAGGAATCTGTGCAGTTGCTGTATGACTGCTAATCAATTCTCCCTGCCAGTTGAACACTTGAGCGGTCACTTCCGTTCGTAGTTCTGCCAATTGATCGTTTACAATCCATACATGAAACGGTTGACCCGGATCATGATCAGCGCATAACAATAACGGATGATAGAAGCTTCGTGCATAGAAATAAGCGGCTTTAGGCAACAACTCATAATCAATCATCGCCCAGCTTGTTCCTGGCCAGCTATCGTTAAGTTGCCAGATCAGACTGCCACCATTACGATGCTTGTGACGGCGATAATGCTCTACCCCATACTTGAGTCCCTCAGCCTGAGTGAGCATAGAATAATTGATATACTGCTGTATATTTTGCGGAATGCCTGTATAGCCTTCCATTAATAAAATACCTTTGCGATGATTCGTATCCTTATTCCGATACGCCATCTCTGCGCTACCCCAGTAAAATTGTTCTGCCGGAATATAGCGAGACAATGTATAATGATTCGCCGCTGCATGCATGCCGAACTCACTGCTGAACAGCGCCAGATCTGCCTTATAATGATGGAATCCAACGCCTTCTATACTGTAATCGAGCAGCGGAACCTCTCCATAACTACGCGGATAGACCGATCCATGCCACACTTGCCAGTTGTGACGATCGCCTACCTCTGGATCGTTCGCATCATTGCCACCATAAGGTGATGAAGGCCAGTATGATCGACACGGATCAAGATGCGCCAATACATCCGGGATCAGCTCATGATAGATGACCTCTCCGTAAAATGGACTGCGGATATCACCTGAGGCTGTTTTCATATCGTACAGCCAATCAATCTCATTATTGCCACACCAGAGCGCAAGTGAAGCATGATTACGTAACCGGCGTACCTGATCCTCGACCTCAGAGCGTACATTACTCATGTAATCATGATTGAAATCTGGAAATAGCGCATTCGCAAACGCAAAATCTTGCCATACGAGAATACCTAGCTCATCACATAAATCATAAAAAAGTTCCTTCTCATAAATGCCCCCTGCCCATACGCGCAGCATATTCATATTCGCTTCTACAGACAGCTCAATCAGTTCCCGATAACGATGATCTGGAATCGCACCAATGCGATTATCTGCCGGAATCCAATTCGCCCCGCGTGCATATAGCCGAACCCCATTAAGTATAAAATCAAAGCTCGCCTCGCCTTGTTCATTGCGTTGCTGAAGTTCGATTGTCCGCAGACCGATGGACTGCTCTGACTGATCCACAATATCGTCATCTACATACAATGTAATTTTCAATGTGTACAAGTAAGGCTCTCCCAAGTCATACGTCCACCATAGCTGCGGGTTTGGAATAGACAACTCCATCTGGGCATGCTGCGCGGAAATGCCAGCTAATCCATGGGCTGGCATCGAAGTGTTCAATATCGTTCGTTCGCTAACCACTTCCTGCCCGGTACGATCATATAAAGTAGCTTGGATCTGTAGATCTCCTTCATGTGATGTAGACACATTCGGATCACCAACCCATGCATTTGGATTACGATTACCTCCAAATGCAGATCCAGTCGCACGATCCGGAAGCTGTTCATCCGATACCTCTGGCTCTGTCATGGCATGTGCACCAGTAGAACGTTCTACCCTCGCACGATATGTATTAAAGTCGGTATAACGTAAAGGTGCGATCCGATCACAGGCTACGTTCACCTTCAATTTAGCCTGCTCCGCATCTAATTCCGCTGTATACGAATATACATCGGTCAGCTTCGCTATACGGTGGCGATGAATTTCCACACTTCCCCAGATCCCAACCGTAATCAGGCGCGGCCCCCAGTCCCACCCAAAATTCATAGCCGCTTTACGTAGCCACGGGCGTTCCTTCGTGTACGATGACCAATCAAACTTTTCTTTGTCACGGTGATGCAGATGTAACGGATCAAAACGAACTGCGATACTGTTCCAACCGTTACGTAGCACACGACTCACATCAAACACATATTTGCGATGCATATTGGCGGTACGTCCGATTTCATGCCCATTCACATACACAGTTGCAAAGGTATCCAGTCCATGCAGAACCAGCTCATGCCGTTCAGACCGATCCGCTGTGACTATATAATCAAACGTTGTTCGATACCACCATTCCTCCTGCTCTACCCAGCGGCAAAGCTGATCCTGATGTCCTTCATACGGATCTGGAATTAAGCGATGCTGGATTAATGCTTCATGCACATCACCTGGCACCTGAGCAGTCACCCAATACCGATCATCCAGCGTAGCTGCTGCCGTTTCCAGTGGACTCACTTCCCCAAGCGGATAATGCTGAATTCGCCATGTACCGTCCAGACAAAGAATAGCCGATTGAGACGAATGCTCTTGCTGTGCTGACATATACAATCCCTCCATACCAAGTCATATTTCCATGTATAGAAAACGCATACATGTACACCTTAGCACACTCCATCTACACATCCAAACGCAATCTGCCCATTTAAACAGAAAAATCTCCCTATAATCTGTAAACGAATCATCCGTCTACATTTCATAAGGAGATTGGAATACAACTATATACATATAATCACTAAACACAATGATTACATATGATCACTTTTAGCTATAACATCCCTATAGCTTGATTCGATTCATAATACCGTAGTTGAAAAAGAATCGCTCCCACCACGCTATCTTCGACCACGCTTACGTATTTTACCAGAGCCAAAGCTTGACTTCGGTGCCTTCTTACCCGGTGAAAAGAATCCACCTGAATTGTTCGACGAGCTTCCTCCGCGATTAATCGAACCACTGGATGGAGAGCCGCGATTGGTCACATCACTATCATAACCAGAACGCTTGGATGAAGAGGAGCTTCCTCGTTTGAAAATCGAGCCAGACTTGTCCACCGTAAGTGGTGGTGCCTGCTTGATATCCTGCGTGGATGGCTTAGAATATTGCGTTTTGGGCGGATACGTATTTTGCGAAGCATAGCCTCGATAACTTCCGCTGCCATAGCTTCCGTATCCACCGCCTGATCCGAACAAGCTTTGCAATAACGAAGCGGTTAAATACCCTTGTAAAAAGCTAGAGCTATAATTTTGACGTACATATTCCTGCGAATCGACCTCGATCAAGGCATCATCGGGCTTCGCTGGATCTCGTTGCACCTGGATTAACTCATCATTATATACAAGAAACATACGCTCTGGATCTTCGACTGAGACTTGCTGCGGTCTGCGCTGATCTGCTAGCTGCTCAGCTACAGCCGGCACCGTCTGTCCAGCAGCGCGGTATACATAAGAAGTTGAATTCCCATTACGACTGACCGATTCCAGTGGATACGTAATTTTACTGCTGCCAATACCACAACCAGACAGCAAAGAAACGACCAGACTCAGTGCCAGTACAATTTTTGTCCATTTGGACATTCTTTGCTTCATCCGTCCTCGCTCCTAACTGGCACGAATAACGCGAACATCTGCGTTCAGTACCCATTCACCTTCATACAGCGTAAAGCGTCCACCCTGCCATTCGATTCGTAACAGCTTACGATCATCAGACTGATGCTGCCATACATACTGTTCTCCATTCGCTGCGCCCGGTAATACTGGCGTTCGCCCTGTTGTGATAACCATACCACTATACTGTTCATCCAAATAATAATCCGTACCATCTAGTTCAATATGCGTCGGCACTTCATTCGGATTATCCAGACTTCCATCAATCGGCTGATACAACGCATAGCGAAGCTTTTCCTGTAGTTCTACATGCAAATAGCTGATGCTTGACCCATCCTGGAGCGTGAGCATCACCGTATTGCGTGCACGATTACGCGCCGTTCCGACGACTTCATACGTAATGAGAGATACCTCACAAATATCACCCACCTGCAGATCGAGCGGACTTTTCTCTGGCTTAGGCGGTTCCGGTTTGGACATTAAGTTCGTGATTCTTTTCCATAATCCCATAATACGTCTTCCTTTCACTTTAGCGGGTTTTACGTTGTTCGGTTACAAATCCGTATTTATCATTTTATGCTGCTATACAATTTCTTTTACAATGAAGCCGAAATGATGAATGCGCCAACAAGCTGTAAGCCACCACCGAGTAATCCATGACCGATCAGTCCCTGACGTGTTCCTTCGTCCAGATCCAGCCCGGCAATCGACTTGAGTAATAAGCGTGCAACCTGCTCCAAGATCAGCAAAATAACAAAAGCAACGATCGACACTAATACCGCTTCCCACAGGCTCCATGACGTATTAATGGATACAGACAAAATGTATCCCTGTGCGAATAGCTTCATAACGAGTCTGATCGCGACTGCTGTATTGCCAGACTTGATCTCAGCAATATCCTTATACTTTGTAAATAACGAATCCAGGTACATCAGCACAGCTAGCAGTACCGCACCCACACCTGTCCATACCAAAATTTGCAATAAAATATCCCAGCTCATCCGTTCCCGCCTCCACATCATTCATCTGTTACCTGCATTATGTTCGATGACAAAAGCCACAAAAAAACGAAGGAAGAACCGAATGCACGTTATTCGCCATGCTTCTTCTGCTTCCTTCGTCGATTATGTCACTATGGATCGAAGCCAATCGTGGACTTCAGTATGTGTATGATTTGTTTACATCAAAAGTATGAAATCACACCATTACTTGCTTGCGTTGTCCGCACTTTTATCATATTGCTTCATCAAAGCAGACAGCTCGTCTTCTACTTCTTTGTTCGTTCCAAGTGCTTGAATCTCATCGTCCAGTGATTTGCCTTTGCTGCTCATTTCGTTACTTGCTTCTGCCTGTGCTTCCATCTGCAGCATTTTGTCTTCCATACGCTTCATACCTGCTGTAGCAGAATCTGCGCTAAAGCCGTTCATCGCTTTGTTAATTTCCGTTTGTGCTTTGGCTGCGTTATAACGTGCCACCAGGGTTTCACGTTTGTTTTTCAGCTCGTTCAATTGCTTGCGCATCTCGTCGAGCTTCGAACGCAGGTTATCAGCCGCCGCTTTATTTTGATCGTAGTTTGCTTTATATTCATCGCGCTTCGCTTCTGCGCCTTTCTTCTCTTCCAGTGCGCGGCGAGCCAGATCAATATTTTGCGCCTGAGCTGCAATATGAGCCTGCTCTTCACGATTTTTCACCAGTGCGTCTTGCTCTTCGTACAATTGTTTGAAACGCTTTTCAATAGCGATTTGTGAAGCTACCGCTTTTTCTGCATCCTCTAGATCAGCCGCCATATCGCGGATATACTGATCCGTCATTTTAATTGGGTCTTCTGCCTTTTCGATTAGAGCGTATACATTAGACAGGGTAAGATCACGCAAACGTTTGAAAATAGACATAGATTTGTTCCCTCCACTTGAATAATAAGATGCAAAACGTAAAGCATACAACCGAGCACAGTCAAAGCATTGTGGCTTGCTATAGCGGTAATACGGACAAATGTACATAAGGTTCCATGTAAGCTAGTATACCGCATCCATGTCCCCTTAATCTACTCAGCATCCGTTTATCATAAAACCAGAAAAAGCTGATCCAAATAATGAATAATAACATTCCAGTAACAGCATTCCAGAACAATAGTTAAGGTACTATTCATTACCCAATAAGGTATATGTTTGATTCTGGTTGGTTTTATTTTAAGCTTGTTTAGGACTTTAGTCTATATAAAACGATGAAAATTAACATTTTTGCACATATATGCATATTTGAATTTATTTCATAATCTTCCATCGTCTGAATTTCTAGATCTCAGACTTTTCTATTTATGTATTGCTCTAATGACAGAATCGAAATCAACTCACCTACCATAATGCAGCAAGCTGCTTATATTGATGCTCTGGAACATGCTTTAATACATAAGACGTGCTATTATTTGCCACATTCCATATATTAATAACTCGTTGCTCATATACACTACCATCCTCGACTGTATGCCGACCATTAAATAGAATCTGTCCATACTGAAGCGGTAATAACTCAAAAGCCTTCTCATCCAGTAAATCGCTTTGACCATTCGTTCGTACCGGCTTACCAAATGAGTGATGATAACAGGCATGTATAATCAGCCGATCATCTACTCGCCTCCAGATCACTCCAGGCAGCTCGCATTGTGTCTCTACACCTGTATCCGACATCGACAGCCATTCGTATTGTTGGTGTTGTTGTTCGATTCCCTGTGTAGTCTGTACAAAGGATAATTGATGCCAGAGCAACAGATCCTGGGGATCATATGAGTTATTCTTTCCCTTTTGCCTCTGTTGTATCGCATCCTGTGGTAATGGAAAATGAATAGGATGCCGACTACGTACAGAGGCATAGGGTTCTCCGCGAGTTTCCTTGGTCCAGCGCATCGTAACGGATTGTATAATCATGATGCTCCCTCCTTATCCTCTTCATCATATATCGAAATCTGTGTAAATATCTATATTAACGAGCCATTCGTTACCCTACAGAGATTTTTGCAAATAAAAAAGGGAAACGGCTGGGGGACCGTTTCCCTGATGTTTGGCTTCATGGGAAAGCCATATATTTGGATCGTTGGATGGTCGTTACTCCGCCCTCTCTGGACATGAAGAAGGCAGAGATCATGCATCGTACAATCTGTAATCCATCTTAGGGAATGGTTATCACAGAATCAAACTAAACGGATAGAATTCGAATCTTGTTGTATTGCTTATTTATTTGTTAGAACCACTATTACATAGATTTAGTCAATGTGATCGAACCATCAGCTGTGTTCCATTTTACATCCCAGCCCAGCAGCTCAGTGATCGAACGCAGTGGTACTACAGTTCTGCCATCTTTATTTACCATTGCTTTTGCAGACAGTTTCATTGTTTTACCATTTACGATTACTGTATCTTTGCCGATCCAGAATTTCATTGTGTCGGAGCCCGCCATAACAGTCACTTCGTTAGCTGCTTTGTTCCATGCTACTTTCGCACCGATACCTTCACCCAGGTAACGCAGTGGGATATACGTTGTGTTGCCAACGACCATTGGAACGGTATCCATCATCGTTGTTTTACCGTCTACTTTCAGCGTTTTGCTGTTCAGCTTCATCCAGATCATCATCATATTGTCATTCATTGGTTTGGATGGAGTTGTAGATGGTGCAGGTGTCGTTGTTGTTGGCTGTTTTGCTGGTGTGGAAGCCATTTTGAATTTGTCAGGGTATTGCTTCACAATTGCGCCACCCAGTGCTTCGCCGATACCGAACATCGTTTTGTAGCCTTCACGATCCGCAGTATAAGCTGCTGCATAGTTTTTCGCTGCATAATCGTTGATTACTGCTTGCACTTGACCTTCATGTGTCATCAGCGCTTTTTCTGCAGCGGCAGCTGGCAGATTATTCGCTGTTGCTGTACCTAGGAAAGTAGCAAATTCTTTTGTAAATTGGTCGATGCGATTTTTGACTGCAGTCAGAGCAGATTGGTCGCCTTTTTTCAGTGCATCCACATAATCGCTTTGTGCTTTAATGTGATTTGTCACCCAGATTTGTTCAAATTGGTTCGCTCCTGCTTCACCGTAGATCGAAGCAATCGCTGCTTTGAAGTCAGCTGTGTTACCAGCTTCAGCATTTACCCAAGCATCCGAAGCTTTTGTTTTTCCATCATATTGCTGCTGCATTTGCATCACAGACAGTGCGAAATGCTCAGCTGCCAGATGATTCAGTGCAGAACGCAGATCAGCGGCTGGTGTATCTACTGTGCCGTTATCGAATTTCGATGGATTCTGAGATACGATAGCGCCAGAGAGCGCTTTACTTACAGTGAACATCGTATTCAGACCTTCACGATATTCTTTTGCAGCGCCAGTGTAGTCACCAGCAATATATTTTTCAAATACATCTTGTACTTCATCTTCATGCAAGCGCAGTGCTTTTTCAGCGGCTGCTTCTGGCAGTTTGTTATCGGTTGCTTTTGCCAGGAATGCTGCAAATTCCTCTACAAAGCCTTGTACTTTAGCTTCGGCTTGTTTTACAGCTGCTTGATTGTTCATTTTGGTTGCTTTAACCAGTTCATCTGTGTATTGGTTGTGTGCACGGAAGATACGCTCGAACTCGGTAGCCGCTTGTTTGCCGTAGATAGATTCAATGGCTGGCCCCATGTCGATTGCATTCTGATCCAGCGCTTTGTACGCTTCGGCTGCATCAGGTGCACCTTCGTAAGCTTTTGTCATGGCTTCAACTGCTAACTTGAAGTGCTCAGATAAAAGATAGTCCAGTCCAGCACGCAAATCCGCTGCTTTTGTACTTACCGTTGGTGCCGCAGTTGTCGTCGTATTCATGTCTGCTGCAAAAGCCCCAGCTGCTGGTACCATCAAAGATAAGCTCAATACAGGTGCAATGATTTTTTTCATTTTCATGTGATTAACTCCTTTTTTAAAAATGATTGGTGTTGACTGTTCCTATCCCTATCAACGCGGACGGTTCATTTTTGGATCACTTCATCGCAAAAAAATATTTCAATTCCTTAATCAGACCATGTGTATACATGTCAAAAAACGCATAGCAGCGCTGGATTCATGTCTCTCAAAAATTTCAAAAAAGTTAATTCAGATCGTATTTTTCATGCTTACGATCATTTCTTTTCATGCAGCAAAAAAGCCATTATTCTACAAAAAGATAGAATAATGGCTTTTAGTATTCGCTATTTAAATTCAAGAAGTGCTCGTTTCAAATATAATAGTATATCTTTAAATTCTTGGAGTTGTTAACAAATAGTTCGACATGTTGCTACTATATAGCTAGAACACGAAATCGTACGTTTACTTCATTCATCCTTTTATCTTTTAACCGATTCTCCCTATGGTGCACCATATTGTACAAAAAAACAGCTATGCACAAGTTGGCGATACTCTTATCCCTATTGAAGTAGACAAACAACTCTCTACCGCTAGAAGAAAAAGAATAGCTTACTTTGCCTAGCTGTTATTTAAAATTCAAGTTATGATCTCAATCGCTTAGTTCGGATAGCCACGAAGATAAGGTACGGGCACATCTGCATCTGCCCCTAATGATTTCGCGGCATGTACAGCCCAGTATGGATCGCGCAGCATCGCACGTCCAACCGCTACCAGATCGGCTTGATCTTGCTCCAGTACACGCTCTGCATCTTCAAATTCATCCAGCAACCCAACCGCGATCACGGGCATATCCAGCTTCTCTCGGATTATTGTTGCTAGTTCTACCTGGTAACCTGGACCTACCTGCATCGCTCCTTTACGTGCCGGGCCTTCACCACCTGAAGACACATGCATGATATCGACACCTGCATCACGATAACGACGGAACGTCTCGATCATCTCGTCGACTTCATATCCACTCTCTACGTATTCGCGTGCAGATACACGCATAATAACTGCCATATCCTGAGGTACGGCTGCACGCACAGCCTGCACGACGCGCTCACCAAATAGTGGCAGATCCTTACCAAATTCATCCTCGCGCTTGTTCACGAGTGGAGAATGGAACTGATGGATCAGGTATCCATGTGCACCGTGAATCTCTACAGTATCAAAGCCAGCTTCTACCGCACGACGCGCTGCTTCACCATAAGCGGTAATTAATTCCTCAGCTTCAGCGTTAGTTAGTTCATGTGGTAGGTTATATCCTTCACCATCATAACGAACCGCAGATGGCGCAACAGGAGGATTCGCATCCTCTGCCTTACGACCTGCATGACCCAGCTGAATACCGATCGCAGTGCCGTAGCTATGTACACCATCTACGATATGACGCCAAGCCGGGATAAAATGATCGTCCCAGATTCCAGTATCTTCATTGGTGATTCTTCCGTCTGGATGGATTGCTGTCATCTCAGCAATGATCAGTCCTGTTCCACCAACAGCACGGCTAATATAGTGAACGTTATGCCATTCGCCTGGCATTCCATCTCCAGTTTCTACTGCATACTGACACATGGGCGGCATGACAATACGGTTTTTCAGGTTAAGATTTTTCAGTTGATACGGTGTGAATAATTTGGCCACGTTACGTCCCTCCAATAGTTTGCATGATTGTTCATTTGTAGATGCTCTTTAACGGTAATTATTATATATTAAATTACGAAAAATAACAAAATGTTACTACTGTTTGAATATTTTTTGAAAGCTTTTAATTTTTATCGGTTCATGATGATATAACCTAGCTAGTTATACAGTCTATAATCAAAATAAAAAGCCGATGAACATTCTCGCTTAATAAGCGTTTCAGTTCATCGGCTTTATTTTGGCTGTATACAACATGGGAAGCTTGTTTTATAGCTATGACAATTGAATGAATATGGTACTCATTAATAATTAATCATCATTATTAGTTACAGCACTTTACTCAAGAAGTCTTGTGTACGTGCGTTGGATGGAGCAGTGAAAACTTGTTCAGGTGTGCCTTGTTCGACGATACGGCCGCCGTCCATGAAGATTATACGATCACCGACTTCACGAGCAAAGCCCATTTCGTGGGTCACGATGACCATCGTCATGCCTTGCTGGGCTAGCTTTTTCATCACTTCTAGCACTTCGCCAACCATTTCAGGGTCAAGTGCAGAGGTTGGCTCATCGAATAGCATCACATGCGGCTGCATCGCAAGTGCACGGGCGATAGCGATACGCTGCTTTTGACCGCCGGACAGTTGGTTGGGATACGTGTCTTTTTTGTCAGACAGTCCCACCGTTTGCAGCAGGTCGATTGCGATTTTCTCGGCTTCACTGTTCGCTGTCTTTTTCACTTTGATTGGAGCGATTGTCAGGTTTTGCAGTACAGTCTTATGTGGGAACAGGTTGAAGTGCTGGAATACCATACCCATTTTGCGACGAGCACTATCAATATCGTACTTACGAGCTGTGATTAGCTCATCTTCGAAGTAAATTTCGCCACCGGTCGGCTGTTCGAGCAGATTGAGGCAGCGGAGAAATGTACTTTTACCAGAGCCACTTGGCCCGATTACAACCACGACCTCGCCCTGAGCAATGTCGATATCAATACCTGTGAGTACTTCGTTTTTGCCAAATGACTTTTTCAGACCTTTAACGTTTATCACTTACATTCCATCTCCTTTCCACCATACCAAGCAGTTTGGACAATACAAATGTCATTGCAAAATAAATCGCGGCTGCTATGAGCAGCGGATACAATGCGGAATACGTAATACTACGTACTGCCTGTGCCTGGAACATCAGGTCGGCTACACCGATAAAGGAGACGATTGACGATTCCTTGATAATAACAATAAATTCATTACCGATCGCTGGCAATACGCTTTTGATTGCTTGTGGAATAATAATATGGCTTAGAGTCATACCATATGACATTCCAAGTGAACGTGCCGCCTCGGTCTGCCCACGATCCACACCTTGAATACCAGCACGGAAAATTTCCGCCAGGTAAGCAGAGCTATTGATCGAAAGTGTAATGATACCGGATTGTAACACGCTGAATTCAATATGGAATGTTTGTGCGATACCATAGTGAATAATGAGCAATTGTACAAGCATTGGGGTGCCACGTAAAATCTCGATATAGGTCATCGCGATCCAGCGCAGGATGCCTACATTGGACAAACGTAGCAATGCAATAATCAGACCGATAACGAATCCGAACAGTACGCCCAGTGCAGATAGCAACAGTGTGTACTGCACGCCTGTTGCATAATAATGACGATAATCCCAGAAGATATTGAAAATATTATCCGGTTCTGCCTTCTCATCAGAATTGAGCGCCGTTGCTTCTTGTACAAACTTCGATACTGCATCTGTCTTTTTCAATTCAGCAAGTGTGCCATTGATCTGACTGAGCAGTTCGGCATTACCCTTTTTCACAGCGATTGCCATTTCGGTATCGCTATCTGGAATTTGAGCGGACGTGATTGCCAGATCGCTATGATTCGCTACCTGACCTTCCGCAACCGGACCTTCCATAACTGCTGCATCGACACGACCAGATTGAAGCTGAAGCACCACATCGGAAATTTTATCAACTGAAGTGAGCTTGGCACCTTCGATATCTTTGGCAATGCCTTCCTGGATCGAGCCCTTTTGCACGCCGATCGCAATGCCTTTTAAGCTATCCAGTGTTGTATATTTCTGCTTGTCGTCAGCACGGGTCATAATAACCTGACGCGATACATAATAGGATTCCGAGAAATCGACGTTTTTACGACGATCTGCTGTCGGTGTCATTCCAGAGATAATCATGTCAATACGTCCACTGCTCAGTGCAGGTAATAAGCTATCGAATGGAATATCCTGAATTTGCAGTTGCGCGCCCATATCAGCGGCAATGCGCTTGGCAATCTCTACATCAGATCCTACAATCTGATCCTGTCCGTCGATGTTTTTATGGAACTCATATGGCGCGAAGTCTGCGCTCAGTCCGACGACGATCGTCTTACCAGAACTTTCTGCCGCAGCGTCCATCGTTGGTACAATCATAAAAAATAGCATGAGAATGCTCATCAGGCATCCCAGCCATGGTTTGAATACTTTCAACCTTCTATCTCCTTTACATACCAATAGTTTGGGTAATCATTTATTCCTTGTGACTCATAGTCAACCGGGTTATTATAAATGAATTTGTATGATTATTCAATGGTTTTATATGCAAAAATGTGAATGAAGTGTCACGGGAATGAGCACACTTTATGTATCAATGAATCAAAAGAAGCCGACCTGCATCATGGCAGATCGGCTTACTTGTGAAGTAGTGTGTGTTCTAGTACGTTTAGAGTGCGTTTTTTAGTACATGGTGTAGTTCAGCTGGTAATACATCTTATAGTATGAATGCTGGTGCGAATAGAGATGATTGTGTACTTCATTTTGTGCTTCGATAATTATGATATTTGGGTGTTTCTTTATCTTCTACTGACTTCTCGGTGTTGCTAATTCACGTTCTTATGGGCGGGACTACCTATGCGAGTACGACTAAGCTTCGTTATAGGTTCAAGCTTTTATTTTTCTCGTAAAAGCGAGCATTATGAGAAGAAACACCCGCCATCTTCGTCGCTTCTGGTTCTAGATAAAGCTTAGCGGCATTGACAGCCAGCACTGCATCGTTAAATGCACCTGCGATCAGTCTCACCTTACTCGCATGTGCAATACCATCACCTGCTCCGAATATACCTTGAATATTCGTACACATACGCGCATCTACAGCAATTCCGTACTCTTTCCGCTCCAGGCCCCATTCCATTAGATTACCAAAGTTACGGTCATAGCCATGGTTCACAAGCACTTCATCTACTTCAATTCGATGAAGCTCATTCGTGTGCATATGTGCGATTTCAACATATTCTATCTTATATTCCGCGCCGTGCAAGTGAGCAATGCGGTAAGGCGTATACACCTTAGCAAATGATTTCATATTCGCCACAGGCTGCTCGTGTCCTCCAAACTCATCTCGCCGATGAACAATAGTCACCTCCTTTGCCAATCCATTCATTTCGTTTGCCCAGTCTACTGCCGAATCGCCACCACCGGAAATTAACACACGCTTTCCTGCAAATCGAGACAGATCCGTGACGGTATAATGTAGATTGTTCAGCTCGTACCGATTAGCGCCTTGAATGTCCAGCTTCTGGATCTCGGTCATTCCTCTACCGACACATAACACAATCGTACGTGTATAATGGCGCTCACCGGTTTGAGAAACTAGCATGAAAGCTTCATTCTCAAGACGCTCTAGCTGCACAACCTCCTGACCAAGCACAATCGTCGGCTCAAATGTTCGGGCTTGCTGTTCTAATGATTCAATAATACGCTCACAACGAATTGGCTCGACTCCACCCACATCCCAGACCAGCTTCTCTGGATACGTGCGCATAAATCCACCCAGCTCCTGCTTTGCTTCGATAATCTTCGTTCGCATCGCCCGCATACCACTATAAAAGGCAGCATACATACCTGCTGGGCCACCGCCAATAATCGTGATATCGTACATATCCATCTGTTCTAAATTATTCATTAGACGACACCAACTTTTGGACAACATCATTCATTAATAGTACGGAGCCGACAGGCCCAACCCCATGGACGAAATCGCTTGTTTTCAAGGAGAAAACATGATCGTTTTTTACAGCGGTTAATCCAGCCCATACCTTGTTTTCTTTTAACTTTTTTAGGGATTCGGAATTATCATGATCCTTCAAAACTCGATCCTCCACAAAAATATAATCTGGATTCATCTCCGGTAATGCTTCAAGGGATATCGGTGAGAACCATGTGGTAGAATCTTTGATCGCTTCTGGACTATGTAAACCAAGTGTCCGATAAAAGAATGTACTGCTATTCGCTGCTTTGGGACCCATAACACGATAACGCTGCGATTCGACACGCAAAATCAGTACCGTTTTATTGCCAATTGCTTGTTGGATCGTCTCTCTGGCTTGCTTTGCTTTGGCGTCAAATGCTGCCAATACCTCGGTTGATGTTTGCTGCTTATCGAATAAAGCTGCTAGCTTTGGCATGGCTGTTGCCATTTCACTATCTGCATTGAGCGCGACAGTGGGAGCGATTTTGGACAGTTCTTCGTAGGTTTTCGGTTCCATCCCCACTCCAATGCCTATGATCAGATCAGGAGCAAGGGATAGCAATTGTTCGTAGTTATATTGATATTGCTCGGTGCCAATCATCTGAACATGATTTTTCTCAAAATAAGGTTCCCGATATGCAGGTTCTACTTCGGGAACGAAGGTAACCATCTGCGGCGGGACGCCGATTTCGATCAGATACTCAGCATAGATGGAACTCAGCACCAGCACATTTTGAGGATGCTGTGGGATGGTAACCTCTCCAAAATAGTCCTGGATCACACGTGTACCCGTATCTTGCACACTGCCTTCTACACTGCTTGCTTGTTTATTAGAACTGCTAGAGCATGCAGCTATACTTAAGCTTAATATGATCAGCAGGATCCCCATATCCAACGAACGATGACGCATATCTGTATCTCTCCTTCTATGATAATGATTATTATTATCATATGGTAGCAAATAAAAATATACCGTTACATAGGAAATCGTGCGAATAGAGTTGAATTATTGTGCACTGAATTTACACTTCAATTGTTGTAGTTGTGCTCAAGCTTCTCACAATCTCATCCAAAATTAATAAATAGCCTGTCATTCCACGCCCTTCTACCCACAGACGTGTGTCAATCTCAAATACTCGATTCTCTCGAACGGCTACGAGTTGTTGCCATATTTCGCTGTTCATCAACTGCTGTAGACTGTCATTGATGCTAAACTGCTCCATGGTTCGCTTCTCTATGAATAGATAATCTGGATTGGCAGCCTGCACCAACTCTAATGAACACGGATTGAACCAGGCTTTTCCTTCTTCCAGAACGGCAGGTATAGCTAACTTCAAGTGCTGATACAACAATGGAGCCATTCCTTCTCCCTCCTTACCCATATACCGATAACCGAATGGCTCCACCCGTAACACCATCACAGTTTGTTTGCGATTAATAATTGGTTCTAGCTTCTGTCTGGCTATATCTAATGCATGCTCTGTATTCTGTTGTAGACGCTGCGCTTCGTCTTTTCGATGCAACATAGAGGCCAATTGATGAAGCAACATGATTGGTTCCATACTCAAGTTACTAATTAGTGGAGCGATGCCTCGCAGTTGCTGCTTTGCTGCTTCTGTCCAGACATGTCCGATCAATAGCTCTGGCTCTACTTGCTGGATATGCTCCAGATTCAGATCATATTGAGCTGTCTCGATGATCTGCACGCCCTGTGCCTCAAATTGTTGGGCTTGATGTGGTGCTAGCAGGGCAGGTACGACTACAACTGCATATGGAATAATATTTAGATTAATTAAGATTTCAGCACATACTGCAGACAGGCATACTATACGGCGGGTAGATAGCTGAGCCGCATAGAGACTTGGAGCTATTCCAGTTAATTGTTTGAATCGGCGGCTAAAATAGTGCGTATCTTCATAACCCGACTGTTTCGCAATTTCCTGTGAGCTGAGTGAGGTTGTTATGAGCTGCTCTTGTGCTCGATATAATCGAAAAGAAGCCACATAATCGAGTGGTGACTTACCCAGTCGCTCACTGAATTTACGTGAATAATACCATGGACTCACGCCAGCAATTTCAGCCAGCTGCTTGCGTGTAATGACCTCGTTATAATGCGTATGTATATATTCCACAGAGCACTCAATCGCGTGCTCCAAATTTAATTCAGGCTCCTGCGGCTTCGCTTCATATAGATACTGCATGAACTCATATATTAAATGAGGATATTTTACACATGATACATATTGGGGATTGGAGACGATACTCTGCATATGTTGATGAATATGAGCAAGCTGGCTACTTGTCAGTTGGATTTGCTGGTAAGGGGCAGGTTCAGGTACAGACCATACATGAGAACTTACTGTATACGTCTCCTCCGAAATCGTATAGGTCGCAAATTCAATCAGCCAGCCTGACAAATTGTACTGCCCTCCCTCGACCACTTCAATAACCGAATGGGCTTCAACAGCAATGAGTTGACCCCATGAGACTTGTATAGATATCCCATTTATTTTCCACCTAGCTTGTCCATCTATAATAAGAATGAATGCAGGCTGAGCAAAGGTATGATATTGTCCAGCGTACATCCAGTGATGATTTAACGGCTGAGTAGATTTCCATTGCACTACCCATGAGTCTGGATTAAACATATAGGTCGATTCCTTTCTAGCATTAGCATTTCTCTAGTACAGGGTAAAATGAAATGAATTTACGGGTGATCGTTTGACGTTTTGTGTATTGTAACACATGGGCTAATAAGCGGTATGGATGCTTCACATAACAGTTGATCTGTCTACATCATCCGTGATTGTGTTGCTATAAATTTCAAAATCAATTTGACCCCTCTTCTAATTTTGATTAGATTTAAGGTAGCAATTATATGGAGTCAACGCTGGTTCACTTGTGGATGAACTGCCTTCATTTATCCCGATATAAGGCAAAGCTACTATGGTCTTGCGCTTATGTATACACTGATTTTAAAGGAGCACGCAACATGAATAAGCAACAGCTAAAAGAACAAATTGCACGGCATATTCAGCAGCACGCAGAGCAGTTCAAAAGCATCTCGACATACATCGCTCAGCATCCAGAGCTCGGTAATGAGGAGTTTCTGGCATCTGCAAAGTTAAAACAACTACTAACAGAGCACGGATTTCAAGTTGAATCCTCTGTGCTCGGTATTGAAACTTCATTTATCGCTACGTACAAGGCGGATAAGCCAGGTGCAACTGTCGGTCTGATGTGTGAATATGATGCACTTCCCGAGATCGGCCATGCTTGTGGGCATCATCTGATCTGCATGATGAGCGCTGGTGCCGCGATTGGACTGAAATCGGTTATGGATGAGATCGGCGGCACAATCAAGGTGTATGGTACACCAGCCGAAGAAACGCGCGGTGCTAAAGTACCGATGGCAGAAGCAGGATTGTTCGACGAATGCGACTTTGCGATGATGGCGCATCCGTATTATGCCTATGAAGAATCCGGTATTTCACTAGCTATGGATGCTCTGCAATTTGAATACTTTGGGCAATCTGCTCATGCAGCGGCAAGTCCGCAGCATGGCATTAATGCGCTGGATGCGGTACTGCAATTATTTAATGGGATCAATGTGATGCGTCAGCAGACACGAAGCGATACACGTATCCACGGTATTATTAATCACGGCGGCGTAGCAGCCAATGTTATTCCAGATTATGCGTCCGCTCAATTTTATGTACGCTCCGCAAGCAGAGCGTATACGAATGAACTGGTAGAACGGGTAAAGCGTGTTGCCGAAGGCGCTGCATTACAGACGGGCTGCCGACTGGAAATTTCGAATTATGAATACTCCTACGATGAGCTAATTACGAATCAAACGCTATCTCAAGCCTTCAGCCAAAATCTGATCGCAAATGGTGTAGCACCCTCCGAAATTCAATCGGGTAAAGATGCGGGTTCACTGGATCTGGGGAATGTATCGGTTCGCTGTCCAGCGATTCATCCGTATATGAAAGTTACAGATGAGAAACATGAGCTGCACAGTATCGGCTTCCGCGATCGCGCACAGGAACCTCAAGCACTGGATGCCATGCTGTTCACAGCAAAAGTACTCGCCGAAACTGCCTTTGACGTGATGACAGATAGCGTATTGTTACAGCAGATTCGCGAAGAGTTTGAAAAGCGGATTCGGTTAGTTTAATGGTTGTTAGGAGAACTTTAATAATAATATATGATGCTTTGCTAATGTAAAAATTCTTTCTTCATTTCACCTCGTGTTAGAAAATCGCCAACACTGGAGGGAATTAAGTATGATGAATACAATTGTAGTTGTGGTGGCTATTATACTTATTCTGTATACGTTTATTCGTAGAAGCAACACACCGGAACGCCGTGAAATAAGGCGCGTACGGAATAATGAACGCTTTTTTAGCAAAGCATCTTCACCAGGTCCGCTTGTTCCTGCAGGGCATCCTTGTGAACCACTTGCCCAAAAGCTCGAAGCTTCGATTCCGGAGCATTATGTCGTACAGCTCTGGCAACGAATCCAGGGCGAACATTCCGATATGTCATATCGTGAGTTTGAATGGCGCTGGCATGAAATGAAGCGTTATATGATTATGTGTGCGTTGATGCGCGAAGTACCGATGTTCAGTTCAAGAGTCGATGATATCTGGCATGAAATGCTTATGTTCACGCGCGAATACGAGCAGATGAGTAACCAGTTCTATGGTTATATGCTACATCACTCACCGCACAGCGGTGGTAGTATATCCCAGCCCAATGAACGTGCCTTATTCGACTGGGTTTATGGAGAGCTATTCCCGATTGAGCGTGCGAATACGAATCTGTGGGGTGCCTTTTTCCGTCAGCCGCTTGCTTCGTCTACGATGAATGAATTACTTTCTTTTAGCGAACATGAACCGGATCATTCCATATTTAACGGTTCGATGTTTCGCCGGAGCCCTGAAGCAAGGGATGTTATTTTACATCTATATCGTCGCTTTGTTGCTCACAGTCAGGCCGCGATGCGTGGAGAGCGACCAGACCATTCCACAAACACGGCTACGTCGGATGTGTATAGTAGTTCGGTATTTGGACTCAGCGCAGCAGGAGCGGCGTGTGTGTATTATTCCTACCTACCTTCTTCCGACTTCTGCAGTTCTGTGAATGCTTATATGCCAGAAGAGGTGCGCGAAGATCGTCACGGTGCAACTTCTAGCTCCTGCGGGACAGGGTCTAGTAGCAATGATAACTATAGTAATGATAGTAGTCATCATGGAGGCGGACATGGCCATTCGTGCAGCAGTTCATCATGTAGTAGCTCTTCTTGTAGTAGTAGTTCGTGTGGTAGTTCCTGCGGGGGCGGTGGTGGGGATTGATGGCTAACTACTCCATACCGGGGATACTCAGCTTCTATCTCCTGAAGGAACGTTGTATATTGCAATATTGAAACGAATGACTGTGTAAACAGAATAAGTACACATGAGATGGATTGAAAATCTCCACTGTATTCTTCAAGCTCTACTCTTCGTAGTAGCAATAATAACAACATAGCAATAAAGTCTAATCCATAATTACAAGCACATTGTCAGCAATACTGGCAATGTGCTTTTTTATTACAATTTATAGAACTCTACAATTATCTTATGGCTTCTATTTCATGTTCTATCCTGTAGTTGTGATCATGCTATTTATTAAGCAAGTTTTCAAAACAGATGCAATAGCTCTTTCGAGTTATTGTGCATTTTTTCACTAAATTGCCTTAAATATTTGATCTTTGTTTGAAGATTGTGTCAAATATCACATACAATCGCGAAAAGCTGATACGCTACTTCCATATTGAACTGCCATTATTCAAATTGAGAAAGGACTTCATATTATGATGATTGATACGGTACTATGGAGCCGGCTTGTAACTGGATTAACGTTAGGCTTCCACGTGATCTTTGCGACGATTGGAGTTGCCATTCCGCTGATGATTGCGATCGCAGAGCTGGTTGGTATACGGAAAAAAGATCACCATTATACCCTGATGGCAAAACGCTGGACGCGAGGCTTTATTATCTCTGTTGCTGTCGGCGTTGTAACGGGAACGGCAATCTCCTTACAGCTTGCGCTTGTATGGCCGAATTTTATGCAGCTTGCAGGTAATGTGATTGCATTGCCGCTATTTCTCGAAGTGTTTGCTTTCTTTTTCGAAGCGATCTTCTTAGGTATTTACTTGTATACATGGGAGCGATTCCGCAATCCCTATCTGCACTGGTTACTCACGATTCCGATTGTGCTTGGAGCTTCGATGTCTGCTTTCTTCATCACGACTGTGAACGGTTTTATGAATCAGCCCGAAGGGTTCACACTCGTGAATGGGCAATTTACAGCTGTGTATCCGCTACAGGCTATGTTTAATGAAGCTACCCCATCTAAAGTATTTCACGTACTAACCTCAGCGTATATGACCGGTGCGGCTCTACTCGCTGGGATCGCTGCCTTTTCCATTTTACGTAAAGGGGCAACCGATTATACGAAAAAAGCACTCAAGCTGATGATGAGTGTACTGCTCGTATTTAGCTTTTTGACAGCACTCGCAGGCGATACGGCTGCCAAGTTCCTGGCTGAACATCAGCCGGAGAAGCTCGCTGCTGCAGAATGGCATTTTGAAACGGAAAAAGGGGCGGACTTGATCTTCTTCGGCTGGCTCAATGCTGAACGCGAGGTCATTGGCGCACTGCATATTCCGAAAGCACTTAGTTTTCTAGCCTTTAGCGATTTTAATGCTGAAGTCAAGGGCTTGAATGAATTCCCTGCTAATGAGCAGCCACCACTCTGGGTGCACTATTTGTTTGATTTTATGGCTAGCATCGGATTTGTTTTACTGGCTGTATCGGCGATATTTTTCCTATTTCTATTCTGGCGCAAGCGAAACGAGTACAATCGCTGGTTATTGCGTGCCATCGTATTTGGAGCACCACTCGCCTTCCTTGCTGTAGAATTAGGCTGGTTCTATGCGGAAGTCGGACGACAACCGTGGATCATTCGTGGGTATATGCGTGTAGAGGAAGCGGCGACCACTTCGCCAAGTATTATGCCGCTCTTCTTCTTGTTTTTACTGCTCTATATTGTGCTCGGAACGCTATGTGTGATCGTATTGCGTCGACTATTTCTTCATAATCCAGCCGAAGTCGAGCTTGAAAAGATTGCCGAAGCGCAAGCTGCTCGCTTGAAGGAAGAAGGTGAACTCCACTCATGAGCTATGAAATTATCGGTATTTCCGTTTTATGGATCTTCTTATATGGATATCTGATTGTGGCTTCGATTGATTTTGGTGCTGGTTTCTTCGCCTTTTATGCGAGAGCTACAGGTAAGGATCATCTGATTAATCGACTGATCTCTCGTTATCTCTCGCCCGTATGGGAAATTACAAATGTATTCTTTGTGTTCTTTTTCATTGGTCTGATCGGATTCTTCCCGGATGCGGCTCATTATTATGGATCATCGTTACTCGTACCGGGCAGTATCGCGATTGTGTTAATTGCAATTCGGGGTTCATTTTATGCATTTGAAAATTATGGCTCGAAGAAGAATATCGTCTTTCTCTTTCTGTACGGTGCGACAGGATTGCTTATTCCAGCGTCGCTATCCGTAGCGCTCGTGCTATCGGAGGGTGGATTTATCGTTGAACAGGGCGGTGTTGTGACTCTGCAATATATGGAGCTGCTCACCAGTCCACTCGCCTGGAGTATTGTCGCGCTGGCGATCACTTCAGTGCTGTTCATTAGTGCTTCGTTTCTTGCCTTTTATGCTGATCGTGCGAATGACCAGCCTGCATTGTCATTGCTACGTGGATATGCTCTGTTTTGGAGTATGCCGACGATTATCGCAGCATTCACGGCATTTCTATATTTGAGTCAGCATAATGCACGTCATTTTCAAAATATGATGAATCTATGGTGGTTACTCGGATTATCGGTTGTGTTTTTTCTCATTATTACATGGCTATTGTACAAGGAACGTCGTTATGGCTGGGCATTTATTAGTGTGATGCTGCAATTTGGCTGTGCTTTTTTTGCTTATGGGATCGGGCATTATCCGTACATTCTAGACCCCTATATTACCGTACAAGGTAGTGCAACCGGTGAAGCGATGGGCATTGCACTAATTATCGCCTTTATCGGTGGACTACTACTACTTATTCCATCGCTTGCGCTCGTATTCCGACTATTTCTATTTGATGCTGATTACGTTAAAGGCAAACGCTAAGGAGGTGTAATCCCGTGAAACCAAAATCTGGACTGCTATATGAATTCATGCAAACGCAGAAAAAGCGTACAGGCTGGATACGACTCCTGTCTGTTGGTCTCGGTGCGATGACGATTGCACAAGCTGTGTTCCTTGCGCAGTCGGTTCAGCAGACCTTTGTTGAAGGGGCCTCCTTGCGTTCCCTACTGCCTGTGATTGCAGCGTTGCTAGCAGTGATCGTATTACGTACATGCTTTGCTTACAGCAGTGGCTCCATTGGACTTCAGATCGCCGCTGATGCAAAGCGTATGCTACGCTCCAAATGCCTACGCTGGCTCAGCTCCAATTCATTACTTGCTGCAAGGCAGGGACAAACGGGAAGTAAGATCAGTGTCGCAATGGATGCTGTCGATGAAACGGATGCGTACTTCAGTCAGTACACACCCAAAATGATCGAAGCTTCGATTATTCCGCTCATGATTCTGGTCGTGGTGTTCGTTCTGCATGTTCCATCTGGGCTGATTCTGCTATTTACCGCTCCATTCATTCCGCTATTTATGGCGCTGATTGGTATCCAGACTCGTCAAAAGTCCGAGGAAAAGTTCCAGCAGCTTGCTCAGTTTTCCGGTACATTTCTGGATTCCGTACAAGGATTACTCACGCTCAAGCTATTCGGGCGAACCAAAGCACAGGAACGACAGATTGAAGAACGCAGTCTCTCCTATCGTGATTCAACGATGGCGATTCTAAAAGTTGCCTTTATGAATACTTTTGCGCTGGAAACGATTGTGATGCTCGGGATCGGCATTGTTGCGTTAGAGCTCGCTTTACAGCTCGTTGTTTTTAAAGCGATGACATTCCATGTGGCATTTCTAATCCTGCTACTGGCACCTGAATTTTATAATTTGCTCAAAAATGTCGGTACTGCCTTTCATGGTGGACGTACAAGTCTTGGTGCGATTCGTACAATTGAAGAGCTGGTAGCTGAGAAGCCAACCGAGAAATCGGTGAACGAAGATCATATTGGCATGGCACAATCTTCATATATTAATGAGACAACCAACATCGCAACCACATCCGGGTATCCGCCTAAATCTGCATCTGCGGTAATAGCATGGGATCAGCTCCGCTTCCACTATGGGGAAAACGAGAATGATTTTAAGCTGAGTGCAGGTTCTATGCACATTTTACCTGGATATAAAGTTGCGATCACTGGTCCAAGTGGCGCGGGTAAGACGACACTGATGCACCTGCTTGCTGGTCTGATACAGCCTTCTTCCGGTGAAATACAATTTAACGGTCAACGATTAACACCAGATCAAGAAGCAGCATGGCTCCGTCAAATTAGCTATATTACACAGCATCCATATATTTTTGCCGGAACATTAGCGGAAAATATAGCAATCGCTACAGAAGCAGATGCGTCTCAGGCGGACATCGCTAAGGCTATTGAGGCTGCTGGACTACAATCCTTAATCGCAGAGCTTGAGCACGGATATGATACGGTTATTGGTGAAGGCGGACGTGGATTGTCAGGTGGTGAACGGCAGCGGCTAGCACTGGCACGAGCCTTTTTGAAAAAACCAGCCGTGCTATTCTTCGATGAGCCAACGACTAGACTCGATCTGCATACCGAGCAGATTTTGCTAGATTCGATGAAGCAGCTATCGCAGCATTCTACAGTCATCACGATTGCACATCGTTTACACACGATCCGAGAAGCGGATCTGATCTTATTCGTCGATCAAGGTGAGCTTGTAGCAAGCGGTACACATGAGCAGTTACTCACTACCGTTCCACAATATGCAGATATGATTCATACCCAGCGACAGGAGGTGACATTATGAGCGAATTATCTATCTTTGCACGAGCAATGCTACAGGAACGTAAAGACATTTTGCTTTCGATTATTGCCGGGTTCCTTGCCGGAGTTGCCGGCGTAACACTATTCTCATTAAGCGGATATCTGATCTCGAAAACCGTCTTTCTCCCTCCGCTCTATACACTGATCCTGCTCGCCGCTCTGGTGAAGCTACTCGGTCTCGCTCGTGCCGCCAGTCGTTATGGAGAACGTATCTATTCTCACCGAGCTACCTTCTCGCTGTTGAGCCGGTTACGGACAATGTTTTTCGCTAAGCTTATACCGCTATCGCTGCAAAAGCTGAATCGAGAGCGTAGCGGCGATCTACTCGCTAAAATCGTCGGTGATGTGGAGAGTCTGCAATTCTACTTTTTACGTGTTGCCTATCCGCCGATCATTGTCGTGTCTGTGTTTCTGACCACCGTATGGTTTACTGCTTTCTTTTCGGTCTGGATCGCACTATTGTTCGTTATCGGTATGCTTGTTATCGCATTCGGCATTCCGGCGATCGTACGGAAAAGTCAGCATAAGCAAAATGGTGCCGTCCAGCAGATGCGTGCAGATCTCGCAACCGACTCTACCGAAATGATGTATGGATTCATAGATTTGAAAATATATGGGCATCTAGGCGCACAAGAACAGCGTGTAGAGCAGATTGCCGACCAATTGACCGCTGCACAGCAGCTAGATGCCAAGCGTCTGTTACGTGGTCAGTCTCTGCACTCATTCATGACCTTCTTCATCTCCTGGCTGGTTCTACTGGTGGGTGCCGTGCTCATCGTGCATGGCTCAATGGACGGAATTTTTCTCGCCATGCTCATCATGACAGCTATGACGGTATTCGATGAATCTGCCGCAATGGCGACCTTGCCTGCTTACAAAAAGGACAGCCAGTATGCTGCTAAACGGTTGAATTCGATCCTATCTGCGAACACCTCGCCTACGCCAGCAACCGGGCAAGAGGAAACGAATTCATTACAACCGCCAAAACAGCTGGAGCCTACACAAGCGATTGCCATTGATATGAAGCACGTATCCTTTCGTTATGACCATGACTGGCGCTGGACGCTGCAAGATATATCGCTGCATATTCCAGCAGGTTCCAAAACAGCCATCATTGGTGCCAGTGGTTCAGGTAAGACAAGTCTGCTAGAATTACTGCTCAAGCTTCATAACGATGTAGAGGGTAATGTACAGGGACAGATTAGTTTGAACGGTATGCCTATTCAAGAACTGGACGAGCAAAATATATGGGCAGCGACGCGTATAATCCTGCAACAGAATGACTTTTTTAGTGGAACTTTGCAGGATAATTTACTACTGGATCAAGATGCTACGTTGGTATCGGATGAACGCTTGTTAGAATGGCTAGCTCAAGTAAACTTAGGTCATAAAAAGCTAGATGATCTCGTACTGGAAAAAGGCGAGAATCTGTCCGATGGTGAAAAGCAACGTTTGGCGCTGGTACGCGCTATGTTACGTAAAGGCTCACTATGGTTACTCGATGAACCTACCTCTTCACTCGATTATGTAACAGAGCATAAGGTGTTGAAGCTGTTATTTGAACATGCTAAAGCTGATACGGTGGTGATAGTTAGCCATCGGTTAACTGGGCTGGAGCATATGGATCAGATTGTTGTGATGGATCAGGGACGGATTGTTGAGGTTGGGGCTTATGATAAGTTAATGCAGCAGCAGGGGTATTTGTATAGATTGAAGCAAGTGGAACTTGATATGATTGGGTGATTGTGCTCAGTACAAGCTGATCATTGGAATATGTATTCAATTCAAGTTTTATACAATGAACAAAAGCGGAACGAGATTCAAGTTGATCTCATTCCGCTTTTCTTATGATTCTAGCTCTGTTATCATCTTATATCATTCACGTTCAAAATTATAATGATCCGTGATTGTGACTAGATATATAGTTGATTTTCATTCCTACTCGCATTTAACATCTCTTTATAGCAAGAATATGAAAATAGATCTATTCACTTCTTCACACGATCTGCTGGAATCTCTTGCACGATACCCCTATTCGGATCCATACTTACACTGCCAATTTCTTTCGTCTTTCCTACTTCATTTATCATTCCATACTCCAATCTATTTTCCATCCAATAATCAGCAAAATAACTGAACATACCGTGATGCGTTGGACGTTCTCCCCACTCTTGATCCACGCCCTCTATTATTCCAGGAATTATAGCTCTACCCTTAGCGTCCCCTTGAGTCGCTTCCCATACTTTCCAGGCCGCCCCATCCCTTACTTCGTAATACTTCACAACTCCTCGATCAGCAATAAAAAACGAATTACTCTTCCCGACTGGAAAAAAGTAGACTGTCGTGTGTCCTTCATCTGAGGTAAATAATCCTTGATTCAAGTTGATTCGTGTTAATTGTAAGGCTGCATTTCGAGAGTTCACCAAGTCTGTACTTTGGTACGTCTTGATGATGGCTTTATCTACTGTGTATATGACAACTGTGCTGGTCTTTGCGTTCCATGAAACTTCAGAGTTTAAAGACTCACCGATAAAGCGTAGAGGTACATAGGCAGTTCCATTTATCACAAGCGCTGGTGTGTTTAGGTTAACTACTTTTCCATTTATGCTAGCTATGTTCTGCCCCATAGTAATTTGTACCGTTTGGTGTTCGCTTGTATTCGTAACTTCTACTGTTTTTGTAGTATGGTTCCAGTGGACAGTGAAATCAGGCAGCAGGCTTACATCGCGAATTGGAATCATGGTCGTATTGTTTAGTAGAACAGGCTGATGATCGGTAACGGTTAAGCCGTTCACGTTTAGCTTTAAAGAATTTGACGAAGCAGGAGCTGAATACGCCACAGTGCCTGTGCAGATGGCTATAAGTAGAGCGACACAATTCATTAATTTTTTCATATCATTTCTCCTTTAGGTATGTATGTGCTAGTTAGTGTAGATTAAATACATATATTCCTTTTACGCTGGACATTTTCACTCTATATTCATCCAGCCATTGTGGGTTCATATAATCAAACGGCTCTTGTTGCGTCCATTCTGGACCTTCTGGAATAGTGACTGTAATCTTCTTCACTAGCAATTCTTTCATTAAAATCTTGTACTTTCGCTGATACACATTGTAATTGGAGATGCGTGCTTCGAATAAATTGCCCCTGTATTGAATAATGATCTGATTCGTCTTTTTAGGTGATAAATGAGTGACATAATGATATGGATGAAAAAGCCATACTGTGGAGAATGAGATGAACAAAGCAAAACCTATAACTATCAAAGTAAGAATGCGTCCACGTTTGGTTGGTTGCTGGTGAAACAATACAAAGAACACAATAATATTGATTCCCATCCAAAACAAATAATACGTTTCTTGGAACCATATCACCGAATATCCAATCAGTAATAAAAACACAATTGCAATATCTACTGTATACATAAGAAACACGGCTATTTGCCAAAGCTTTTTAAAGGGCGTTATATTATTCTCATCTCTATTCTTCATCGTTGTCCTCTATTCATCATCAATTCCAGATTATAGTTAAACACACATACTTATCGGGAAAGGATTACAGTCATGAAAATAATCATATACGGCGTAACTGGTATGATCGGTCAGTCGGCTCTGAGAGAAAGCTTGCTTGATCCAGCAGTGGAACAAATATTAGCAATCGTGCGCCAATCATCATGCCAAATACCAAGAAATCATAGTTAAATGACTTCCGTAACTACAATGCTTAAACAAATAATGAACACAAAGGAGTCTACATATGAATACACCTAATCAGCAACCATTGTATGGTTCTATAAAAAGAGGCAACACCCACTATTACAACAGTGAACAAGCAGTGCAAAAGATCGCCACATTAAAATCTAGCCAAATCAGAATCTATGGCATTGATGCAGCTATTCTTACCAAGAATACAACTCAGCCTTTTTTAGAGCACAGCATTGATTTTGGAAAGTCTGAAGAGAATTGGGATCAAGCTACTGCTTTTATTATCTCTAAAGCAAACTTGGGACTGATGTTTGAAATTGTATCGGATGAGGCAGATTAAGCATACTACACGAGAATTAAATTATGTTAATATGTACACTTGTTGTTTAACACGTTTCTAGCTTGTATATAGCAGGCGTGTTTTATTGATGTTTGTGTTACATCATGAGATGGAAAGACTCATTTCATCAAATGAGTCTTTTTTATACATGGAGATCAAGTAGACAAGCTCCACTTCTACCGTTCTGCTACATTCACAACACATTTATTGTAATAAACCCCATTCTTCCTGGCTAATTGGAAAATAACCTATCAAGGTTTGTATACCTATCGTCGGTAATTCGGTTGCCAGTAAGACAGTATTCATACTCAGAACAGCTTTTCTGGATTAGCGTAGCGGCTGCATCAGATCAGTTCGAACCTCGTTAGGAATCTTCATGATAATTTGCGCCAGTGTTCCGTTACTTGCTTCACCTGTATATACTTTTTTATCGTTTAATCTACCGTAATCTACACTGTTGTCAATACGGTGTTTTCTAAAATAGACGGTAGAAACGGCGGCTATGGGACGCTTACCTCGTTCTTTATTGTACTGACCAGTATCATTCACTATGGCTTCCCAGATCAAGTGTTTCACATCATTATTAATCTCATAATAGCTCACCTGGTTACCTTCAAAGTAATAATACCGAAGTGCTTGGCCTTCTGGAAAACGATACATATATGTAATCTCTTCATCTGTGCTACTCCATACATTCTTGTCTGGGCTTGGTAAATCTACTGCAATCTTGCGTGCTGTAACTAAGTCCTTTTCTTGATATAGATCCTTATAATTCTTAATTTGATCTGCTGAATGAATCATAACCATGCGATCCTGGCTGTTCCAGATCACCTGAGCTCCAAAAACTTCGCTAATAAAACGAAGAGGAACCATGACACGATTATTTTTCAAAATAGGAGGAGCCTGTAATTGCAAAGATTTCGATCCAAATTGAGCCGTATTATCTCCAACTTTCAAAATCAATGGAGCATTATTCTTTACAGAACTCACTGTCACCTTTTTCTCTTTAGCATCCCATTTCAAGTGAAGTTGAAGTTGATCTAACGAAGACAAAGATACCATGCTAGAACCATTAACGGTTATTGGAGGTGCATCAGTCTGTATTACCTGGCTGTTAATAACCAATTGAACAGTAGATTCATTTGCAAATGATACTCCAGCATACATAAACATTAGAACCACAATTATACTAATATTGCATATAAAGTACTTCAATCGCACTAAAACTCCTCCCTGATCTGTATAAAATAGCTTGCTTCTTATAGACGGAAATTATTCAAAACAGTTACATTGAGAGCATTTTTACACATACGTAGCAAAAAACAAAACAACTCTTATAACATACACAAAATAATAAACGATGTGGCTTTGATAATAATGCAAATGATCTTCATGAGAAAATAAACTTTAGAAATTACATTTCCTTTTTCAACGCTCATGATAGCTGTATTTCACGAGGACTTAAATATGACAGTCTACCATCACTAAAAAGTGTTCTGGATCGGCATCTTTGATGAACGTATCATAGAACGAAGTATTACATTGTGTTGCTTCGTCTGGACTTTCCGAACTGATGCCGAATCTCCCCATTTCTCCTGGAGCATGCCAATTCCCATCGGGTGTTACTACAGCATACGTACGAACACTCAACATTTCACGTAAAAAGCCTTGTTTATCACCGTACCGATTCCTATAATATTCTGGCTTATGTGAGCCTTTTCCCTCCATAACCTTTTCCCATTCTTGAGAAGCATGGGCCAAGCAACTCTCAAGTTTTGTAGCTAATGCTACTGGTACAGGTATTTCTTCGATTGTAATGGTCACTTCTTCACAGCGCTCTTGCTCAATAAAGAAAATATCTTTAATTGGCGCTGCATTTACCTGTTCACCTGATCGCAGTATGAGCTTATTGGACCAACTTCCTCCAATTTGCCACGAGTCCCACTTCGCATTCGGATTGTCCCGATAGCCCCATTTCCCTGTCTTCTCATCTTTGGCGCTATAACCTACATGTTGTATCATGTAATCATCAAATGTTGTGTATTTCTCTTTATGCGGAATCTGTACACGTTGTAAATGTGAAGGCACTTCATGCGTGTGCAACATCGGTTGTGAAGCCGTTGTACGAAAAATGGAATGGTAGGGTGAAAGCAGTCGACCATCCTCCATCTGGATATATTCCGCTGATTCCAATTCATACAATCGTCGATACTCCTCCTCTACATCAAAAAACGTTAAATACTCTTCAGGGCAATTTCCCGTATTATTTTCTTGGAATGGAGCCAATAAAGCCTCTACATCGTTCATACTTGGCGTAATCACTGCAACGTTAAAATGACTCATATAAAGCTTCCTTTCTTAATGTACATTTAGTTTATAATTATCGTTTTAAAGGCTAATCATGCAGGTATTGAGTCAGACGATACTCCTCACTATATTTCAAAATCCGATTAATCTTATGTATAACACATTAGCCTAACACTTTTCATTTAACTTTATTCGTCAGGTTATCATTGCACGTACAATTGAGATAATTACATACCTTATCATTTTACCAGCATTCTTCGGTTATTTACCACTTCACAACACTCGTAAAAAAGACACTTCAATTTATACCCACTATAGATTGATAATCTCTATGATCGTGCTAAAATTAAGCACAATAGTTCTGAATATAGGAGGTGTCTAGCTCAATCTATCCTAATAAAAAGAGATGATTCTATCATGCGTTAAAGCAAAGTGAAATTAATAGAATATATTTCTATCAATGATTAGAAACACAAGAAAATGAACGACAACGTTTTACAGATTATATTTTTTATCATCTTGGTAGGCACAAAATCGGCACGACGCTCAAATCAGCTCTTTGCAACACCTTAGTAAGGGTATGTTCATTCATCTATTCATGGAAAATATTACTTTAATCGAGTATACAACGAACCGTCTAAAAACCATTATCTGCTCTATCACCCCACTACCAAACGGAGGATTACACACATTATGGCACGCACCTGGTTCCCCCGACTTCAAGGCAACAGCCGTGGCTGTCTCGCCTTTGAACCCTTTTTTCTGATTCCTTACAGCATGGTTATGACTTACGCCACTCTGTACATGTACGAGCTTGGTGTAACGGAAACGTCGATTGGCTGGATCACCACACTTAGCCTAATCGTTCAAGTGATTTCTTCTTTTTTAAGCGGTTACTTAACCGATCGACTTGGTCGGAAGCGCGCGGTTCTATACTTTGACATTTTAAGCTGGACGCTTGCTACGATCGTCTGGGCAGTCTCGCAAAATGTATGGTTCTTTCTGGCAGCTGCTTTATTAAATGGCTTTCAGCGGGTTCCGTCTACCGCATTCTATTGTCTAGTTGTTGAAGATACACGTCCTGCGGATCGTACATATGTATTCACATTATTACAGATTATTAGTGTTATTGGTGGCTTGTTTGCACCGCTGGGCGGTCTGCTCGTGTATTCGTATGGGCTTGTAGAAGGTACACGGATCATGTACTGGATTGCTGCGATTAGTATGACATTTCAGTTTATCGGCCGACATCTGACGACGCGGGAAACGGAGATGGGTTACCGCAAAATGCAAGAAACGCGTGATCTCGGACTTGGTAAAAGCTTACTCGATTATGCAGGTGCAATCCGCGAAATCACGGCTAGTCGTTCGCTGCTACTGATCTTCGGCGTATATGTATTGTTCAATTTTCAGACGACGCTGAAAACGACGTATTTATCCCTATACATGGCCGATTATTTACATATTGATAGCGACCTGATCTCCTTTGTACCTGCGGTATCTTCAATTGTGATGCTGATCGTATTATGGTTACTCACACCGCGCATTCCAGAACAGGCGATGTACAAATCTATGATGGCTGGCTTCGGTCTATCTGTGATCTCGAATGTAATGCTGGTCGTAGGACCAATTACGAATCTAGTCTGGGTGGCGCTCAGTACGGTAATTGCTGCGGTAGGTATGATGATTAGTTCACCCTATCTGGAAGCGGCGGTAGCTAATGCGATTGACGATAATAAGCGGGCGAAAATATTCTCCATGCTATCTGTGCTTATTTTGCTCATTACATCACCTGCTGGTATTATAGGCGGCTGGGCATATACGTTTGATCCACGGATTCCGATCTGGCTGATGGTTGTTGCTTTCGTACTCGCTTATGTACTGACGATTCGGTATGAGCGATATCATAAGACGCTAGCTTCGTCATGAACGAATAGACCCGTGCTTGCTCTACTCACGCTACGATTGAATTGCTGCAAAATTGTCGAAGGAAACTTTGTAAGTACTATAGGATAGCTACAACATAAAAGAGAATTCCATTTTCTGACTCTATATCGAACGTATAACTGCCTACTCTACATCCTACCCTTCAGGTGTACACACTTGTGATTAGATAGGGAATTAGTTAGACCGTTATATGATAAGATTCATACCTGTACAAGCTCCATCGGATCGGTATGTGTCCCAATGAAACTTGTACGGTGAATCCTGCTACTGGTTTCGATATAGATAATGCTCAGGAAAAGGAATTCTCTTTACTTGTTTATTCATGTTCAGCAGATGTATCATTCAACAACAACTTACATTCCAGATGGAAGCTTACCGTTCAGATAATCCAATGCACTCTGACCGATTTTTTCAGCGGGCGTAATACCGCGGAATCTTGTCCAGATGTCGCGATCAACCATATAGACATGACCGTTCTTCACGGCTTTTAAGTTCTGCCATACCGGGAGCTTCTTCCACTCATTCGTAATAGCAGCCGAATCGTCGGTTGCGATGAAAATGATATCCGGATCGACGGATGTGATCGTTTCCAGGTTTACATCCTTGTATGGCTCGGTTTCGCTACCTTGCACGACATTATCAAATCCGATATCTTTCAACACTTCACCAGCATACGAAGTCGTTGAATGTGCGCTGAAACCGTCTTTGCGCGCGACACCAACTAAAACTTTTTTCTCTGACAAACCGCTAACTTGCTTCTTCAGCTCAGCCATTAGCTTATCATGCTCGGCAAGGCGTGTTTTAGCTTCGGATTCTTTACCTACTGCCTTAGCAATCGTTTCAAAATCCTTAATGCTATCGTCATACGAACCTTTACGACTATTCAGTACGATCGTAGATGCGATCTGATCGAGCTGAGATTTGATTTTAGAATGACGATCCGTATCTGCAATAATCAGATCTGGCGCTACGCCTGCGATCTTTTCCAGATCAGGGGTTTCGCGTTTACCCAGTGGCATATATTCAAATGCTTTACCTGCCAGCTTTTCCATCGCTTTTGGTTTATCGTCATCAGCGATACCAGCAGGTGTCACTCCTAGCGCTAGCAGATCATCAACAAACGACCACTCCAGCGCAACCACATGACTGGCTGGTTGCTTGAGTTCAGTTGTTCCCATGTCATGCTGAATCCTGATACTTCCTATTGTGGAAGTTCCGCTGTTTGCCGAAGACGTTGAATTGGATGATCCTGCATTTCCGCATCCAGCTAACAGAGCGATACAGGCGCCTCCAACGATAAGATGCTTGAACCATGATTGAGCTTTCATAATACAATCCCCTTTATGTACATATTCATATGATAATGATAATTATTATCAACTTGAATAGTATACATGATGTCTGATTTTCTGTAAACCTTGCTATCTTTCTTGATTGTTTGATTCACTTTCACAAATCACCATACACAAATAACCTCCTCTGTATCCTAAGAGGAGGTTACTATCTTCGTAGCTATATTCGCATAGATCTATACAGCTGTGTAGATCCATTAAAGCATATGTGCTCTGCACGTAGTCATGCTCTTTCGTACTTATTCTCATCTGGAGCTTCATCTGACTGCATTAATTCGTTTGCGCCTCACGATACACTTCCAGATATTCACGTGCAGATGTCTGCCAGCTATAATCCCCGGTCATCGCATTTTTCATCACTTGCTTCCAGTTCTTCGGCTGATGATAAAATGAGATCGCACGGCGGATCGTATACAACATATCATGCGCATTGTACGAATTGAATGTGAATCCATTCCCTTCGCCTGTCATTTCATTATAAGATTGCACCGTATCGTTCAGACCGCCTGTCTCGCGCACGATCGGGATACTTCCATAACGCAGGGCAAGCAATTGACTGATGCCGCACGGTTCGAACTGAGACGGCATAAGGAACATGTCTGTACCTGCATAGATACGACGTGCCACGCCTTCGCTAAAGCGAATCTCAGCAGCCAATTGTCCTGGATGACGATAAGCGGCGCCGCGGAACCAATCCTCATACATTGGCTCACCAGTACCCAGCAGTACGAACTGTACATCATTGTAATAGAGCAGTTCGTCCAGTACACGAGTGACCAGATCCAGTCCCTTTGATTCGACCAGACGCGTAACCATCGCTACGATCGGCACTTCTGTGCGAACCGGTAGACCCAGCTCTTCTTGTAGCGCGGCTTTATTTTCCAGACGCTTATTCGTTGCACTGCGATAATGAGTCTGCAAGTACGGATCTGTAGCTGGATTATAGCTTTTGGTGTCGATACCATTTACAATCCCACGCAATCGTCCACCTAATGAACGAAGCAAGCCATCCAGACCATAGCCATAATACGGCATTTTGATCTCTTCGGCATATGTAGGACTGACCGTTGTGACTCGATCGGCAAATACAATCCCTGCCTTCATATAATTCACATTACCGTAGTACTCCACGCCACCTTCATAGAAATAACGATCATCCAGACCGAATAATGACCAGAGCACTTCATATGGGAAAATGCCTTGATACAGCAAATTATGAATCGTGAACACCGTACGAATGCCAGAATAAAACGGCTGCGCTTGATACTGCGCCTTAAGTAATAACGGAATCATACCCGTATGCCAGTCATGAGCATGAATAATATCTGGCTGGAAATCAATCACTGGCAAAATATCGAGCACGGCACGGCAGAAAAAGGCAAATCGTTCGCCATCATCACCGTAGCCATATATTCCCTCACGTCCAAAATAGTATTCATTATCCAGCAAATAGAACGTAATTCCATCCTGCTTGAACTGCTTGATACCACAGTACTGTGAACGCCAGCCAACCTGCACCTGTACGACGTCAACCAGTGTAGCCTGACTACGAATCGCCTCATTAATGCTGGCATAGTTAGGCATCACAACACGCACGTCGCATTTTTCTTTCTTAAGCGCTGTTGGAAGGGCACCGATCACATCGGCGAGCCCGCCTGTTTTAATAAAAGGGTTAGCCTCTGCTGCTGCAAATAAAATATTCATGCAAAACTCCTCCTTTAAGTTTGAGCTATTCGATCAAGATTTTGCCTTTTTGCCAGCAGTTGCTTTTTTCAAAATTAATACGCTGAGTGGAGGAATCGTCAGCCGTACACTTTGCTGCTGTCCATCCCAGGGAATCTTCTCTGATGATAGCAATTTCTCTGTACGTCCGCCTGTACCGCCAAAGCGTGGCTCATCACTATTCCATACTTCGTTATACGCGCCTGGCTTCGGTAATCCGATTCGATAATTTACACGCGGCACCGGCTGGAAATTAATCGCGATGATTAACGTATCACCTGGCTTACGACCTTTTCGCATATAGGTAATCACGCTATTGCCTGCATCATCTGCATTCAGCCATTCATAGCCTTCCCAATCATGATCGCGCTCCCACAATGCAGGTGACTGGGCGTACAGATGGTTGAGCTCGCGAGTGTAATCCTTCATTTTGCGATGCATCTCATAATCAAGCAGTAGCCAATCGAGTTGTTCTTGATCCTTCCATTCAATATACTGACCAAATTCACTGCCCATGAATAAGAGCTTCTTCCCAGGATGTGTCATTTGATAGGCAAGTAACAGCCGCAGCCCGGCAAATTGCTGCTCATAGTTACCTGGCATTTTGTTGAGCAAGGATCGCTTACCATGAACAACCTCATCATGGGAGAGTGGCAAAGTGAAGTTCTCAGAATACGCGTATACAAGTGGGAATGTGAGCAGGTTATGCTTGGAAGGCCGCTCATCAAAAGAAGCTTCAATATAATCAAGCGTGTCGTTCATCCAGCCCATATTCCATTTGTAGTTAAAGCCCAGTCCATTTTCATGCGCTGGCTTTGTCACTCCTGGCCATGCACTTGATTCTTCCGCCATCATAAGCGCATGCGGGAAATATTGAAAGACCGTCTTATTCAGTTGTTGTAAAAAGGAGATGGCTTCTAGATTCTCAACGCCACCGTGCTGATTTGGACGCCATCCGCCGCCTTCACGTTCAAAATCCAGACGGATCATACTCGTTACAGCATCCACACGTAAGCCATCGAAATGATACACATCCAGCCAATATAATGCACTTGAGATCAGGAAAGACCGTACTTCTGGCTTGCCAAAATCAAAGGACAGCGTACCCCAGCCCTTTTTCTCTGCTCGATCCGGTTCAGCATATTCATATAGCGCTGTACCATCGAATTGACGCAGTCCATGTGCATCCTTTGTAAAATGGCCAGGTACCCAATCGAGCAGCACGCCAATATCTGCTCCATGACAACGATCCACAAAATACATCAGATCCTGCGGTGTACCATAACGACTGGTTGGAGCAAAATATCCGGTGCTCTGGTATCCCCAGGATAAGTCATACGGATGCTCCGTCAGCGGCATCAGTTCCACATGTGTATAGCCCATATCTGTCAGATACGGTATGAGCAGGTCTGCCAGTTCGCGATAGTTGTACAGGCTGCCATCCTCTTTTTGCCGCCAGGTGCCCGCATGCATTTCATAAATATTCAGTGGACGCTGATATAGGGGACGACGCTTACGACGCCATGCTGCATCCTCCCATTTATGCCCGGCAAGTGTAGCAACTACAGAAGCCGTCGCGGGACGTACTTCAGCATGAATCGCATACGGATCTGCTTTTAAGAAGCGTTCACCATTAGCACCGGTAATATGATATTTATACAAATAACCTGCACCGACATCTTCAAAAAAGCCAGTCCAGATTCCTGTCTCTTCAATTTTATGTAATAAATGATGATCTCCATTCCAGTTATTCCAATCACCAGCCACTCCGACCGCTTGCGCATGAGGAGCCCATACCGTAAAACGCACACCTTCTTTTCCTTCCTCGGAAGTTAGATGTGAACCAAATTGACGGTAAGCATGATAATTCGTGCCTTCATGAAACAGATAAATTTCCTCGGGTCCAGGCAGCGTAGATTGCGAACGATGTTGTCTCAAACGATCACCTCCATGGTTAATATCGTCCTGCCATATCCTCGTATACCATTAAATGCCACGATGTAACATATGTTCGCCTGTTATGCCTTTAATTATGAGTCATTCATTTAAGAGAATAATGATCATAATAAAGGGATAAGGCTAAAAATAATCAACAAATAATCAACCTTATGTATTACCCTTTTCAATATGCTATGAAAATAAAAATTTTGCAAGCTCTCTAAATGCCTGTGCCTACAGGCTTTTTCATTATTGTAATCGTAGACGATGCAAATTTCCAGCAACAAACACAAATCTGGAAATGCAATGTAAACCAAAAAACACCAACTTATTATTTTTTATATTTTTTTACAATTTTTATTGTTTCAACATGGATTGCCAACGTTTAAAAGACTAGTACACTGTCAACTGAGCGTTGTCATGAAAATGGGAGGGAATACAACATGAGAAAGACAAACAAAGAATGCATTGCAATGTTGCTGGCCGGAGGCGAAGGACGTAGGCTGGCTCCTTTGACTTCCATTATAGCGAAACCAGCGGTTCCATTTGGTGGCGACTATAGAATTATTGATTTCCCTCTTAGTAACTGTGCGAATTCCGGGATTGATACAGTCGGGGTATTGACCCAGTATGAAGCACAATCTCTGCATGACCATATCGGTCAAGGCAACGCCTGGTCTACACATCAGAATCCAATGAATATCTCGTTGTTATCCTCCGAGCGTACAGGTGAATATACCGGTACTGCCGATGCGATCTACAAAAACATTGAATATATTGATGCGCTTGATCCAAAAGACGTGCTTATTCTGTCTGGGGATCACATCTATCATATGGACTACAATGAAATGCTACAATATCACAGCGAAAATAAAGCGTCTGCAACACTCGCGGTTGTCGAGGTACCGTGGGAAGAAGCAAGTCGTTTTGGTGTGATGAGCACAGACTCTGATATGAATATCACTAAATTTTCCGAGAAACCTGCAGAGCCAGAAAGCAATCTGGCTTCGATGGGAATCTATGTGTTTGACTGGCAATATCTGCGTCAGCATCTGATTCAAGATGCGATGAATGAGCAGTCCAGTCATGACTTCGGTAAAAATATTGTTTCACAAATGCTAGCTGATGGCGAGAAAGTCGTAGCTTACGAATTCCAGGGTTATTGGAGAGATGTAGGCACAATCAATAGCCTGTGGGAAGCTCATATGGACATTTTACAACATAGTCGCCAGTTTGAGTTAAAAAACTCCGAATGGCCTATGTTTTCAGCAGATTTCAATCCATTAGAGGATACAGATCATGCTGACGCTCCAGACTGCTCGATGGTAAGCTGCAAAGCATCACTTGAAGGTCAGGTTGAACGTTCAGTCGTATTTAACGGCTCGACAATCAGCAAACAGGCTGAAGTGAAGCATAGTATTATCATGCCGGGCGCAATGATTGGCAAACAGGCGCGTATCGAATATGCGATTATTGCGGAAGGTGCAATCATCAAGGATGGAGCAATTATCGAAGGTACACCGGAAGAAATCGCTGTAGTGGGTCCTTATGAGACTGTATATGCGAAGCCATCCGTTCGTACACAACCTGCTCGTCTATTAAAAGAAGTATATGAATCCAGTCGTGTTCATGCTGGTGGTATTTCTTAAAATAAATGTTTATTTAATGAACATGACATGAATAGATAAAAAAAGCGGCTCCCATCCATTCTTGCGAATGTGTAGGAGCCGTTTTGGTATGGGATATTATGGAGTTCAATTCCATCTATTCAAGTCAGCTACTCCATACAATATGCCCGTTCATTGATGTTGTGAAAGGAATGCTAGGGACCATACACTTCCTATTCATTAATCTGCTTATGATTCAGTTCCAACCATTCATGCTCCAAAATAGCCATCTCATACACGCTATAATAGTTCCCTTCAACAAACGCGGTATCTCGTAGCAGCCCTTCTTTTCGGAAGCCACAGGACTCATATAAGCCTGCTGCTTGCTCGTTGTAGTCGAATACAGCTAGTGTGATTCGGTGCATGCCCAGTGCTTCAAATCCGATGCGAAGCCCTTCCATTACCATCTGACGCCCATACCCTTTTCCTCGAGCATCTGGATCACCTACAAGAACGCGTGACAGTCGTGCAGAGCGATGCGTACGGTCAATCCGTGCCAATGCCATATGTCCAATTGTTTGTCCACTCAGGCGCTCTACTACCGCATAATTCAGCGTATCCAAATGAACCGGATGGTTCGACCCTATCACATACTTTTCCAGATCCTGACGCTCCAATGGATAATTCCATGTCGTACCACTCCACTGCATCAACATACGAGCATCCTGCTGATCCGTCCAGCTTAGCAAGTTCTTAAAATCTCGCTCATCAAAATATTCAAGGCGTAATTCATTCGCTTGAGCCGGCGGCATCTTTTCATACAAATTAGCAAGCTTTCCCTTCACATCATGCGTGCCCATATAACGAAAGTCATGACGCTGATAAAATCGGTTTAGCGGTATCAGCTCAGTCAGACAATCTAATCGTAATCCTTTTTTACCTTGTTGTGCTGCAAACGCTACAGCCCAATCCAGCAATTGCTCACCCATATTCAGACCACGAAACTTACGCAGTACAGTTAAGCGATGCAAATAGTAATACTCTGTGTCATTGCGGTGCTGCCAGTATTCTGGATCACCCAACTGTAATGTGAACATTCCTGCAGGTTCCCCATCATACTCGGCTATATACACTTCCCGTTTATCAAAATAACTTTGGATTAGCTCCGGTGTAAACAGATCACGTCTCCACTGGCCAATCCCCTTCTCTTCCATCCAATCTGCAGCTTCAACTAGAAACGCCATGATGAGTGATTGCTCGCCTGCTACAGCTCGGCGAATGTTCGGCATTTGGATTGTACTCGGCTTGGCTTCAAAAGACATGGGCTCTACACCTCTCCTGTTTCTATTTTATGTAAGATTTACTAGGATATGCTCGCTATTATACTACAAAAAACCATCCTCAGCCGAATGATTGGCATCGAGGATGGTTGTAAAGAACGATTGGCAAATAGTATTCAGATGATTTGAGGTTATACTCCATAGCTGGGTGTATACAACCTAATCCAATCCCTAAAGATCTAATCTGTAAATATCAGGTAGCTTCTTTGACAAGATCCGGTGTGCTTGGCTTCTTCTCGAATAATGGCAAATCAACCATAACCGATGTACCTTGATCCAGCTCACTTTCGATATGCATTTCGCCCTTATGAAGCTGTACGATCTGCTGGGTGATCGCTAGTCCAAGCCCAGTACCACCATGATTCGGATTCACCTGGAAAAATCGGTCTTTGACCTTTTCTAGAAATTCGGTGCTGATACCGATCCCGGAATCCTTCACTACGATCCGCACACGCTCTGGCGTCAGCTCTTTAATGATCAGTCGGATTGTCGATTCATTCGGTGAAAACTTGATCGCGTTATCCACCAGGTTCAGGAATACTTGCTTCAGACGGTTGCCGTCGGCCTGCACAATGTAGCTGCTGTCGCCTGGTTCGAGATTCAGCTTGATCTGCTTCTGCTCCGCTTTCGCCCATACATTCAGCATCGTCTCCTGCAAGATCTCTTTCAGATTCACTTCGCCAATCACAAGCTTCATTTGGTTCTGCTGAAGCTTCGAGAAGTCCAGCATTTCCTCAACCAGTCCGATCAAACGCTCTGTCTCCTTGGAGATGATGCTCATACCAAGCTGCGTTTCCTCTGGATCGAACCCACCGGATATGAGCGTCTCACTCCAACCCTTGATACCTGTCAGCGGTGTACGCAGCTCATGTGAGATCGAGGAGATAAAATCATCCTTGATCTGATTACTCCGCACAATCTCATCTGCCATATAATTTAGCGTTGCTGCCAGATCACCGATCTCATGCGGATAATTGCCTTTGATCCGAACGTTAAAGTCTCCTTTTGCCATGAGCGTGGAAACACCGATGATATTGTTGATCGGTTTGACGATCGAGTTCGCCAGCCCGATGCTGACCATTAATACGACCATCAAAATAATAACTCCGATCCCCGCTGAAACCATTGTAATATAAAATAGCTTCTGGTTCACAAGCTCAAGTGACGTCACATATCGAACCAAATATTCCTTATCGCCATTGATCTTAATCATACGTGTAACCGCCATGACATCCTCGCCAGTTCCTGCTTGCTTACCGATCCAGCGTCCGGTCGAGCCAGCCAATGCTTGCGGGATATCGCCTGTTTGCACAGGCTTGTCTACAATAAATGCGGTGGAGTTTTGCAGGACATTACCTTGCAGATCCAGCACCTGCACTTCTGCCTTGTCCAAGCTATAGCTAGAAATAATATCACGAGCATTAGCAGGTGCACGTGTATTATCAAAAGATGACTGCAAATAGTTTGATATCCCGTCATAGTAGTAGGTGCGGATCGCGAATAAAAATACCAGCTCCACCAACAATATCGTCAGAAAGACAACGATAAAATAATGCATGACGATCTGACGGGTCATCCCCTTTTTGATCATTATGAATCCCGGCCTCTCCATTTATACCCATGTCCCCATACCGTTTGCAGGAATTCCGGCTCGGATGGGTTATTTTCAATTTTTTGACGCAGACGACGAATATTCACATCCACGATCTTCGGATCGCCCATATATTCCTTACCCCATACATGATCCAGTAGCACATCACGGCTGAGTGGTGTATTTTCCTTTTCGAGGAAAAACTGAACGAGCGAGAATTCGGTTGGGGTGAGCTCGATCAGCTTGCCATTTTTCTTAAACTGCTTGGAGATCAGATCCAGTGTGAATGGCCCGGATTCGAAGGACACCTTTGTATTCGATTCACGCTGTACATTCACTCGGCGTAGCAGTGACTGAATACGTGCGATCAGCTCGGTCGGGCTAAATGGCTTGCTCACATGGTCATCCGCGCCTACAGATAGCGCATAGACCTTATCCTGCTCCTGCACTTTAGCTGTAAGGAAAATAATACCGATACGTTCATTTTTCTCACGAATGCGGCGGCATACTTCAAAGCCGTCGATGCCTGGCACCATAACGTCAAGCAGTGCAATGTCGATATCTGGCACTGTTTCGAGCATATGCAGGGCTTGCTCGCCATTTTCCGTTTCCAATACCTCAAAGCCGTTACGCTTCAAGTTGATAATAATAAAACTACGGATGGACTCCTCGTCTTCCATAATCAATACTTTACTCATAACATTGTCCTCCTCCAGAGTCAGGTTGTCATCGTGTGAAATTGCAATTTGAAATGTGATTATTAGTATTGAAGCTAGTTTTGAATAATATTGATTTTGTTGTTTTCCCAGAGTGCGATAACCTGGCCTCTGTTCTGGGCAATAATCTCCCAGTCACCGGTATGATTGTTCCATTCATTTTCACTAAAGAAACGAACCTCGGCTACCTTTTCACCTGTATCTTTTAAAATAAAGCGTAGATCCTGATTTTTGTTAGACTTGGTGTCGATCGTCACCTTGTTGATCCATTCCGGCGAAAACTTAATGACGAATCGTCCCTGTTCATCACGATATTGCTGACTGACCAGCTTCGTAAGCTGAGCACCGCCACTCCATTGATAGTAGCTCGTCAAGCGTGGAATTTCGGTCGGTGCGATATTTTCCCAGCCTTCTGGAATTTCCGCCATGCCGATTTCCAAAATACCATCGTTATTCACATCTTCACTCATGATCTGAATATCCTTGTAGGTCGCTTGCTGGCTAAGCGGAAATACATCCTCTAGCTTGCCATCCTCCATCACAATCAAATGTGAGAATCCAGATACACCAAGCGTCTGATCCATAATGATTCCATTTTGACTTGGTGTGACTTTGCCAGCAACCACATTGTAGAAATGATCGCTACCAATCGTATTTAGCAAATCCATTGAACTCATCAACTGGAAGCCATTCTTATAGCGATAAGCCGATATGTTGACGTATCCACTATTATTAATCTTGCTGATAACCAGATCGTTAATTCCGTCACCATCCATATCGACGATGGAATAATATGAATAGGGGATATCATCCACTTGAACAACTTTGCCTTTATCATAGCTATAAATAACGAGTCGCTTCGAGCTTGTCTCGGAGTTCGTTGTATCATTAGAATATCCTACAACGATATCGCGATGACCATCATTGGTAATATCCGTAATCTCTACACTTTCCAGCGTAAAGCCACCACTGTCGATTGTACTTTTACGCACCCAGCCGTCACCGGATTTCTCAAAAATCAATCCATTGATACGTCCAGTTGTCGTCTGATAAAAGACGATCGTTTCACTTATACCGTCTCCATTCAGATCTACAGTCTGAATTTTGCTACCATTACCGTTACGCGGACTCTGCAGACTGGCGCCTTCGGGTAGCTCCGCGCTAATGATGCTGCTCAGTGTCTGTTTGTCTGAGGGAAGCTCCGGGGTCTGGATGAGCGTCTTCGGGTCAGCTAGCGGATTAAAGCTACATCCGCTTAATATAAACAACAGACCTGCTGTCGCCAACAGCTTGATCCAGCTTTTACTCATGATATCACTCTTTCATTTCAATAATCAGATCAATTTACTGCGCTCTGGACCCGTTAGACGGCGTCCTTTGATATCAAACATAATATGACCTTCCTGTAAGCCAATAATCCGGGTTGCATAGCGTTCAGCGAGCTCCAGCGGAATAACAGAAATCACAGTTAGGCGTTCGCTTGAGCACAATCCTCGTAGCGTTTTAATCACGTCTTCACCAGAGCGTGGATCAAGACCTGTAATCGGCTCGTCTGCCAGAATCACCTTGGCGCCGTGGGCAAGGGCACGAGCAATGGCAACACGCTGCTTCTCACCACCGCTTAACGTGCCTGCCTTTTGATGAGCTTTATCAAGTAATCCCAGCGTCTCCAAAATGTCCATCGCACCCATATAATCATCCGAACGTACCATACCGGTCAGCATTCGCCAGATCGGTGTCTGTCCCATTTGTCCGATCAGTACGGTCTTGAGTGCGGTACGATCTGGATGAAGCTGCGGGCTTTGCTCCAAATACGACCATTCCTTACTCAGCTTACGTTTACCGCTGAAACCCGCTTTTAAAATATCAGTATCTCCCACGCGAAAGCTACCTTCCGTCCAGCTTTCCTTCATGGCGAGACATTTGAGTAGCATACTTTTACCACTGCCACTCGGTCCTACTAATGCGATCATTTCGCCATGCTGAATTTCCAGGCTAATATGATCCAGCACTTTGGTTTTATTCTCACCGACCGCTTTGGTCAGATTATCAATTTGAATCATCGACATCTACTACAGACCGCCCTTCTACGCTGTTGCTGAAACGATAATATTCTAGTATTTGAGGAACCATACACACGAGGTGAAGTGAAAAAGGATTTTTGCGCAAGCCAAATATCGCACGACTCTTCTATTTTATAGTTTAGGGGAAAAAGCGAAGAAATGCCATCTATGGTGACATTTTATTTTGCTTCTCTCGGAATACCAACCCCATCAGGGCAAAGACAACATAACAACCACCGAGAATCCAGAACAGACTTGATGCTGACCCCATCTCGATTCCTCTCCCGCCAATGGCGGGTCCAACAATGCTACCAAAGTTAAAGTGAAACGAAGCGAGCACATTTGCAGCGGGTAAGTATGCTCGTGGTAACACATCCGCAGCATAAGCAAGACCGAGTGAGAAAAACGAACCAACCAGCCCACCTGCTACCGCAAACAGAATCGCAATACCAAGTAAGCGTGTCCCAGCAAATGGCACAAGCATAAATAACAATCCACCTAGCGCTCCTGCAAGCATCAGCACACGCTTCCGTCCCCAGCGATCACTCAAAATACCGAGCGGAAGCTGTAATACTAGCCCTCCGACGCCGATAAAAGGAAGTAAGTAAGCGATCTGATCTGTAGATAATCCGGTACGTAGTCCATATACTGGAAAATTACTATTCATCGCTGCTTCCATATAGCCATATAACAACGCCGGAATGAGCGCATACCATGCCAGACGGTAACTGCGTACAAACCGCCCTTTTTCAGGCTTGATCTCTTCACCTCTACCGGGTCCACCCGCAGGCAGCTTCCACCATACGAGCAGTGCGACGACTGTAAACATCGCTGTCATCAGCAAAAATGGCGTCGCCATTCCAAAGTCCAGTAGCGAGATGCCAAGTGGCCCGATACTAAAGCCAATCCCATAGGAAATGCCGTAAATCGACAGATTGCGTCCACGATTCTCTGGAGAGGTCACCATCAGTACCCAGAGCTGGGCAACATAGTGAATCGCACTATCACCAATACCCACTAATAAACGAAGCACGAACCAGAAGGCAATGCCCCGAACGAGCGGAAATAAAGGTAAAGCAA
>JAAIGF010158595.1_pt1 | contig 67611 bp, 43 predicted proteins | sample 6487441 | NCBI WGS metagenome assembly JAAIGF01 (sample SAMN13974129, study PRJNA590717) | phyllosphere metagenome | biome: pepper field; feature: multiple bacterial spot infested pepper fields; material: pepper leaves; isolation source: leaves from pepper fields | host: Capsicum annuum ...
AACCTTGTACGGCGGCGAACAAAATCTGATCACCATCAACATGAGCGAGTACCAGGAAGCGCATACCGTCTCCTCGCTCAAGGGTGCACCGCCGGGCTATGTGGGCTACGGCGAAGGCGGCGTGCTCACCGAAGCGGTGCGACGCAAGCCGTACTCGGTCGTGTTGCTGGACGAAGTGGAAAAAGCCCACTCGGACGTGCACGAACTGTTCTTCCAGGTCTTCGACAAGGGCTGGATGGAAGACGGCGAAGGCCGCCGCATCGACTTCCGCAACACCTTGATCATCCTGACCAGCAACGCCGGCACCGACCTGATCGCCAGCCTGTGCAAGGACCCGGAACTGATACCCGACCCGGAAGCCATGGCCAAGGCCATCCGCGAGCCGTTGTTGAAGGTATTTCCGCCGGCATTGATCGGGCGGCTGGTGGCGATTCCGTATTACCCGCTGAGCAACGACATGCTCGGCCAGATCGTGCGGTTGCAGTTGAATCGCATCAAGAAGCGCATCGAGGAGCGCTACAAGATTCCGTTCGAGTACGACGATTCAGTTGTTGAGCTGGTGGTGAGCCGGTGTACCGAGAGCGAATCGGGTGGGCGGATGATCGATGCGATTTTGACGAATTCGATGTTGCCGGAGATCAGTCGCAAATTTCTGCGTGGGGTAGTGAATCGGGAACGGACTGAACGCGTTGATATTCGTGCTGAAGAGTCTGCATTGGTTTATTCGTTTCTCTGATTTCGAAAATTTTATGCTGGATTTAGTGGTTAATAGAAAATTAGTGGCGACGGGAAGGCCGGGCCATGAGTGGGGGGGTGTATGACTGACTACGACACCTTGAGAAGTAGCGGTTTCAATCCTATTTAAAATCATGCATTGGTTTAATTTTTCGATATTCAAGAAAATCGCCAATTTCACTGTTGCGGGAAGGTAACGGTGTAGAGGAGTTTAATGATGCCAAAAGCATTGCGTAAGCGAGTTAACCGCAAGGATAAGGGCTACCATGCGCTCCGGCGCTCGGAGATAAACGACCTAGACAAGGCTGCAAGTTTTTTACTAGCAATTAGCTACTCTGGACGAACTTCGCAGACAAAAGTTTCCCAAGGACTGATTCAAATGGATTGCGTTGCACTGGCGGTCATTAACGACGAATGGCTAGTGGCGGCCAACAGCCGTCGACTCGACGACTGGCATATGGAAGAGCTGGCGCAGGAGCTGGGGTTCGATTTTACATACGCCATCGTCGAGCGTGGCCAGGGTGGTATGCATGCCGAGATGCAGGTTTTGGAGGAGATTAAAGCCAGTAGCTACTCGGCAAAGGGCGTGCATATGGGAATCTCGAAGCCGTGCTGTTTCGATTGCAAGACGACGCTTGATACCGTGCAAGCTCTGTACTCCCACTACCACACAGATACAGTGGTGAACTGGGAGGCTCCGGATCTGAGCTAGATATCGTGCCTCAGGCTCAGATAATTTGCATACAGCACTACGGAAGTTATGCGACGCATGGATCGTGATTTAAAGTTGCCACAACTTAATTTGATTTATTCAAGTAGTTTTACAGTCTTGCTGAGGTGATGAATGGGAGCCTCTGAACACGAGTATGAGGTGTCGCGCGCAATACGCAATTCGGCTGATCCAGGAGATAATCCAAGCGACCGCTGTGCAAAAGGTGGCCTTCGAAGCGTCAAGGAAACCGACCCCCGTCGAATTTCCATCATCCGTGAATGGGAGTACGCCGCTTCGCGGGTGATTGCTTTCTCGAAAGTCGATTCATGTCTGGGCGCGTTGCAGATAATAGATAATGATAGACTGCGCGGCGCTCACTTCTCTATGTTTGCATCGGGTGCGCAATACGATGTAGTTCAGTTCAATGCGATGATGGCTTCCGCTGGATTTCAGGTAAATCTGCCAATTTTATATTTCGGTGGAGGCGTGGATGATTGGCGGCAGGGGCTGGGTGTCAATACTTACATGAGTGTAGGACCTTTCGCCCACCCTGTAATTGACGCGGAGCAAAAGGCGTGGATTTTTGAGATGAATAATGGTGCTTTTACTTACCATTCAATGAATTAGCAAATTGAAATTACAATAAAAGTTGGTAACGGGATCAGGTTTGGTAACGAGGGTAACGGGGTCGGGTTCACTTTCTCCACGAGCGCGATGTTACGGAGAGCAACTCCACCCCGCGACCCCCTGACCGATGTGCATCCGCCCGAGTGGCGACTGGATGGTGCCGCATGTCGGTGGGCCGATGATCGCGTTGGGTGCACCGAAGGTGCTGATCGGAGCAAAAGGGGTACAGGTAATTGACTGGAAATATTTACGTCCGACAGAGGGGCGGAGGTCATTAGGTCGCATAAAAGTGCCGCATTCGTCATTTGATATGCGTCCTGTGTATTGAGCAGATGAATGTCGCGAACGTCAAGCGGATGGCCGACATTTCTTGTCTCCGGTGCGACTCCGCCATTTTCAGCTGCTTCCGGGATCTCTCACAAAATACGAGGTGATTTATGGTTGAACTAGTATGCAGCGTCTGCAAGAAGCCCGCCTTGGGATTGGTAACGAAGCCGGTGAATCCATCCGACCAGCGTCATCGCAAATGTGATGGCGCAACGGTAGTGGCGCAGCAGAGCGTGGTTGTCCAGAAATCCGCGCTTGCCGCACAGGGACGCGAAAAAGGGGCAGCACGCAAAGCCCTGACGGGCCGCGATCACCAGGGCAATCATGACAGCCGGACCAAACCGGAAGTGCGTGGAGGTCCAAAGGGCGATCGGCACGATCACGGACGGCGTCAGAATGGCTCGGCCGGGCAGAACTGATCACGAACGTTCAGCACTCCGTCCGGGCACGATCGGGGTGCTTTCCGGTGATGTCACCCGAACGAACGGGCGCAGGTTCACGTGCGAAGCCAACCCGACACCGGTCGTCCCGAGGATCTAAATCTGGCGCTGGTCAAGGTGATCTGGGATCTGACCGGCGGATGCTTCCTGGCGATTGGTCTGGGGCCGTTGATCGGCAATGCCGACAGGCTCGGCCCTGGCGTCTACCGGTTGCTCGTGGGCTATCCCAGCGTCATGCGCGCGATCAATGGGTTGGTCGCCACGGTCGGCAACAACCGGACCGCGTCGGCCGGCGCGCTGCTGACGGTATTGGTGGCCGTGTACGAGGCCGGCGTGTTCATGCCGTTGCTGCGGCTGGTGCTGAGCATGGCCGGGTGGTGGGCCCTGTCGATGGCGCTGGTCACCATCCTCACCAAGGTGCTGGGCGGTGCGGCGAGCGCCGGTGCGACGGTGGCGGCAGAGCTGATCACCAGTTTCGCGATCTGGGCTTACCAGACGACGATGGACGTGCTGGCCTACGTGGCCTCGACCAGCGCCGGGGCGGCCTTCCTGATTGCACAGGACGACGGGAGCGCCGCGCCGTCGCCGCTGCTGGAGGCCTGATTCGCATCCAGGCACCCGCCACGTCATTGCGGCGCGGCGGGTGTTGGACCTGCGCTGATGGGGTGTGGCGATGTTTGTCGAGCAGCTGCAGGCAGCGTGTTATCGACATCACCATCTGGATGGATCGGCGCAGCAGATATCCGGGTAACCGGGTCAGGTTAACTTATCGGTCGAATGCGACTTGAGGTGCCGACGAGCCGCCCAATGCCCGCAAAAAGATGCATCAACGCCCGCTGTGCTTGCACCTCGGCGGTACCTGCAGTTCTTTACGCTTCCATTGCCGGCTGGAGTTCTGTCCGGCGCAAAGAACGGGGCATGCGACATCGGTCAGCGAGCACTGTGCGTCTGCTTGGCGCTGCCATCGGCAATGTGCCGGGTTCATGGCGGTCCAAGCCGGTCCAAGCCGGTCTGTAACAAGCCGCCAAGCGCGCTTTACCCGTCTTCGTCACTGAAGAAGAGAACGCGTGCGCCAAGAGACAACGCTTCGTTCTCCGCTATCGGTAAGCTATGCCGTTTGGGGGGAGGCGTAAATGAAAATAAGTCTTGCGGTGGTGATGTGCGTGTTGTCGTTACCGGCAGCGGCGCAGTCGGCCTACAAGTGCAGCGATGCAAAGCTGGGGACCGTTTACCAGTCCACGCCGTGCGCCGACGGCGCCGAGCAGAAGCGTTGGAACAAGCAAGCCGGGCCGGCTCCGACCGCAACGGTTGCGGCGACGCAGGCAGGCCCGAACACGGCGTCTGCCACGGGCCAGGAGTCAAACCTGGGCTTACGCCTGATCAGCTACGAGCGCCAGCCGAGCCCGGAGGCGTGTACGCGCGCCACCCATGTGCGCGACAGCGCCCGCGCCGATCCTACGATGCGTGGCGATCCGGATTTCATGCAGGCTCTTGAGCGAGCGGTCGTGCAGGCCTGTCGCTAGCAAGGGTGTTCAAGTCGCGCATCTGCAATCAAGGCACGGCAAGGAAGATCGATGCAAGGACGTGAAGGGGCTTTTTCCAAATGGTGCGAGTTGCTGATCGTGGTGACGATCGCCTTCGGTCTGCTGATCTGGTCCAGCCTTTCGGCGGTGGCGCGCGATGCCATAGAGCCGGTCTTCTCCGACGCTAGCCTGTGGGGCATGGTGGTCTACGAACTGCTCGTTCTGGCGATCTTGCTGCCAGTGCTGTGGTTCCGCGGATGGAGGCCGCAGTCGCTCGGGCTACAGTGGCAACTACGCGACTTGGCGGCGGGACTCGGCTTGCTGGCGGTGTGTCTGTTGCTCACCTATCCACTGACGCTGTTGAACTGGAGTTCGGGGAGCAACACGAATCCATTCGATGCGATGGTCGTCGGGCGGCTATCGATCGCGGCTGTGCTGGCGATCTCGCTGATCAATCCGATCTTCGAGGAAGTATTTGTGTGCGGTTACGTGATCCGCGCGCTGGAGCCGCGCTATGGCCCTGCAGTTGCGGTGAATGTCAGCGTGGCGGTCCGCGCCTCGTATCACCTGTATCAGGGTCCGATTGGTGCCATTAATATCTTGATGTTCGGGCTGATCCTGGGCTGGTGGGTGGCCCGACGCGGGCGGCTGTGGCCGGCGATCCTGGCGCATGGCGCGCTGGATTTGCTGGGCTTGATGGCCTACACCTGAGTGGTCTGGCGTAGCCGCGATGCCGCACACTTGTCGCTTAACCGAACACGGGACGAAGCAATGGCACGACGATATGGATGGAGCGGGATGCTGGTGTGGCTGGCGGCGTTCGGCGCGATGGCGGCCGGCCCGACGCCCGGCGAATACGGCACCAAGCAAGGTTGGGGCAGCCTGCAGGTCAGCGAAAAGGGTGGAGCGCGCCACTTCGAGATTCTCGCCGTGGGCGCCAACGGCCACACCTGTTCGCTGGAGGGCACGCTGCAAGGCGACAAGGCGGAAGTGCGCGATGCCAGCGACACGCCTTGCAAGCTCGCGTTCAAGCCGGTGGCCGGTGGCTTCAGCATCGCCGCACTGACGCAAGACAGTTGCCGCGACTACTGCGGCATGCGCGCCAGCTTCGAAGGCGACTATCTGAAGTTGCCTGCCGGCTGCACCTCCGCGGCCAGCAGCCGACGACGTGAGGCGTACCTGCGCGACTATCGCGGCAAGCGCTATGCCGAAGCACTCGCCGGCATGCAGGCGTTCGCGGGCGAGTGCGGCGAGTTTTTCAACTGGCTCGATCGCGACCGCTTCGCCAACGACCGCGCGCTCACCCTGCTGCGCCTGAACCGTCCGCAGGAGTGCCTGAAGGCGCTTGATCAGACCATGGCCGGTCGCAGCCGCGACGAGGCCTCGTTCCAGGCGGAGATGGACAAGGACAGCACGATGCTACCGCCAAGCGACTGGGATGCGTACCTCCCCATTGCCAGGTCCACCTGGTTCAATCGCAAGCTCTGCGAGGCGGCAAAGCGTTGAGCGCGATGGCCTGCCATGCTGCGCGCAGGGAAACCCTTGCGCGCGGCGTCGCACGGAGCGTCGCTCGTGGTTGATCAAGGTGATGCGCAAGAAAGTGGGCGCTTGCAGCCGCGCGCGCTGGTACTCACATCAGTATCGCCACTTCAGCCCGCGAAGGATGGACAATCGAGTTCATCGTTGGATTCTTGCCAATACGCAGTCATGCCGTTCCCGATCGTCCATCGCCGCAATGCTGCGGCTGATCGCACTAGAGCGTCTTGTCTAGCGTGATGACCTGGAGTCCGCTGCAGACAGAACCACCATTCTCGATCTTCGCAACCGGCTGAAACCCGTTACCTTGCCGCGCAACTACTGCCGAGCGTCAGCGCGGATCTGTCCCGAAAGCGCCGGCATCTGCGGTGCTGTTTGATCTTGGATGTGGCCCCGGAACCGCGCGAAGTTGAAAGCCCGTGCACGCATGGAGTACGGGACTTTGGGTGCTAGGCAATTGCGGAACGTTGCAGAAGTACGCCATCGCGCGCTGCGAGGATGCTGGCCGAAGCCTCGTCATGATTGCCGCAGACAAGAAAAGCGGCGCCAGACCGACGCCGCTCCGTTGCAGTGGTAGAACCGTTCGCTCAATCCTTCCGGTAGATCACACCCAGCTTGTCGATGGCATCGCCGGCGCGGCCGGTGAAGCCGGCGATATGCCAGCCGGTGGGAGCAGTGAGGGTGTAGCGCTCGCTGGTCGGGGTGCCGGCGGCGATGCTGCGGCCCTGGTTGGTGGTCAGGCTGAGCGAGAACAGCCGGGTGCGGCCGTTGTACTGGCCGAGCGTGACGGTGGCCGCGGTCAGCGTTTCGCCGCTGCGCAGGGCCAGGGTGGTGGCGGTGCCGCCGCTGCCGCCGTGGGCGAGCGTGGCGCCGTTGTCCAGGCTGGCGGCCACTGCATCCAGGCGTTCGGCACCGCGCAGGGTGACACTGCGCAGCTGGCGCTGGTGCGCGCCGCCGGCCACGTCGTTGAACGGTACGCCATGCGGTCCGCCGAAGCTGTCGCTGGTGCGCACGTCGGTGCCCACCGCCCAGCCGAACTGCGTGTACAGCGGATAGTGATCCGACAGCGGCTTGCCGGCGCTGTCGTAGAAGCCGCCTGGGTCGAGCTGGTAGCGATTGGCGGCCAGGGTCAGCTGCGGCGCGGCGCGGTACAGGATCTTGTCCACCACCTCGCAGGTGTTGGTCGGCGGCGTGCCGCACAGCAGCGGCGCGGCGCCGGCGGCCGGGGCGGTGCCCTTGATCAGTTCCACCCACGGATCGATCAGGTTGTTGCTGGCGATCAGTTCGCGGATGTTGTCGTCGCTGCGGGTGTAGCGGGTGTTGGAGTCCATCATCACCAACACCGCGTTGCCGGCCGACCAGGTGCCGATGAATTGCGACAACTGGCTGATGTTGGCGCGGCGGGCGGCCAGGTCGGCAGTTTCGGTACCGGCATTTGGATGGGCGTTGTAGACGTCCAGCAGCACGCCGTTGTCCAGCCGCAGCTGCATGTAGCTGAAGCCCTTCGGCGTGAGGCAGTCGGTGCCGTTGCACTTGTCCCATGTGACCCGGGTGAAGTCGTTGAAGGGATAGTTGCTCAGCGTGTTGAGGCCATCGCCGATGGCGGCGCCGCCACTGGTGGGCGTGCGGTAGGGATGGTTGTCGCCGGCGTAGAGCGCCGCGTGGTAGTTGAAGTCTTCCTGCACGTGGACCAGCGCATACGGCGCCAGTTTCGGTGCCAACAGCGGCGTATTGGTCGCGGGATTGCCGCTGGAGATGCCTTCCGGCAGGCCAGCGACGTTGTAGGTGAGCACGTCGAGGACGCCGACGCTGGATTGGGCGTGGGCGACACCGGCGCAGGCCAGGGTTAGACCGATTCCGACGCTGAGCAGAGAACGCAGATGCTGAAGCATGATGACCTCGTGCGGTTGGGGAACAGCGGATGGACGCGACGCGTTGGGCCCAGCGCGTCGCGTGGAGGGGGATCAGTGGTCCATGGCGAGCGGGTCGAGTGCGGCCTGGACGATGCGGGCGAACTGCGGCAGTGGGCAGTCGTACGCCGGCGTGGCGGTGCTGCAGCCGGGAATGAAGATGGCCGCGCTCGGCGGCGGTGCCTGCAGCGTCAATGGCACGCGTTCGCGCAGCTGCGTCAGGCTCTGCGCGGTGTAGCGCAGGCGGAGGACGCGCTCACCGTCGGCACGCCGCCAGCGCTCGAACACGAGCGCGCCACCGGGAACGGTCTGGTCCGGTTGGTAGCCGGGCAACTGCCAGTGCAGATCGAGCATGCCGGCCAGCAGGGTCAGGGTGCCGTCGTGGCCGGACACCACCACCAGGCGCGCAGCGCCGCCGATGGCGTCGGCAGAGGAGGCTGCATCGCTACCTTGCTGCAGGGTTGCCAGCAAGCGTGCGGCCAATGGCGTGCTGGCCAGACGCGCGACGGTCGGCGCACGCAGACGCAGCGCGAATTCGGCCTGATGCGGGGCGAACACGCGCAGCAGCGTTGCTTCGTCCAGGCCTTGCCAACCGAGTGCAGCGAAGTCCTGTCCATCGGCCCAGCCCATCAGCAGGCTTTCGGTGATGCCTGAGGCGGCTGCGGCAGGTCCATCGATACCGGGAATCGACGGGCCGGCATCGTCCAGCCCGGCCGGTACCGTGGTCAGGCGCAGCTTGCCAGGCGCGGCCTGGGCGGGACATGGCCGTTGCGCGCATTGCAGCAGCAGGTGTTCGAGCGTGGCGATCGCATCGGCCTGGGCGGCGTTCCAGGCCTGCGCATCGCCGCCGATGCGGCCGGCGATGGCGGCCTGCATGCGCGCACGCGCTTCGGGTCGACGCAGCGCAGCGGTGCCATCGAACAACACATCGGAGCTGCCAGCCGGCACGCCGTGCACCGGGTTGGCACAACCAGGCGTCAGCGTGCTGGCCAACGCTTGCGCCGAGGCAATGGTGCGTTGGGTGCGGTTTGCCCAGTAATAAGCCTGGCTGCAGCCATCACCGTTCAACAGACCAAGCGCGGTGTAGCGGGCGCGGTAGTAGTCGCCGAACAGGCGCTCCAGCTGCGCGCCGTTGGCGGTGAGATGACCAGCCGGCACGGCAAAATGTGGCCATGGATGCAGCGAATAGCGGCCCAGCTGTTCGGGGCTGGACATCGCCGCACGCACGCCATGGCGTTTGAGGATCACCACCTTTTCCAGCGTGTCGGGCGCCGCGTCGGTGGCGTGGGCAGGGCAGAGCGGTACGAGCGCGAACCCGAGCAGGGCGGTGGCGCGGCGGCAGAAACGCAGAAGCATCGGAAAATCCAGTGCGAATGAAACGGTGGGGCGAAAAGAACGGCGCAGCACAGTGACGGCCGCGCGCGAGGGCGACGACCGCCAGCGAAGCATGCAGGCGCGCTTAGAACCGCGCGCGCAGACCCAGCGACCAGGTCCGGCCGTAATCGGTGTAGCCGCCGAACAGGTGATCGCCGACGTATTGCCGCTGCACCTGGCCGGTGAGGTTGATGGCGTTGACGAACACCGACAGGGTGTCGTTGACCTTCCAGGCCACGTTCGCGTCCAGACTGCCGAAGGCATCGCTGTTGAGCGTGGCGACATTGGCCGTGCCCACCGCGTTGACGATGTTGTCGCTCCAGCTGTAGCTGGCGCGCGCCATCAGCGGGCCCTTCTCGTAGAACAGCACGGCGTTGTAGGTGTTCCTGGCCACGCCTTCCAGGCTGTCGGTGAAGCGGCGTGTGCCGTCGCGGTAGGTCGCCTGGCTGTCGGTGAAGGTGTAGTTGAGCTGCATGCCCAGGCCGTCCAGCGGCGCCGGCAGGCCGGTGAACACCTGCTGGTAGGCCAGCTCCACGCCCTTGACGCTGGCCTGGCTGCCGTTGGTCTTGGACGAGAGCAGATAGGTCTGGCCCTGGTAGTCCAGGTAGGACAGCTGGGTCTGGATGAAGCTGGAGATGTCCTTGTAGAACACGCCACCGGTCAGCGCCGAGGTGCCGTCGATGTACCACTCGAAGGTCAGGTCGTACTGCCAGGCCTCGAACGGCCGTAGCGCCGGGTTGCCGCCGCTGGCGGTCAGTACTTCGCCACTGGAGTTGAAGGTGAGCTTGGACGACAGGTCGGTGAGATCAGGGCGGGTGATCACCTTGGCTGCGGAGGTCCGCAGCACCATGTCCTCGCGCACGTCCCAGGCGGCGTTGAACGAGGGCAACGCATTGGTATAGCTGCGCTCGAAATGTACCGGCTGGGCGGCGCCGTCGAGATCGGCATGGCCGTCGGTGGTTTGCTCGGTATGCACCAAGCGCACGCCGAGATTGCCGCGCAGATCGCGCCCGGCCAGCGCGCCGCCGAAGTCGGTCATCGCATACGCCGAGCCGATCTTCTCGCGCACCTCGTAGGAATTCTGCAGGTCGGCACTATTGGGCGTGCCGCTGAGGTCGGCGGCGGTGGGCCAGTCGCCCCAGAACGGCGCCTCGATCGGCGCCAGCCATTGCCGTGGCAGCTGGCCCTTGCCGTCGACCAGCATGTCGCTCACCGGCAGCGCGGTGAAATAGCTGCCCGGAAAGCGCACGCCGGCGATGCGGTTGAGCAGCAGGTCGGCACGGTCGTAAGTGCGCGAGCGCTCGCGATACTTGGCGCCGAACTTGATGTCGCGCAGCCAGCCATCGCCGAGCGTGCGCTTGGCGTCCAGCTGCAGTGCGTCTTCCTTGTCGCGCGCATCGATCTGCCGCCATTCAAGCCGGCGCCCGCTGACGCTGGCCGGGTTGGTCGGATCAAAGCCATTGGTGAAGCTCCAGTTCGGTACGTTGTCGTCGTCGGCCTGCGGCATCTCCACGCGCATCGACAGGTTGCTGGCGCTGCGCAGGCGCGTGCGGCGGATCGGGTCGGAGTCGTAGCTGTGTGCCTGCGAATGGAAGGCCACCGCACCGAGCGTCCACAGATCGCCGTTCCAGGTGCTGGACAGGCGCGCGCTGCGGTTGTCGTCGGTGATGCCGGAGGTTTCGCGCGAGACCTGCACCTGGCCATTGCGATAGTCGAAGCCGGTCACGCCGCCATGGTCCACTTGCAGGTTGCTCATCTTGGCAACGCCGTCGAAGCCCACGCCCAGGCTGTATTCGTCGTAGTGCACCGTCTGCTTGGCATACAGCAGGTCCAGATTGGTTTCCCAGGCGGCGCTGGGGCGCCATTGCAGCGAGGCGGCCACGCCGGTGCGCTCGCGCTGTTCCAGTTCCAGCGTCGGGCGCAGGCCGGTGGGCAGGTAGGACGCACCCGGCGCACCCGGCACGCCGTTGGGGTAGTAATCCCAGCTCACTTCGTTGACGCGGTCCTGGCGCAGGCTGCGCTGGGCATACGCACCGGACACCAGCATGCCGAAGGTGCCCTCGGCATTGACCCAGTTGAACAGGCCGGACACGCGCGGGTCGTTGGCATGCGTGCGTTGCGCCTGGCTGGATTCCAGCGAGGTGTTGAGCAAGGTCTTGCCCAATTCCAGCGGGCGGAAGGTGCGCACATTGACGATGCCGCCGATGGCGCCTTCGTCCAGATCGGCGGTGGGGCTCTTGATCACGTCCAGGCCGGAGACCAGTTCCGCCGGCAAGGTGTCATAGCGAAACTGGCGGCCGGTCTGGCCGGAGGTGCGCACGTTCTCGTTGACCGCCATGGTCTGGCCGTTGAGCGTGGTCACCTGGAAGTTGGGGCCCAGGCCGCGCACGCGCACGTACACGCCTTCGCCGCGGTCGCGCACGATCGACACGCCTGGCACGCGCTGCAGGGCTTCGGCCACGTTCTGCGCCGGCAGCTTGCCGATGTCTTCGGCGGCGATCACGTCCACCACGCTGTCGGCATAGCGCTTCTCGCGCAGCGCGGCACTGAGGCTGCCGGCATAGCTGCCCAGCACCTGGATGCTGTCCAGTTCGCGCACCGGTGCGCCGGCGGCGGCCGGGGTGGCGGTGGTGGCTGCGGCAGATGGCGTTGCCGCCGGCGCATCGCTCAACGTCTCGGCCGGCTCGATGGTCACCGTGGTCGGCGTCAGGTAGCGATAGCGCAATCCGGTGCCTTGCAGCAGTTGCTGCAAGGCCTGCTCTGGCGCGGCGCCGGCACTGGTGCCGCGACTCTGCTGCTCGGCGCCAACGCTGGCCGCATAGACGAACTGCAGGCCGGTCTGGCGCGACAGCGTATTGAGCGCGCGCGCTAGCGGTTGTGCGGGAATGGCGTCGACTGCGACGGGTGGCGTCTGGGCGCCGGCAGCGCCGGCATGCAGGGCGAGGGCAACGGACAGGAACAGGCAGCAGCGCATCATTACTTCCAGGCAGAGGGAGAGGGGCGTCGCACCGATCCACGCGGATCGCTGCGGCGACTACCCCTCTACGAGGTGCGACGAGCCGAGTCGGGCACCGTTTTTCGATGAATTTTCTGTGACACGTGCAAGGGCGATGGCGTGCGCGTGCCGTGGCTGCGCGCAGGCCGGTGGTGTACGGGAAAGCACGTTGCCCCTCCGATCGCCGATCGCATCGATCGTTGCGTTACGCGGCACCATGCGGCGCAACGCGTGCGCCTAGATCGAATACGCCGATCCGGATGCCAGCCATTCGCTGCGCAGATGCGTCGGCGCCAATACCCGATGCAAACAGGCATGGCCGTGCGACACCGCGGCGTGCCGGCCAATGGCAAGCACACGTCGGGCAATGCCGTGGTGCCTGCCGTGCGATTTCTGCGCGCACGTTAGCGCCAGCGGGTCGGTCGCGTCGGCCGTGTGCGCTACCAGTTGGTGGTCGCCGGTGGTGCACCGCCGACGATGTGCAGCGCATCGGCGTGTTGTTCGAGCCGCAGGCCGGGCTGCTGTGCGAGAAACGCGCGCAGGCCGGCGAGGTCGTCGCTACGCAGATTGCCGGTCAGGCGCATTGCGCCGGCGCGCGCATCGTCGATGTGCAGCTGGATGCGATTGAGGCGATTGAAGTCTTCGGCCACGTTGCGCAACGGCTCGTCGCGAAACACGATGCGCTGCTGCTGCCATGCATGCATGGTGGCGACATCTTCATTGCTCAATGCGACCTGGCCGGCCTCGTCGATGCGCGCGCTTTGTCCTGCGCCAAGATTGGCCAGCATCGGCTGCGCCGGGCGGTCGGCACGCCAGACATGCACGCGACCGGCAGACACGTCGATGCGTGCCTGCTGCCCATGCAGCGCAATGTCGAACGCGGTGCCGATGTCTTCCACGCGCAGGTCCAGCGCCCGGACCTGCAGCGGGCGCCGGTCCGCTGCGACAGCGAAGCTGGCCTGGCCCTGCAGCAACTGCAGGCGGCGCGACCACGGCGTCATGGTGGCCTGGATGCGCGTGTCCGCATTGAGGAACACCACGCTGCGGTCGGCCAGTTGCACGCGGCGTTGTTCGCCATGCGCCGTCGCATAGGTCGAGGTGCGCGGCCAGGCCCAGCTGCCGAGCACCGTCAGCAGACCGAGCATGGCGGCCAGACCGACATGCCAGTGCGGCCGGCGTGCCGCCGACTGCGAGCGAGCGGTTCCCCTTGCAGCAACGGTGCGCCGTGGCGGCAACGGCAGTGCGATCACGTTGCGCGCCGTCCCGGTGTCGTGTTGGCGGTCGGCCTGCAGCAGCGTGTCGACATCCAGCGCCATCGCATCCAACGCCTCACCGAGCGCACCGGCCACCTGCGTCACTGCCAGGTATTCGCGCACATGCGCCGGCGAGGCGGTCAGCCAATCCATGAAGCGCGCCTGCTGGTCTGCATCCAGCGGCTGCATGCGTTGCAGCGCATGCCAGTGCGCCGCTTCCTCGGTCAGGCGGCGCGCCGCCAGCGACGCGACGCTCACCACCATTGCGCTCCCTCGTCGGCCAAGGCCTGTCGACAGGCCGACAGGCCACGCACCACGTATTTCTTGACCATGTGCGAAGACACACCCAGGCGTTCGGCGATCTGCTTGTAGCTCAGGCCATCGCGGTACTGCATCACCAGCACCGCGCGCACGCGTTCGGGCAGTCCCGCCAGCACGGTCTGCAGGCGTTGCTGGCGCTGTTGCCGCTGGGCGCTGTCTTCGACATCGTCACCGGCCACCAGCCGTTGCGCGAACCGTTCCATGTCCTCGATACGCAGCGGCGCCTGCTTGCGCCGCACCGCCTGCTCGCGCGCCAGATTGACCGCCACCGTGTACAGATACGCTTCCGGGTTGGCGATGGCCTGGCCCGGCTGCTGATGCGCACGCAGCAGGCGCAGATAGGTTTCCTGGACCAGGTCTTCGGCGTCCTCGTTCGCCCCGCGGCGCACGAAGAAGCCACGCAGCACCGGGCCATGCTCGGTGAACAGACGTGCCCAGGCGCGCTTTGGATGTGCCGACACCCCGACCTCCGGCCGATTGCAGGGGCGTAGGCTAGCGGCGTCGTATGACGTGGCAGTGACGCGTTGGCTGCCGATGACGTGGCGGCGGGCACGCACGACCGGCACCAGGCCCGTGCCTGCCCATGCAGCCGCCGCGATCCGAGACCGCCGCGTCCTGGGGCCGCGCCCTGCCGGGGACAGGCTGGGCGTACCTGAGGCGGACCCGGCTGCCGGCGGCACCCTCGCTACCTGCCTGGGCTGCTCCGCGCTGTCGGGGCACGGTGATTGGGGCCGAATGATTACCGGTGGCGTGTTCCGCGTCGGTGCCAATGCGGGATACTGCGTGTCCACGCAGGCGAGATGGGCTTGGATGTCCGAGCTGCCGATCACCGAGTTATTGCAGGCCTGGCAGCGCGACGAACCCGGCGCGGGCGACGCCTTGGCGCGCCAGGTCTATGACGTGTTGCGCGCCACCGCCATGCGCGAGCTGCGTCGCGACGGGCGCGCTGGCTTGCAGGCGACCGAGCTGGTGCACGAGGCTTGGATGCGGCTGGAACAGGGCCAGCAGGGTTTTCGTTCGCGGGCGCACTTCTATTCGGTGGCTGCGCTGCAGATGCGCCACCTGTTGGTGGATCTGGCGCGCCAGCAGGCCAGCGCCAAACGGTTGGGGCAGGCGGTGACGCTGACCCTCAGCCTGTCCGACGGCGCCGCACGGCCGGAGGCATTGATGCTGGTGGCCGATGCCTTCGACAAGCTGGCCCAGGTGGACGAGCGCAAGGCCCGTGCATTCGCATTGACCGAGCTGGTGGGCTTCAGCGTGGCCGAGGCCGCCGAACAGCTGGAGGTGTCGGTGCCGACGCTGGAGCGCGATCTGCGCTTTGCCAGGGTGTGGCTGGCGGCGCAGCTGTGAGCCTGGCCGCCACCGCGTGGCAACGTCTGGAAGCCTTGTTTCATCAGGCCTGCCAGTTGCCTGCCGCCGAGCGCGAGGCATTTGCGCGCGCGCAGGCCGGCGACGACGCCAGCGTGCGCGACCAATTGCTGGCGATGCTGGCAGTGGAATCGCAGGCCACCTTGCGCGTGCGGGCGCCGTTGAAACAGGCCGCCGCCGCATTGCGTGCGCCGTTACCGGAACTGCCGGCCGGCACGCGCTTCGGTGCCTGGGCGATCGATCGCCTGATCGGCGCCGGCGGCATGGGCCAGGTGTATCTGGGCCACCGTGCCGATGGCGCGTACGAGCGCGAGGTGGCGATCAAGCTGGTGGCCGCCGATGCGCTGGATGCGCAGGGCCGTGCACTGTTCGAATTCGAGTGCCGGCTGCTGGCGCAGATGGTGCACCCGGCGATCGCGCAGATCCACGACGTGGGCACCGATGCCCACGGCCAGCCGTACCTGGTGATGGAATACCTGCGCGGCGAGCCGATCACCTGGTGGTGCGACCAACACCGCCTGTCGCTGCATGCGCGCGTGTTGGTGATGCTGCGTGTCAGCGAGGCGGTCCAGCACGCGCATCAGAAGGGCGTGATCCATCGCGATCTCAAACCCAGCAACGTACTGGTCAGCGAGATCGACGGGCGGCCGATGCCAGGGGTGATCGACTTCGGCATCGCCATCGATGCGACCAACCCGGGGATGACCTACGCGCACGATCGCGGCACGCCGGGTTACATGAGCCCGGAGCAGGCACGCGGCGCGCCGGATGTGGATGCACGCAGCGATATCTATGCCTTGGGAGCGATGTTCTACGAATTGAGTTGCGGGCTGGCGCCGGTGGCCGGGCGCGACGGGGTGCCGCAGCCGCCGTCGCAGCGGCTGGCAACAGTGCCGGCCGATGCGCGTGCACGCATCTGCGCGGCGCGCGCGACCACCTACCAGAAACTACACGAGCACCTGCGCGACGGGCTGGATGCGATCGTATTGCGCGCGCTGGAGCCGCAGCCGGGCGCGCGCTACGCATCGGTGTCCGCATTGCTGGACGATCTGCATCGCTGGCTGGACGGCTACCCGCCGCGCGCCCTGCAGGCGAGCCGCTGGCTGCGGCTGCGCAAGTTCACCCAGCGCCATCGCAGCGGCGTCGCCGCCGCCGGCCTCGCTGCGGTTGCCGTGGTCGCCGGGCTGGGGGCCACGCTGTGGTCGCTGCAGCAGGCCGCGCGCGATGCGCAACGTGCGCAGGTCACCGGCGATTTCATGAGTTCGGTGTTGTCCAGCGTGGACCCTGGCGTGGCGCGCGACCTGGACAAGACCCTGATGCTGCGCGTGCTGCAGCAGGCCTCGCAGCGTGCGGCGCGCGAACTGGCCGACCAGCCCGATGCGCGCACCCAGGTGGAACTGACGCTGGGCCGCACGCTCATTGCGCTGGCCAATTTTGCGCAGGCCGTGGAGCATCTGCGCATCGCACAGACCCTGGCGCAGCAGACTGCCGGTGCGGGCAGCCTGCCGGCCTTGAAGGCCACGTCCATGCTGGGCCAGGCGCTCACTGGCGACGGCAAACCAGGCGATGCCGAGCGCGTCTTGCGCCAGGGCATTGCGCAGGCAGCACGCGGCGATGCGCAACAGCAGGCCATGGGCAACGAGCTGCGTGCCTGGTTGGCGTGGGCCCTGCGCGAACAGGGCCGCATGCGCGATGCGTTGGCAGAGAGCCGGCATGCCTATGTCGCCGCGCTGGCCAATGCCTCCAGCAGCGCGGACCAGCGTATCGACGCCGGCAACAGCTACGCCGCCATGCTGGCCGATAACGGCCAGCTGGTACCGGCGATCGCCTTGCAGCGCAGCCTGTTGCGCGAGCGCATGGCCATGCACGGGCCCGAGCATCCATTGGTGGTGTCGATGCGCAACAGCCTGGCAGTGTTCCTGCTGATGCAGCGCGACTTTGCCGGTGCCGAAGCCGAACTCGTCCCGCTGCTGCAGGTCGCACGCGCGTTGTATGGCGAGAGTGCCGCCGACACCTTGATGGTCGAAGGCAACCTGGCCGGCGCGTTGCGCCAGCAGGGCAAGCTGGCCGAAGCCGGGCCGTACTACCGCAGGACGCTGGAGCGCGCACGCGCGGCCTTCGGCAACGATGCACCGGCCACCATCGCCTATCGCAGCAACCATGCGTTCTGGCTGCTGGACGACGGCCAGGTGGAAGCATCGCTGGCCGAACAGCGCGCCGCGCTTGCTGCCTCGGAGCGTGTGCTGGGGCGCGCGCATCCGCAAACGGCCGAGATCCTGCGCGGCATGTCCGAAGCCGAGCGCAGGCTGGGCCAGACCGTGGCCGCGCGCGACCACGCGCAGCAGGCATTGCAGATTCTTACCGGCATTTTCGGCAATGCAGACCAGCCCCTGCGCGCGGCGCGCCAGACCCTGGCGTTGGCGACGCCGCCGGTGGATACCAGCGAGGCACAGACCACCACCTCGGTGGCGCAGCGCTGAGACGAATTGTCGGGTGACCGCTGCGGCCTGGCGGGATAGTGCCGTGCATGGCAACGACCGAAGCGTGCCGATGCAACCTGCTGCGCGCCTGACCGATTTGCATGTCTGCCCCATGGTGACCGGGGTGGTGCCGCATGTGGGCGGGCCGATCGTCAGCCCCGGCGCGCCAACGGTATTGATCGGCGGCCTGCCGGCGGCGCGGCTGGGCGACATGGCCGTATGCGTCGGCCCGCCGGACAGCATCGTGGCCGGCGCACCGACCGTGTTGATCGCGGGTCAGCCTGCCGCGCGACTGGGCGACAGCACCGCGCATGGCGGGGTGATCACCCTGGGCTGCTTCACCGTGTTGATCGGGTGAGTACTGCGTGGCGGCGGCTGGTGGCCGGTGGCAGGCCGCCGCCAGTTGTCTGCCCGTGGCGCGCATGCGCCGGTACTCAAGCCTGCCGGCGCCCGCGGCGATGCCAGGCGGTGGCCGCCCCGGCGCATCGGCACCACGGTCGTGCTGTTGGCGGCTCGTTGCAGACATGACGCCCTGCCATTCCGCGCTCACATTCGTACCCGCACCACCGGTTGCCGTGTCCTTGGAGAAGCTCATGCAAACTGCGCCACAGCCACTTACCGAGCCACTGCAGCAGGCGATCGCCGCGCACCGCAGTGGCCAACTCGAACATGCCGCGCAGCTGTACACGCAGCTGCTGGACGATCAGCCCGCGCACGCCGACGCGCTGCATTACCAGGGCATCCTGTTGCATCAGCGCGGCAACAGCGCCGCGGCGGTGGCCTCCATCACCCAGGCGTTGACGCTGGCGCCCGCGCAACCGGATGCCTGCAACAACCTGGGCAACGTGCACCGCGAATGCGGCCGCCTGCGCGATGCCGAACACTGCTATCGCCGCGCACTGGCGCTGGCGCCTGCACATGCCGACGCGCTGGCGAATCTGGCAGCGGTGCTGGAAGCGCAGCGGCGCAGCGAAGAAGCCTTCGTCACCTACGCGGCGCTGTTGCACACCTATCCGCAGTCCGCGCATGCGCATTACCTGCTCGGCCTGTTCCTGCGCAACAACGCGCAGGCCGCCGAGCATCTGCAGCAATCGGTGCAGTGCCTGCAGCAGGCCTGCACGCTGGCACCGGACCACCTGCACGCCCGCGAGGCGCTGGGCACCGGGCTCTACCTGTTGGGCGAGCATGCGCAGGCGCAAACGGTGTATCGCGACTGGCTCACGCTTGAGCCGGGCAACCCGGTGGCAACGCATATGCTGGCGGCCTGTGGCGGCGCCGAACCGCCGCCGCGTGCCGGCGATACCTATGTGCGTGAACTGTTCGATGGCTTTGCCGACAGTTTCGACGAACAGTTGCTGCATCACCTGGAGTACCGCGCGCCGCAACGGCTGACCAAGGCACTGGCGGCCTGCCTTGCGCCACCGCATGCGGGCCTGCGCATGCTCGATGCCGGCTGCGGCACCGGGCTGTGTGCGCCGCTGTGGCGCCCGTATGCACATCAACTGGTGGGCGTGGACCTGTCGCCTGGCATGGTCGCCAAGGCACGCCAACGCGGTGGCTACGATCGGCTGGAGGTCGCCGAACTCACCGCATACCTGCACGCGCAGCACGCGCAGTGGGATGTGATCGGCTCGGCCGACACCTTGGTGTACTTCGGCGCGCTGCAGCCGGTGCTCGCTGCCGCTGCCGGCGCGCTCACGCCAGGGGGCGTGCTGGGTTTCACGGTCGAAGCGCTGGACGAGCCGGACGACCGGGTCGAACTCGATGCCAGCGGGCGCTATCGGCACAGCCATGCGCACGTGCGCGCCGCATTGCAAGGCGCCGGTTTGCAGCCGATCGCGTTGGAACTGGACGTGCTGCGCAGCGAACGTGGCCAGCCGGTGCACGGCTGGGTCGTGACCGCGCGCACGCCTGGGCCAGCCTGAGACGAAATGTCGGCTTTGCTGCACGCACGCATGTGAGCATGCGCGTGACAGTTGCCGTGCCTTTAGCCGCCTGACGTTGCACGCGCGGGCGCAACGCGGCGCCGTCGGTCAGCGCAACGTGCGTTGCCCCATCACCTGTGGATGCTTCGATGCCGCGCACCATCACGCTGCACTCCGACCTTGGCGAGCGCCTGCTGCTGCATCGCATGCAGGCCAGCGAAGCGTTGGGGCAGCTGTTCGACTACCGCATCGATGCGTTGTGCACCGAACTGCAGCCCAACCTGCGTGATCTGCTTGGCACGCCAGTGGCGGTGCAGCTGGCCGATGGCGAGGGCGAACAGCGCTGGTATCACGGCATGGTGGCCAGTTGCGCGCACAACGGCTACGCCGTGGTCGATGCGCTCGATTACGCCGTGCTTGAACTGCAGGTGGTGCCCAAACCATGGCTGCTGACCCAGCGCCGCGATTGCCGCATCTATCAGGACATGAGCGTGCCGGAGATCGTCACCAGCGTGCTGGGCGAGATCGGCTACGGCGATGTGCAGCAGCAGTTGAGCGCGCAGTACGCCAAGCGCACCTACTGCGTGCAATACCGCGAGGACGATTTCAGCTTCATCAGCCGGCTGCTGGAACGCGAAGGCATCTACTACTACTTCACCCACACCCGCAGTGCGCATACGTTGGTGCTGGCCGATGCACTGGGTGCGCATGCAACGAAAAACGGCGTGGACAGCCTGCCCTATGTGCCGCCGGGAACCGATGACCGGCGCCTGATGCGCTCGGTGGTGAGCCATTGGCGCAGTGCGCGCGGCGTGCATTCCAGCCAGCATGGCAGCACCGACTACGACCCGCTGCAGCCGCGTGCATCGCTGGCCGCCGATGCCGATGCCGGCGGCGAACAGTTGCACACCGTCGATGGTCTGATCGCCTTCGACTACCCCGGCGCGCATACCGTGCAGGCCGACGGTCGTCGCTACATGCAGGTGCGCACCGAGGCGCACAACGTGCAGCGCGCCAGCCATGCAGCCACCACCAATGCCTGCGGCCTGATGGTCGGTGCCTTGTTTCGCTTGCGCGGGTTCCCGCGCGCCGAACTCAATCAGGAATATCTGGTGCTGTCGGCGCACACCACGCTGGCCGCGCCCGAACACGGCAGCGGCGAGCCGCCGTTTTCCAGCAGCGTGCAGGTGATGGAAAGCCGGCTGCCGTTCCGTAGCCTGCAACGCACCGCAACGCCAACCATTGCCGGCCTGCAGACGGCGGTGGTGACCGGCGACACCGACGAGGACATTGCGGTGGATGCGCATGGCCGCGTGCAGGTGACCTTTCACTGGGCCACTGCGGCACGCCCGCATGCCGCGCCGTCGTGCTGGGTGCGTGTGGCTTCGATGTGGGCGGGCAAGGGCTGGGGCGCAATGAGCCTGCCGCGCGTGGGGCAGGAAGTGGTGGTGAGCTTTCTGGAAGGCGACCCGGACCGCCCGTTGATCGTGGGCAGCGTCTACAACGGCGACCATGCGCCGCCGTTTTCCTTGCCCGATAACAAGACCCAAAGCGGCGTGCGCAGCCGCAGCCTGCTGGGCGGCGCTGCCGATTTCAACGAGTTGCGTTTCGACGACAAGGCCGGCGCGGAAGAACTCTACCTGCGCGCGCAGCGCGATTTGCGCGAAGAGGTGCAGCACGACCACACCAGTACCATCGACAACGATCGGGTCCTGGCGGTCAAGCACGACCGTCGTGCGCGGATCGACAACAACGACAGCGTGGAGGTCGGCAAGAAGCTGCTGCTGAAAGCCGGCGAAGAGATCGAGTTGGTGACCGGCAGCGCGCGGCTGGTGATGAAACACAACGGCGAGATCGTGTTGAGCGGCATCAAGATCCTGGTCGATGCCAGCTCGGAGGCCAAGATCACCTCCACCGCCATCAAGCTGTTGGCCAATGCACAGCTGCAGGCCAAATCGCCGGCCACCGAGGTGGCTGGCGATGCCACGCTCAAACTGACCTCCGGCGGCATGCTCAGCGCCGAAGCCGGTGCCTCGGCCACGCTCAAGGGCCCGCTGGTCAGCATCAAGGCCGACGCCTTGGTGCAGGTCGGCGGCGGCCTGATCATGATCGGATGAGCGCGCCCACGCTCTCGCTGGCGCAGGCCTGTGCGCAGATGCAGCTGTCTGCGCCGGCCTGCGCACAGCTTAGTACGCCGATCACGCCGCAGGCGGCGGTCAGCGCGCTGCTGGCCAGCGGTCATGGCGAAGATGCCATCAAGCTGCTCGCGCGCCTGCTGCCCAAGCGCTACGCGGTGGCCTGGCTGTGCCAATGCGTGCGCGGCGAAACCCTGGACGAGGAAGACCGCGCCGGCGCGGCACTGGCCGAGAAGTGGGTGCGCGAGCCCAGCGAGGCGCATCGTCGCGCCGCGCAGGCATTTGCGCATGCCGGCGATTATGTCTCGCTGGGCGCGTGGCTGGCTGCGGCAGTGGCCTGGTCCGGCGGCAGCCTGGCGCCGCCGCAACAGACCACGCCGGTGCCGCCGGCCGACCATCTCACGGCGCGCGCGGTGGCCGCGGCCATCACCTTGCTGGCCGCGCGTGAGCCGGCGCAGCTGGAGGCGCGGCGCAGCGGCTATGCAGCGCATGCCATGGAGTTGCTGACCAGTGTGGGGGCGCCATGAAGTTGACTAATTGTCGGAGTGGCGATCCGCGCGCGGCACATCGTGGGCACGGCATCGGCGCCAACTGCGCGAGACGCAGCTGGTGTTCCAAAGCATGGTTGGATGCGGCACACACGCCAAGCTGCAGCACCAGAAGAAGCCTTGGTGCCGAACCGACAGCGCGGGGGCGCACGGCGATCAGCATTTGCGACTGTGCTCCAGCGCAGGCGATATCCGTTTGCCGCATGCCCTCCACCGGCAATGACGCACGCAGCGTTTTCTGCCGACATACACGCATGCCAGTCGCACCTTCCGATCACCGTATGCAGGAGTCCATGGCGTGTCCAGTTCGCAGTTGATCCTCACCGTCAGCGGCGCGCAGGCCGCGCAGTTCGGCGCCAGCGCGCAGAAGCGCTTTGCCGGCACCGGCGGCAGCATCGGCCGCTCCGACGAAAGCGATTGGGTCCTGGCCGCGCCCGGTGTCTCGCGCACGCATGCGGTGGTGCGCTTCCTCAACGGGATGTATTTCATCGAAGACCGCAGCACCAACGGCATGTCGCTCAACGGCACTGCGCTGACGCGTGCGGACCCGTCCGCGCTCAGCGATGGCGACCGCCTGCAGCTGGACAGCTTCGAGATCCAGGTGCAGGTGCAATCGCTGGCCGCAGCATCGCCGGCAACACCGGTGTTCGACCCGCTGCCAGATGCGATGGACGACCGCACCCAGGTTGCGCCACCGCCGTCGACGCTGCGTGCCCCCTCCGCCACAGCGGGCTTCGAGCTGCTGGAGTTCGGCACGCCGCCTGCGGCGCGGCCTGCGGTGGACGCAGTGTTGGACGAATTGCTGCTGAGCGGCGCATCCCGCGAGCTGGATCCGTTGCGCCTGCTCGACCCGTTGCCTGCGCCGGCGCGCGATGCCAGCCCCAGCGCGTGGAATCAGAGCAACGCCCGCCACGACCATTTCCGTCCGCCGGCCAGTCCCGATGCACGTGCCACCTTGCCGGAAAACTGGGACATGACGCTTGGCGATTTTGCGCCACCCGCGCCATTGCCTGCGGTATCGCCCATGGCCGCGCCGGTGGTTTCGCCATTCACGTCGCCGGCGGCGCCGGTTGCAGCCGCAGCATCGGCGGCAACGACGGTGCCGCCAGAGCTGGATCGCATCTTCGCCATCGTGGTCGACGGCGTCATGGACGTGCTGCGTGCACGCGCGGAGATCAAGAACACCTTCCGGCTGCCGGTCACGGTGATCCAGCGCTCGGAGAACAATCCGCTCAAGTTCGCCGCCACCGCCGAAGATGCGCTGCAGAAGTTGCTCGCACCGCCAAGCGCGTCGTTTCTGTCCGGCGTGCCAGCGTTCGAAGATGCCTTCGACGATATCCGCTGCCATCAGATGGCGATGCTGGCCGGCATGCGCGCAGCCTTCGACGCCATGCTGTTCCACTTCAGCCCGGACCGCCTGGAGCAGGAAGCCGACGCCGGCGGCAAGCGCCTGAGTTTCGGTGGCAAGGGGCGTTACTGGGAGCGTTACCGCGACAACTTCGAGCAGCTACGCAGCGACCCGGACGAATGCTTCCGTCGCCTGTTCGGCGATGAGTTCGCGCGTGCCTACGAAGCGCAACTGGCGCGCCTGAAATCGGCACGGCGGCAGCCGGCGGGGCGCGGGATCTAGAACGCTTCATCCAATCGCGTGCCGTCTGCACGGGCACACCGGCGGCGTTGCCAGCGCGCTAGTCAGGCAGAGTCTTGACGAACTCGATGAAGGCGCGCAGCGCCGGCGGTGTGAGGGTGCGATTGGGGTAGTACAGGTACGGGCCCTGGAATGGCTGCCACCACGGGCGCAGGATGGGTTCAAGCGCACCTGCGTCGAACTGCGGCTGCAGCCATTGTTCGAACAGATGCAGGATGCCGCTTCCGGCGATCGCCGCCTGGATCGCCAGCTCGATCCCGCCGCCGATCTCCACCAGCAATTGCCCCTGCGGAACGATGGTGACCACTTCACCGTCGCGCTCGAACTCCCACTCTGCAATGACGCCGCTTGGGAAGCGCCCGCGGATGCAGTCGTGGGCAACGAGTTCCCGCGGGTGGGTGGGGCGTCCGCGCCGGTCCAGGTAGCCTGGCGCAGCCGCCGTTGCGATGCGTTGCACGCGCGGGCCGATCGGGATGGCCACCATGTCCTGCTGCAGCCGTTCGCCATAGCGGATACCGGCGTCGCAGCGTGCGGCGATCACGTCGACAAAACTTTCTTCGGTCAGGATCTCCAGCGTGATGTCCGGGTACGCCGCCATAAACGCCGGCAGGATCCTCGGCAGCACCAGGCGCGCGGCACTGACCGGCACGTTCAGCCGCAGCGTGCCGGTCGGCGTATCACGAAAGGCGCTGACCACCTCCCTGGCGTTCTCCAGTTCCAGCAAGGCGGGCGCGATGCGTGCCAACAACGCATTGCCTGCATCGGTGAGCACCACGCTGCGTGTGGTGCGGTTGAACAGCCGCACGCCGAGCGATGCCTCCATTCGCTTGATCGCATCGCTATAGGTCGATGCGCTCACACCCGCGCTCTTGGCGGCTTCTCGAAACCCTCCCGCGCGCGCCACGCGCACGAAAGCCTCCATGTCTGCCAGGTGACCGCTCATTGTTCGGCAATCCGTACGGCCCGTCCGCTTTGTGCCGGATTGTCGCACAAGGGTGGCCTACGTACAGTTCCCTTGCGCCGCGGCAGCGGCCACGTAGTCGCCGCAGCGCACGTCCCGCGTTGCTTCTTGCTTCTTCAAGCCACGCGAAAGATCCCGTCGCAATCTCGGCGTGTCCCAACACACGCGGCGGTTTGGCACATCACCCGGATACACACCAAAAGGATTCCCATGAACAGCGGCAAGCCCCTTGGCGGCACATTGACCCTGCCCGGCACCACCCTTGCCATCAATCGGATGGGTTACGGAACCATGCAGTTACCCGGACCGCATGTCTGGGGACCTCCGCGCGACAAGGCATCGGCCTTGTCGGTGTTGCGCGAAGCAATCGCCCTGGGCGCCAACCACATCGACACCGCGCAGTTCTACGGCCCCGATGTGTCCAACGCACTCATCCGCGAAGCACTGCATCCCTATCGCAGCGATCTGGTCATCGTGACCAAGATCGGTTTCAGCCGTGGCCCCGATGCTTCGTGGAATATCGATGTGTCGCCTGCAAGCCTGAGGCGGCAGGTGCATGAAAACCTGCAGAGCCTCGGCCTGGAGACACTGGACGTGGTCAACGTGAGGCTGGGCACGGCAATGGACACCGACGAGCGTTCGATCGCCGAACCGGTCGCGTGCCTGGCCGAGCTGCAACGCGAGGGCCTCGTACGCCACATCGGCTTGAGCAACGTCACTGCGCGACAGTTCGAACAAGCGCAAACACTGGCCAGCATCGTCTGCGTTCAAAACCAGTACAACCTGGTCAAGCGCGACGACGACGCCTTCATCGAGATGCTCGCGCAACAGGGTGTGGCCTATGTTCCGTTCTTTCCGCTCGGCGGCTTTTCGCCCCTGCAGTCGGAGCTGCTGTCGGGCGTTGCCAGGCAGGTAGGCGCGACGCCGAAGCAGGTTGCACTTGCATGGCTGCTGCAGCGCTCGCCCAACATCCTGGTCATCGCGGGAACATCGTCGGTGCCGCACCTGCGCGAGAACTTCGCATCCGCCGAGCTGAGCCTGTCGGCCGAGCAGGTCGCAACGCTCGATGGCATCGCTGCCGAGGCCAGTGGCGCTCAATAGGAAGGTGGGTGGCAACATGCCGATGGAGATCGGCCAACCCGTCTCCGCGCAATCGCCAGGCGGGTGCCTACGCACCATCCAGGCCGCCCAGACGACTCGCGAGGTCTTGTTGGCCGCTCCACGATGCGCCTGCCGCATCGACACCGCAGGCCTGCTCTCACGGCCAGCGCCCCACAGCCCAACGTCTCGCCCAATGACCGCAACGTGACCGGCTGACGGCAGCGGCGCAGGCGTTGGTGCCTGTCCGACAGGGCACGGCGCCTGAGACGTTTTGACGGGTGACCACCTTGGGTGCGCCGCAGAATCGCTCCACCGACACGCATCGGCGGTGCGGCGCTTGCGTCGGCAATGACCGCCGGGCGTGCCGCGTGCAACGCAGCTCAATGCACCCGACAACGCAGCGCGCAGGCGTTCCTGCAGGCATGCCTGGCAGTCGCATGCAACGCGGTGTGGACGCCTGTGCGCTGCATCGGTGGCCGACCTTTTTCTCAGCGGGTGGATCATGCAGAACAACAAGGTCGTGTGGAGCGAAGGGCTGTTCCTGCGCCCGCAGCATCTGCAGCAGCAGGAGCGCTACCTGGAGCGCTACGTCGACCTGCGTGCGGCGCGGTTGCGGCCCCATGCCTGGGGCGTGAGCGAGCTGGAATGGGAGACCGATCTGCTGGCGGTCGGCAAGCTGGGCCTGCGGCGTGCGCGTGGCGTGTTCGCCGATGGCACGCCCTTCGCCATGCCTTGCGACGACCCGCTGCCGGTGGCGCTGGAGGTCGAGCCCACTTGCCGCGACCAGATCGTCTATCTCACCGTGCCGCTGCGGGTGCCGGCGCAACCCGAACTGGGGCGCCCGGAATCGCCGGCCGATCAGCTGTTTCGCTACCGCGTGCGCGAGACCGAGAGCAACGACGCCTCCGGTAGCACCAGCGAAGCGGTGTTGATGGAAGTCGGCGGGTTGAGCACGCGGTTGCTGCCGCACTCGCAGCCGTTGGAAGGGCTGGACCGCATCGCGGTGGCGCGCATCATCGAGACGCGCGCCGACCGCCAGGTGGTGCTGGACCCGCATTTCATTCCCAGCGCGATGGTGTGCCAGGCGGCGCCGCGCTTGACCACGTTTCTCACCGAGCTGCTCGGCCTGTTGCATCAGCGCGGTGAAGCGCTGGCATCGCGCGTGACGCTGACCGATCGCGGCGGTGCTGCCGATATCGCAGACTTTCTGTTGCTACAGCTGGTCAACCGTTGGCAGCCGCAGATGGCGCATTGGGCCGCCGCGCCATTGGCGCATCCGGAAGAGCTGTTCCGCGCCCTGGTGGCGCTGGCCGGCGAATTGAGCACGTTCACCGCTGCCGGCAAGCGCCCCCCTGCATGGCCCGCCTATCGGCACGAATCGCAGCAGGACAGTTTCGAGCCAGTGATCGGCGCCCTGCGCAGCAGCCTGAGCGCAGTGCTGGAACAGACCGCCACGCCGCTGCCGATCCAGGCGCGCAAGTTCGGCGTGTGGGTGGCGATGGTGCCGGACCCGGGCCTGCTCGACAGCGCGGCGTTCGTGCTCGCGGCCAAGGCCGACATGCCCAGCGAAGAGTTGCGCCGGCAATTGCCCGCGCACGCCAAGATCGGGCCGGTGGAGCAGATTCGCGATCTGGTCAATCTGCAGTTGCCCGGCATCGTGGCCACGCCCATGCCGGTGGCGCCGCGACAGATTCCGTATCACGCCGGCTATCTGTATTTCGAATTCGACAAGAGCGCAGCGTTGTGGCGAACGCTGAAGACCTCCGGCGGTATCGCATTCCACTTCGGCAGCGAATTCGCCGGGCTGGACCTGCAACTGTGGGCGATCCGGAGCTGAGCATGAGCCGACCTGTTGCCGATCTGGCGCCTGCCTACGCCGCACCGCTGCCGGCCGCAGAGGGCGGCGGCGTGCCCAGCGAAGATACCGACATCAGCGAACTGCTGGGCCGCAGCGTCAACCCGTTGGTGCAGGCCGCCACGCCGCTGCTGCTGTTGGCGGTGCAGTTGCGCCACAGCGCGCAATCGCCCGATGTGGCCCGCCTGCGCGAGCAGGTGATGGCGCAGGTGCGCCGCTTCGAACAACGTGCACGCGATGGCGGCGCGCCGGTGGAGGCGGTCACCGCCGCGCGCTACGTGTTGTGCGCGCTGCTGGACGAAGCGGTGCTCAATGCGCCGTGGGGCGAGCGCAGCGGCTGGTCGCAGAAGACCTTGCTGGTGACCTTCCACAGCGAATCGTACGGCGGCGCCAAGTTCTTCCAGATCCTGGAGCGCTTGTGCGCCGATGTGCCACGGCATCTGGACTTGATCGAGCTGATGTACCTGTGCCTGGCGCTGGGGTTTGTCGGCCGCTACCAGATCGAGTCCGGCGGCATGGTGACGCTGGCGGCCATCCAGGACGATGTCTATCGCCGCATCCGTGCGGCGCGCGGCCCGGCGCCGGACAGCCTGGCCCCGCGTTGGCGCGGGGTGGAAGACCGCCGCCGGCTGGGCCGTTATCTGCCGGTGTGGGCGGCTGCGTTGCTGGGGGTGAGCGTGGTGGTGGTGACGTTCGTGTGGTTGCAGGCGCGTTTGAACAGCCTGTCCGCACCGATCAGTGCGCAGGCTGCCCAATGGGGCATTGCGCCGGCCACGCCACCGGACGCTGCGCCCGTGCCGCCGCCGGTGCGGCTCAAGCAGTTGCTCTCCGCGCAGGAACGCGCCGGCCTGCTGCGCGTGGACGAACAGGCCGACGGGCAGACGCGCGTGCGCCTGAGCAGCGCGGCGATGTTCGCCTCCGGCGGGGTGGAGGTGGAGCCGCAGCAGCGCGGCTTGATCGCGCAGATTGCAGCGGCCATCGAGCAATTGCCGGGGCGGGTGATCGTGGTCGGGCACACCGACGACGTGCCGGTGCGCTCGCTGCGCTTCCAGGACAACTACGCCTTGTCGGCCGCACGTGCGCAGGCGCTTGCGCAGGTGTTGCAGGCGCAGCTGAGTACGCCGGGGCGGGTGGACGCCATCGGCGCTGGCGATTCGCAACCGATCGCACGGCCAGTGCAATTGCCGGCCAACCGCGCGCGCAATCGCCGCGTGGAGATCCTGTTCCAGCCTGGGGAATGACGATGAAGACGCTGTTGTCCAAGCTGAGCGCAACGGTAGTGGTTGGCCTGCTGGCGCTGTGCCTGCTGTCGGTGCTGCTGTGGGTGGGTGGGCCGTATGTGGCGCTGGCCGGCTGGAGCCCGCTGAGCAGCGTGGCGGCGCGGCTGCTGGCGATCGTGTTGCTGGTGGTGGCGTGGGTGGGCGTGCTGGCGCTGCGCCGCTGGCGCACGCAGGCACGTGCGGCGACCTTGTCCAGCGCGCTGGCGGCGCCGGGTCGCGACGACGACCGTGAGCTGCGCAGCGGGCAGGAACGCGCGCAGCTGCAGGCGCGCTTCCAGCAGGCGATCCAGTTGCTACGCAAGCGGCGCGGCGGCGCCGATCTGTACACGCTGCCGTGGTATGCGCTGATCGGCCCGCCCGGTTCGGGCAAGAGCACCTTGCTGCAGCATTCGGGCCTGCAGTTTCCGCTGGCTGCGCGCATGGGCGATGCGGCGTTGCGCGGCGTCGGCGGCACCCGCGATTGCGAATGGTGGTTCACCGACGAAGCGGTGTTGCTGGACACCGCCGGGCGCTATACCACGCAGGATTCGGACCAGGCGGTGGATGCCGGCGCGTGGCGCGATTTCCTGCGCCTGTTGCGACGCTATCGCCCGCGCCGCCCGCTCAACGGCGTGTTGGTGACGATGAGCATGTCGGACCTGTTGCTGCTCGACGATGCCGAGCGCGACACCCACATGCAGGCGATCCGCCGCCGCCTGGACGAACTGGCCGAGCAGTTGCAGGCCAGCGTGCCGGTGTATCTGATCTTCACCAAGTGCGATCTGATCGGCGGCTTTGGCGAGTTCTTCGACGATCTGACGCCGGCGCAGCGCAACCAGGTGTGGGGCATGACGTTTGCGCTGGCGCAGACCCTGGACGGGCAGGCGGCGCGCAGGTTCGCCGACGAGTTCGGCGTGCTGCAGCAGCAGCTGAGCGCGCGCCTGTTCGAACGCCTGCACCTGGAACGCGACCGTCTGCGGCGTGCGGCAATCCTGTCGTTTCCGCAACAGGTTGCCGCACTCGGCGAGCGTGCGCGGCAATTCGTCGAAGGCACCTTCGCCGGCAATGCGTATGGCCCGGCACCGTTGCTGCGCGGGGTGTACTTCACCTCCGGCACGCAGGACGGCACGCCGATCGACCGCATGATGGGCGCGGTGGCGCGCACCTTCGGCCTGGAAGAAGCGCGCGTGCAGGCGCCGGGCGCGCAACGGCGCACCTTTTTCGTCGAGCGGCTGCTGCGCGAGGTGGTGCTGCGCGAATCCGGCCTGGCCAATACCCCGCCCACCCGGCAGCGCCGCAGGGCGTGGTTGCAGGCCGCCGCGTACGCGGGTGTGGCGCTGCTGACCGGCGCAGTGCTGGCCGGGTTGGGGCTCAGCTACGTGGGCAACCGTGCGTACCTGCATCAGGTACGCGCTGCGCTGGACGCGCGGCCGGCAGTGCCCGATCCCAATGCCGCCACCGGCATGCCCGAGTACGTCGCGCGCACCCTGCAGCAAGCCGATGCGACGCAGGCGGTGGTGAAGGTGGCGCAGCAGTATCACGCCGGCGCGCCGTGGTCGTTGCGCATGGGGTTGTTCCAGGGCCAGGCGGTGGGCGAGCAAGTGCAGGCCGGCTACCTGCGTCAGCTCAACGCCACCTTGTTGCCGGCCTTGGCGGTGCGCCTGCGCACCGGTCTGGTCGATAACGCACAGGCACCGCAGGCGCTGTACTACACGCTCAAGGGCTATCTGATGCTGGGCCAGCCGCAGCATCTGGACCCGGCGCAACTCAGCGCACTGGCCGCCATCGAAGCGGTAAAATTGTTCCCGCGCGAGCCGGCATTGCAGCAGGCGCTGGGTGCGCATCTGCAGGCCGTGCTGGAGTCGCCCACGCGCGCGCGCGCGCTGTCGCTGGACAACCAGCGCATCGCCCAGGCGCGCGCCAGCCTGCGCGCGGCCAACCTATCGACACTGATCTACGGCAACCTGTTGCTGACCCCGCCGGACGGCACGCCGTTGCGGCTGGATAAAGCGCTGGGCCTGCTGGCCGACACCTTCGTGCGCCGCAGTGGCACGGCGTTGTCCACCCCGGTGCCGGCGCTCTACACCCAGCCGGTATTCGCCGCGTTGCAACGCGATGGCATCGGCCAGGCGGTGGAACGCTTCGGCCGCGACGATTGGGTCTTCGGCGGTGCGGCGCTGGACGCGTCCGCCAAGGCCACGCTGGTGCGCGAAGTGGGACAGCGCTACACGGCCGATTACATCCGTTACTGGGATGCGTTGCTGGCCGATCTGCAACTGCGCCCGTCGGCCGATCTGGCCGGTGCCAGCGCCACTGCCGCCAAGCTGGCCGGGCCCAGTTCGCCACTGCGGCTGCTGCTGGGCGTGGTCGGCGAGCACACCCAGGCAATGGACCGCGCACCACCGGTAGACCCCGCGCAGCGCGCGCTGGCAGCTGCCGCCAACTCGGCAGGCACCAAGGCGACTGCCGCCGCGGCCAAACTCCCCGGCGGGGCGGCGATGAGCGCCGCGCTGGCCACGCCCGCCGAGGGTGGCGCAGCTGCAGCGCCGGCACCGGGTGCGGCGATCAGCGAGCATTTTCTGGCACTCAACGCCTTGGCCGCCGGCGCCCCGGGCAGCACGCCGCTGGACCATCTGCTGAGCGTGCTCGATCAGCTCGGCAGGCAATTGCTGGTGATTTCCCAGGGCGGCGGCGATGCCGCGGCGGCCAACGCGCAACTGGCATTGGCCCGGCAGGAAATGGCGCAACTGCCGCCGCCGGTGACCGACTGGCTGCAGAGCCTGGCCGGCAGCAGCGCCACCTTGATGACCCAGGGCGCACGCGCCGCGCTGGATGCGCAGGTCAGGCAATCGGTGGGCGAGGTGTGCACGGATTTCGTGCGCGGCCGCTACCCGTTCGATCCGCAGGCGCAGGTGGAGATCCCGCTGCAGAATTTCGGCGAGTTGTTCGGTAGCGGCGGCCGTCTGGATGCGCTGTATACCGGCACCGTCAAACCGCTGCTGGACACCCAGTCCCCGCAATGGCGCTGGAAGGATGGCCCGGACGCGGTCACCGGCGCGCCCGGTCTGCCGGTGCAACTGCAACTGGCGCAGCGGATCCGGCAGAAATATTTTCGCGGCGGGCCCACGCCGCAGATCGGCTTTACCGTGCTGGCGCCCACGTTGGGCGAAGGCGTGACCCGGCTGACGCTGGATATCGAAGGCCAGCGCTACGACTACCAGCCCGGCGCTGCGCAAAGCATGCCGATGATCTGGCCCGGCCCGGTGCCGGGGCATGTGTCCATCGCCGCCTTCGGCGCCGATGGCGTGGCGCTGGGTACGCTGGACTACCAGGGCGATTGGGCGCTGTTCCGCGCGCTGCAGGCCGGGCACCTGGAAAACCCGTCGGACCTGCGCTTTGTCGCCCGCTTCGCGCTTGGCGGCCACGACGTGCAGGTGCCGCTGCGTGCCGGCAACCTGCGCCACCCGTTTCTGGACAGCGACGTCCAGCACTTCGCGTGCGGCCGATGAGCATGCCGGCGCACGAACCACTCGGTTTCCACGGCAAGTTGCCCGGCGTGGGCGACTTCGTGCAGCGGCGCCTGCCGGCCAGCTTCGTGCAGCCGTGGGACCTGCAGTTCGCCAACTGCCTGGACACGGCGCGCCAGCAACTCGGGCAGCACTGGCCTGGCGCGTATCGCAACAGCGGCCTGCGCGCGTTTGCGTTGGGGCCGGGCGTGTGCGGCGCGCAGGCCTGGGCCGGCCTGCTCGGCCCGGGCGAAGACCGCCTGGGGCGCTGTTTTCCGCTGACCGTGGCAATGCCGTTGCCGCACCTGTGCCTGCCGTCGGCGGCATGGTTCGGCGCGGTGGCTGCGTGCCTGGGCCGCAGCTTGCGCGCACGCACCGATGCGGCCGGATTCGATGCCGCGCTGCGCGCGCTCGGCGTGCCGGCCGCGCCTTCCAGCACGCATGTACCGGCGCCCGGCCAATCGCTGTGGTGGCGGTTGGGCGCGGCCGCGCAATCGATCGACGGGCTGCCCACCGCCCAGATGTATCTGGAGTGGTTGCTGGCCGAGCAGGACATCACCGAGGTGACCCGATGAGCGCGCCCTACCAATCGGCTGGGCACACCGAAACCGGCAAGGTGCGCCGGCTCAACGAAGATGCCTTGCTGCTGCGCGAAGACGCCGGCCTCTGGGTGGTGGCCGATGGCCTGGGTGGCCACAGCGCCGGCGATTACGCCAGCCAGCTGCTGGTGCAGCGGCTGAGCGCATTGGTGCGCCCGGCCGACCTGTGCGATTTCCTGGATGCCATCGACGACACCCTGGCGCAGATCAATCGCGAGCTGCTGCAGGTTGCGCGCGAGCGCCGCGTGGACATGATCGCCACCACCGTGGTGGTGCTGGTGCACGACCCGGATTTCATGCTGTGCGGCTGGGTCGGCGACAGCCGCATCTACGCGCAGCATGGCGGCCCGCTGCGCCAGCTCACCCGCGACCACGTGCACGGCGTGCGCGACGATGTCACCCAGTTCGGCAGCGCACACGCCAGCGCCGCGGCGGCCGGCGTGCTCACGCGCGCGGTGGGTGCGCAAGAGCCGCTGTTCGTCGATTGGGTGCTGACGCCGAGCCTGCCGGGCACGCAGTTTCTGCTGTGCAGCGACGGCATCAACAAGGAAATCCCGGACCCGGAGCTGGATGCCGAATGCCATCGCTTCGGCGATCCACGCGCGCTGCTGGCGCGTCTGTTCGAATTGGCGATGGGGAGGGCGGCACGCGACAACGTCACCGCCGTCGTCGTCCGCCTGCAGGAGTAAGTGCATGCACGAAGACACCGCCACCGTGACCGAACTGGTCACCGCCATGCGCCGCGGCGCGCTCGACCTCAATGCCGTCCTGGCCGCGCTGGGCAAGCGCGCCGCGGTACCGGAGGCCGAATACCGTGCCGGGGTGGAAACGCTGTGGACGCTGCAACGCCAGCACCTGCTCGACGATGCCACCGTGACCACGCTGGTGAGCCGGCTGGATGCGTTGCGCGATCGTGCGATTGCGCCTGCGCCTGCCCCGTCGCCAACGCCAACGCAGCAGCCAACACCCACGCCAACGATGGTCGACGACGATGCCACCGTGGTGATGCCACGACCCGGCCCGGCGCGCATGGTCGAAGACGACATCACCCGCGTGCAACCGGCGCAGCCCCTGCCCGGCGATGCGCCCAGCCTCACCAGCCTGGGGCTGGGCACGCCCACCCACCTCGGCACGCAGACCGGCACCGGCACCGGCACGGCCGGTACCGCCAGCCTGTCCAGCTGGCAGCACCTGGCCGAAGCCGCCGGTGGCGATCATGCCGGTGTCGGCAGCCTGCTCAAGGGCCGCTTCCAGCTCGAACGCGAACTTGGCCGCGGCGGCATGGGGGTGGTGTATCTGGCCCGCGACGAACGCAAGGTGGAAGCACGCGACCGCGACCCGTGGCTGGCGGTCAAAGTGCTCAGCGACGAGTTCCGCCGCCATCCCGACGCACTGGTCGCCCTGCAGCGCGAAGCGCGCCGCTCGCAGAAGCTGGCCCACGACAACATCGTGCGCGTGTACGACTTCGACAAGGATCGCACCCTGGTCTTCATGACCATGGAATACATCGACGGTTGCGACCTGAAAACGCTGATCCGCGAGCAGGCCTACAATGGCATGCCGCTCAAGCAGGCCTGGCCGCTGATCGAGGGCATGGGCCGGGCCCTGATGCGCGCGCACGCGGCCGGCATCGTGCATTCGGATTTCAAGCCCGGCAACGTCATGGTCACCCGCGATGGCGTGGCCAAGGTGTTCGATTTCGGCATCGCACGCGCCGGCAAGCATGCGGCCGATGTCGCCGGTGAACAGACCGTGTTCGATGCGGCCACGCTGGGTGCATTGACGCCGGCCTATGCCAGCCTGGAAATGATCCGCGGACAGGCGCCCACTCCGGCCGACGATCTGTACGCGCTGGGCTGCGTGTGTTTCGAATTGCTGACCGGCAAGCACCCATTCGACAAACTCAGTGCCGAAGTGGCGCTGCGCGAAGGCCGCCGCCCGCCGCCGGTGCCGGGCCTGACCCGTCGCCAGTACGCCACGTTGTGCGCGGCCGTGGCATTCCCGGCTGCGCAACGGCTCACGCGCGTGGACCAACTGCTCGACGGCCTGCGCCAGGTGCCGCTGCGCGAGCGCGCGCTGCCGTTGATCGGCTATGGCGCCACCGCGCTCGCGCTGGTCGGCGTGGGCGGGTGGGGCGCATCGCGTTATCTGCATCAGCGCCATCTGGATGAGGTCATCGCACGCTTCGGTGCGCAGGACCCGCAGCAGTACCGCGACGAAACCCAGGTCATGCAGGCGCTGTCCAGCCTGAGCGCAGACGACCGCCGGCGCGTGCTGATGGACCGCAGCGACCTTATCGAAGATTTCCTGCTGCGCCGCCTGGACGCGCTGTGGAATCCGGCCAACAGCCGCGACGATTACCGCGGCGCGTTGCAGGTGTTCGCCTTGCGCGACCGGCTGCGACTGTATTCGCCCGCGCTGGATGCGCGTCGCCAGGCCATCGAGCGCGAAAAGAACCAACGCCTCAACGCGCTCGACACCACGCTCAATCGCCAGCTCGATGCCGGGCTGTTGTTCCGCACCCAGCCCGACAACGCACTGGCCACGCTCGACCAGGTGCGCCGCATCGATCCGGGCAGCAGCCTGCTGCGCCATTCCGCACTGGAAGTACGCCTGGACGCGGCCATCGCGCAGGCGGTGGCGGCCGGGCAACTCACCACCGCGCGGACCGAAGTAGAACAGGCGCGCGCAGCGTTTCCGGACTCGTTGCGCTTGCAGTTGCGCAGCGCCGAGGTCGGCGTGGCCGAGCAGCAAGCCAAACGCACGCCGGTTGCCGCCGCGCCGCGCGATGCCGACAGCGCGCGCAAGGCACTGGCTGCCGATCTGGCCAACCCCAGCACCGACCCGGCCTGGCGCGCGCGTATCGACGCCGCACTGGCCGCACTGCCGGTGGCCGAGCGCAGCAGCCAGGGCAGCGCGCTGGCCGAGGCCATCAGCACGGCGGTTGCCGCACAAAGCGACCCCGCACAGCTGGCTGGCGCGCAGGCGCTGGTGGATGTCGGCCTGGGCGTGGCCCCGCAATCGGCCAGCCTGCTGGCCCAGCGCACACGCCTGCAGACGCTGGAGCACCAGCTCGAACAAGCGTTGGCGCGCGAAAGCGCCGAGTCCGAACTGGCCGCGCGGATCGAGTCGCTGCGCCGCGCCGCCGCCGCCAACGATCTGGGCAAGACCCGCGATGCGCTGGCGCGCATCCGCACCCTGCAACCGGACCATCCGTTGTTGCGCAGCGAAGGCCCGCAACTGCTCTCGCAGGTGTATCGCAACACCGCCGGCGATGCGTTCGCACACGGGCGATACGCCCAGGCGGCCGACCTGCTGAGGCAAGGGCTGCAGACGCTCGGCCAGCGCGACGAACTGCGCAGCGCGCAAACCCGTTATGCGGTGGCCGCCGCAGTGATGACCGCGGGCACGCTGGCGCCCGGCGAACGCCAGCAACTCGCCGGGCGCCTGCAAACGCTCTATCGCACCGACGCCACCGCGCTGGCGCAATTGGAGGCGCAGATGAAGGCGGCCGGCCAATTGCCGGAAGGCTCGTTGTCGGCCCGTCTGCAACGCGCGCCCGCCGCCGATGCGCCGGCCGACGCCAGCGTGTCGCCGGGCGGCGCCACCGAGACAGCTGCGCCGGCCGCCGGCGCAAGACCGGCGCGCGGCAAATCCGCTGCCAAGCCCGCCGCCACCCCAACGACTGCGCGCGACCCCGCCGCTGCGGCATTGCCCGCCAACGCGGACGATGCCGACAGCCTGCCGCCGGTGCCCACCGGCCCGGATCCCTGCGCCGGCCTGGCCGGGCGTGCCGCGGCGTGCTTCGACACACTCGGGCAGACCCGCGGGCCGATGCTGGTGGTGATCCCGGCCATCGCCGGCGGCAAGCCGTACGCGTTGTCGCGCGGCGAAGTGGCGGTGGCCGATTTCAACCTGTTCTGCCAGGCCACCGGCCGCTGTACCGCCCAGGCCGCCGCCACCCCGGAGCTGGCGCGCGCGCCGGTGCGCAATATCAGCCTGACCCTGGCGCGCGCCTATCTGCGCTGGCTCACCATCGGCAGCGGCGGCTGGCGGTACCGCCTGCCCAGCGATGCCGAGTGGCTGCATGCCGCGCAGGCGGCCAGCAACTGGCGGCAGGCCGAAGACAGCAATTGCGTGCCGCCCAACGCCAGTGCCGGCGATGCCGCGCGCGCACCGGTGTCGGCACGCGGGCGCGATGCCAATCCCTGGGGCCTGATCAATCTCACCGGCAATGTCTGGGAATGGGTATCGACCGGAACAGGCGTGCAGGCGCGCGGCGGAAGTTTTTCCAGCTACTGGTCCGATTGCACGGTGCAGGCCAGCCGTGCCGACAACGGCTCGGCGCAACCGGACGTGGGCCTGCGCGTGCTGCGGGAGCTGCCGTGAGCGCCGCCCCGCCGTCGCCCACCGCTGCCGCTGCGCACCCGGCCAATGCGCAGCTGCAGGCGCTGGCGTTGGCGCATCAGCAGGGCCAACTCGACCGCGAGCAGTACCGCGCACGCCGTCGGCGCGTACTGGACGCCGCCCGCCAGACCCAGGGGGTGACCCTGCGCAACGCCTTGCCGAGTTCGCCTGATGCCCGGCCGGGCCCGCTGTCGGCGCATCCGGTCGCACGCAAACTGCGCAGTCAGGTGGCAGCGGTCTTCATAATCGTGATGCTCATCGCAATAATCTTGCTAACATTGCATAAATGTACGTCGGGGTTTGATCGACGTTCAGCAAGGGGCGAGGTCAGACACGCCGATCGCCGTGCAGTCGCCGCCGTGGCGCCTGCGTGTGCAGCGGGACACGTCGGCCATGCGCAACACCGGATGGTCTCAGGGGAAATGGACGTATGCGTATGACGTGTCTGGCCGCGGCGGTGTCCGCGTGCCTACTGCTGGCCGCACCTGGGTGGGCGCAGTCGCCGACCGATGCCACGGCTGCTGCGCAGTCGGCAGCGGCGGTGCCGGCCATGAGGGACCGGACCGAGGCGGTCACCGTGCAGGTGCGCGGCTTTCGCGTGCGCGATGTGGGCCACTACCCGGAAGCCGGCATCGACCCGGCCCGCATGCAGGCCGTGGCCGACGCTGCCTTCGCCGAGCTGGCCCAGGGCCAGCCGGTGGTGGCATTGCGCTTCGATCAATTGCAGGCAGTCGCCGATGCGGTCACCCGCGCCTACCGGCAGGCCGGCTTCATCGTCAGCACGGCCTATCTGCCGGCGCAGACGCCGGGCCCCGACCAACTGATCGAAATCCGCGTGCTGGAAGGGCGCATCGGCCAGATCAGCGTGCAGGGCGCCGCACGCTACCGCGGCAATGCGTTGTCGGCGCCGCTGCGCCAGCTGCAGGGCCGCCCGCTACGCAAGCAGGACGTGGACACCGCGCTGTTGTATGCGCGCGATCTGCCGGGCGTGTCGGTGTCGTCGGTGCTGCAGCCAGGCCAGAAGGAAGGCGAGACCGACGTGGTGCTGGTCGCCAGCGAGGCCGCCCGCCCGTACGTGATCACCCTGGGCGGCAACAACTACGGCACCGAGCTGACCGGCCGTTATCGCGCCCAGGCCGGCATCACCTGGAATAGCCCGCTTGGCCTGGGCGATGTGTTCGCCGCCAACTACGCCTATTCGCTGGCGCCGCGGCAGAGCCAGATCGGCGCGCTGTCCTATGGCCTGCCGATCGGCAGCGTGTCCGGCCTAAGCGCGGTGATCGGCGCCAGCCGCAGCGAACTGGAAGTGCGCAACGGCGTGTTCGCCCGGCTTGGCCTGAAGGGGCCGACCTCCATCGTCTACACCGGCGCCGACTGGAAATTCATCAACACCGAAACGCTGCAGCTGCAGGGCTCGGCGCGCTATCTGCGCGAGCAATCCAAGCTCAGCGCGCTGGGCATGCAGTTGTCCGACCAGCAGTTCGATGTCGCCGAACTGGGTCTGTCGTTGCGGCGCACCGACCTGCGCTGGCGCGGTGTGGATCTGCTGCAGGGGAGCGTGCGGCAATCCTTGCGCGACCGCTCGGCGCCGGTGGACCAGATCAGCCCCGGTCGCGACAGCTATTTCACCATCGCGCGGCTGGCCTACACGCGCCTGCAATACCTCACCCGCACGCAGCGGCTGTACTTCAAGTTCAACGGCCAATACAGCGACGACACGCTGACCCCGATGGAGCAGTTCGCTGTCGGTGGGCCCGACAGCGTGCGCGCCTATCCGGTCTCCGATGCATTGGGCGACCGCGGGTATTACACCGCGCTCGAATACCACATCGATGCCCCCGGTTTTGCCGATGCCGCATCGCCGTTCAATGGCCGGCCCTGGCGCGAGCTGCTGGAGCTGGATGTCTTCGCCGACCACGCCCGCGTGTTCGCCGCCAATGGCCGCCTGGCGCCGGCCAGTTTCGATGCCGCCGGCGTGGGCCTGACCTTCCGCTTGCCGCAGTACGCCAATTTCGAGTGGCGCATCAGCGCCGCGCTTCCGACCGGTGCGCGCGACGCCTCCGACGGACGCGACGACGCCCGCATCTACACGCGTTTCGGCTTCACTTTCTGAGGGATCTGCGCATGCACGCCACCATCCATACCGCGACCTCGCCGCGCACGCTCCCGTTGCGTCACTGCCCGCTGGCCGTTGCGCTGGCAGCCGCCCTGATGGCCATGCCGGTCAGCGGCCTGGCCCAGGTGGCGGCCAACCAGCTGCCGACCGGCGGCAGCATCGCCGGCGGCACCGGCACCATCAATGCCGTCAACGGCAGCAGCCGGACCGTCGACCAGACCTCCTCGCGCATGGCGCTGACCTGGTCGGCGTTCGACATCGGCTCGTCGGCGACGATGATCTTCAACCAGCCCAGCGCCAGTTCGGTGGTGCTCAACCTGGTGCAGAGCGGCAACCCGACGCAGATCTACGGCAACATCAACGCCAATGGGCAGGTGTTCCTGCTCAACAGCAACGGCGTATTGATCGGCAACACCGCCAACATCAATGTCGGCGGCCTGGTGGTCAGTACGCTGGGCACCACCGTGTCCAAGTTCATGAGCGGCGACTACAGCCTGGATGCCGGCGGCACGACCGTGGCGCAGGTCATCAACAGCGGCACCATCAACGCCGCTGCCGGGTCGGCCGTGCTGATCGGCGGCCGGGCGTCCAACAGCGGCACCATCACCGCCACCGCCGGCAACATCACGCTCGCCGGTGCCGACGCAGCCACGCTGACGTTCGAAAGCGGCGGCTTCGGCGTGCTGATCGACAAGCCGCTGCAGCTGAGTCTGGCGACCGAAGCGGTGGACAATTCCGGCACCCTGAGCGCGCCAGGCGGCGCGATCCAGCTGCAGGCGCGCGCGGCGCAAGGCATCTTCGATCGACTCATCAACAACAGCGGCACCATTCGTGCGGCGTCGCTGTCCAATGGCCCCGACGGCAGCGTGTCGCTCATCGCCTCCGGCGGTGGCAGCTTCGACGTCGCCGGCGGCGGCAGCATCGATGCCGGCACCGGGGCGATCACCCTGAGCACCGGTCGCGGCGTGCAACAGACCGGCATCTACACCGCCGGCAGCCTGGGTGGCTTTATCGGTGGCAGTGCCACCTTCAGCGGGGCCAACAAGATCAGCGGCCTCGGCAACCTGGATGTAGGCGGCAACCTCAGCCTGACCAACACGGTCGCGTTGTCCCAATCCGGTGCGCTGGCGGTGACGGGCACCAGCCAATTCCTGCAGTCCGGCAGTGCGCTTTCGCTGACCAACGGCGGCAACACCTTCGGTGGCCTGTTCAGCGCCAGCGGCAACGGCATTGCCGTGAGCGCGGCAGGCAATCTCTCGATCGGCACGTTGAACCTCGACAGCAACAGCGCGCTGTCGTTGAGTGCCACCGGCGCATTGACCTTGCCGACAACGGCGATCAACACCGGCAGCGCCAACCTCACCCTGTCCAGCGGCGGCAGCCTCAGCACGCGCGCCACGCTGGCCGGGACGAACGTGGACCTCACCGGTCGCGGCGGCATCGCGCTGGCGCATGACGTCACGGCAAGCGGCACGCTGAAGTTGACCGCCACCAATAACGCGATCACCCAGACCGCCGGCAGCGTGGCCACCACCGGCACCAGCACCATCAATGCCGGAACCGGTGCCATCACGCTGGATGGCGCAGGCAACGACTTCCAGGGCGTGGTGGCGCTGACCGGCGGCAACACGCGCATCAGCGACAGCGGCGCGCTGACACTGGGTGCGGTGAACGTCAACGATCTCACCGCCATCAGCAACGGCGCGTTGAACCTGGGCAGCGGCCGGGTGGGCGGTGCCTTGCTCGCCACCAGCAACAACGGCGCGATCACCCAGTCGGCCGGTAACTTCCTGACCATCGTCGGCACCAGCAACCTCACTGCCGGCACCGGTGCGATCACCCTGAACAACAGCGGCAACGCCTTTGGCGATCTGGTCAGCGCCACCGGTCGCGGTATCTCGTTGAACGCTGCCGGCAATCTGGCCATCGGCACCCTGAATCTTGGCAACAACAGCGCGCTGTCGCTGCGTGCCAGCGGTGCATTGACCTTGCCGGCAACGGCGATCAACACCGGCAGCGCCAACCTCACCCTTTCCAGTGGCGGCAGCCTCACCACGCGCGCCGCGTTGGCCGGCACGAACGTGGACCTCACCGGCACTGCCGGCATGACTCTGGGGCATGACGTCACTGCAAGCGGCACGCTGGCACTGACCACCACCAACAGCGCGATCACCCAGGCCGCCGGCAGCGTGACCGCCACCGGCACCAGCACCGTCAATGCCGGAACCGGCGCCATCGAACTGGATGAAGCGACCAACGATTTCCAGGGCGTGGTGACGCTGACCGGCGGCGACACGCGCATCGCCGACACTGGCGCGCTGACGCTGGGTACGCTGAATACCGGCAGCCTCACCGCCACCGGCAATGGTGCGTTGAACCTGGGCAGCGGCAGCGTCCGCGGCACCCTGAATGCAACCAGTGGCAATGGCGCCATCAGCCAGAGCGCCGGACTGATCGTCGATGGCAGCGCCACCCTCAACGCCGGCAACGGCGCCATCGCGCTGACCGACGGCAGCAACGATTTCCGCAGCAGCGTCAGCCTCACCGGCACCGGCATCAGCGTGGTCGATCGCGACGATCTAAGCGTCGCCTCGATCAGCAACGGCACCAATGGCGCCATCGCCCTGACAGCCGGCGGCGCGCTCACGCTGCCCACGCAGAATCTTTCCACCGGCACCGGCGCGCTCAGCCTGATCGCCAATGGCGGTGCCTTGAGTACGCTCGGCACCTTGAGCGGCGGCAACGTCAGCCTGAGCGCGCGCGATGGCGTGGCGCTCAATCACACCGTCACCGCCGGCGGCATCCTGGGCCTGACTGCCACCAACGCCGCAATCACTCAGAACGCGGGCGTGCTCGACGTTGGCGGGCTGGCCACCGTCAATGCCGGCAACGGCGCCATTTCGCTCGCACGCAATAACGACTTCAAGAACGGCATTGCATTGACCGGCCGCAATATCGCAGTGGCCGATGCGAACGACCTCAGCGTGGTCTCGCTCAACAACGGTGGCGCCGGCGCCATCGCACTCACGGCAGGCAACTCGCTCACGCTGCCTGCCAGCGGATTGACCAGCACCGACAACCTGACGCTGCGCGCAGACAGCGGCACCCTCACATTGGGCGGCAATCTGGTCGGCAATGCGGTGTCACTGTTCAGCGCCAACGCACTCACGCTGGCGACCAGCATCGACAGCAGCACCTTGTCGGTGTCCACCAACAACGGCGCGATCAACCAGACCGCAGGCGCGTTGCGTATCGGTTCGACCTCCAGCTTCAACGCCGGCACCAGTGCGCTGGCACTGGGCAGCGCGGGCAATCACTTCGGCGGCGCAGTGAGCCTGACCGGCAACGGCGTGTCGATCAGCGACAGCGGCGCGCTGACGCTGGGCACGCTCAACACCGGCAACCTCACTGCCACCAGCAACGGCGGATTGAACCTGGGCAGCGGCCGCGTTGCCGGCACCCTTGCTGCGAGCAGCGGCAATGGCGCCATCGGCCAGGCCGGCGGGCTGATCGTCGATGGCAGCGCCACCCTCAACGCCGGCAGCGGCGCCATCGCGCTGACCGACGGCAGCAACGATTTCCGCAGCGGCGTCAGCCTCACCGGTACCGGCATCAGCGTGGTCGATCGTGACGATCTGCGCATCTCCTCGATCAGCAACGGCACCAATGGCGCCATCGCCCTGACAGCCGGCGGCGCGCTCACGCTGCCCACGCAGAATCTTTCCACCGGCACCGGCGCGCTCAGCCTGATCGCCAATGGCGGCGTAGTGAGCACGAACGGCAGCTTGAATGGCGGCAACGTGAGCCTGAGCGGCCGCGATGGCATCGTGCTCAATCACAACGTCACCGCCAGTGGCAGCCTGGGCCTGACTGCCACCACCAACGCGATCTTCCAGAATGCAGGGGTGCTCGACGTCGGCGGCCTTGCCACCGTCGATGCCGGCAACGGCGCCATTTCGCTCGCACGCGATAACGACTTCAGGAACGGCCTTGCACTGACCGGCCGCAATATCGCGGTGGTCGATGCGAACGATCTCAGCGTGGTCTCGCTCAACAACGGTGGAGCCGGCACCATCGCGCTCACCGCACGCAACTCGCTCACGCTGCCCGGCAGCGGATTGACCAGCAGCGATGACCTGACGCTGCGCGCAGAAAACGGCACGCTGACATTGGGCGGCGATCTCGCCGGCAATGCGGTCTCGCTGTTCAGCGCCAACGCACTGACGTTGGCGACCAGCATCGACAGCAGCACCTTGGTGGTGTCCACCAGCAACAGCGCGATCAACCAGACCGCAGGCGCCTTGCGCATCGGTTCGACCTCCAGCTTCAACACCGGCTCCGGCGCGATCGCGTTGGGCAGTGCCGGCAATCACTTCGGCGGTGCAGTGAGCCTGACCGGCAACGAGGTGTCGATCCGCGACAGCAGCACGTTGACGCTGGGCACGCTGAACACCGCCAACCTCACCGCCACCAGCAACGGCGCATTGAACCTGGGCAGCGGCCGCGTTGCCGGCACCCTTGCTGCGAGCAGCGGCAATGGCGCCATCGGCCAGGCCGGCGGACTGATCGTCGATGCCGCCACCACCCTCAATGCCGGCAGCGGCGCCATCGCGCTGATCGACGGCAGCAACGACTTCCAGGGCAGCATGAGCCTGACCGGGGCCGGCATCGCGGTGCGCGACAGCAACGATCTCACGCTCTCGGCGTTGACCAGCAACAACGGCGGCACGATCGCGCTGACCGCCGGCGGCAACCTGGTCCTGCCGGGGACCACGCTGAACAACGGCAGCGGTGATATCAACCTGATCGCCAACAGCCTGAGCCTGTCTGCCGCACTGCTTGGCGACGAAGTGAGCCTGCGCGCCAACAGCGGCTTGGCCTTGGGCCAGAACATCACCGCGCGCACGTTGTCGCTTGCCAGCAGCAATGCCGCCATTACGCAAAGCGGCGGCGCACTGCTGGTCAGCGGCGCCACCACGGTCGATGCGGGCACCGGTGCGATTTCGTTGTTGCAAGCCGGCAATAACTTCAACAGCGTCAGCCTGACCGGCAACGGCATTGGCGTGATCGACGGCGACAACCTCAGCCTCGCCGCATTGACCAGCACCGGCAACGGCAGTGTTGCAGTGACCGCCGGCGGTACCTTGAGCCTGCCGTCGCAGGCTATCGCGGTCGGCAACAGCAACCTGACCCTGGCATCGAACGGCGGCGCACTGAGTACGGCCGCAGCGCTGGGTGGCAACAACGTGGCGCTGTTCGGACGCGACGGCCTGACCCTGGGCCACACCGTCACCGCCAACACGCTCGCCCTGCGCAGCACCAACGCCGCCATCGTGCAGAACGCCGGCGCACTCGACGTGGTGGGCACCAGCACCGTCGATGCCGGTAGCGCCAGCGTCGCGCTCAACAACGGCAGCAACCGCTTTGGCGCCGGCATCCGTCTCACCGGCACCGGCATCACGGTGGCCGATCGCGGCGACCTCACCATCAATGCCTTGAACGCCGGTGCCAACGGCACCATCGCCTTGACCGCCGGCGGCGCACTGAACCTCTCCGCGCAGAACCTGGACACCGGCACCGCCGATCTTGCCCTGATCGCCAATGGCGGCAGCATGAGCACCGGCGGCGACTTGCGCGGCCGCAACGTCACCCTGTCCGCACGCGACGGTCTCACCATCGGCCACACCATCACCACCACAGGCGCGCTGTCGCTGAGCAGCAACAACACCGCGATCACGCAGACCGCCGCGGCACTCGATGTTGGCACCACCACCACCGTCAATGCAGGCAGTGGCAACGTCACGCTCAATACCGCGGGCAACACCTTCAACGGCGTGGTCAATCTCACGGCAGGCGACGTGCAGATCGCCGGCAACGCGCTCAGTTTCGGCACGCTGTCCACCAATGCACTCACCGCCAACAGCAGTGGCGCATTGAATCTCGGTAACGGGGTGGTGCGTGGCGCGTTGAACGGCACCAGCGGCAATGCAGCGATCACCCAGAGCGGCGGTTTGTCGGTCGGCGGTGCATCCAGCTTGAATGCCGGGAGCGGCGACATCGCCTTGACCGATGCCAACAACGACTTCGTCGGCGCGGTTGCGCTCACCGGCAATGCCATCGCCGTGCAGGATCGCAACGACCTCAGCATCGCTGCGGTGCGCAGCGGTGCCAACGCGGCGATCTCGCTGGTCGCCGGCGGCGACTTGAACCTGCCGGCCAGCCAGATCGACACCGGCACCGGCGCGCTGACGCTGACAGCCAACGGCGGTACCTTGCGCACCGCCGGCGCCTTGCGCGGTGGCACGGTGCAACTGACCGGCGCCAATGGCATCGCGCTGAGCAACACGCTCACGGCAGGCAACGCGCTGCGCTTGAACAGCACCAACGCCGCCATCACCCAGACCGGTGGCGCGTTGCTCGTCGCAGGCGACACCACGGTCGATGCCGGCAGCGGCGCCATCACCCTGGAGGCGGCGGGCAACGACTTCCAGGGCCTGCTCACCCTGAGCGGCGGGGCCAGCAGCGTGCGCGATGCCAATGTCTTGACCCTGGGCACGCTCAACACCGGCAACCTGCAGGTCCGTAACAGCGGCGCGCTGAATCTGGGCGTTGGCCTGGTCAATGGCGATCTGGATGCGGCCAGCAATGGCGGCGCCGTCACCCAGAGCGGCGCGTTGACCGTGACCGGCAGTACCCGCATCAACAGCAGTGGCGCTGCCATTGCATTGACCGATGCCGACAACGATTTCCAGGCGGCGGTGAGCCTGAGCGGCGGCGCGGCCAGCGTGCGCGATCGCAATGCGCTGGTCTTGGGCAATCTGGAGGTCGATGCACTGGATGTCGCCAGCGGTGCCGGCCTGGATCTGGGCCAGGGGCGCGTCGGCGGTGCGCTGGTGGCACGCAGCGGGAGTGCAGCAACGGCCCAGGCCAACACGATCGTTGCCCAGGCGATCGCCGTGCCTGCGGCCACCGCTGCCGGCATTACCCAGCAAGGCGCGCTGACCGTGGCGGGCAACAGCGTGCTCGATGCCGGCACCGGTGCGATCGTGCTGGATGCGGCCGGTAACGATTTCCAGGGCACGGTGCAGGCGCGCGGCAGCAGCATCGCCATCGTCGATCGCAACGACCTGGCGGCGACTGCGCAAGCCAGCGATGCCCTGCGTCTGCAGGCCGGTGGCCAGCTCACCACCGCTGGCGCGCTCAGCGCCAACGCCATCGCCCTGCGCGGCGGCACCGGCGTGGTACTCGGTCACGACGTTGAAGGCGCCAGCGTGGCCTTGAGCAGCGGCGGGGCGATCACCCAGAACGCCGGCAACCTGCGCGCCGGTCAGCTCGGCGGCAATGCCGCCGGGGCGGTCACGCTCACCGGCAGCGGCAACGCCATCGACGCGCTCGGCAACTTCAGCGCGCAAGGCCTGGATCTGGTCAGCAATCGCTCGCTGCTGGTCAGCGGCCGCGTCGACGGCGGCCCCTCGCTGCGCCTGCGCAGCGGTGGCGAGCTGCAGCTGAGCGGTCAGCTGAGCGGCGCCACCAGCTGGTTGCAGGCCGCTGCCGGCATCCGCCAGCGCGCCGGCAGTTCGATCACCGCCGGCCTGCTCAGCGGTAGCGCAGGCGGCGCGGTGGTGCTGGGCGATGCGGCCGGCTTCGTCGACAACCGTGTCGTACGCCTGGGCGACTTCGTTGCCAGCAATGGGTTCAGCTTCACCAACGGCGGCGATTTGCTGCTTGTGCTGGCCAATGGCAGCAGCTACAGCGTGGATGCCGGCAACAGCGCGATGTTCCTGTCGGTCCGCGGCAATCTGTTCCAGGACGGCCGCGCGCCGCTGCGCAACGGCACCGGCACCTTTGCCGCCACCGGCCAGATCGGTACGCAGCAGAACCCGATCTATGTGATCGGCACCGGCACCCAGACCGTGGCGGCGATCGGCGCGCCGCCGGCGTATTTCAACGCCACGACGGTCGACGGCAGCCTGCTCGATCTGGCCGGCGGCTCCGGCTTCAATGTGCCGGCCTCGGCGTTTGCCGGCCGTGCGCAGAGTTCGGCCAGCCGCACCGTGGCCTTCGTGGACCTGTCGGCCAGCGGTACCCCGTACCGCGCCTTCGGCCTGGTCCGCCCCGGCCTGCGGTTGCCCGACGACCAGCAGCCGGCCTGCGACGCCGGCGACCCGGATGCTGTCTGCAATCCCGAGTGACCTGCCTGCCGCCGCCCACCGCGGCGGCTTCCCCGATGGAGGCCGTGCCATGCAAGACGACAGTTCCCTGGAGACCCTGCTGGCGCCGCTCGGCGACGACGCCCCGGCCGGACCGGATCTGGAATACGACCCGGAATTCCTGCGCCTGGAGCGCGAATCGTCGGCCCGCGCCGAGCGCTCGCTGGGCGAGAGCGTCATCGCCGCCGAAGAACCGGACTGGGACAAGGTGCAGGCGCTGGCGCTGGAGCTGAGCCGGCGCAGCCGCGACCTGCGCGTGGCCGGCAAGCTCGGCGCCGCCTGGTTGCGCCTGCGCGGCCTGCCGGGCTGGGCCGATGCGTTGGCGTTGATCCACGGCCTGCTCGAGCGTCATTGGGACAGCGTGCATCCGCAGCTGGATGCCGACGACGACAACGACCCGACCTCGCGCATCAATGCGCTGGTCGGCCTCAGCGACCCGATGGGCCTGCTCGGTGCGCTGCGCACCACCGCGTTCGTGCAGTCACCGCGGCTGGGTCGCTTCAGCCTGCGCGATCTGCGCGTGGCCAACGGCAGCATCAAGCTGCCCGACGGCCAGAGCGGCCCCAGCCTGGCCGAAATCGAAGCCTGCTGCCAGGACTGCGTGCCGGAAACGCTGGCCACCTCCGCCCAGGCCATTGCCGAGGCGCTGCGGCAGGCGCGCGCGATCGATGCGCTGCTGAGCGAGCGCGTCGGCACCGCTGCGCCGGACCTGCGGCCGCTGCTGACCGACCTGCGCGATCTGGAGCGCTTCGTACTGCCGCATTGGCAAGCGCGGCAGGGCGTCCTTGCGGTCACCGAAGACGGCGAGCAGGCTGCCGGCGAGGGCCACGCCGCCGCCACGGCAACCAGTGCCACCCGCCGCAACGACGAGATCGCCGGCCCCGAGGATGTGAAGCGGCGGCTGGAAGAGATCTGCGCCTATTACGCCCGGCACGAACCATCCAGCCCGGTGCCGATGCTGCTGCGCCGCGCCCAACGCCTGGTCGGCTGCGATTTCCTGGCGCTGATGAAGGAGCTGGCCCCGGCCGGCATCGACGAACTGCAACGCGTCACCGGCCCGCTCGAAGAAACCTGAGCCGCATCGCCAGGCAAGAAACCCGAGCACCTGGTGTCCCGCCGGGCAGGGAACGCCGAGCAGCGGTTGCGCTGGACAGGCAGGGCACCTGAGCGGTGCGCCCAGCAATCGTGAACACGGTTGAGTAGCGCCCAATCGTGTGAAAGAGCGCCGGGCACGGCTGCATGCCGGCAGCCCATCATCAGCGCTACCGCAAGCACACCACGCGGGTGTGCGGCACGCTGTGCGCAAGGGGACATCTCCAGGCACGGCGGGAATTCGGTCAAGGCAACGAAGCGCAGATCAAAAACGCAACGCCACCGGGCGTTTCAACGCCCGACGCATGCCCCACGAATCCCGCATCCCAACTCCCCAATCACCAGCTATAGAGCTGCCAATACACCTTGTTGACCTTGTCCTTTTCCGCGTCGGTATGCCCGTCATGGTCGCGGTCGTACAGGAAGTAGGGCGCCCCGCGCGCCGGCGTCACCCGCACCATCTCCAGCTGACCGTTGACGCGGTATTCGTCGACCTTGTCGCCGTTGCCCATGGTCTTGCTGGTGACATCGGCGCCAGCCGGGATATCGCCACCGGCGCGGTCGCCGCCGCCGGTGGCACAGCCGCCGAGCAGCAGTAACGGCAGCAGCAAAAGACGTGCTTTGTTCATTGTCGTTATCCGTGTTGATCGCCAGCCAGTATGCGCTGGCGCGGTGTGCCCTGGGCGTGCAGCGTAGAATCGCCCGATGAGCAGATTAGTCCTGATCGACGGGTCCAGTTACCTGTATCGCGCGTTCCACGCGCTTCCGCCGCTGACCAATGCCCAGGGCGAGCCCACCGGTGCGTTGTTCGGCGTGGTCAACATGCTGCGCGCCACCTTGAAGGAGCGCCCGGCCTATGTCGCGTTCGTGGTGGACGCGCCTGGCAAGACATTTCGCGATGACTTGTATGCCGACTACAAGGCCAACCGCCCCCCGATGCCCGAGGACCTGCGCGCGCAGGTGCAGCCGATGTGCGACATCGTGCATGCGTTGGGCATCGACATCCTGCGCATCGATGGCGTGGAAGCGGACGATGTGATCGGCACGCTGGCGCTGCAGGGCGCCGCCGATGGCTTGCAGGTCACCATCTCCACCGGCGACAAGGACTTCGCCCAGCTGGTGCGTCCGGGCATCGAACTGGTCAACACCATGAGCGGCAGCCGCATGGATTCGGACGCGGCGGTGATCGCCAAGTTCGGCGTGCGGCCCGATCAGATCGTCGACCTGCTGGCGTTGATGGGCGACACCGTCGACAACGTGCCCGGCGTGGAAAAGTGCGGCCCCAAGACCGCCGCCAAATGGCTGGCCGAATACGACTCGCTCGATGGCGTCATCGCCAACGCCGACAAGATCAAGGGCAAGATCGGCGACAACCTGCGCGCCGCATTGCCACGCCTGCCGCTCAACCGTGAGCTGGTGACCATCAAGACCGATGTCACCCTGGCCAGCGGCCCGCGCGCGCTGGACCTGCGCGAGCCCAACGCCGAGGCGCTGGCGGTGCTGTACGCCCGCTACGGCTTCACCCAGGCGCTGCGCGAACTCGGTGGTGCGGCCGCCCAGGCGGGCCTGCTGGCCGAGCCGGTGGCGCTGGGCGCTGCTGCTGCCACTGCGCGCACCGAGCCTGGCCGCGCGCGCGGCACCGGCTTCGTCTCCGGCCCCGTCAACGCCGCGGTGGATCTCGATCCGTCGCTGTCGGCGCCCGGCCAGTACGAGACCATCCTGACCCAGGAGCAGCTCGACAGCTGGATCGCGCGGCTGCGTGCCGCCGGGCAGTTCGCCTTCGATACCGAAACCGACAGCCTGGACCCGCTGCAAGCCGATTTGATCGGCCTGAGCGTGGCGGCCGAGCCCGGCCAGGCGGCGTACCTGCCGTTCGGTCATCACTTCCCCGGTGCGCCGGCCCAACTCGACCGCACCCAGGCATTGGCGCAACTGGCGCCACTGCTCACCGACCCGGCCGTGCGCAAGCTCGGCCAGCACGGCAAGTACGACCTGCACGTGATGCGCCGGCATGGCGTGGCGCTGGCCGGCTATGCCGACGACACCCTGCTGGAGAGCTTCGTGCTCAATTCCGGCAGTGCCCGCCACGACATGGACAGCCTGGCCAAGCGCTATCTCGGCTACGACACCGTCAAGTACGAAGACGTCTGCGGCAAGGGCGCCAAGCAGATCCCGTTCGCCCAGATCAGCCTGGAAGACGCCACCCGCTACGCCGCCGAGGACGCCGACATCACCTTGCGCCTGCATCGCGTGCTCGGCCCCCGGCTGGCCAGCGAACCGGACCTGGAGCGCGTCTACCGCGACATCGAAATGCCGCTGGTGGACGTGCTGGCCCGCATCGAAGCCAACGGTGTGTGCGTGGATGCGGCCGAACTGCGCCGCCAGAGTGCGGACCTGTCCAAGCGCATGCTCGCTGCCCAGCAGAAAGCCACCGAGCTGGCCGGGCGCAGCTTCAACCTGGATTCGCCCAAGCAGCTGCAGGCCTTGCTGTTCGACGAACTCAAGCTCCCCGCCGTGGTCAAGACGCCCAAGGGCCAGCCCTCGACCAACGAAGAAGCACTGGAAGCCATCGCCGACCAGCACGAGCTGCCGCGGGTCATCCTGGAATACCGTGGCCTGGCCAAGCTGCGCAGCACCTACACCGACAAGCTGCCGGAGATGATCCACCCGCAGTCCGGGCGCGTGCACACCAGCTACCACCAGGCCGGCGCCGCCACCGGGCGGCTGTCCTCGTCCGATCCGAACCTGCAGAACATCCCGATCCGCACCGAAGACGGTCGTCGCATCCGCCGCGCCTTCGTCGCCCCGGCCGGACGCAAGCTGATCGCCTGCGACTATTCGCAGATCGAGCTGCGCATCATGGCGCACCTGTCCGGCGACCCCGGACTGGTGGGCGCGTTCGAATCCGGCGCCGACGTCCACCGCGCCACCGCCGCCGAAGTGTTCGGCCGCACCATCGACACCGTCAGCGGCGATGAGCGCCGCGCCGCCAAGGCCATCAACTTCGGCCTGATGTACGGCATGAGCGCCTTCGGCCTGGCCCGTCAGCTCGGTATCGGCCGCGGCGAGGCGCAGGACTACATCGCGCTGTACTTCAGCCGTTACCCGGGCGTGCGCGACTTCATGGAAACCACCCGCCAGCAGGCGCGCGACAAGGGCTACGTGGAAACGGTGTTCGGGCGCCGGCTTTATCTGGACTTCATCAATGCCGGCAGCCAGGGCCAGCGTGCCGGTGCCGAGCGCGCCGCCATCAACGCGCCGATGCAGGGCACCGCCGCAGATATCATCAAGCGCGCCATGGTCAACGTGGACGGCTGGATCGCCAACCACGCGCAACGCGCGAAGATGATCTTGCAGGTGCACGACGAACTGGTGTTCGAAGCCGATATCGATTTCGTCGGTACGCTACTGAGCGAGGTCACCACGCGCATGGCGGGCGCAGCTGAATTACGCGTGCCGTTGGTGGTGGATTCGGGCGTTGGCGATAATTGGGACCAAGCGCATTGATGCGGTGAATGGCTGCGATATGCTGAATACGCAGATCAGCAATAATCCGTTCCAAACATAATGTGAATTCAGCTGAGTTAATGGAATGAATACCCCCTAAATTCTACATTTTTTTAACAGTTATCTTCACGATCCATCAATGTAGAAAATGTTGTTATATCCCTCGACGGGCGCAACGCCTGTCGGTAGATCTCTCCCATCCCCTGGAGCAGATCTCGGAGCGGAAACTCCTCCCCAAGTTTCCGTTCCCTGGCCCCGCCGACCTCCCCCTGGTCTGCGGGGCTTTTTATTTGTGTCCTTCCACTATGCGCAAGCGCTGCAGCGTTAACAGCGATGCTGCAGGTGCCTTCGGTGTGCGCAGGGCGCGTGGCGTGTAGCGACACCACTCCAAGACCCCGCGCAGGCAACGCGTTCGCTTTGCGCCAAGCTCAAATGCATGCCGCGTTGCAGCGTAAATGCCCGCTCAATCGTCGGGTGCGGCGATGCAGAGAGCATGCTGCGACGGCGGTACGAGGCCATGCTGCTCATTCAGTTTATAGGCCGGCCGCGCGCGTATTCATCTATCGATTCACTATTGTCGCGTTTGCGCTCGCTTGCCATGCGCGCCGCCGAGCCGGCGCTGGTGGGCGAGTTTCATTCTGCCAAGGACCAGGGCGCCGTCGCGTCGCGCAATCCGCACCTGTGCGGCCGCTGTCTCCAGGCAGCCTGGCGCACCGATGACGCGCAGTGGATCGAGCCGTCAGCAGGCAACGCACTTGATCGCGACGCGCTGTAACGTGCCCGCCAATGCCACCGCCTGCGTGGACGTCCGCCAGCACGCCACGCCTTACGGCGGCGTTTCGATCAACCGAGCCAGTCGCGTGGAATCAGGTAATCGGCCAGCCGCGCTTCGGCGCTGCCCGGCTCCGGCGTGAAGCCGTACTCCCAGCGCACCCGCGGCGGCAAACTCATCAGGATGCTCTCGGCGCGCCCACCGCTCTGCAATCCAAAGAGGGTGCCGCGGTCGTAGACCAGATTGAATTCCACGTAGCGCCCACGACGGTACAACTGAAACTCGCGTTCGCGCTCGCCGTAGGGTGTGTCCTTGCGCCGCTGCACGATTGGTATGTACGCATCCAGAAAGCCATCGCCCACTGCGCGCTGGTAGGCGAAGTCGCGCTCGAAATCCTGACCCAGATCGTCGAAGAACAGCCCGCCCACGCCACGCGTTTCATTGCGGTGGCGCAGGAAAAAGTATTCGTCGCACCAACGCTTGTGCGCGGCATAGCGCTCTTGGCCAAACGGCTCGCACAGCGCCTGTGCAACGCGGTGCCAGTGCTGCACATCCTCATCGAAGGGATAGAACGGAGTCAGGTCGAAGCCACCGCCAAACCAGGCGGCCACCACCTCGCCATCGCGCTCGGCGCGGAAGTAGCGCACGTTCATGTGCGTGGTCGGGATATACGGGTTGTGCGGATGAAACACCAACGAGACGCCGCATGCACGCCAGGTCGCACCGGCAAGCTCGGGCCGGTGCGCACTGGCCGACGGCGGCAGGCGCGTACCGGACACATCCGAAAAACCGATGCCGGCCTGCTCGAACACCGCGCCGTCGCGGAGGATGCGGGTACGGCCACCGCCGCCTTCCTCGCGCTTCCAAAGGTCCTCGGCGAAGCGTGCCTTACCGTCGGCAGCTTCCACAGCGGCGCAGATGCGGTCCTGCAGGTCGGTCAGATAATCGCGTACACGGTCGAATTCGTTCATGTCCCAATTCTAAGCCGTGCGCTCCGCGCGGTGCATCCCGCGCAAGCGCGCCCGTTTGTCGCAGTGCGATGCGGGATGACGGCGCAGTGATCACCGCTGGGCAATGACCAGTCGAGATGGTCGTATGCCAGCGCAACCGACGGGCGAGACTCGCTTGTTCTACAGCGCCGTTTCCGTATCAGGAGCTACTTCATAAACTGCCGACCAACGTGTGGTGCAGTGTCCTTGCCGCAAGGATGGGCTCACGGCGTGTGCCGCGAGCGATGCGGGCGCCGTGCATTCGAGCTGGGCTTGAAGATAGCCAGGCAACCGCACACGCAAGCTCTCAGTTTTCGATGCGCAACTGGCGAGCGAGGCATAATTCGTTGCAAGGCAGCTGAACTGCTGCAGGCTGCAGCGTCCTTACCGGCTATCAAGTCGCTCAGCTTGCGAAAACTCCGCGCGGACAGCGGGCGTGCACAGCCGCCATGCCAATGCTGCGTGGACGCAGCCGATCGCCAGCGCACCCAGGCCGGTGAGGACCAGTGCCATTTGTTGTGTGGCCTGCAAACGTGCCTGCATCTGCGGCCACTCCGGGCTTTGCAGCACATCGGCGGGCAGCAGCGTCTGCACGCCGTCGAACAAGGGCCCGATCAACGCCAGTCCGCCGAAATTGAGCAGGCCGGTCACCAGCAACACCGCCACGCAGCCACGCCTTGCCCACTCGCGCCGCTGCAGCAGCGCCCAACTCAACCAGCAGAACGCAGCCGAGAGCACCACGCCGGCGACCGATAACGACAGCGCGTGATTGATCAGCCATTGCCAGGAGGGGGGCAGGGTGATGCCTTCGGGCAGCCCTAGCGATGCCGCACCTGGCGCCAGTGCGATCATTGCGATCTGCATCAGATTGGCCAGCACGCTGACCGCCCCCAGCAACAGGGAAACCCACGCCAGCGGAGTGACGAAGCCACCGCGCTGGCGCGCCGATGCTGGCCGGACGGCGCTCATCGTAGCGATGCGATGTGGGCAGCCACCATCGCCTGCCCGGGCGGATCCAGCGCAGGTTGCAGGTGCGCGTACCACTCGGGCACTGCGTCGGCTGGCAGGCATTGGCGCAACAGCGGCGTGCTGCGCTCAAGAAAGGCTTCGAGAAACGGCAGCCCGCGCACGTACAGGAAATGGCTGTCGGTAATGGACATGCCAGTGTATGCCTCGCGCAGCCATTCCAGGTGCGGCAGCGCGTGCGCCCCGTGGCCGGCGCGGGTGAGCGCGGTGAGGAAGCTGGTACGCGCGGTCGCCGGCGAGGTGGACCGCTCCTGTGCATTGAGATCGTCGAAGGTCAGCAACCACTGCTCGCCCTGGGCGATCTCGTTGCACATCACCGAGGTGGTTGCCAGCTGCAGTGCGTTGTGTGCGGTGGGCTCCAGCGCGTACAGCGCCAGCCAGTACGGGTAGGCCTCGCGATAGCGGTCCAGCGCGCTCAACGACAGCGCGCACAGGCGCTGCGCATCGGCACCAAGGTGGCGCTGCGTCTGCGCAGCGTTGTAGGCAGCCACATGGTCGCCGCGCTGAAACGCGCTCAGCGCCGGTTGCAGTGCGGGATCGATCTCGGCCACCGCCTCCGACACGTCTGCGGCAGCGACAGGCGCAGCCGTCGGTGCCGTGCGCGGCGTGTTTGCCGCAGTGCTCTTGCGTCCAAACAAACGGTCCCACAGGCCCATCGCGTCTCCCTTCCCTGCGCCCGTGGTGAGTGGAAGCGCCATCATGCCGGCGGCGCACCGGTCATGCGGCGGACCGGTGCAGCAGCACGCGTGCGGCGATGGCGCGTTACCGGTCCTGCGCCAAGCTTAGAGCCACTGGCGTAGCAACAGGTGAGCGGGAAGCAACCCAGATGCCGGTGTTGGTTTTGCCCGCGCACGTGCCGCGTCGTTGATCCTGATCGCAGCGTCGCTGCGGATGGCCGGATCGGTCACGTTCTGCGCGGGTGGTGAGGGCGCATCGTGACTGCGAGATGGCCTGACCCCGGCATCTGCGTGCAAGACGCGCAACGCCCGCTCCGTGCCGCTGGCGGCCAACCCGTGGGCAAGGCGCACGCCCTGTCTCGACGCGCCACAGGACGCTTCGCCCTCCACCTCAAACTACCTGACACGCTCTACGGCTTCACCTGCTCATTGAACAGCTTGAGGATGCGCTTGTACTCGTCCAGCCACGAATCGGCGCGCGTAAAGCCGTGGCGCTCCAGCGGATACGGCGCCACCTGCCAGTTGTCCTTGTGCAGCTCGATCAACTTCTGCGTCATGTCCACCGAATCCTTGAAGAACACGTTGTCGTCGATCATGCCGTGGGCGATCAGCAGGTGGTCGCGCAAGCCCTCGGCGTAATTGATCGGCGAGGAGATCTTGTAGGCCTCCGGATCGAGCTCGGGCGTGTTGAGGATGTTGGAGGTGTACTCGTGGTTGTACTGCATCCAGTCGCCGACCGGGCGCAGCGCCGCCCCGGCCTTGAACGTGCCAGGGCTGCGGAACAGCGCCATGTAGGTCATGAAGCCGCCGTACGAGCCGCCATAGATGCCGGCGCGTGCGCGATCGCCCTGCTTGGTGGCGACCAGCCAGTCCAGGCCATCCAGATAATCTTCTAGCTCGGGGTGGCCCATGTTGCGATAGATCGCCGTGCGCCAATCGCGGCCGTAGCCTTCGGAGGCGCGATAGTCCAGGTCCAGCACGATGTAGCCCTGCTGCACCAGCAGGTTGTGGAACATCTGCTCGCGGAAATACGGGGTGTAGCGCTCGGAGACGTTCTGCAGATACCCGGCGCCGTGCACGAACATCACGATCGGATACTGCTTGCCCGGCTCGGGCGTCTTGGGGCCGTAATACTTGCCCCAGACCGTGCCGGCACCGTGTTTGGACGGGATTTGCACGTACTGCGGCGCAATCCACGGCTGCGCCTTGAAGGCTGCCGTGCGGGTATCGGTGAGCACGGTGGCCTGACCGCCTGTGGCCGGTACCACGGCCAGTTGGGTCGGCAGATAGCTGCCGGAGTAACGCACCAGCAACTGCTGCCCGTTGGGCGAGAGGCTGAAACCTTCCACACCGTTCAACGCCGTGATCTCGGTGAGCTGATCGTTGCGCAGATCGAGCTTGCAGACTTCGTAATCGCCCGGCCATTTCTGGTTGCACAGGAAGAACATGCCGCTGCCGTCGGCGCTGGCCACCGGCATCGACACTTCCCACTTGCCGCGCGTGCGCTGGCGCGGTTTGCCGTTGCCTTCCACGGTGTACAGCTGCGAATAGCCGGATTCTTCCGACAGCAGCCACAGCGTACGGTTGTCGGGCAGCCAGCCGAAATCGTTGAAGTCCCAGTTGATCCACGCGCTATCGCTCAAACGGTGACGCGGCTGCAGCCTGGCGTTGTCCAGGTCCACGCTGGCGATCCAGCGGTCCTTGTTGTCCACCGCGCGAATTTCCACCGCTACGTTGCGGCCGTCATCGCTCCAGTGCACGGCCGGCCCGCTGCCGTCGCCATCGCTTTCCACGCGCACCGCGCGGTTGCCCTTCAGGGGGTCGCGCTTGGCGGCCTTGCGCAAGGCCGCCAGCGGGTCGGTGGCGATGCCGGGGAGTGGGTCGAACGACAGCGATCTGGCCGTGCCCGCGCCAACATCCACCAGCCACAGCGCATGCGCTGCCGGGGCGTTGCGGCCGACACGGGTACGCACTTCCTGGAATTCTTCGTAACCGGATTCGGTCACGTATCTGGGCATCTTGCCGGCCTGGCCTTCGTCGGCCTTCTTGGCCTGTGTGACCACCAACAGATGGCGGCCGTCCGGCGACAACGCGCTGTCGACGATCTCCACCTCATCGCCCAGATACACCGGCGCCGCCGCACGCGTGGCATCGGCGCGGCGCCAGGCGTCTTCCTGCGTGCGCAGCGCGTCGCGTTGCTCCTTGTCGCGGCGCAAGGTGGCCAGCGTCGCCAGTTGCTGCTCGCGCAGCACGTCGGCCTTGGGAGCGGCGTTGGGGTCGCGCTCGGCCTTGACCACCGCCACCTGCGCGGTGCCGCCGTCGGCGCGCCAGTGGTACCAATTGTTGCCCGCGCGCCAGATCGCACCGCCGTCGCTGGCGAACTGCGGACGCGATTCGGTCTCGTTGCTGCGGGTCAGCTGGGTCAGCGCACCTGTGCGCAGATCGCGCAGGAAGATGTCGCCGTTACGTGCGAACAGCATGCGCTGGCGGGTGGCATCGTAACTGGGGTTTGCCGCATCCAGGCCGGCGCGCGCGGTATCGGCCACACGCTCGGCGGTGCCGCCGCCGGTGCCCTGGCGATAGGTGTCGCGCACCGGGCTGCCATCGCGCTTGAGCAGGTATTGCACCTGTTTGCCGTCCCATTGCCACCAGGCCTGGTCCACCGCCGGCCCGATCCAGTCCGGGTCGGCCATCGCCTGTTCGATGGTGAGCGGGGCGGCAGCCTGCGCATGCGCAGTGGTGGCCAGCAGCAGAAGGATCAACGGCAACAATCTAGGCATCGGACACGGCTGGACGCAAAGGAGAGCGCGCAAGCCTAGCAGTTCGCCTTCGCAGCAGGCTTGGGCCACAGGTCATGCGTGCGTGGCTGCATGCAGCGCCCGGTAGCACCTGTAAGCGCGCAATGAGCGGGCGCGACCATGGGCCTGCGCTGCGCAAGCATGGACTCGCAGATGAGAGCGGTGCGCGGCATCGGCGCTGCATGACACGACAGCGCAAATGAATCCTTCAACGCCACGGCACTGGTAACGCCACGCGCTCAACTGGCACACGCGCAAACGAACGCAACGAAAATCTCGCATGAAAGGCACTGGGCAGAGACGCCGCACGACTGCCCTGCACACCTGCAGCCGGTCGGCGTATCGCACTGCCCAGCGCAACCACGCACTGGTGAAGACTTGCCGCGTGCAGCGACGATGATGTGCCATGCCGCACAAGGCGCGCGTCGCACACCAACTGGCCCGGCCACCCGCATGCCACACCCCGGCGGCGATCCACTTCGCGCGTCGCAGAGGAAAACCCCTGACTTGCCAGCGGCGCAGGTGGCGGCCAAGCTAGCGCGCTTTTGCGACCGTCGGTTTCCATGTCCAGCCTGCCTGCCCCCGCTATTTCCCATCCGATGGCTGTTGGTGCGCCCGACCGGCCGCTGGCCTGGCGCGCGGGGCAGTCGGTCGATCTGGCGACCTTCATCGCGCACGTGCACGGCCTGGCGCAGCAGCTGCCCGCGGGCCGCCATGCGGTGAATCTGTGCGAGGACCGCTATCGTTTCATGGTGGCGTTCTATGCATGTGCGCTGCGCGGGCAGGTCTCGCTGCTGCCGTCCTCGCGCGCGCCGGCAGTCGTGGGCGAAGTGCAGGCGCGTTACGCCGATACGTATTGTCTGGGCGACCTGACGCTGGAGCTGGCGCCGCCGCGGTACTGGCAGCTGCCGGCCGAGTTGCCGCAGGCTCAGGGCCCGATTCCGCAGCTGGCCGACGATGCGCTGGTGGCGATCGGTTTCACCTCCGGCAGCACGGGCAGCCCGCAACCCAATCCCAAGACATGGGGCAGTTTTTTGACCAGCACGCGCCAGGATCTGGTTGCGCTGCAAAGTCTGTGGACGCACACCGATGCCGTCCCGCACGTGGTCGCCACCGTGCCGCCGCAGCACATGTACGGCATGGAGTTGTCGGTGCTGCTGCCGATGGTGACCACGCTGGCGGTGCACGCCGGGCGCCCGTTCTTTCCGGATGACGTGGCACGTGCACTGGCCGATATTCCCGCGCCGCGTGTCTTGGTGACCACACCGGTGCATCTGCGTGCGTTGGTCGAATCCGGCGTGGCGCTGCCGCCGCTGGCCGGCATCGTGTCGGCCACCGCGCCGCTGGCGCCGGAGATCGCCGCTGCCGCCGAAGCGCGTTTCGGCGGTGAGGTGCGCGAGATGTTCGGCTCCACCGAAACCTGCGTGTTCGCCGTGCGCCGTACGGCGCTGGAAGCGGCGTGGACGCCTCTGCCCGGCGTGCGCCTGGAAACGCAGGCTGCAGGCACCCTGGTGCATGCGCCGCATCTGGCCACGCCGGTGCTGCTGGCCGACATGATGGACGTGGCCGACGACGGCCGCTTCCAGGTGCGCGGCCGCCAGGCCGACCTGCTGGAAATCGCCGGAAAGCGCGCATCGCTGGCCGATCTGACCCGGCGCTTGCTCGCCATTCCCGGCGTCATCGACGGGACCATCGTGCAGCTCGCGCCCGACCCCGGCCAGGCGGTCGGCCGCATCGCCGCGCTGGTGGTTGCCCCCACCCTCGACGAAGCCCAGGTGCTGGCCGCGCTCCGAGTCAGCGTGGACCCGGTCTTCCTGCCGCGCCGCCTGCGCAAGGTCGCCGCCTTGCCACGCAACGAAACCGGCAAGCTGCCGCGCGATGTGGTGCTGGGATTGCTCAACGGCTGAGCGTGGCCTGCCACGTGCGCGCAGCAGCAGGCGTCATGGACGCGACAGTCAGCGTGGCGATGAATGGTCGCAGACACAGCGCGAAGAACGCGCGGGCAGGCGTGGTCGACGCAGGCCACAGAGCGTTGCCGCCTTGCTGGTCGTCAGCGCAGCGGTGTTGGCGGCGTTCATCGGCACCTGTGTGGCGCCTTCGATGCGGGGTCACAGATGCGCGGCACGAATGCCCGCATCAGGTCAGCCCGCATCGCGCCATCCGTGGGCGCTGCTCGATCGATCGCCGCAGATGGCCTCCGCGGCACGTGGCATCACCCATGCACCCCATCGATCTCCACCGCCAGCTCATCGCGGCAGATCACGGCGTGCAGCAGCAGGCGCGGGACCGCATCGCCGAAGCGGGCATCCAGTGCCTGCGCAACCCGGGGCAGGTCGTCGCGCTCGCGCACATAGACTTTCAGGCGGGTGCCGGCGCCGAACTGCGCCGGTAACGCCGGTGCATGCTGACGCGCGGCGCCAAGCAGGGCGTCGAAGTTGGCGAAGGTTTCTTCCAGCTGCGCCAGCAATTGGCCGGTGTGCATCGAGGCGTGGCCCACCACCGCAGCGGTGCCTGACAGCAGCAGCGGCATGTCGCTGCCGGCCGGTGGCAGCATGGCACGGGCGAAACTGGGCGGCTGCGGGCCGTACTGGCGCGGGTAGTGGTAGGCACTGACCTGGCGCGGGTTTTCCAGCGGCGTGCCGGCATTGGTGGCGGCCAGCCAGTAGATCTGGATGATGCGCTCGGCATCGCAACGGCCCACGGCGGTGGCCGCCGGCAACTGCGCGGTGTCGAATGCGCCCAACCCGCGTGCACGGCCCACGCAGAACTGCCGGTAACGTTCGCGATCGCCGCTGCCCAGGGTGATGGCGTCGAGGTAATTCCAGATCCGCAGCAACCGCGGCGTCTGGCCGTTGCTGACGAAGGCGGTGATTTCCGCATATGCCCTGGCAGCGGCTTCTTCGATATCGACATCCTGCTCGTCGATCTCGATCACGCCGAACTGCAGGTGCCCATCGCTGGACCAGGCGATGTTGCCATCGCGGCCGCTGCTCACCGGCGCATCGGTGCGCCACACTTCCAGCACGCTTGCCTGGTACGGCTGCAGCGGCACGCGCAGATAACGCGGGTCGTGCAGGCGCGGCGCCGCATCGCCGAAGCCGAACACGGCCAGCACCTGCGGGTCGGTCAGCAGCACGGCAGGGTCGGTCTGGTCGACATAGTCGACCTGCAGCCGGGGATGGCGCACGGCGTGCGTTGTCTGGGCCTGGGAAGCGGTCATTAAGCGTCTCGTTGTTGCGTGTCGCATTGCAAGGTGTCGCCGTCGAAGCCGAGCTTGGCCTGACGCCGGCGATGGCGCCACGACTGCCAGGCGCGCGGCATCATCGACAAGGTGGTGAGTGCGTACAGGGCGCGAAAGGCGCGCAGGCGGATGCGGACTTTGGGGGCGTCGAAGACATCGCCGGCCAGCATTGCCACCACCGCCTGTTCCACCTGCCAGGTGTTTTGCGGGTGCGCGAACAAGGCGCGCATGGTGGGCGAAGTGAAGCGGTAGATGAACCACTTGAATTCATCCACACCGCGCGTCAGTTCGCGCTGCAGGGCGCGCTGCAGTTTCGCCTCCGACTGCGGTACGCGCAGTGCCGCATCCACCATCGCCGCGCCACGTTCGGCGCTGTGCATGGCCAGGAACACGCCAGAGGAAAACATCGGGTCGACAAAAGTATAGGCATCGCCCAGCATCAACCAGCGCGGCCCGGCCATGCGCGTGCATTCGTAGGCGTAATTGCCGGTGGCATGCACCGGCGCCACGCGCTCGGCGCCGAGCATGCGCGCGTTGAGCTCGGCATTGAGCGCCAGCGTGCGCATCAAGAAGCCCTCGCTGTCGCCCTTGCGGGTCTTCATGTACTCCGGGTAGCAGACCGCGCCCACGCTCATGATGTCGTCCGGCAGCGGAATCAGCCACATCCAGCCGTGCGCATGCCGGTAGATGCTGATGTTGCCGGCATCCTCGCCCGGGCGTCGCGTCACGCCGCGGAAATGGCTGAACACCGCGGCCGACTGATGCGTTGCATTGGCGCGTTTGAGCTTGAGGCGGTTGCCCAGAAAGGTGTCGCGGCCGCTGGCATCGAGCAGATAGCGCGGGCGGAACTGCTGCACGCCACCGTCTGCCGTGCGTGCCTGCAGCACCGGTTGTTCGCCGTCGAATGCGACCTGCTCCACGCAGACCTGCTCGCGTGCATCCACGCCCACCGCACGCGCACGCTGGAACAGCACGTGGTCGAATTGCGCACGTGGCACCTGGAAGGCGAAATCGGCTTTGGCATCGAGCGCGTGGGAGAAACGGAACGTGTTGTAGCCGCCGCTGTCGTTGGGAAAATCCGCCCCACGCTTCAGCACGCCGATGGCGCGCACGTCTTGCAGCACGCCAAGGCGTTCAAGAATCGGCATGTTCATCGGCAGCAAGGACTCGCCGATATGAAAGCGCGGGTGCTGCGCCTTCTCGAGCAGGGTCACGGACCAACCGAGCTCGGCAAGTGCGATGGCCGCGGTGCAGCCAGCCGGGCCGCCGCCGACGATCAGGACATCCGGACACTCCGGTCCGGGAGCCGGCCCGGCTGCCGGCATGGCGGTCGGGGTAAGGCGAACAGCGGTGGAAGTCATCCTGGAACGAACCTGCGGCGGGCGAGCGTCATGCAGTCATGATAGCCTGACAGGCGGCCCGGCCAGCTTGCGGCCCGCCGATTCATATGTGAAGAACGACCGGCAGCACGTGCAGGCACCGGCCAGCCGCGCGGCAGATGCTCGGATTGGCAGCGGCGGCAACGTACACTACGGCCCGGCGCGACGCTCATGCATGCCGATGCTCGTCCGCGCTGCTCCTGCTTGTTCTCACTCTTGTTGCCCGACCCTGACCTGTGGAAATCCTGGATGTCCTCGCAAACCGCTGCCGAACGTGAACTGGCCGAACTCCTGGTCGAAAGTCTGAACCTGGAAGACGTCCAACCCGCCGACATCGATCCGGAGGCGCCGCTGTTCAATACCGGGCTGGGGCTGGACTCGATCGACGCCCTGGAACTGGCGCTGGCGATCAGCAAGCGCTACGGCTTCCAGCTGCGCTCTGACAACGACGAAAACCGTCGCATCTTCGCGTCGCTGCGCGCACTGTCGGCGCATGTCCAAGCCAACAAGACCGTCTGATCTGCCAACTGCGCCATCCCCCGACGCACCCGCGTGGGTGCTGGGGCTGGGCGTTCTGCTGGCGGTGGCGTATTCGCCGTTGGCGCATTGGGCCAATGCCAGTCACCGCCCGGAATTGGCCGTCATCGCCGGTGGTTTGCTGGTGCTGATGGTGTTGATCGAGCCGATGGTTGCGCGTCGGCCCTGGGCCTGGGCGTTGGCGCTGTTGCTGCTTGCCGGGCTGGGCGCGCTGTGGCATTCGCCGTATGCGATGTTGGTGCTGGCGGCGCCGCCGGTGGTATTTACCGGTTGGGTGGCCTGGTTTTTCGGGCGCAGCCTGCGGGCCGGACGCACGCCGCTGATCACGCGCATCGTCGAGGGCCTGTACGGCCAGGCCGGCATGCTGATCACGCCCGAACAACGCCGCTATACGCGCCGCCTCACGCTGGCCTGGGCAGTGCTGCTGTGCGGCCTGACCCTGGCCAATCTGGTGCTGGGTCTGTGCGCCGAGCCCAGCGGCGTGCTCGCGCAGCTGGGTCATGCCTCGCCGTTGCCGATCAGCGACGCGCGCGCCTCGTTGTTCGCCAATCTGCTCGCCTATGGGGTGATTGGCGGCTTCTTCGTTGGGGAATATCTATTGCGTGGCCGCTGGTTTCCACAGCGCCCCTATCGTAATCTGCCAGACTTCTTGCGTCAGATGGCGCGGCTTGGGCCGGATTTCTGGCGCGATCTGCTGCGCTGAGTGCGTGGCCTGGGGCAGCGACGGACGTGCATATTTTCGGGGACAAGACAAAAATGCCGTTGGCAAGGATGCCGTCGCGCCTGGCGTGGGCTGTGTTCAACCTGTTGCAATTGGCGTTCACGCTGGCCTTTACCGCTGGCGGCATCGTCTACGCATTGGCATCGCTGGCGATCACGCGCGATGCCGACCGCCTGCTGCGCATGGGCAGCTGGATGTGGGCGCCGGTGCTGTTCCGCGGTGCGGGCGCCACCGTCATCGTGGAAGGGCGCGAGCGGGTGGATTGGTCCAAGAACTATCTGTTCGCGAGCAACCACCAGTCGATCATCGACATTTGCGCGCTGTTCCATGCCTTGCCGGTGCCGCTGCGTTTTTTACTCAAGGAAGAAATGCGCAAGGTGCCGTTCGTGAACTGGTATGCGCGCGCCGCCGGCATGCTGTTTTTGGACCGCGACAGCCGCAGGGCAGGGGCGCTGGTGCGGCGCCAGGCGGCCGCATTGCTGCGCGAGGGCAAACAGTTGTGTCTGTTTCCCGAAGGCACCCGCAGCCGTACCGGCGCATTATTGCCATTCAAGGCCGGGCTACTGCAGGCCGCTATCGATGCTGGCGTGCAGGTGGTGCCGGTGGCGCTGGATGGCTGCGGCAAGGTCTTGCCGGTCGATGGCCTGTTCAGGGTGAGGCCGGGCATCATCCGCGTGCGGATCGGTGCGCCGATCGCGGTGACCGGGCCGGATGCGCCGGATCGCCAACAATTGACCGAGCAGGCACACAAGGCCGTGGCTGCAATGCTTCAACCCAGGATCTGAGTTCTGCGCTTATGGATTTCGTTGTGCCGCATGATCATCCCTGCCTGCCCGGACATTTCCCGGGCCGTCCCGTGGTGCCTGGCGTGGTCGTGCTCGACCATGTGCTGCAGGCGGTGGAAGCCCTGCATGGTCCGCGCGCGGCCATGCGCCTGCCGCAGGTGAAATTCGTGCAACCCTTGCTGCCCGGCCAGACCGCGTCGGTCACGCTGGAAGGCGATGGCCCGCGCTGGCGCTTCCGCGTGCAGCGCGCCGAGGCGTTGCTGGTCAGCGGCGAACTGGTGGCCGAGGCGGCGGCATGAGCAAGCACTGGAAACAGCGTCCGGAAGGTGGCGGGCGCTTTGCGTTGTGGCTGATTCGCGGCATTGCACGGCACGCCGGACGTGCGGTGGGGCGTGCGCTGCTGTATCCGATCACGCTGTACTTCCTGCTGGTGCGTGGCCCCGAGCGTGCCGCCTCGCGTGCCTACCTGGCGCGGGTGCTGGGCCGCCCGGCCACGCTGCGCGATGTGGCGCGGCACATCCATACCTTCGCCTCGACCATCCTGGACCGGGTGTACATGCTGTGCGGGCAGATGCAGCGCTTCCGCGTGGACATCACCGGCCTGGATCAACTGCACACGCAAATGGACCGTGGCCGCGGCGTGCTGATCTTCGGCTCGCACCTGGGCAGCTTCGATGCGCTGCGCGTGCTGGCCACCGAGCGCCCGGACGTGCAGGTCAAGGTGGTGCTGGACAAGGCGCACAACCGCGCCATGACCGACCTGCTGGGGGCGCTCAACCCGCAGCTGGCCGCCAACATCATCGATGCCGGCATGGATGCGACCTCGATCGTCATGGCGATCAAGGAAGCCACCGATGCCGGTGCGCTGGTGGCGCTGCTGATCGATCGTCCGCGCGAAGGCGACCCGGCGCTGCCGGCGATGTTCCTGGGCCGCAATGCGATGTTCCCGACCTCGCCGTGGTTGATCGCCGCGGCGCTCAAGGTGCCGGTGGTGCTGGCGTTCGGCCTGTATCACGGCGGCAATCACTACGAGCTGGCGTTCGAGACCTTCAGCGAAGGCCTGGACGTGCCGCGTCGTCAGCGCGCCCCGGTGCTTGCGGTACTCATGCGCGATTACGCTGCCAGGCTGGAACATTACACCTGCTACGCGCCGTACAACTGGTTCAACTTCTACGATTTCTGGAACACCCACCATGCCGATGTGCCGCACCCTGCCGTGGATGCTGATACTGCTGTTCAGCGCCGCACCGCTATGCGCCGCACCGCCTGAGACGCTGGACGTCGGGCAGGTGCTGCAGCGCCTGGCGCACCCCGCACCGGTCAGCACCGAATTCGTCGAATTGCGCGGCTCGGCCTTGCTGAAGACGCCGTTGCGCGTGGAAGGACACTACCGTCGCCCGGACGCGCAGACCCTGGTGCGCGAGGTCAGTGCGCCGTACCACGAAACCACCACGCTGACCGGTGACGAAGGCGTGCTGGAACGCGAAGGCAAATCGCCACGCCGTTTCTCGTTGAGCCGCGTGCCCGAGCTGGCCGGTTTGAAGTCCGGCTTCGGCGCGTTGCTGTCCGGCGACCGCGCGCTGCTGGAGCAGCACTACCGCGTCAGTGGGCAGGGCCAGCCGCAGGCCTGGCAGCTGACGCTGCAGCCCAAGGACGCTGCCGTGGCCAAGCAGGTGCACGAATTGCGCCTGTACGGAGGCAACGACGAACTGCGGTGTATCGAAAGCGTGCCCGCCAAGGGCGACATGCAGCGCACCCTGCTGGCCGGTGCCGCGCGCGCGGCCGCCGGCGTGACCGATGCCGCCGCGCTGACCGCGCTCTGCCACGGTTCGGGCGCGTGACCGCGCGCGGGATGGTTGCGCCGGTCGTCTCTAAACACATCACACCCTTCGCAGCTGAAACCCGCACGTTGCCAATAACGACCGATGTCGCGCGTGCGGCCGGCGGGCGTTCGGCCGCTGCAGCAGGATATGCATGCCATGGCGCTTGAATTGAACGCAAACCGCCGCATCGGCCTGGCGCTGTTTTGGCTGGCCCTGCTGGCAGTGGCTGGCTTCTGGTTGAGCGAGACGCTCAAGGTCACTGGCGATCTGCGCAAGTTCATGCCCGCCCTCAGGAAAAACAACGCGTCGTTGCAGCCCGATGCCGCGCGCGCGGCCGGCGGGCGTTCGGCCGCTGCAGCAGGATATGCATGCCATGGCGCTTGAATTGAACGC